>OLGD01000223.1_pt1 | contig 117555 bp, 101 predicted proteins | sample 1605311 | NCBI WGS metagenome assembly OLGD01 (sample SAMEA3888917, study PRJEB22519) | human gut metagenome | biome: human gut; feature: human-associated habitat; material: faeces | place: Denmark | collected 2010 | reverse complement strand
GTAGTCTTGAAATCTTTTTATTATTTCAAGTGTCTATTCTATGGGGATTATATCAGTCAGCGCGGGAGTTTTATTTTTTATATTTCAATTTGTCCAACCGAATCCAATACATAGGTATGTTTGAAAAACAGGCATCATACTGCAAAGAGACGAACCGGCTGAATATAGAAGAGGCCGTTGCTCATGAGAAAAAGGCCTGAGATTTTCAGGAAGTCAGCGGTGAGGACGGAGAAAGCCGGTATCATTTTGAATTCTCATTGACAGTAAGTGTTTTATATGATACAATATTCATATAAACATTACATCCGCCGAAGAATGGAAAAAGTTTGTATCCCAAAGTTAGAAAGAGTTAGTGAGTGATTTAATATAATAAGCCATTCTACAATCAAATGATAAGATCAATGGGTAAATTGTCAGCGCTGCAGTGGATTAATGCTGCAATTTGCGGAAGACGGTAATATGATGTGGCTATTCAATGTGCTGAATGTTATATTTGTAATTACACTCGCATTTGTTGACTTTTTTTACTTTCTTGGCGTTGCAAAAGACCGCAAACGCTGCACAAACCGTGAATGGCGGCAGGGAACAAAAGGGTTCAGAAATACGGTTACGTGGGAGGGAATCCGCAAATATGTTCCCAAGTATCTGTATGTTCATCACATTATTACATTATAGGTTATGTCGTTGGCTATCTTGTCACAGCTCTTCAGCTTGATGGAGTTGTATATGCGGCAGACTTATGTTTGCCTGACCGGAAGTGTCTCAGGAGCGTTATCCGCACAGACAGCCGTGTTTTTTCTGGAGCAGAGATCAGCACCGGATATGACTTTTTGCAAAAATTCCTCTCCGCTATTGCAAACCGCGCGATTTTGTGGTATACTGAGATCACAAAATCGGTATGGATTTTTCTGAGCTTCAGGCTTACTTTTCGCCATACGCCCTGCGACGGGTGTATGGTGTTTTTTTGACAGAAGGATGTGTGTATTATGACCTCAAAAATCAAAGTATCAAGTGAAATCGGTTATCTTGCCGCGATAGTATTGCTGTCTCTTGCTGTGGCGATGCTTTCGGCGGCGGATTTCGGCATTTCGATGATCGTGGCTCCGGCGTATCTGCTGAGCCTTAAGCTGCCGTTTCTGAGCTTCGGGCAGGCGGAATATGTGATTCAGGCGGGGCTGTTTATTGTCCTCTGCGTCGTTCTCCGGAAATTCCGGGCGGTTTATCTGTTTTCCTTCATTACCTGCCTGATCTACGGATTTGTTCTTGATCTGTGGAGAATGATCCCGTTTTTCAATCCGTCTGCAACGGAACCGGGCAGCATGGCTTTATGGCTCAGGATAGTGATGTTTGTCGTCGGAGTGTCGGTGACGTCGTTTGCAATTGCGCTGTTTTTCAAGACCTACCTGTACCCGCAGGTTTACGATTTTTTTGTGAAAGCCGTTTCGGTGAGATACGGGATCAGGCTGGCTCTGCTGAAAACCATCGTCGATCTCTCCTGCCTCACGGCGGGGGTGATAATGACGTTTGCCTTTTTCGGAGAATTCAGGGGCATCGGTTGGGGGACGTTTGTCATGGCTGTTCTGAACGGAACGGTGATCGGTCTGTTTTCAAAGCTGATCGACAGGGTGTTTGAATTCCGACCGGCCTTTCCGCGTTTCGCCGCGCTCTTTGAGCTTGAGAGCGTGGGAAGGGCAACAGCCCCTGCTTCAAAATCATCTTTATTTGAGAAGGAAGAAACAAAATGAAAAGAGCATTTACCGGAGGAATTATTCTTGACGGGACCGAGAACATGGTTCTGCAGAGCGGGAAGGCGATACTTGTCGGGGACGGTGTCATTACCGGTATCGTCCCCGGAAGCGGGATCCCTGAGGGGTATGAGAGGGTGAGCATTGACGGGAAATATATTCTCCCCGGACTTATCAATCTTCACGTACATCTGGCGGGTTCGGGTAAGCCGAAAAAGAAGCCGTACGACCCGGTTAAGCTGGTCAGGCTGATCACGTCGAACGCGCTTATGAGGAGCCTCGGCAGAAAGCTGGTCGCCGGGTATGCAAAAACTCAGCTGATGAGCGGCGTCACCACTATCCGTACCGTCGGCGGTATTGCAGATTTCGATTCCGCCGTGAGGGATAAGATTAATTCCGGAAAGCTGACCGGACCGCGGATTCTGGCATCGGATATGGCGATATCGGTTCACGGCGGGCATATGGCAGGTTCGCTTGCCTATGAAGCCGCAACTCCAGCGGAGGCGGCAGGCTATGTCGATATAATCGCGAAGGACAAGCCGGATATAATAAAGCTGATGATCACCGGCGGCGTGCTTGACGCGGAAAAGGTCGGGGAGCCGGGAGTCCTGAGAATGCCTCCTGAGCTTGTAAAAGCCGCCTGCGACCGCGCGCATGAGCTTGGTTTCAGGGTAGCGGCACACGTAGAAAGCCCGGAGGGGGTAAGGGTCGCACTTGAGAACGGAGTCGATTCGATCGAGCACGGAGCAAAGCCGGATGACAGGATCATGGAGCTGTTCCGCGAACGGAAAGCCTTTCAGGTGTCAACACTCTCTCCTGCGCTCCCGTTCGCACTGTTCGACCGCAGCGTCTCCCACGCGACATACGAGCAGCAGGAGAACGGAAAGATCGTTTTCGACGGGATAATCGCTCTTGCAAAGGAGTGCCTGAAGCAGGGCATTCCCGTCGGTCTCGGAACCGATACCGCCTGCCCTTACGTCACGCAGTACGATATGTGGCGGGAGCTTTGCTATTTCGTTAAATACTGCGGTGTCAGCGAGCGCTTTGCCATATACTCAGCAACGCTTCTGAACGCAAAACTTGCCGGCATCGACGGAATAACCGGTTCGATCGAAAAGGGAAAGGAGGCGGAGATGATAGTCGTAAACGAAAACCCGCTTGAGAACCTTCAGACTCTCCGCAGCCCGGCAGCCGTCATAATGCACGACAGAATCATCCGCGCGCCGAAGGTGAAAAAGATGCGTGAGGTCGAGGCGGAGCTTGATAAATGGCTGTGAAACCGTTATTAAATTAAAAGCCGGGCGCCGTTAAGACGCCCGGTTATTTCAGGGGTTAAGGTCAGGTTATTCGCCGATCTTGTCGATGTCGCGTCTGATCTTTTCTTTCATACGGTTTTTCCAATCTCCGAAGCCCTCGAATATGTTGCCTATCAGCCGGTTGAGCGGGAAGGCAAGAGCGGCCAGGGAGAGCGTTACAAGTACCGTTCCGTAGTCAAGCGGGACAAGGCTGAACCATCCGGGGATGATAGCGGCGGCAAGGACGAACAGGAATCCCATCGATCCGAACAGGATCTTATGGAACAGCGTCATCGGCTGGCAGACCTTGAACAGCATCATGTAGGCGACGATCGAGTAGAGATAGAATGCCGCGACGGAGGAAAGCATGGTGTCGATTTTGAACGCGTCGGTGAACAGCAGCGACCATCCGACAAGAATGACTGCGGTAAGCGCGGCGGGGAAGGCGCGGAACATGACATTGCGCAGGAACTTTCCTCTCACCATCTCGGTGTTCGGCTCAAGCGCGAGGAAGAAGGACGGGATGCCGATCATCAGTGTTGACACAAGCGACAGCTGAGCCGGCTGGAAGGGATAGTGCAGACCTATTATCAGCGTGAAGAAGGTCAGAATGAACGAGAAAATGTTCTTGACAAGGAACAGGGATGCGGAGCGCTCGATGTTGTTTATGACTCTTCGTCCCTCGGCAACGACAGACGGCATACAGGCAAAATTCGAATCGAGAAGCACAAGGTCGGACACGTTTGCCGCCGCTTCGCTTCCGGATGCCATCGCAACACTGCAGTCTGCGTCCTTTAGCGCAAGAACGTCGTTGACACCGTCACCGGTCATGGCGACCGTGTGGCCGGCTTTTTTCAGTGCGCGTATGAAGGCACGCTTCTGGTCGGGGGTGACTCTGCCGAAAACGTTGTAATCGAGAATGCCCTTTGCGATCTTTTCCTTTGTATTGAGAAGGGAAGCGTCAATATATTTCGCCGAACCGGGAATTCCGGCGGCTTCGGATGCCTTTGAAACGGTGAGGGGATTGTCTCCGGAAATGACCTTGATAGTCACGCCCTGCTTTGTGAAGTACTCAAATGTCTCTCTCGCCTCCGGACGGACGCGGTTTTCAAGCGTTACAAGGGCAACGGGGATAACGATCCCGTCAAGCGAACCGCGTGCAAAGATGTCATTGTCTGTATTTTTCTCAAACCGGTATTCGGCAAAGAGCAGTACGCGCTCTCCGACCGAGGAATGCTCTTCTATGACCGAGCGGAACTGCTCATAGCCCTCCCTGAGTATGAATTCCGGTGCACCGAGGACGTATGACCCGTCGCGGAATTCGACGGCGCTGTACTTGGTTTCCGATGAGAAGCCCTTTATCATGTTGGCGCGGCGGAATTCGCGCTTGTCGTCGAAATGATCCTTCAGAGCCTTCATTGTCGCGTTGTCGGCGCTCATGTTCAGAACGAAGTCGCGAATCAGCCGTTCGCAGGTGTAGTAGTCGTCGCCGCCTTCACCGTCGAGCGGGACGACCTCCTTAACGTGCATTTCCGGCTCGGTGATGGTTCCGGTCTTATCGACGCAGATGACATCGACTCGGGCAAGGGTCTCTATGCACTTCATGTCGTGAACCAGCGTTTTTTTCTTTGCAAGCCGCATAACACTTACCGCAAGAGCCACGCTTGTCAGCAGATACAGCCCCTCCGGGATCATGCCGATGATGGCTGCGGTGGTTTTTTCTATGCTTGAAACGACAGACTGTCCGAGCTTATAGTGCTGATTGAGGAACAGCAGAACCGAGAAGGGGATGATTATCACGCCGATGACCTGTATAAGCACCGTCAGGGACTTCATCATGCCCGGCTGCTGTTTTTTCTTTATTTTTTTCGCGTCAAGGGTCAGACGGGAGGCAAATGACTCGTGTCCGACCTTATCGAGCCGCGCGCGGCATCTTCCGGAAATGACAAAGCTGCCGGAAAGAAGCTGTTTGCCGGCGGTCTTGCGTATCTCGTCGGATTCGCCGGTCACAAGCGACTCGTTGACGGTGATCTCGCCGTCGCAGAGAATTGCATCGGCGCAGATCTGGTTTCCGGCTTCAAAGATGACAATGTCGTCAAGGACAAGCTCGTCGCTGTTTATGCTGTCCTCGTGTCCGTCGCGGATGACCTTTGTCACGGGGGCTGAGATGAGCGACAGCTTTTCAAGCGTTTTTTTTGCGCGAAGCTCCTGAATAATTCCGATCGCGGTATTGACGATGACGACGGCAAGAAACGTCAGGTTAGATATCGATGTCCCGGCGATTATCAGCACAAGCGCGAGGACGAAGAAGATTATGTTGAAGTATGTGAAGATGTTGGAGAGAATGATTTTCGACGTTGATTTTGATGTCGTATCGACCGTTGCGTTCACATAGCCGTCGGCGGTTCTCTTTTCGACCTGTGACGACGAAAGACCCATGTCCGGGTCGGGGAAATACCTCGCGGCATCTGCAGAAAGCGGGTATTGCGGTTTTTTTTGCGCCCCCGCCTTCTCCGGAGCGTCGGTGTCGGCTGAACGGGTTGCTATTTGTTTCATTTACAGCTCTGATCCTTTCGGAAAGATGTCGTTTTTCCATCCGACAAGATTATACCACATAAAATGTCGGAATTTGAATCTATTTTGTAAATAATAAGCCACTCTGATCAAAGCAGGCTGCCGTGCAGCTGCCCCGGGAGACTTTTTACGGAGGTACGGACGACAAGCGTCGGCTCGATGATGTGCCGGATGCTTTTTGCGCCGTCGCCTCCGATGCGGCTGAACAGGGACTTTATCACGCAGTCCGCCATCTGCTCCTTCGGGCAGTCGACCGATGTGAGATCAAAAGGAAAGATGATGTGTGACAGCAGATCGTCAACTCCGCCCATTGAGATGCCGTCGGGCATTCTGATCCCGTGTCCGGCAAGAATGCTTGCAATGTGCCAGCAGAACATATCGCAGAAGCCGAACACCGAGGTGCAGTCAAGCCGGTGCTCCGCAATTTCGACCGCCGCGGCTGTGATGTCTTCAGGCGTCATACAGATCCTGACAAGCCGGTCATCCGGGACAATGCCGTGAGCCGACAGCGCGGCGCGGTAGCCCTCAAGACGCTCGGCGGACGAGGAAACGTGTGTTGATGCGCCGATATATGCGATTTTTGTGTGTCCCAGACCGATCATGTGGTCGGTAAGAAGATAGCCGCTTCTGAAATCGTCTGCAACAACGCTCTCGTAGGATCTGTCCCTGAAATACCTTCCCATAAGAACGAAGGGAACGCCGTGCCGCTCCATAAGATCAAGCGCGTCGCAGTTGTGCATTGACGGGCAGATGATAACGCCGTCAACGTTCTTGCTGAGAGCGGAGGTGACGCACTGAAGCTCCTGATCGGGATTTTCGCTGGTATTCATGATTATCAGATCATATCCGAGCGCACGGAGACGGTTTTCAAGCAGCTTGACCATAATGGGGAAATACAGCCCGGTTATGTCGGGGATTATCGCGGCAACCGCCATTGTCCTGCCGTTCCGCATCGATATGGCAGCGGAATTCGGTATGTATCCGAGCTTTTTTGCGGTAGAAAGAATGAGCTTTTTTGTCGATTCCCTGACGTCGTCGATCCCGTTCAGCGCGTGTGAAACGGTGTTTACCGAGTACCCGGTGCAGCGGGCAATGTCACTCATGGTGACCTTGTTTCTGTTTCCCTGTGTTTTTGATGGCATAAGCATTTCCGATCCTGTGAAATGTCGTTGTAACTATTCTAACATATGCGCGGCGTCAAGTCAATGACAAGAACGTTATTTTCGGCACAAATAATATTAACGTTAATATCGTTTTCCGGATTATTTGAGAAGGTTCGCTCAGCCGGGCTTGCAAGACAGGCCGCCGTTTGCTTCCGCAAGAAGTGTTCCGGGCGAATCCGGATAATTTTTGCTGTCATATTGCACAAAAACCGGGTGGCGTTTTTGTGCGAGTATACAAATTTCAAAAAAGTGATTGACAATCGGCGAAAGATGAAGTATAATCAAATCATAACATTAACGTTAATAATGATTCGGCCGCAAAAACTGCGGAAAAAAGCAAAGAATGCGGGAAGGAAAGACGTTTATGAAAAACAGAATAATTCTGTCGGTGCTGCTTGCTTTGGCACTTGCATTTCTTCAGTCGTGCTCCGGAGAGGGACACGGCGGGGAAACCGGAAGCGGCAAAACCGATGCTGCAACCGGGACAACGGGAGGGAAGCTGATTTTGGACAATGACGGTAAGGGGAAAATCATATTTGACGGAGATGCCGATTCGTATTCCGATCTTTCGGTGAGGGAGGGAATGCCGCTTTTCGGGAAACAGGCGCTTTATGTCTCCGGATGCCGCACCTTCAGACGCGACATCCCGGAGCTTCTGAATCTCCGCTCAAGAACAGCGCGGTTTTCGCTTCCGATTACCGGAGCTGCCGATGAAAAGTCAGTGAATGAGTATATGCGCTCGACGATGTATGACCTTTCCGGGTTCGGAAATATCATAAGAAAGTACTCGACCCCGCTGTGGCACGTTGCCTACGTCTCGGCGGCTGTAACGGATGAGGCAAGGAGGGATTATCCGCAGAATCCGGAGTTCTGCGAGCCGGATTATGCAATCTTTGATCCCGCATGGACGACAGCGGCAAAATATATGGCGGAGCGCGGCATGAGAAGCCTCTATGAGATATGGAACGAGCCTGACATGGTCGGCTTCATGACCAATTTTGACTGGGACGGGTATATAAGGTTGTATCTCCACGCTTCTCGGGCGATAAAGAGCGGCGATCCTGATGCCGTTGTCGGAGGACCGGCACTTGCGGATATGGGGACGCTGGGGTACGGCAACTATGAGAAATTCATAAAAGCGGTGAATTCCGCCGGCGCGCCCCTCGATTTTGTTTCGGCTCACTATTATGCCAATTCAAAGACACATACCCTGAAGGAGCTGCTTTCCGACCTGAGAAAAGGGCTTGACGGCAACAGCGGCACTTCGATCATCTTTACCGAATTCAATGTATACACACCGGAGATGTCGGAGTGGACGGTTCCGATCGCCGAAAGAACCGATTTCACCCTTCAGACAACGAAAATTCTGCCTGACGCGCTTGATGCGATACAGTTTCTCAATTCCTGCACCGACGTCACGCAGGTGCAGTGGGCAACGCTTTCGACGGATAACGGCGCGTTCGGTATAATCACGCCGGACGGGAAAAAGACTCCGCTTTACCACCTGCTGAACATCTGCGCTCATATGCCGGCGGAGAGCGTGAGAACCGTTATCGGCAGCAAGGGGATATCCGCTATGGCATCAGCCGGTAAAGACCGTGCCGGGGCGCTTCTCTGGAACACCGACAAAAAGAAGGCGCAGAAAATATCCTACCGGATAGAGGGAATCCCGTATGAAAGCTACGGCATAACCGTTTACCGCATCGACCCCGCTCACTCGTCGGTGCTTGAGGGCGGTAACGGAGACGGGCTTGAGGCAGTTACGGCGTATGAAAACGTGTCGGGCGACTCGTTCGTGTGGGAAGGAACGATACCCGCATACGGTGCGGTTTACATTTCGCTGACGACCGGAAGCGAACCGGAGTCCGAAAGGAGTCCGGAGGTCGGGAAGATAATCCGGGTCGATAATCTGTATAAAAACCGTGAGGATACCTCTTATGCCGATTTCGACGAATTTACCTCGACGGCAAGGGTCGGCACCGGAGACAGCGAGGATTCGGAAGGGCTTGTTTATATTACATATTCGGAGCTTCCGGACAGGCTGAATGCCGCTGTGACCGCCGTCAATGACATGAGCGGCATAAAGCACTGCGGAATGAGGATAGACTATCATACACCTGACGGCTGGAGCCGCTCTGTGATGTACGGGCTTGTCGGAAAAAACGGAGGGGAAATACCCTTCGGAACGTGCAGGGAGGCGGATGCATTCTTCTCCCTGACCGCCGGCGACAATATTATTGAAGTCAGGAAGAATGCGCCGGAAAACTGGGACGGAAAAGCAGTGGTTTCGTTTGATATTGAGGGTACCGGCAGATGGACGGAAGCGGTATTCACGCTTACAGAGACCGGATGAACGGATAAATAATCAGGAGGACGGATATGAAAAACAAAAAGAAGATTCTTGCCGCGCTTTTTGCAATGGCGGTGCTTGCCGGAGCAGTCTCCTGCTCAAAGGGCGGAGCCGGCACAGGCTCGACAGGGAGCAGGGAAACGGGCGGGAGCGGCACGTCCGACGGCTTTGACCTGCTTCCCGATAAAAAATGGAACGGGGCGGAGTACTCGGTGCTCAATGCCGAGCTTGCGTCGATAGAAGGCGCACTCGGAGCCGATTTTGAAAGCGACGATTCTGCCGTGTCACCGATACCCGCATCGGTTTACCGGCGGAACATGGCGGTTGAGGAACGCTTCGGTGTGAAGATCACGCATTTCCCGACGCAGAGCCTGTATGACGTTTTGAGCTCGACTGTCGGAAGCGGCGACCTTGACTATCATGCCGTTTACGGCGATTACAATTCGATGTCAAATCTCTCAGCAGGGAAGTACCTTATGAACCTGAGAGACATTCCGCACATTGATTTCACCGCTCCGTGGTGGAATCAGGCGGCGCAGGACAGCCTGACCGTCGGCGGCAGACAGTATCTTGCGATAAACGACGTGCCGTACAGCACGCTTGTCACCTCGCACTGTATGTACTTCAACAAGAGCATAGCATCGGAAAATCAGGGGACCGTCGGCAATCCCTACGATTATGTTTTTGACGGGACATGGACGATCGATAAGCTCATCACGACCTCCCGCGGGATCGCAAAGGACAACGGAGATTCTGTCTGGAATGAGGAGGATCTGTACGGGGTGACCTTCCCGATAGGCTCGCTGACTATGCTCGGCGTTGCCTTCGGCGAAAGCGTGTATCCCGTGAAGATAGCTGACGGAGAGATAGTTGAGACAGACGAGGCAAAGTGGGCGGACATGATATCGAAGATATACACCCTTTGCTACGACAACGAGAACGGCACATATGTGGGAAGCCATCTGTCAGAGACTCCGATGACGATGTTCACGCAGTCGAAGAGCCTGTACTATATAGGAGCACTCTGCGACGCTCCCATGTATTTCAGGGGCATGGAGGATGATTTCGGTATCCTTCCGCTGCCGAAATATGATGAAAAGCAGGAGGAATACCGAACGCCTCTCAGCGGAGCGTCTCTTATGCTCGGAGTATCGACGCTTCCTGACAAGGACGCACTTGAGTTCATCGGCATAATTACCGAGGCAATGGCGATAAAGAGCCATGAGCTTCTCCGTTCCGCGGTCTATGAGACGGTTTTTGAAAATCAGCTCACCCGCGACGAGGAATCGAAAAAGACCATGACGCTGATAGTGAACGGGCTTTATGCCGACTTTGTGTTTGTCCATGCGGCGGGAGTCGGAGGCGGATATTACGGCGAGATACATATGCTTATGGACCAGAAGAGCGATGCCTATGCCTCGGCAAGGAGAAGAAACAAGACGAGAGTGGAGAATTACTACAAGGGCATTCTCGACATCTATAAAGGGCTTGATGACTGAAAATATCCCGGGCGGATGCGGGATTAAACGATCCGCAGATGCATTCTTGTGATGCAGGAAAGAGGTAACGCTATGGTGAAGAGACTGTTTTGCGTGCTTGCGCTGATGCTGGCGCTGTCCCTCGGAATATCGGCTGCCGTTCCGTATGATTTCGGCGGCGGAGTCGTATATTACGGCTTCGATGATCAAGCGGCAACAGACGGAGGAGAGGGAAAGCTGAACGGAAGGTTCGTGGGAGACGGGATTGAGATCGTTGACGGACTCGGCGGTGGTTGCGCGGTGAAGATGAATTCCGACAGCTACGTTGAGATACCGGTCGCTGCGACCTGCCCGTCGGAGACAATGTCAGTCATCGTCTGGTTCAGAACCGACCGTCTCAACGGCGCATGGAACCGGATAATATCGACGGGAGTATGGGGCGAACAGGCGGCACCGGGAATACTTGTCGGGGTGTTCCATACGGACGATGCCGATTATGTGGCTTTCGGTATCGGTGCTGACGATGCAAAGAAGAACAAGTGGGATCTTATCGGCGCTCCGGAGGGGGCTGCTCCTTACGGTCTTGACGACGGGAAGTGGCACTGCATCGGATATACCGTCGGAGAGGGAAGCGGCGCGCTTTACCTTGACGGGGAGCAGATCCATGTCTTTGAGTACAGCGCAGAGGACTGTTCCACGGTCACATACGAGGAATCTGCCTGCATCGGCGGCTTTCTCTACTACGGAAACATGAACGAGCCGTTCTCCGGGACGGTCGATGAGGTTTACTTTATCCCGTCGGTCGTGGGAGCGGATGCGATGAAGGCTTACTATGACGCTGAAACTCAGGGAAAAATAACCCATGTAAAGACCGACCCGCCGGCAGCCACCGACGGATCGGATTCACCGGCTGTTTCGACTGAGCCTGACAGCGGAGAGACCTCTGAAAAGCCCGCAGCGTCCTCCGCACAGATTACCACCGACGCTCCGGACAGCGGCAAAAATACCGGCAGCGAAACAAAACCGGCTCCCGGCGACAGGAACGGAGCACCTGTATGGGTGTATATCGCTGTCGCTGCGGTGATTGTCATTGCTGCGGCTGCCGCGGTTGTTATTGCAAAGAAAAAAACAAATAAAAAGTAAGGAGAAAAAACAATGAAAAAAACGGCTTTGATCCTTTTTGCGGTGCTTCTTGTGCTTGTCCCGACGTTCCGCGCTTCCGCGTATGACACGGCGGACGGTCACGCGGTCATGGATTTTGCGACCGAGGTCACCGCGGGCGAACAGAAGGTAAACGAGGCGATGCTCATCACCAGCAACACGATCGGCGGGGAAGGCACGATTGCCGGCACGAGGATCGAAAACGGCGAGCTGAAAATTCCGGCGGCGGGAACCGGGATCGTTTTCGTCAGCTATCTCAAGCCCAACACATGGGGAGCCACCGACTTTACGGTCGATCTTGACAGACTGAAATTCATCGCGTTCAATTATAAGACAGACTCCGACGCGAAGATCTTTGTATATTTCGAGACAGCAGCGACCGAGGGCGGGGACGGCATAAGCTATGCTGCCGGAGTCATTGAGCACTGGGTGCTTCCCGCAACCGGCGGAGAGTATAAGACCGTTGTTGCCGCCGTCCCGGCAAATGCCGCAGGCACACTGAAGCATTGGCGCGTCGACCGCCTTATTGAAGGTACTGAGGAAACGGAGGTTTCGGTGAAGAGCATCGGCTTCTTCGCAAACGAAGCTGCGGCGAAGGAGTACTATGAGCCGAAGAATCCCCCGACGCCTCCGACACCCGATACAGGGGATGTCATGCTTGCCGTGTCACTTGCCGCGGTATCCGGTGCGGTTGTCCTTGTATGCAAAAAGAGATGATCCGACTCCGGTGAGGATACCGGCTGAGAAGACACCTCACGGTATCTGCGGCGGCACGGCAGATGACTTTGGAAGATAAAGAAAAAAGGTGTTAAAAACCCGGAACGGATTTTTAACACCTTTTTGGTGGAGATAGTCGGGTTCGAACCGATGACCTCTTGAATGCCATTCAAGCGCTCTCCCAGCTGAGCTATACCCCCATATAACCGGAAACCCTTGATTTTACTGAGTTTCCGGGGTTTTGATTAAATTGTCATTTCCTCGCGTTGAGGGGTCGTCACATGCGGTTGCTGGCGCTCCCAGCTGAGCTATACCCCCATATTCACTTGCCGTGCCGCCGGACCGGCGACTCAACGTAGGATATTATACCCGCCTCTTCCACATTTGTCAAGCATTTTCTTTCTCTTTTTTTGGCCCCTGCTCCAGCGCGGCAGGGGCCGTTCTCTTTTTCTCACGGTTCGGGCCTGGCGGGCGCTCTCCAGCCCTTCCCCCAGATCTCCTGAATACGGATCCGGAACAGGGCGGTCTGTGAAAAACAGCCCCGGTTCTGTGCCCGGAACTCCTCCTCCGGCTCGGGACGGAACTTCTGGCTGAACACCCGCAGTCCCTCCCAGCGCGCCGCTTCCTCCAGCACCTCTTCCGCCGTTCCAAAGACCACTGCGCTCTCATACTCGGTGGTGTACTGCTCGGGGATCACCCGGGCATGGCCCACCGCCGTGACGCAGACCTGGGGACATGCGCGCAGACAGTCGATCTTCTTGCCCTCCCTCGCACAGTGAAAATAGAGCCACTCCCCCGCCCGGGTCATGTTGACCGGTACGGCATATGGCGTTCCATCCGGTTGTGTCATAGAGAGGGTCATCCACTCCGTCTGATCCAAAATCCGGAGCGCCGCTTCCCGCTCCAATGCACGGTCTTTTCGCCGCATATCGTTTCCTCCCATCTTTTTCTTGTGTCTACTATATCTCATCCCGCTCACCCGCGCAAGATTTCCCCTTGACATTTCCCCAACACCGTATATAATTACATATGAACAATAGCTCATATATTTTGAGAAAGAAAGGAGTATGCACCATGTCCCTCCCCGATTCCCCGTCCCAAGCCCAGGATCTGGACCACTGCGACTATATGCATGTACACGTGGAGATAAGCGGGATCGAACCGCTGACCTCTTGAATGCCATTCAAGCGCTCTCCCAGCTGAGCTATACCCCCATATAACCGGAAACCCTTGATTTTACTGAGTTTCCGGGGTTTTGATTAAATTGTCATTTCCTCGCGTTGAGGGGTCGTCACATGCGGTTGCTGGCTCTCCCAGCTGAGCTATACCCCCGCCTTGCCGGACAAACGATATCCGACGGTGTTATTATATCAGAAAACAAGCCGTTTGTCAATACGTCAGAGTGATATTTTTCGCGAAATAATTCGGCAATACTCCGCAAAAAGCGGGAAAAACGATTGACAACGGCGGTCTTACAATGTATAATTATATATTATATCAAAACCCGCGCGGAACCGGCTGAAGCACGGGTGCAGCAGCGCCGGAGAAACGGAATTGAAATGGCACAGGACAAAAAACTCGTCGAGTCTATCACGCCGATGGATACCGACTTTGCACAGTGGTATACCGATGTCGTGAAAAAGGCTGACCTTATCGACTATTCAAGCGTAAAGGGCTGTATGGTCTACCGACCCTACGGATATGCTATCTGGGAAAATATTCAGAAGATCCTTGACGGAAAATTCAAGGAGACCGGGCATGAAAACGTGTATATGCCGCTTTTCATTCCCGAATCGCTCCTGAACAAGGAAAAGGAGCACGTCGAGGGTTTTGCGCCTGAGGTGGCGTGGGTCACTCTCGGCGGAAGCGAGCCGCTTGCCGAAAAGCTCTGTGTCCGTCCGACGTCGGAGACGCTTTTCTGCGAGCATTACGCAAATATAATAAAATCGTGGAGAGATCTGCCGAAGCTCTATAACCAGTGGTGCTCGGTCGTCAGATGGGAGAAGAATACCCGTCCGTTCCTCCGCACGCGCGAGTTCCTTTGGCAGGAGGGACACACCATGCACGCAACGGCAGAGGAGGCGGAGGAAGAGACGATCAGAATGCTGAACATCTATGCCGACTTCTGCGAGCATGAGCTTGCCATCCCGGTCGTAAAGGGACCCAAGACCGAAAGTGACAAGTTTGCCGGTGCCGTTGCGACCTACGCCATCGAGGCTATTATGCACGACGGCAAGGCGCTTCAGGCGGGTACGTCGCACTATTTCGGGGACGGCTTTGCAAAGGCGTTCGGAATACAGTATACGGATAAGAACAACACCCTCCGCTATCCTCACCAGACATCGTGGGGAGTTACGACAAGGCTTATTGGAGGCATCATAATGACCCACGGCGACGACAGCGGTCTTGTTCTCCCTCCGGCAGTTGCGCCGATTCAGGTCGTCATTATCCCGGTCGCTCAGCACAAGGCGGGAGTGCTTGAAAAAGCAGCCGAACTCCGCGACAGGCTTGCTGCGGCGGGGATCAGGGTAAAGCTCGACGACTCCGAGAATACCGCGGGCTGGAAATACGCGGAGTATGAGATGAAGGGCGTTCCGGTCAGACTTGAGATCGGTCCGCGCGACATTGAGTCCAATCAGTGCGTGCTTGTTTCGAGACACGACAGAAAAAAGGACTTTGTTTCGCTTGACGGGCTTGAAAAGTCTGTCGCGGACAAGCTCGAAGAAGTCCGCCTCGGAATCTGGAACAAGGCATACGAAAACCGCGAGAGACGTACACATTCCTGCAGAACTCTTGATGAGATAAAGACCTCCCTTGCCGAAAACGGCGACGGATTTATCAAGGCAATGTGGTGCGGGGAAGAGGAGTGTGAGGACAGGGTCAAGGAGCTTACCGGCGTAGGCTCACGCTGCATCCCCTTTGATCAGGAGCACATCTCCGATACCTGTGTCTGCTGCGGAAAGCCGGCAAAGCACATGGTTCTCTGGGCTAAGGCTTACTGATAACGCTGTATATCTCCCCGGCGGTAATGCGCTGCCGGGGAGTTTTGCTGTCTTTGCTCCGGATTTTTTTGAACAAACGGTTAACTTTGCTTCCGGGATATTGACTTATTCATCGGAAAGAGGTAAAATAATATTCGCACGGAAGCGTAGCTCAGTTGGTCAGAGCGTTCGGTTCACATCCGAGAGGTCAAGGGTTCGAGCCCCCTCGTTTCCACCAATATGAGGGCAGGGCTGACGTGACCTGCGAAGCGGGCTCCGGCTTTCTTCGGCAATTCCGCATCCTGATTCCGGTTCCGGCTGTCTTGCTTTCACACTCCGCAAATGTAGTTCAGTGGCAGAACACCAGCTTCCCAAGCTGGATATGCGGGTTCGATTCCCGTCATTTGCTCCAATGAATAATTCCCGTTCGCACAGGGCGGGAATTTTTGTTTTCTGTCCGGATATTCGCTTTTTCTCCCTGCCGAAAAACCAGAAAAACAGAAAAATCCGGTATTGTCGGTTTTACCTCTTGACATTCCGGCAAAACCGGTGTATAATAGTCAAAAATAATCTTTAAGCAGCGGTGCGGGACACCCACAAGATTATGAGATAGCCTGTTTCTGACGGTAATCTGTCGGTTCTCTCTGCCTGCTTGAATTTGGGGCGGATTTTTTATTGCCCGGAGGGAATTATGAAGATAAGGATAACCGATGCTGTAAGCTATGACAACGGAGCGGCGACGGGAGATCGTGTTTTTTCGGTTTATGTCGCTTCTTCCGGCGTTCATCCTTCCGAATTCAATAAAATGTCGGTATTTCCGGCTTTCTGTGATGTTCATGTACATCTCAGGGAGCCGGGATTTTTGTATAAGGAAACGGTTGAGACGGGAACGCTCGCCGCGGCGCACGGCGGGTACACCGATATCTGTGCAATGCCGAACCTTGACCCGGTCCCGGATACGGTTTCAAAGATAGGGCTGGAGCGTGAGATAATCGCAAAAACCGCCGAGGTGAGAGTTCACCCGTATGCGCCGATAACCGTCGGGGAAAAGGGAGAGCGGCTGGTCGATATTGAAGCGCTTGCGCCGCTTTGCGTTGCATTTTCCGATGACGGACGCGGAGTGCAGGACAGAGGGCTGATGCGTGAGGCGATGTACCGCGCCGCGGCTGTCGGGAAGGTGATGGCCGCACACTGCGAGGATAACTCACTGCTTCGCGGAGGCTACATACACGACGGAGAATACTGCCGGACGCACGGTCACCGCGGAATCTGCTCCGAAAGCGAATGGAAACCGATCGAACGCGACCTTGAGCTGGCAAGGGAGACGGGATGCAGCTATCACGTCTGCCATGTCTCGGCAAAGGAAAGCGTGGAGCTTATACGGGCGGCAAAGGCGGACGGAATCGACGTCACCTGCGAGACGGCTCCGCACTATCTGATGTTCGACGACAGTATGCTCCGGGACGACGGACGGTTCAGGATGAATCCCCCGATAAGGAGCCGGGCGGACAGGGAGGCTCTGATCGCCGGGGTTCTTGACGGGACGGTCGATATGATAGCCACCGATCATGCACCGCACAGCAGGGAGGAAAAATCCGGCGGACTGCGGGGCAGTCTGATGGGCGTCGTGGGGCTTGAAACGGCGTTTCCGGCGCTTTATACCGGACTTGTGAGAACCGGGGTGTTAAGCCTTGAGCGGCTGGTCAACATGATGTCGCATATCCCGAGAAAACGGTTCGGGATCCCGGATAACGGGGATGTATGCGTCTATGACCTTGAAGCAAAGAAGATAACAGATCCCTCGTCCTTTCTGTCGAAAGGGAGAAGCACTCCGTTTGAGGGGACGGAATTATACGGAGAATGTGTTCTGACTGTACACGGAGGTAAAGCGGTATGGATAAAAGACTTATGAGTCCCGAGCCGGACAGAAAGCTGGTTTTCGCCGACGGCACGGAATATTACGGTTACGGCTTCGGCTGTGACTGCGACAGGGTGTGCGAGGTGGTATTCAATACCTCTCCGGTCGGGTATCAGGAGATAATCTCCGACCCGTCATACACATATCAGGCGGTTGTTATGACGTATCCGCTTATCGGGAATTACGGTATCGCCGACGAGGACTTCGAAACAAAGATCCCGACGGTCGGCGGGCTTATCGTGAGGGAATACAACGACAGCCCGTCGAATTTCCGATGCACAAAGACCCTTTCCGAGGTGATGGAGGAATACAAGATCCCCGGAATATCGGGTATCGATACAAGAAAGCTGACAAGGAGCATCCGCGACCGCGGAACACGGCGCGCACTGATAACATCGGCATCAACACCGGTCGGGGAGGCGCTTGAGGTGCTTGAAGCCGTGAAAGCCCCGCGCGACGCGGTTTCAAGGGTCAGCTGCCGCAAAAGATGGTACGCAAGGACCTCCGGTGCGGCTTACAGCGTCGTTGCGGTCGATTTCGGAATAAAGCTGAACATAATCCGCTCGCTCAACCGCCGGGGGTGCAACGTGACGGTGGTGCCGTACGACACTCCGGCAGAAGAGATAATAAAAATGCGTCCCGACGGTGTGTTTCTGTCAAACGGACCCGGCAACCCGCAGGATGTTCCGGGTGCGGTGGAGCTGATAAATATGCTTAAGGGCAGATATCCGATGTTCGGAATATGCCTCGGGCATCAGCTCATCGGGCTTGCCTGCGGGGCAGAGACATACAAGCTGAAGTTCGGTCACCGCGGCGGTAACCACCCGGTAAAGAACCTGACAAACGGAAGGGTCGAGATAACGTCCCAGAATCACAGCTATGCCGTAAATCGGGACAGCCTTTCCGGAACCGGGCTTGAGATCACGCATATAAACCTGCTTGACAACACGGTCGAGGGTATGGAATGCGCCGCCGACCGGGTGTTCAGCGTTCAGTATCATCCCGAAAGCGCACCCGGACCGCAGGACAGCGCGTATCTCTTCGATAAGTTCGTTTCGCTCATGAAGGAGGCAAAGCACAATGCCAAAGAGAACAGATATTAAAAAGATCCTCGTAATAGGCTCAGGCCCCATAGTCATAGGTCAGGCGGCGGAGTTTGACTATGCCGGAACTCAGGCGTGCCTTGCGCTGAAGGAGGAGGGGTACGAGGTTATCCTGTGCAACTCCAACCCGGCGACGATCATGACCGACACGAACATTGCCGACAGAGTTTATATGGAGCCTCTGACGCTTGAATACGTGGCAAAGGTCATCCGCTACGAACGTCCCGATGCCATTGTCCCCGGAATCGGCGGTCAGACCGGGCTGAATCTTGCGATGCAGCTTGACAGAAAGGGCATACTGCGCGAGTGCCGCACCGAGCTTCTCGGAACGACCGGCGAAAGCATCGCAAGGGCAGAGGACAGAGAGCTGTTCAAGGAGCTGTGCCAGTCACTCGGCGAGCCGGTGCTTCCGTCGGTGATCGCCGAAAGCATTGACGAAGGACTTGCAGCGGCGGAAAAGATCGGTTATCCGGTGGTTCTGCGTCCTGCGTTCACGCTCGGCGGGACCGGAGGCGGTTTTGCCGACAGTCCTGTGGAGTGCCGTGAGATACTGAAGAATGCGCTCAAGCTCTCGCCGGTCGGTCAGGTGCTTGTCGAGAAGAGCATAAAGGGCTTCAAGGAGATAGAATACGAGGTCATCCGCGACAAAAACGACACGGCAATCACCGTGTGCAACATGGAGAACATCGACCCGGTCGGTATACACACCGGAGATTCGGTCGTCGTCTGCCCGTCGCAGACGCTGACAAACCGCGAATATCATATGCTCCGCGACAGCGCACTGAAGATCATCCGCGCCCTGAAGATCGAGGGCGGGTGCAACGTGCAGTTCGCGCTTGACCCGCTGTCGTTTGACTATTACCTGATAGAGGTCAACCCGAGGGTGTCGCGCTCGTCGGCGCTTGCGTCAAAGGCAAGCGGATATCCGATAGCCCGCGTCTCGGCAAAGATCGCCGTCGGAATGACGCTTGACGAAATAATGCTGGCGAATACCCCGGCATCGTTCGAGCCGGCGCTTGACTATGTGGTGACGAAAATGCCGCGCTTCCCGTTCGACAAGTTCACCTCGGCAAACAACCGCCTTTCGACCCAGATGAAGGCTACCGGAGAGGTCATGAGCGTCGGGCGCACAATCGAGGAAAGCCTGCTGAAAGCCGTCCGTTCCCTTGAAACCGGCGCACGGCATCTGTATAAAAGAAAATTTGCCGACATGAGCGACGACGCGCTCCTTGAGTATATAACCGAGGGAACCGATGACAGGCTGTTTGCAATAACCGAGCTTTTCCGCCGCGATGCCGATATCGGGGTCATCTGCGACGCAACGCGGATCGATATGCTGTTCCTTGAAAAGCTGAAGAACATCGTGTCGGTTGAAAGAAGGGTCGCCGCATCGCCGTTTTCGGCAAAGGCACTGTACCTTGCGAAGAGAACGGGCTTTTCGGACGGCAGGATCGCCGTGCTGTGGAAAACCGATGAAAAGAAGGTATACTCTCTGCGTGAGAAATACGGAATTTTCCCGGTTTACAAGATGATCGATTCCTGTTCGTCGGAATTCGACAGTATGATACCGTACTTTTACTCGACCTACGAGGACGAAAACGAGTCGGTTGTATCGGACAAAAAGAAGATCCTCGTCCTCGGCTCGGGACCGATAAGGATAGGACAGGGTGTCGAGTTCGACTATTCGACGGTTCACGCCGTAATGACGATAAAGAAGCGCGGATATGAGGCGATCATAATCAACAACAACCCGGAAACGGTATCGACGGACTATACCTGCTCCGACAAGCTGTATTTCGAGCCGCTCTGCATAGAGGATGTGATGAACATCATAAGGCATGAAAAGCCGGAGGGTGTCATCGCCTCCCTCGGCGGTCAGACCGCGATAAACCTTGCGGCGGAGCTTAAGGAGCGGGGAGTCAGGCTGATAGGAACCGACTGCGACGCGATAGAGCGCGCCGAAAACCGCGACAGCTTTGAAAAGGTGCTTACCGACCTTGAAATTCCCCAGCCTGACGGTCAGGCGGTGACGAACGTGGAGGACGGGATCGCCGCGGCGGAGAGGATCGGTTATCCGGTGCTTGTAAGACCGTCGTTCGTTCTCGGCGGCAGGGCGATGCAGATCGTTGCCGACAGCGAACAGTTGAGAAAGTATCTTAAGACCGCCGTTGAGATCGACGCGGACAAACCGGTGCTTGTCGACAAATACATTTACGGAAAGGAGCTTGAGGTTGACGCGGTGTGCGACGGAAAGCACGTCTTTGTTCCCGGAATAATGGAGCTTGTCGAGAGGACCGGAATACACAGCGGCGATTCGATAAGCGTTTATCCGACCTTCAGCATATCCGACAGCGTTCGGGACGTGATACTTGACTACACAAAGCGTCTCGGACTCGGCATCGGGATCGTCGGACTTTACAATATACAGTTCATAGTTGACCGCGACGAGAGGGTGTATATAATCGAGGTCAATCCCCGCTCGTCAAGAACCGTTCCGTTCCTGTCAAAGGCGACCGGGTACAGCCTTGCCGACATTGCCACGCTGGTCATGCTCGGCGTCAGCCTTGAGGAGCAGGGGCTTCCCGACGGAATGGCGCCGCGGAAGAACCGGTGGTATGTAAAAGCTCCGGCGTTCTCCTTCTCAAAGCTGCGCGGGCTTGACGCGTATCTTTCCCCCGAAATGAAATCGACCGGAGAGGCCATCGGCTACGACGGAAAGCTGACAAGGGCGCTCTACAAGGCGCTGAAGGCATCGGGGATAAACGTTGTCAACTACGGCACGGTGCTTGCAACGGTTGCCGACGGCGACAAAGAAGAGGCTCTGCCGCTGATAAGACGGTTCTATAACATGGGCTTCAACATTCAGGCAACGGCGGGGACGGCGGAATTCCTGAAAAAGAACGGCATCCGCACGCACACACTGAAAAAGATAAGCGAGGGAAGCGACGAGATCCCGGACGGGATACGTCAGGGGTATGTGAACTACGTCATAAATACCCGCGACATGAATTCCTCCGGGGTTCTGTCGGACGGGTACGAGATAAGAAGGCTTGCGGTCGAGAACGGCGTGACGATGTTCACGTCACTTGATACCGTAAGAGTGCTTCTTGACGTGCTTGAGGAGATGACGCTCGGAATATCCACGATCGATGCGGAATGACGGAGGAAAAATGAAACAGAGCATATTTGAAACAGCCGACAACCGGAGGATCGCCGAAAATACTTATCTCATGCGGCTTTACGGCGATACGTCGGAAATAACCCGCCCCGGTCAGTTCGTAAACATAAGGCTTGACGGAAAATATCTGCGCCGCCCGATATCGGTTTGCGACCGTGAGAGCGGTGTACTGACCCTGATCTACAAGGCGGTTGGTTCCGGCACGCTTATTATGTCGGAAATGACACCCGGCAAGCCCCTTGACCTTCTGACCGGGCTGGGAAACGGATACGATACCGGAAAGAGCGGTGAAAATCCGCTGCTTGTCGGAGGCGGTGCGGGAGTTCCTCCGCTGTATCTGCTCTGCCGTGAGCTGATCTCGCAGGGAAAACACCCCACGGTCATAATGGGGTTCGGTACCGAAAAGGAGGTGTTTTTCGAGGAGGAGTTCCGAAGGCTCGGCGCACGGGTCTGTGTGACAACCGCTGACGGGAGCCGCGGGACAAAGGGATTTGTTACCGACGCAATAAAGGACGGGTACAGCTACGTCTACACCTGCGGACCGGAACCCATGCTGAGAGCTGTATACTCCGCCGTGAACACCGGAGGGCAGTTCAGCTTTGAGGAGAGAATGGGCTGTGGCTTCGGCGCGTGCATGGGCTGCTCATGCAGGACGAAATACGGATATAAGCGCATCTGCCGCGATGGTCCTGTGCTTGAGAAGGAGGAAATAATATGGTGAATACAGAGGTCAGCCTTTGCGGAATAAAGCTCTGCAACCCGCTGATACCGGCGAGCGGAACCTTCGGCTACGGCTATGAATTTGCGGGGCTGTACGACATCAACCGGTATATCGGGACATTCTCCTTCAAGGGGACGACAAAAGAGCCGAGATTCGGAAACCCGACACCGAGAATAGCGGAGACGCCGTCAGGTATGCTCAATGCGGTGGGGCTTCAGAATCCGGGGGTCGAATCGGTCATAAACGACGAGCTTCCGCGGCTTGCGGAATGCTTTGACAAGCCGGTCATGGCGAATGTGAGCGGGTTTTCAGTTGACGATTACGTGTACACCGTCTCGCGGCTTGATCCGCAAAAGCAGATCGGGTGGTTCGAGGTAAACATATCCTGCCCGAACGTCCACGGCGGCGGGATGAGCTTCGGAGTCGATCCAGCATCGGCAGAGAAGGTGACCTCGGCTGTGAGAAAGGTCACAAAAAAGCCGGTCATCATGAAGCTGTCGCCGAACGTGACCGACATTGCCGGGATAGCAAGAGCCTGCGAAGCCGGAGGCGCCGACGGAATCAGCCTGATAAACACCCTCCCCGGAATGCGCATCGATATAAAAAGGCGCAGACCGGTCATTGCAAACACATTCGGAGGGCTTTCCGGCCCCGCGGTTTTTCCGGTGGCATTACGGATGGTGTGGCAGGTATACCGTGCGGTAAGCCTTCCGATAATCGGTATGGGCGGCGTTTCTTCGGCGGAGGATGTGATCGAAATGATGCTTGCCGGGGCAACAGCCGTCGGAATAGGAGCGGCAAACCTTGTCGATCCGTTTGTCTGCCGGGATATTGCAGAGGCTCTCCCGGCAGTCATGGAAAGATACGGGATCAATAATCTTTGTGATATTACAGGAGGAGCGCACAATGGGTAAGGACGTGATAATAGCCTGCGATTTCCCGGACGGGGAAAGGACGCTTGGGTTTCTTGACAGGTTCACGGAAAGAAAGCCGTTTGTCAAGGTCGGAATGGAGCTGTTTTACGCCGAGGGACCGGATATTGTAAGAAAGATAAAAGCACTCGGACACAGGATCTTCCTCGATCTCAAACTGCATGATATCCCGAACACCGTGAAGAGCGCGATGAGGGTACTGTCAGGGCTTGATGTTGATATGTGCAACCTTCACGCAGCCGGTACAAAGGCGATGATGGAGGCTGCACTTGAAGGACTGACGCGGGGAGACGGAACAAGACCGCTGCTCATCGCCGTGACCCAGCTGACCTCGACGAGTGAGGAACGGATGAGGGACGAGCTTCTCATCTCCGCGCCGCTTGAGGAGGTCGTGGCGAAATATGCGCTGAACGCACGGGATGCCGGGCTTGACGGAGTTGTCTGCTCCCCGCTTGAGGCTGAGAAGGTGCATTCGGTATGCGGGAGCGGATTTCTGACCGTCACACCGGGAGTGAGATTTGCCGACGGCGCGGTTCAGGATCAGGTCAGGGTAACGACCCCGGAGAGAGCAAAGGCTCTCGGCTCCGATTACATTGTCGTCGGCAGACCGATAACCGCCTCGCCCGACCCCGTTTCGGCTTATGAAATATGCCGTGACCGGTTTATCGGATAAAATGCAAAGGAGAATGATTATGACCGATACAAAAAAGCTGATTGCAAAGGATTTACTGTCAATAAAAGCGGTGTTCTTCCGTCCGGGCGAGCCGTTTGTCTGGGCAAGCGGGATAAAAAGCCCGGTATACTGCGACAACCGCCTTACCCTCACCGCACCGGAGGTCAGAAATGACGTTGAAAACGGGCTGGCGGAGCTTATAAAGACCGAATATCCGCAGGCGGAGGTGCTTATGGGCACTTCGACCGCCGGTATCGCTCATGCCGCGATAACAGCCGACCGCCTCGGACTTCCGATGGGATATGTAAGAGGCTCCGACAAGGATCACGGCAGGAAAAACCGTATCGAGGGGCGGCTTGAACCCGGTCAAAAGGTCGTTGTGGTAGAGGATCTCATTTCGACAGGCGGAAGCGTCATCGACGTTGTGGAAGCACTCAGGGAAGCCGGCGCCGATGTGCTGGGAATAGTTTCGATCTTCACATACGGCATGAAAAAGGGTCTTGAAAGACTTGCCGCGGCACAGGTGAAAAACATCAGCCTTACCGATTTCGACTCGGTCGCCGAGGCGGCAGCTGAGGAGGGATATATTGATCCGGAGGATATCGCGCGGCTGAAGGCGTTCCGTGACAATCCCTCGGACGAATCGTGGATAACGGGAGGAGAAGGAAAATGAGAAGTCTTATAAATATACTTGACCTCAGTGCAGAGGAGATCGACAGACTTATAAAAACCGCCTGCGATATCACAGACAATCCCGGAAAATACAGCGACAGATGCCGCGGAAAGACGCTTGCCACACTCTTCTTCGAGCCTTCGACAAGGACAAGGCTCAGCTTTGAGGCGGCGATGTACGGTCTCGGCGGCAATGTCCTCGGCTTTTCCGAGGCGCAGAGCTCATCCGCTTCAAAGGGAGAAAGCGTTGCCGACACAGCCCGCGTCGTATCCTGCTTTGCCGATATAATCGCCATGCGCCACCCGAAGGAGGGCGCGCCGCTTGTTGCATCGATGAACGCAACGGTTCCCGTCGTCAATGCCGGCGACGGAGGACACAACCACCCGACGCAGACGCTTGCCGACCTTCTGACGATATACCGCGAAAAGGGAAGGCTGTCGGATATGACGGTCGGCTTCTGCGGCGATCTGAAGTTCGGACGCACGGTACACTCGCTTATCGAGGCGCTTTCAAGGTATACGGGGATAAACATTGTCCTTGTATCACCCGATGAGCTGACGCTTCCGGGATATATAAAGCGTGACGTGCTTGAGCGCAATTCAATAAGATACACCGAGACGACCGATCTCTCCGCAGTTATGCCGGAGCTTGACGTGCTTTACATGACAAGAGTGCAGAAGGAACGCTTCTTCAACGAGGAGGACTATCTGCGCCTCAAAGACAGCTATATCTTACGCCCCGAAAAGCTCGCCGACGCGAAAAGCGACCTTTCGGTGCTTCACCCGCTCCCGCGCGTCAACGAGATAAGCGTTGCGGTCGATTCCGACAGCCGCGCCTGCTATTTCAAACAGGTCGAAAACGGAAAACTCATGCGCATGGCGCTGATAATGATGCTTCTGGAGGTAATGTAATGAATATCGATCCCATAAAGAACGGAATTGTCATTGACCATATAACCGCGGGGAGCGCAATGAAGATATATTCGCTCCTGCGTCTCGGAACGCTTACCTGTCCGGTCGCGCTTATCTGCAACGTTCAGAGCCGGAGAATGGTCAGAAAGGATATCATAAAGATCGATTCCGAATTCGATATTGACCTTGATCTTCTCGGCTACGTAGATCCGGGCGCGACAGTCAATATCATAAGGAACGGCATTATCTGCGAAAAAAAGCGTGTCGGGCTGCCGGAAAGGCTTACTGATGTAATAAAGTGCCGCAATCCGCGCTGCATTACGTCCACGGAACAGGAGCTTCCGCAAATCTTCCGCCTGACCGATGCCGACCGCCGTGTCTATCGCTGCCTGTACTGCGAGGCGCGTGCCAAGGAAGAATAAGGTGCATCTGATAATCTCAGGTTGGGTTTTTAACTCACCCTGCGCATTTGTCCCGGAATTTCCGATAAAACCGGCAGATACCGGGGATTATTGCTATTGCATTTTGTGACCGGACGTGTTAATATATATACGGCAGCAAGAAAGGGGGGCGGCATTTATGACAAGCAGATATGAAAAAGAAGGCTCGGAAAAACGGATCCTCTCGGCCTGTGTGAAGCTGTTTATCGAAAAAGGCTACGCAAGGACGACCTCCGCAGAGATACTGAAGGGCGCAGACGTTACTCCGGGTACATTTCATAACATATACCGGACAAAGAGCGGCGTGCTTACCGAGCTTACGGAGTTCATGTTTGACAATCAGTTCGGAATCGCCCGGAAGATTGTCGGAGAGGATGCCGACCCGGTTCTCATGTACTGTGTTGAGACGTCGGTTCAGCTGACTCTTGCAGAGCTTAACGAGAATCTGAGGCAGATATATGTCGAGGCATATACCAATCAGGACGTGCTTGATATCATCAACAAAAAGATGTCAGGCGTGATCGGAGAGATATTCGGCAAATATCTCCCGGACTGTGAAACAAGTGATTTTTATGAAATCGAGATAGGAACGTCTGCGTTCATGCGCGGGTTCATGTCGTATCCTTGTGATAATAATTTCACTCTTGAAAAGAAGCTTTACCGCTTCCTCGACATGAGCCTGTCGGTTTTTCATGTCCCGGAGGATGAGGCGCGGCAGGCTGTTGAGTATATCGCTTCGCTTGATATCAGAAAAGTTGCGAACGACGTCATGCAGTACCTGTTTTCCGCGCTTGAAATGAAGTTTGATTTCAGACTCGGCGAATGATATTCACCCTCATCCGGATCCGCGGGTGAGGGTGTCTTATTTTCGGAGACTTTTTTTCCGAAATGCGCAAGTTTTTTAATTTTTGTCTTGACAACAGAAAACAAAAGTGGTATAATACTAAAGCGTTGCGGGGTGTGGCTCAGTTCGGTAGAGCGCTTGGTTCGGGACCAAGAGGCCGGAAGTTCAAATCTTCTCACTCCGACCATAATGTGGAGACAAAATAGATGTCTCCTGCGAAAAGCCTGAGTATATCGGGCTTTTTTTGCTACCCAAAAGGCGATTGTTCTCTGTACCAAAACACAGATGTAAAATCGCCGTTTTTCCTTTGCAGCAGAACTATCTCTTCCAAAAAAACGGAAACGGAAAATAATCACCGGCATTGAATGTGCTGCTTCAACTTAACAAAAACATAACCGGCTCCGATGATCGTGAGCCGGTTATTTGATGTTATGTATTTTTAAGCGTTTGCGGGTGCCTTTTTCTTTGTGAACAGCATCACTGCAATTCCGATCACAAGACCGACAGCCGCGGGAATCACCCAGCCGAGACCTATGTCGGAGAGCGGCAGGAAGTTCTTTATTGCCGCAAGCGCGTTTGTGAGTCTGAGCTTTACGATAAGCTCTTTGGGAAGCGCTGCAAGAAAATCATAGACGGCGGCGACGAGCGTGAATCCGGTCACAAAGCCGTAGACCCATCTGTTATGCCCGAAGAGATTGCCGAAAAGTCCGAGAAGGATAAGGGTTATCGCAAGCGGGTAGAGGAACATGAGGACGGGGACGGAGTAGTCGATGATTTTATTCAGTCCGAGGTTGGCTATAAGAAGTGAAGCGATGCTGAAGATGATCGCCCAGACGCGGTACGAGAACGACTTCGGAAACAGCTTGACGAAGGTCTCTGAGCAGCTGGTGATGAGCCCGACAGCCGTTTTGAGGCAGGCGAAGGTAAATGTTGCGGCAAGGATTATTCCGCCGGTCTTGCCGAAATAGTGGTTTGCGACGAGGGCAAAGACCTCTCCGCCGTTTGTGCATTCAACTCCGAGTCCGCGGCTCTGTGCTCCGACAAGCGTGACTGCGAGATAGATGGCAGCCATGATGAGACAACTGAAAATTCCGGCGTGAACGGTGCTCTTTGCAACGGCTTTCGGCTCCTTCACACCGAGATCGCGGATGACGGTGATGACGACGATGCCGAAGGCAAGTGATGCAAGCGCGTCCATAGTGTTGTAGCCGTCAAGGAAGCCGGTGAAAACCGCTGATTTTGTATAGGCTTCAGCAGGAGCAAAGCCGGAGACGGTTCCCATAGGCTTTACGATTGCGGCAATGACGAGAATACCGAGGCAGACGAGGAAGATAGGATTGAGAATTTTGCCGACCCACGTAAGGATCTTTCCGGGGAAAAGCGAGAAGGCGAGGACGGCGGCGAAGAAAAGCACCGAGTATACCGCAAGCACGGTCGGGTTGTCGGCGCTTTTTCCGAAAAGCGGTGCGACAGTAACGGTGAAGGGGACGGTCGCGCATCTCGGAATGGCAAAGAACGGACCTATCGTCAGATAAAGCGCGCAGGTGAAAAAGATGCTGTAACCGCGGCCGACCTTGCCGGAAAGCTCGACAAGACCGTCACTGCGGCTGATGCCCATTGCGGCAATGCCGAGGAGGGGAAGTCCCACGCCGGTAATGAGGAATCCGATGAGAGCCTTCCACATATTTGCTCCGGCGAGCTGACCCATGTAGATCGGGAAGATGAGGTTTCCGGCACCGAAGAACAGTCCGAAAAGCATACTTGCGATGAAGATCGTTTCGCTTTTTGTCAGTTTTTCTTTCAAAATAAATTCTCCTGTCTTGTGACTGAGCACAGCCGCGCGTTCACGGAGGCTCATTTTTTCTTTGCCTGTCGAGGAAAAGATAATACATTATAACACCCCACGGAGAGTTTGTCAAGAAAAAATGACAAACAAATTAAAAAATTATGTACAATTTTTTCGCTTTCGCTTTTCGCATCCTGTCAGATTCAACAGTACATATCCGAAAGGGTCGTGCCGCGGATGCAGTAGAGGAATGATGTCAGCTCGAGATTGACTATTATATATTCGCTGTATCCGCCGTTCCGGGATTTGTCTGTGAAGGATATGCCGAGAGTGGTGCCGTACTGCTGAGAGATCTCAAGCTCCGAGCCGTCGCTGAAGCGGATATAGGTTGACGGGGACAGCATCGTATTGTGCAGGGTTCCCTTTACCTTTGAACGGTTATAGAGTCTTACAAACTCGCTTATCTGAGCGGCGTCAAGCTCTTTCCCGGCGACATTTACCGATGATATCATTTTTTCCGTAATGCGCGGCAGGGGGAGGTGGGGGACGATATGTCCATACCTGTACGGAAGCACCGCCGGACGCAGGCTGAATGCAATGAAAATGACCGAAAATGCTGTCAGGATTATGTTGTTGGCTTTCTGTCTGAAACTCATGGTCTTCTCCGCTTTCTTTCAAAAAATCCTCATTTGCCGTTTTTGACGCAGAAAATGAGGATTTTGTTCCGCAAAATAAGCCGATTCCTGCTGATTTCTGTCGGTCAACGGTCAGCGGGCAAGGATATTTTTCAGGTAGTATCCGGTATAGGAGCCTTTGACTTCAGCCACCTGCTCCGGAGTGCCGCAGGCTATGACCGTTCCGCCCATGTCGCCGCCCTCCGGCCCCATGTCGATGATATAATCGGCGGTTTTTATCAGATCAAGGTTGTGCTCAATGACAATGACGGTGTTGCCCTGATCGGTCAGCCTCTGGAGTATCGATATCAGCCGGTCGACGTCGGCGGAATGAAGTCCGGTCGTCGGTTCGTCAAGGATATAGGCAGTCCTTCCGGTGCTGTGCTTTGACAGCTCGGTTGCCAGCTTGACCCTCTGCGCCTCACCGCCGGACAGCGTTGTCGACGACTGCCCGATCTTTATATATCCCAGTCCGACGTCGGCAAGGGTTTTCAGCCTGCGGCTTATCTTCGGGATGTTCTCAAAGAAGGCAAGCCCCTCATCGACCGTCATATCAAGCACGTCGAAGATGTTTTTGCCTTTGTACTTCACCTCAAGCGTGTCGCGGTTATAGCGCTTTCCCTTGCAGACGTCGCATGTGACATAGACGTCCGGGAGGAAGTGCATTTCGATGCATTTCACACCGTCGCCCTCGCAGGCTTCGCATCTGCCGCCCTTGATGTTGAAGGAGAACCTGCCGGCTTTGTAGCCCCTTATCTTTGCGTCGTTTGTCGAGGCAAAAAGCTCGCGGATGTCGTTGAACAGTCCGGTATATGTCGCGGGATTTGAGCGCGGAGTCCGTCCTATCGGGCTCTGGTCTATCGCTATGACCTTATCAAGATTGTCGATGCCCTCGATTCTGTCATGCTTTCCGGGATGGGTTATCGCGCGGTTGAGCTGCTTTGCAAGAACAGGGTAGAGGATGGAATTTATAAGCGACGATTTGCCGGAGCCGGACACACCGGTGACGCAGACGAGCATTCCGAGCGGGATCGCGACGTCGATGTTTTTCAGGTTGTTCTGCCTTGCACCGATGATCTGAAGGAATTTTCCGCTGCCATCACGGCGCTTTTCCGGAACGGCAATTTTCCTTCTGCCGCTGAGATAGTCTCCGGTTATCGAGGCGGGGTTGTCGATTATCTCCTGCGGGGTGCCGACGGCGACGACCTGCCCGCCGTTTATTCCGGCACCGGGTCCTATATCGACGATGTAATCCGCCTCCATCATGGTTTCCTCGTCATGCTCGACGACTATAAGACTGTTTCCGATGTCGCGGAGGGCTTTGAGTGCCTCTATCAGCCGGTGGTTGTCTCGCTGATGAAGCCCGATGCTCGGCTCGTCAAGGATATAGAGCACTCCCATGAGCGACGAGCCGATCTGCGTTGCCAGTCTGATCCTCTGGGATTCTCCGCCGGACAGCGTGCCCGCCTTTCTTGACAGGGTCAGATAGCCGAGACCGACGTTTTTCAGGAATCCGAGGCGCGAGCGGAGCTCCTTCACGATGTCGCGGGCAATAGCCTCTTCGGTTTTGGTGAGCTTCAGTGCATTTACAAAGTCAAGCGCGCTGTCTATCGAGAGCGAGCAGAGCGCATCGACGGAAAGCCCGCCGACGGTTACGGCAAGCACCTCGTCGCGGAGGCGGCGCCCCTTGCATTTCGGGCAGGGGATGAACTCAAAGAACTGCTCGTAGTACTCGTTCTGGCTCATTGAATACCGCTGCTCGATTATGCTGAGGATCCCCTCGAATTTCACCCTCTGATGCGCGTGCCTGCCGTCGAAGGAACGGTCTATCTCATATATTTCGTCTCCGGTGCCGTTCAGGAGAGCGTCAAGCGCGGCTTTGGAGTAATCCTTTATCGGCATATCAAGCGTGAAGCCGTGTCTCTCTCCGACCGCCTCGTAAAGCGGCGCCGTCCATGTGCTGTCGTCAAGCGATTTGAAGCCGTTTACCGCAACCGCACCGTCGGCAAGCGACAGCGAACGGTCCGGGCAGATGAGGTCAAACGATACGGTTCTCAGCTCTCCGATGCCGGCACAGCGTTCGCAGGCACCGTAGGGGTTGTTGAACGAGAACATTCTCGGCGAAAGCTCTCCCATGCTGAAGCCGTGCTCCTCGCAGGCATAATTCTGCGAATACCGGTATTCCTCCGGCGTATCTCCGACGGTGACGATGTGAAGGTTGCCCTTTGCAAGGTTCAGCGCGGTTTCTGCCGAGTCGGTAAGCCTGCCTCTTATCCCCTCCTTCATCACAAGTCGGTCAACGACGATATCCACCGTGTGCTTTTTGTTTTTCTCAAGCTCCGGAATGTCGTTCACGTCGTACATTTCACCGTCAACACGCACCCTTACGTAGCCGTTTTTCTTTGCGTCCTCGAATACCTTTTCATGCAAACCCTTTTTGCCGGATACGACGGGGGCAAGGATCATGAATTTCGTTCCCGCGGGCAGGGAGCATATGTCATCGATTATCTGGTCGATGCTCTGCTGTCTTATCTCTTTTCCGCAGACCGGGCAGTGCGGAATGCCTATCCGCGCGTACATAAGGCGCAGATAGTCGTATATTTCGGTGACTGTTCCGACAGTCGAGCGCGGGTTCTTTGACGTTGTTTTCTGGTCGATGGAAATGGCGGGGGACAGACCCTCGATAAGGTCAACATCGGGCTTGTCCAGCTGTCCGAGAAACATTCTTGCGTAGGACGACAGAGATTCCACGAATCTTCTGTGCCCCTCCGCATAGATCGTATCGAATGCCAGTGACGATTTTCCCGAACCGGAAAGTCCGGTAAAGACGACGAACCTGTCTCTCGGAACGGTGACATCTATATTTTTTAGGTTGTGGACTCTTGCGCCCTTTACGATTATACTGCTGAGTGACATATTGCCGGTTTTGTTCCTTCTTTTTAATTCGTTCACTTTGTCCGCAGCGCGGCGATCATGTCGCGGAGATATGCGGCTCTTTCAAAATCAAGCTGCTTTGCGGCTTCCTTCATCTGTTTTGTCAGCTCTTCGGCAAGCGACGCCTTTTCTCCCGCCGACAGCTTCTTCTTCGGAGCATCGGCAAGCTTTTCTTCCTTTGCCTTGCCGAGACCTATTTCGATAAGGTCGCGGACTGACTTTTTTACCGTCTGAGGCGTGATCCCGTGCTCTTCGTTATACTTCATCTGTATCGCGCGGCGGCGCTCGGTTTCGCCGATGGCGGCGCGCATTGATTTTGTGACCGTGTCGGCGTACATTATGACCTTGCCCTCCGCGTTTCTTGCGGCGCGTCCGATAGTCTGTATCAGAGAGGTTTCTGAGCGGAACAGCCCCTCCTTGTCTGCATCAAGTATCGCGACAAGCGACACCTCCGGGATGTCAAGCCCCTCGCGGAGCAGGTTTATCCCGACAAGAACGTCGAACACGCCGAGACGCAGGTCGCGTATTATTTCCATTCTCTCGATCGTTTCGACATGGTGATGGATGTACTTGACCTTTATCAGGTTCATCTCAAGATATTCCGTCAGATCCTCTGCCATTTTCGTGGTGAGGGTGGTGACAAGCACGCGCTCGCCCTTTTCCGCACGTATTCTTATCTCTCCCATGAGGTCGTCTACCTGTCCGGTTATCGGGCGGATGATTATCTCAGGGTCAACAAGTCCGGTCGGTCGGATTATCTGCTCTGCTGTCTGTGACGAATGCTCTTTTTCGTATTCCGCCGGCGTGGCGCTGACGTATATGACCTGATTTATCTTCTCCTCAAATTCATCAAAGAAAAGCGGACGGTTGTCGTATGCCGAGGGCAGACGGAAGCCGAAATCGACAAGATTCTTCTTCCGCGCCCGGTCGCCGCCGCTCATTCCGCGCACCTGCGGCAGGGTGACGTGAGACTCGTCAATGAACATCAGGAAGTCGCGCGGGAAGTAGTCCATGAGAGTATACGGCGTGGTTCCCGGCTCGCGTCCGGAAAAGACTCTTGAATAATTCTCAACTCCGGAGCAGTACCCGATCTCGCGGATCATTTCCATGTCGTAGCGCGTCCGTTCCTCGATCCGCTGAGCCTCTATGAATCTGTTCTGTGAGCGGAAATAGTCCACCCGCTCCTCAAGCTCAGTCTCGATTTCTTTGAGCGCCTTTTCACGCTTGTCGTCGGTGGTGGCATAGTGCGTGGCGGGGAATACGGAGGCATACCGCAGATCCTGTATCAGCTCTCCGGTGACGTAATTTATCTCGGAAAGGCGGTCGATCTCGTCGCCGAAAAACTCGACCCGGAGAATTTTTGAATCCGACGACGGCGGGAATATCTCGACAACGTCGCCCCTGACGCGGAAGCGGTTGCGCTCGAACCCGATGTCGTTGCGGTCGTAGTTTATTGACACCAGCCTCCGCAGAAGCGTGTCGCGCTCCATCGGCATCCCCGGGCGGAGAGAGATCATCAGCTTTGTGTAATCCTCCGGGCTTCCGAGGCTGTATATGCAGGAAACAGAAGAGACGATTATCACGTCGCGGCGCTCGAAGAGAGCAGAGGTTGCGCTGTGACGGAGCTTGTCAATCTCCTCGTTTATCATTGAATCCTTTTCGATATATATGTCGCGTCCGGGAATATAGGCCTCCGGCTGATAATAATCATAGTATGACACGAAATATTCAACCGCATTCTCCGGGAAGAACTCCCGGAACTCCGAACACAGCTGTGCCGCAAGGGTTTTGTTGTGCGCAAGGATCAGGGTAGGGCGATTGAGCCGGGCAATGACGTTTGCCATTGTGAAGGTTTTCCCGGAGCCGGTGACTCCGAGGAGCGTCTGACCGCGGTATCCGGCCTCAACTCCGGAAACAAGCGCATCGATAGCCTCCGGCTGGTCACCGGTGGGCTTGAAAGGGCTGTGTAGAATGAATCTGTCCACGTTTTCCTCCGAACAAATGTTCATTACTGATATTGTACCACAAATAATTTTAAAAGTAAAGCCATAAATAATGAAATCAAAAGATTTTTCTGCCGTCGCTCGCTTTCCGCGGAAATGCGGAAGAAAAAACACGCTTTCGGTATACGTGCAATGCAAAAACCAATGCAAACCACGCGGATGCCGAAATTCCGGGAGAAAACGCTCTTTCTGCAACCGTTTGCGTTGGAAACGGCTTGCTTCCTGACCGAAGCAGTCGTCAGATTGCACAAAAAACGGCTCTGATTTCCGTCGTTTTGACGATTGACATCTGCCTTTTTTATGATATAATAAAAACAGATATTGCAAACGGTTGCACGAAAGGTCAGACACATGGAAAACGGAATAATCGCAAAAAAGAAAAAGAGCACAATCATCACCATCGCGGATGAACTCGGTGTCTCGCCGTCAACTGTCAGCCGTGCCTTCAATCCGAAGTCGAAAATCAGCAACGAGGCAAGGCAGAGAATACTTCAGTGCGCAAAACGGCAGAATTATGTCCCCAACCGCACGGCGTCACGGCTTTCTATGCGCGAAATCAATATCGGGGTGGTATATACCAGCTTTTACGAGCTTGCTTCCGACGAATTTGCGAAGGGAATACGTGACGCATACAGAGAGCTGTTCGATCTCAAGATCAACCTTGAATTCGAAACGCTTAATTACACTACCCGTACAAGCGACAACCTGCGCGAGATACTTTCAAGGTGGGAAATTTTCGACGGAGTCATAGTCAGCGGTCTGAGCGACCCTGACGAAATTGCAATACTGAACCGGTATGCGAAGATAAACCGGAATATCGTGCTGCTTCAGGCGGATATACCGGAGGTTGATAAGCTGTTCGTCTCCTGCCATGACCCGGCGGTATCAAGCCGGATGGCTGCGGAATTCATTGCCGACTGCCTGAAATTTTCGCCGAGAAAGGACGTTGTGATTTTCACCGGAGAAAGACGTACCGGACTGCATACCGAGGCGAACGATGTTTTCATCAGGGCGGCGGAGGAGCTCGGGCTCAACGTGGTCGGTTCCTTTGACATGAAGGATTCTCCCGAAATGCTGAAATGGCAGCTGTATGAGATGTACGTAAAGCAGGGAATGCGCCCGGCAGGTGTCTATATCACAAGCGGAAAATCGATAGAGCTCTGTAAGTTCATCAAGGAAAACGAGCTTTCCGAAAGGACAGTCCTTGTCACCTTTGACGTTTATCCGGAGCTGAACGAGTATCTGAAATCAGGAGTGATAACAGCCACAATATATCAGAATCTGTACAAACAGGCAAAGAACGCCTTCATCAACCTCGTAAAATACGTAATAGGTCAGATAGACGTCGGAAACTTCATCTCTCCCGCACCCGAACTGGTGCTGAAGAGCAATCTCGATTTCTATATCCGCTGACATCAGACAGACAGTCCCGCTGTCCGGATTATACCGGCTGCGGTCAAATATAAATTTTACCGGAATAAGGAGAAATGAAATGAAGAAAATAGGATTTATCGGTCTCGGTATCATGGGAAAGCCCATGAGCAAAAACCTCATAAAAGCCGGGTATGAGCTTACGGTTTACGACATAAACGAAGCGGCTGTAAAGGAGCTTGAAGAGTTCGGCGCAAAGGCGGCTGGTTCCTCGAAGGAGGCGGCTGAGGGAAACGATGTCATTATAACGATGGTGCCCAATTCGCCTCAGGTCAAGGAAGCCGTTCTCGGTGCCGGCGGTGTGCTTGAGGGAGCAAAGAAGGGCGCGATCATCGTCGATATGAGCTCCATCAACCCGATAGCCTCCAAAGAGGTATGCGCTGAGGTCGAAAAGCACGGCTGTTACATGATCGACGCACCGGTCTCCGGCGGTGAACCGAAGGCTGTCGACGGCACGCTTTCTGTCATGTGCGGCGGCAGAAAAGAGATATTTGACGAGGTGAAGGACATTCTCGGCGTCATGGGCGGCTCCGTCACATACTGCGGAGACATCGGTGCCGGAAACACCACAAAGCTGGCTAACCAGATAATCGTTGCCGTCAACATTGCGGCTCTCAGCGAGGCGCTTATGCTCGGCAAGAAGGCGGGAGTTGACCCGGAGGCGATATACAGGGCAATACGCGGCGGACTTGCCGGAAGCACCGTTATGGACGCGAAGGCTCCCATGATGCTTGACGGCAATTTCAAGCCCGGCTTCCGCATTGCGCTCCATATTAAGGATTTGAACAACGTTATCGAGGCGGGACATAAGGTCGGTTCACCGCTTCCGCTGACCACCTCGGTGATGGAAATGATGCAGTGGCTTCGTGCGGAGGGGCTTGACACCCTCGATCACAGCGCGATCGTCAGGTATTACGAATATCTCGCTCACGACGAGGTAAGAAAAGAGAAAGACTGAATTTCCGGGAGAAAGAACAATGAGCGAAAATCTGTTTATGAAGGCAATGAGCAAAACCGCGTCGGTCTACTGGCACGACTCCGGAAAGCTCAGCGAGATCGATGAGGCAATATCGAACGGAGCGGTCAGCATAACGCTCAACCCGTTCCTTACATACTCTGCGCTTGAATCCGACCTGCCGATGTGGAGGGAAAAAGCGTCTGAAATCTCAGAGAATTATTCCGGCGATAAGAAAGCCGAGGAGCTGACGAAGCTTGTGGTCGGCTATTATGCGGAAAAACTGAGACCGTTCTATGAGAGCGGTAAGCCCGGAGAGGGATATGTCTGCGCACAGGTCAATCCCGGAAAGTGCGGCGATGCGGAGGGCATGATCGCGCAGGGAAAGAGCTATGCCTCGGTTGCGCCGAATGTCTGCATCAAGCTGCCTGCTACAAGGGCGGGGCTTACGGCCTGCGAGGAGCTGTCGGCTCTCGGACACAATGTTGTCATGACCGTCGGAATGACGGTGCCGCAGGCACTTATGTCGGGCGAGGCAATCACAAAGGGACATGAAAGAGCGAAAAAGAACGGTATAAAGCCGGGCTTCGGCGCGGCGGTCATAATGGTCGGAAGACTTGACGACTATCTCCGTGACGTGGCGCAGGACAGCGGGCTCGGTATCGCCGAGGAGGACATTATACTCGCCGGAGTTGCCTGTTACAAGCGCTCGATAAAGATATTTGAGGAGCGCGGTTACGATGCATATCTTATGGCTGCGGCTTTCCGCGGGATCGGACAGGTGAAGGAGCTTGCCGGAACCGCGACTATGCTTTCGGTGGCACCGAAGATCGCCGGGCTTCTTGCCGGCACCGACATGACGGAGGATATCTCGGCAAGACCGGTTCCGGACGATGTCATTGCGCGTCTTTCGGCAATAAAGGAATTTGTCCGCGCATATGAGCCGCACGGAATGAAGCCGGAAGAGTTCATAACCTTCGGCGCGGTCAACAGAACAACATCGCAGTTCGTTGAATCCGGCTGGAACAGGATGAAATCCTTCAGCTACTGAAAAGTTATCGTTTGCCGGGCTTTGCGGAGAGGTGCGCGTATCTATGCAAACGCTTGCAGAGCCCCGGTAAGGTGGTTTTATGAAATATAACAACATTCTGATAGCTCCCGACTCGTTCAAGGGAGGTGTCAGCTCGGTACGGTTCTGTGAGATCGTGTCGGAGAAGATTAAAAAGCTGCGCCCGGAAGCGGTTGTAAGGTCGCTTCCCATCGCCGACGGGGGAGAGGGAACGCTTGAGTGCCTGAAGATATCTGCCGGCGGAAAAAGCGTGTTTGCCGACACAGTGGGACCTTACGGCGAGCCGATGAAGGCTGAAATACTATTCACGAAGGTGAACGAGGCTGTCATAGAAACGGCATCCTGCGCCGGGCTTCCGCTGGTTTACGGGCGGATGGATCCGGAAAAGACGACAACTGCCGGATTGGGAAAACTGATAGAATACGCCGTCGGGCACGGTGCGGAGCATATTATCCTGACCCTCGGAGGCTCCTGCACCAACGACTGCGGAGCCGGAATGCTGTCCGGAATGGGGATAGTTTTCCGCGACGCGGACGGAAAGCGCTTCGTGCCGACCGGAGGCACGCTCGGACGTGTGAAAACCGTTGAAAAAAGCGCGGAGTTCGCAAAGTACGCGGATATTTCCTTCACCGCAATGTGCGATGTGAGAAATCCGCTTTACGGCGATAACGGCTGTACGCATATATTTGCACGGCAGAAGGGAGCCGACGACGCGATGATCGGGCGGCTTGAAGCAGGTGTGAAAGCCTTTTCGGCGGCTGTATCGGAGGCTCTCGGACAGGATTTTTCGCAGGACGAGGGAACGGGTGCCGCGGGCGGGCTCGGATTTGCCTGCCGCGCGTTTCTTGACGGGGAGCTTAAAAGCGGTATTGAAACGGTGCTTGACCTCTGCGGCTTTGACCGGCTTGCGGAGACGGCTGACCTTGTCATTACCGGCGAGGGGCGGTTCGATTATCAGAGCCTTATGGGCAAGGTAATCGGCGGGATCGTTGCCCACAGCGGAAGCGTGCCGGTGGCGGTGCTCTCCGGGAAATACCGGCAGTTCGACACATCGGGCTTTCCGAATCTGAAATACATAATCCCGGTCAGCGAGGGACAGGAGCTTGACTACGCTATCGCGCACGAGCCGGAGAACCTGAGACGCGGGACGGAAAAACTGTTTTCAATTATCGAAAAAGAAGGGTACTGACATGAAGATAAGCTACGAGGGAAAAACCGTTATCGTGACAGGGGCTGCCGGAGGACTCGGAAAGGCAATGTCGCGTCTGTTCGCAGAATGCGGAGCAAAGGTCGCGGTATGCGATATAGCCGGAGGCGAGGCGATCACGGAAGAGATAAACAATGCCGGAGGCACGGCAAAATACTATCGCTTTGACATCCGCGACAGGGAGCAGATAGAAAAGGCGTTTGCCGGGATAAAGAACGATTTCGGAAGCATCGACGTTCTTGTCAACAATGCCGGCATCAACGGCGGTCCGGAGGAGAGAAAGACCGTTGAATTTTACAGCGACGGGCTTTGGGATAAGATCATCTCCATCGATCTTGACGGAGTTTACAAATGCTCAAAGGCGGCGATACCGTATATGCAGAACGGCGGTGCGATACTTAACATTTCCTCTGTGGTCGGGGTTGTTCCGCTCCGCAATCAGTGCGGCTTTGCGGCGGCGAAGGCCGGCGTCGTGAATCTTACGAAGGCAATGGCTATTGAAATGGCTCCGAAAAAGATCAGGGTAAACTGCATCTGCCCCGGAACCATCGGAATTGCCGTCACAAACACCCTCTGGACGGACGACAGCGCAATGAAGGGTCTGCTTGCCCACATTCCGCTCGGAAGACAGGCTGTTCCGGACGAGATCGCTGCCCCCACCGTGTTCGTGTGCAGTGATTATGCGTCATATATGACCGGCGCCGTCATAACCGTTGACGGCGGATGGACAGCCGGCGGATATGCAAGAAACTTCTGAAACGGAGAGAGGCAAATGGAGAGCTTTGCATCATATCTTTCTTCCTTCCGCGTGAAGGAAGGGCAGACCGGCGTTTTCTGGCTCGGTCAGGCGGGATTCGTGTTTAAACGCGCATCGGGTGAGATGATCGCCGTTGATCCGTATTTCTCCGACTGCTGTAACCGCTATTTCGGCTTCAGACGGATGATACCGTTCCTTATGACACCGTATGACGTTATCTTTGACGCGATAGTCTGCACGCACGCACATTACGACCACTTTGACCCCGACGGGATTCCTCTTGCACTTCAGTCAGGGAGGACGGAGCTTATCGCGGCTTACGACTGCAAGCCCGAGTGCGAAAGACTGAACATTCACGACAACGTGAAGTACATAAGAGTCGGCGATGCGGTAGGGACCGCCGGATTTGAGATAAACGCCGTTCCGTGCGACCACGGAGCCGGGACGCCGCACGCTGTCGGTCTTGTCATAAACGACGGCGGCAGAAGGGTATATATCATGGGCGACACCTGTCTGCGCCGGGATTACATATCAAATCCTGTCTTTGCCGGAATCGACCTGCTTATCCTTCCGATAAACGGCGCATACGGAAACCTGAACGAGCGCGAGGCGGCAGAGGTCTGCTCTGTCATAAAACCGAAGCTTGCCGTGCCGTGCCATTTCGGAAACTTTGCCGAGCACGGAGGAAATCCGGGACTTTATGCCGACATAATGAAAAAAGAACACTCAGACCTGCCATACCGCATAATGCGGGTGGGAGAGGGAATCTGCATCTGAAAGGAAAAAGCAAGAATGAAAGCATTAACAGTACTGAAACCCCAGGTCGCGGAGTATCAGGAGGTCCCGAAACCGGCGGCTGTCGGCAGGTTCATGACTGTGAAGGTCGAAAGAGCCGGGATCTGCGCAACCGATTTTTCGATATTCTCCGGTGACTGCTCGTTTGTCCGCTCCGGAGAGATAGTTTATCCCGTAAGATTCGGTCACGAGTGGTCGGGAACCGTTGTGGAATGCGGAAATGAGGTCAGGGGTTTCAGACCGGGCGACAGAATATACTCCGACAGCGGTATTTCCTGCGGTAAATGCCCGGACTGTCTTGCGGGACACTATGACAAGTGCCGCTTTACCCGTTCCGTCGGAACGATAAACTGCTGGGACGGCTGCTTTGCGGAGTACATAAGCATTCCGGACTACAATGCATATCACATCCCGGATTCGGTATCGTTCGATGAGGCAACTCTCATAGAGCCGTCGGCGATTTCATATGATGCATTCAGGAATGTTGAGCTGAACGAAGCTTCAACTGTCGTCGTGATCGGCACCGGCGCTATCGGAATGAGCGCGGTATGGCTGGCAAAATATCTCGGTGCCGGACGTGTCGTCGTTGTCGGAAGAACGCCGTCAAAGCTGGAGATCGGCAGAAAGATCGGCGCGGATATCGCGGTGAACAGCACCGTGACCGACCCGGTTAAGGCGATAAAAGACCTCACCGACGGTCAGGGCGCGGAGCTTGTTATCGAAACCTCCGGCTCCGACAAGGCGCTTTATCAGGGCATTTACATGACAAGAAACGACTGCCGCATCTGCTCTCTGTCGTTCTACGAGCACGACCTTGACGGAGTTCCGGTCGATCATCTTGTGCTGAACAAGATAAGTCTCGTCGGCGGCGCCGGAAGGTTCGGCAACCCTCAGAAGGTCTGCGGGATCTTTGAGAAGAACCCGGTGAAGCTCACTCCCATCATCACTCACAGAATTAAATTCGGTGAGATGAAGGACTTCCTCGAAAGCTCCGCAAAGTACGCAAAATCCAAGATCAAGGTAATGGTCGAATTCTGAAAAGAAAGGCAATAGACAATGGATAAACTTGAACCGAAGGTAATAGATGTCGATAAGGTAATGCCGATGCACTGCGGCGATTTCTATGACTCAAGAATGATACTCGATCACGTTGTGACGGGGCGCGACGGCGTGATTCAGGTCAATCACGGAACGGTCATGCCGCACTGCGCGCTCGGCGGCGATACTCACAGCGAGGATGAGATATATTACATCCTCACCGGTCACGGAAAGCTCCGCCTTGACGATAAGGTCGTCGATGTCCATCCGAACCAGATAATTTTCATCCCGGCGGGTGTTTTCCACGCTCTCGACAACAGCACATCCGATGAGCCGATGACGATACTTACAATGTGGAAGGACTACCGCTTCAATGACGCCTATGCCGCCAGAATGAAGCTCTGGGGCAAATCGTTCAGAACAGTCGACGAAAAGGACTGAAGCGAGAGGAATTACGATGAAACTCAGCAAATATGTTGATCACACCAATCTCAAGTTATTTGCGACAAAGGCTGATAATATATGATAATTCAGATTCTCTTTATGTGCTGAACGAACGGGCAAGAAAGGAACAGATTATGAAGATAAAATTCACGGCTTTAATTGTAGCATTCATCGTGCTGGTAATCACTATCTGTTCATGTAGGAATGACGGCGGCAGGACTGAGGGGGCAGATACGAATTTACAGACGGAACCAGAAACAGTGTTCAGCTATGACGATTATGCTGTTGATGATGCCAGGTATATAAACAAGCGGACAGTCTCGTCCTACTGCTGTACGAATGAGGCTCTTATTCCGGAGGGCACTGCCGTCACCGGATTTGTTCTTGAATTCCCCGGGCTTGACGGAAATTCGTGCCTCGGCGGTTCCATGGACAATATGATCGTTTACAATAACTCATTCACAAAGGAATGCGCCGGGCGGGGGATTGTTGTCGCTTATATGTTCCCCGGTCCGTGGAGCTGGATGAACAAGGGCGCAGTCAGGATAACCGACCTTGTGGTTGACGCTCTTGCCGACAAATACGGCCTCAGTGAAGGCGAGTTCAGCCTTGTTGTTATGGGCGGAAGCATGGGCGGTCAGGCGGCACTTATCTATTCGATGGACAGCCGTCACAAAATCGACGCCTGTGTCGCCCATTGCCCGTGCTATAATGTCGTGGAGTGCTTCTCGTCACACGAGGCGTTCCCGCGGACATTCCTCTCGGCGGTCAATGCTTACGATATGCCGCTTGAAGAGGCACTGCTCACGATTTCTCCGGAGCAGAGAACGGCTGATCTGCCGAAGATACCCTATCTCGTCACAGCCGACGAGCTTGACGAGGTCTTTCCGGTCAAGGGCGTGGAGAGATTCGTCGGCGGCATGAAGGATGCCGGTCACAGCGTTACCTATCTGCGACTTGCCGACCAGAAGCACGGCGGGATCTCGCAGGCAGACCGCGACGTGATGAATGCATTCGTGCTTAAGTACAGCAAAATCAATAAGTGAATACAGTATTGTTTAGAGGCATCATAAGCGAAGGGAATATGCCCCATAGTGTATATTTGTAAAGGAGAAAAAAAGCATTAATGTACAAAGATTTTTTTGCCGATTCATGTCAGAATGAAAAATTTGCAAACGTTTGCGTCATGACTGAATGTTAAGATCAAAATCAACTGTCATTATGCACAAAAAATGCTGAAAATGTTTGTAATGAATGCCGATTGACTCTTTAAGAAAATATAGGTACAATTAATTTGAATATTGCAAACGATTGTATAATAAAAAATTGTCGGTAAAATCACGGCTGAACCAGTCTTCTACCTCCGGCTTAATCATATCAGGATCAATATCATAAATATCACTATTTTCAGATTGTGTATTTCAGTGTATGACTTGATTCTTATGATCAGCCGGACAAAATAATAAGTTATTGACTTTTCAAAAACAATGGCACAGAAAATCAGATACTTTTTAATGCATATAACGCATCACATGTTAAAAATTAAGGCAAAAGCTATCACTGCTTTCTGATTAATCAGTGAGAAAAGCCATGCCAAAAATATATGGAGGAAATTATGAAACACAACAAGTTAATCATGTCTGCATTTCTTGCACTTGCAATCGCGGTCTCAGCGGTTGCCGCATCATGTGGAAAAAACGATGATTCGGAGAAGCCGTCAGGTTCATCTGGTGTCACAACCGGAGGTACTAATATATCTCCGGAGGGCGACGACCGTTTTCCTGATAATCCCTCTGATGTAGAATTTGCCAAGACATACAAGTATCTGATTGCGTCTGATTCGTCATATGTCCTTTCTGACAAAAAAACGGTAAGGGTTCGCTTCGGAGATGCTGTCAGGGCAGCAGACTCTGAAATTTACAAATACATTTTTGCTACCGACAATGCCAATCCCGATGCAAAAACTACATTCAGGATCAATTGTACTGGATTCAGAATTACCGATCCGACTCTAATTGATGGAAGGTTATATGGTGCAATATGGGATTTCACATTTGAGAGTGATGTCCCGGAAACAGCGTATGTTAATTTCGTCGGACTTGACAATGCGGATGATGATCCTTTCTGCGAATTGTTTGTTGACACATACGGGGAATTCACTCTCGGCAATATGTCCGGTGTAAAGAATCCCGATATCATGTATGTGAAGTCGTCTGACAAAGAGATAAAGGAGGGGGTAGCCGGACTAATTCCGATTTCGGCAATTGTAGACGGTGATACGGCTACGCTGAAATTCAGCCGTCCTGTAGCAAGCAGTGATAATAAACTTGCATCACATATATTCGCGTCTGACTGTGCACGCCCCGACGGAAGCGATAAGTCATGGAACATAAAGGCGCTTGAATGTGTACCGGTGAACGGAACCGTCAAAGAAACAGTCGTTCAGAGTTGGAACAAATCTGAATTGCACTTCTTCAATTCGGCAGGAGAAGAGATTGAACCTGGAGAAGGTCAGGAATGGTATATCTTCCCTTGGTGGAAGGGGGCGGACGGCTCCGAGAATTATGACAGCAACACTGACGGTCAGTGGGTACAGGCAACAGTCATCGGATCAAAGTTCAAGATCGTATTTGCAAACGCTGATCAAAATGGTCATTCAAATGTTGAAGTATACGTCGACGGCAACAAGATCGATACTATAAATTTGAAGACCGACCTGTCCGGTCAGAATCCTGAAAAGGAATATGAGGTTGAAGAAGGCACGCATGAGATTGTTGTCAAGGCGGGAGCGCGTATCGACGATCAGAATAACGGTTTCACATTCAACTCGATTCAGTGCTATTCCGAAACAAAGGTAAGCTACACTTATTCGGATACATACACGGTCAGATTTGAAAAGGTTCTTCCCCAAACAGGTATGGTCCGTTTTGAAGAAAATGAGAGTGTGTTTGGGCTTACAGAGGTTCCCGATCCGGACAATGAGCTGAAGGGGGTGCTTGTCGACGAGGACGGTAACGGCCTTGCCGGATCGACCAACGATTACAAAGAAGACGAATTCGATGTAACAGGAATAATCTACGGCTAGTAACCAATAATTGCCCGGATGCAATTCTGTCTGATTTTCTGTTCCGGCAGAACTGTAGGGCAAATGTGAAGCAGATGTTTGTCAGTATTGTTAGTATTTGATTCAAGGAAAATTGCAGTTATGCCAGAAAATATAATATAAGGAGATATTAAAAATGAATTACAGGCGGAGATTTCCTGCACTTTTGTTGGTGCTGATTTTAGCATTATCTGCTGTGCTTGTTTCCTGCAGAACCTCCGGAGGTGGGACAAGGACTCCGGGAGCGGAAATAATTCTGGACAAGAAAGCGATGGGAAATATCATTCCACCGCTCCGGTAAAAGATTATAAGGGGGCAACATTCACTGTTGGAGGCATAGATCCGAACATTTACAGCTCGATGATCCTTGACTTTGATTTTGAAGAAAATCCTCAGGATACTGTACAGTCGGCAGTATATAAGCGCAACCGCATTGTTGAGGATATATATAAAGTCAAATTCGTGAATGAGTATATAGGATATTATACTGAAACTCCAGGTGTACTTGACAATATGGTCGGGTCAGATGACAGTAAATATCAGCTTATAATGCTTGTCCAGAGAGATGCTCTTTCACGCGTTATATCCGGATATGCGATGGCTGCAAGCGAGATACCTTATCTCGATTTTGATCAGCCTTGGTATATTTCAAAAATGAATGATGCTTTCAACGCTGATGGTATTCAACTTCTGGCATACACGGATTCGATTATGAATGCGTATATGCAGACTAATGGAGCTGTGTAAAAAATACGGGAACATAGGGTGTACCTTTGCCATGATGTCTTATCTCGGAGGAACCGGGAGCTATCTGGATCGTGATGGTTATCAAATATATGTTGAAAGCTATTCACGTGTTAAGGTAAAAGAAGCTTACAAAGGATATGAGGTTGCCGGTCATTCTGCTTCACACCAGGATCTTCGTAATCTTAATGATGAGAACTTCAGAAAAGAAGTTGATGATTCCAACAAGCTGCTGTCATCGCTTGTCGGATATGAGGTAAAGGGATTTTCATATCCCGGAAATTGCTGCAGCGATGATGTGATGAAGAAACTGAGACGTGCAGGTGTCTTGTATGCTCGCACTACCGATTCTACCCATAGTTTTGAACTTCCTGAGGACGCTTTCGGTTTTCTCAGGTGGAATCCTACGGTCAGTGATCACGATCCACGGGCGGTTGAGTTGGTCAGACAGTGCTCTGAAAATGATGAAACCGGGCTTCAGTGTTATTATCTATGGGGACACGCTTTTGACCTTGAAAAGCCTGATCCTATAAACAAAGGCGGGGCAACCGGAAAACGGTGGGATGACCTTGAGGCGGTTCTTTCCGAGGTTCAGAAGTGTGGAAACTACTGGTGTGTATCAAACATGGAAGTGTATGAATATGTTATGGCTACGCACAAGCTGACATCTGCCGGAAACTGCATAACAAACAGTTCAGATAAGACGATATACGGAATATACAACGGAGAAAAAATTGAAATACTTCCGGGTGAGACATTTACTGCGGAGCATGATTTTATCGTGAGGTTAAAATGATAATTGAGAAAACAAGAAAGCAGCTTTTGAACGACGGATGGAAGATAGATACCGATTACGACGATATCGGATGTACATCCGGTTATCCTGAAGCACCGACAGAGTCAGCGGCGGATATATCCGTGCCGTCAATTATTCAGGAGTCGTTCCCTGGATATTACGGTACAGCCTGGTACTGGAACAGGTTTGATTCCATGCTTGTTCCTAAAAAAAGTGACAGGGTGTTTGTTCGTTTCGGTGCGGTGGATTACAAGGCAATTGTCTGGTTGAACGGAAATTTAGTCGGAGAATATGAGGGAGGAGAATCGTCGTTTGAGTTCGAAGTGACCTCATATATCAAGGCAACTGATAATCTTCTGACGGTTCGTGTGATCAATACTTGTGACAGAACGATTGATGGTCTGAATATAACAAATACTCCGAACCGCAACAAGTTGACCGATTTGCGAAGTGGTCATACCGTGGATTTCGGAGGAATGCTCGGAAGTGTTGAACTTGTATTGCGTGAGGCAGTTGCAATTACCGATGTTTTCACAACAGGCGATATCCGTACCGGCGAGTTGAAATTGAAGGTTTTTGCAGTGAACTATACGGATTTGATGCAGGAGGCATATGTTACTGTTGAGGTGTCCGAAAAAAGTCCGGCAAATGAAAAGGTTGCTGCGCTCACCGATACCGTAAAGATAGATCCGGGAGAAAATGTTCTTGAATATTCTATGATGGTTCCGCAGCACAGACTTTGGGAAATTGACGATCCGAATCTTTACAACATCAGATGCACGGTTTGCAGCGAGTACGGCGAGAATATATATATGACACGTTTCGGATTCAGAGAATTTGTTGTAAGAAACGGTTTTTTCATGCTCAACGGAAAGCGAATCTTCCTGAAATGTGCCCACTCCGGAAATGCTCAGCCTATAGGAATCGGTTATCCGAAGGTTAAGGACTTTACAAGACGCGATTTCATAAACGCAAAGGCATCAAATTTCAATACAGTCCGTGTATGCGCATTTCTCTTTAGACCAGAGCAGCTTGATTTCTGCGATGAGTTGGGGATAATGATTATGGATGAATGCTATGCGGCATGGATGATCGCAGTTGAGCTTCATCCTGACAATCCACTCCCGCTCGGTGATTCGGAGGACTATCTCAGACGTTTTGACCGTAACACAACACATATGATTCTTCAGGATAGAAATCATGCAAGTGTTGTTATGTATGAATTTCTCAACGAGACCGGTGATACTGAGGTGTTCAGAAGAGCAGTTGCTTTTCTTCCGAAAGCAAGAGAACTTGACCCATCAAGACTCATCCTTCTCAGCAGCGGTCGGTTCGACAACGATTTTACAATCGGATGTGTTTCAAATCCCTATACGGATACATGGCAGCATGAATGGGGAGCAGACTCTCAGACCGAGATCCCAGGCATTAGCTATATTGGCCCATCGGTCATTGGTGCTGGAGACGTTCATCTGTATCCATGGGTGCCGCATACCGAAGAGACATATAATCACTTCCTTGCTCTTGGTACCGGCATGAGACCTGTCTTCCTTTCAGAATACGGAATCGGTACTCAGTTCAACGTTATTCATGAGACAAGGATGTTTGAGCAATATGGTGCTTCTCCGGAACTTAGTGATTACCGGTGGGTGAAAAAACAGTCCGAAGATCTGAAGGCAGATTTCGGAAAGTACGGATTTGACAAAGTATATCCGTTTCCCGAAACAATGCTGAACGAAAGCTGTCGCCTCGGAGCAAGGCAGAGAAGCCTTGGTTTCAATCTGATTCGTGCTAATCCTAATATCTGCGGTTTTTCGATAACCGGACTTCTTGATCACGGTATGTGCGGAGAAGGTCTGTGGAGTTACTGGAGAAGATGGAAGCCTGAAATGTTTGACGCAATCAGTGACGGATTCTCACCGTTGCGTTTCTGCATGTTTACATATCCGACCAATGCATATTCCGGGCGCCCGTTCAGAATAATGGTGAGCCTTGCGACCGAGGATGTACTTCGCCCGGGAAAGTATCCGGTATCGCTGAAAGTCTGCGGCGATTGTGGAACGGTCTGGAGACGTGACACGGAAATAACCGTTCCGGAATCAATGCCGTTCGCGGTTCCTGTTGTCGATGAAATGATATCCTTGACTGTTCCGACCGGAAAGTATACGCTTTATGCCAATTTGAACGAGGGCGGTTCGCCCACCGGAGAAAAACTCGATTTTTATATTACCGAGGACAGAAATATCTCATTCTGCACAAAAGTATATACATGGGGAATTGGCACTGAAGCGAAGAGCTTCCTTGAGTGTCATGGTATTAACGTTGCTGAGTTTGCCGGTCAGACAGATGCACCGATAGTTGTTGGATATCCGGACGATCACGACAACGACGATAAATGGAAACTGATTTCTAAATCAACAAAAAGCGGTCAGACTGCTCTGTATATTCAGGATAAGCTCTTTACCGATTATCCGGAACTTGCAGAAAAAACCGGCGTTTCCGGCGGATTTACTTGTCGGTATATTCAGGATCACCTGTACCATAAAGAGGTCGTTCCGATGCCGCATTGTGTTTTCGACGGAATACGTCCTGGTATGTTTGATCTTGATTATGTCGGTACTGTTTTTCCGCATGAGGTACTTGAGGTTGAGAATGTCAGTGATATAATCTGTTCTTCATTCCTTACCGGAAGCATTTGGATCGACGGCTCTTACGGAAGTTTTTACAATGCTGTAAAGTGCCCGGTTGGAAAAGGAAGTGTCGTCATCAATACGCTTTATGTTGTTGAAAATCTTGGTAAGAACCCGATAGCCGACAGACTGCTACTTAACTACATCGGATACATATCCGGAATCTAAAACATAATTTGATTCTGCTGTCTTGTCCCGTACATACGTAAAAACCTGTACGGGACAGATTTGTTTTCATTAGAGAAATTTTGTATTGATAATTCCCCCCAATCGTGATATAATTATCCCGGTACCACAAAACCGCTGAATCTTATAATAAATTATCGAAAGGTTTGAAATCATAATGAAAATCACATTTCTCGGTGCGGCACATGAAGTGACCGGCTCCTGCACACTGCTTGAGGTAAGCGGAAAAAAGATCCTTATCGACTGCGGAATGGAGCAGGGCCCCGATATCTACGAAAACAGCGGGATACCGTATCCGCCCGCAGACATTGATTACGTTTTTCTCACCCATGCGCACATAGACCATTCAGGAAAGCTCCCGCTGCTGACAAAGAACGGCTTCCGCGGAAAGGTGTTCTCGACAAGAGCAACACGCGACCTCTGCGCGATAATGCTGGAGGACTCCGCACATATTCAGGAGACCGAGGCAGTCTGGAAAAACCGCCGTGCAAAGCGCTCCGGCGAGGGCGGATATACTCCGATGTACACAACAGAGGATGTTTATGCGCTGATGAAGCAGTTTTCGCCTGCCGATTACGGAGATACTGTTTCGCCTGCCGACGGAATTACCGCTGTTTTCTTCGATGCCGGACATCTTCTCGGCTCTGCCGGGATCAAGCTGACGCTGACAGAAGGAGACGTTACGAAAACCGTCATTTTCTCCGGCGATATAGGGACAAAGGGACGTCCGCTTCTCTGCGACCCGGTCTATCCGGATGCGGCGGATGCCGTGATAATTGAATCGACCTACGGCGACAGAGAGAGGGAACCGGTCCCGACCGACTACGAAGCCCGTATTGCGGAGATTATTGACGAAACACTTGCGAAGGGCGGAAACGTCGTTGTTCCTTCTTTTGCGGTCGGAAGAACACAGGAGCTGCTCTATATGATCCGCAGGATTAAGGAGAAGCACCTGACAAAACAGGATTTTCCGGTCTGGCTTGACAGCCCGCTTGCAATTGAGGCGACAAATATCTACGGAAAAGCACTGCGTGTGTACTACGATGACGAAACACGGGCGCTTATCGACCGGGGCATAAACCCGATATCCTTCCCGAATCTCCGGATATCTGTTTCAGGCGACGAATCCAGGCTGATAAATACCGACCCTACACCGAAGGTCATAATTTCGGCGTCAGGAATGTGCGAGGCGGGAAGAATACGCCATCACCTGAAATACAACCTCTGGCGGCCGGAATCGACGGTCCTGTTCGTCGGCTATCAGGTTGAAGGAACGCTCGGCAGACGGCTGCTCGACGGTGCGGATTACGTAAATCTTTTCGGAGAGGAAATCAGGGTGAGATCACGTGTTGTGAATCTCAGCTGGCTTTCCGGACATTCCGACCGGGATATGCTTCTTGATTGGCTTGGCTCAATGCAGAAAAAACCGGCACACGTTTATGTCAATCACGGTGCCGACGGGGTCTGCGACAGCTTTGCAGAGGCGGTTCGCGATAAGCTCGGGCTTGATGCCGCGGCGCCTTACAGCGGCGATTCCTTTGACCTCGCAACCGGTGCACGTATTGCCGAGGGAAGCCGTACAAAAATCAAGCGCGAAAAAGCCGACAGACAGCGCGCCCATTCCGCTGTCTGGTCGCGTCTGTATGCCGCCGGAATGCGCCTTATGGGTATAATCGAAAAAAGCCGCGGAGGGAAGAGCAGGGCGCTCATTGCCTTCACTGACAGGATAAATACCCTTTGCGACAGGCAGGAGAAGGAGCTCCGTAAAAAGTGAATAATAAATGACCTTCCGGCCGCTCCGGCGAAGAAGGTCATTTTCATATCATATGTCTGCTTTTACAAAACAGCTACCGTTCCAGTATTCCGTGCTGCCGTTATCGTCAAGACGGAAAAAGCGGTTGTCCGTCACCCCGTCCCTTGTGATGATCCTTGTTGGAGCGCAGAGTGCAACGGAATTGTCCGGCATATCCGAGTAGACAACGGCTCCCGCACCTATGCGGCAGTTGTTTCCGATCTTAACGTTTCCGATTATTTTTGCCCCGGCTCCGATATAGCAGTTGTCTCCGATAGTCGGGTTTCCGTTGTTTTTGCTTCCCGCTGTTCTCTGCGCGCCGATCGTCACACCCTGAAAAATGACGGCATTTTTACCGATGACGACTTTCTGTGAAATAAAAATACCGTGAAGCCCGTGCGGCAGATACGGATGGGTTCCGAATTTCGCGCCGATGCCGATAAATCCGCCCTGGCGGTCAACGTAGTGACAGAACACACTCGCGCAGATCCCGTTCCGCCTTCCGGTTTTCAGAATGTGGTCATAAAGTCTCCACACGTTGCCGAAGCGGAGAAAAACAAAAAGGCTGAGAAACTCTTTTATCCACCGTTTGAGAATTATCATTGTGTTTTTAACCTCTTCCTATCGGATTTTACAGAACCGGGCTTTGCTTACGCGGCAAAGCCCGGTCGTTTGATTATGCTGTTCTGGGGTTTGTGTTCGGAAGGTACTTCTTTATCGCACCGATTGCACTGGAGATTTCATTCTGGTTAAGAAATCTGTTGCGGTTGAAGTCCCGGAGGGTGTCAAGCACGGTTTCGGCAGTTGTCAGCTTTTCGCTGCGGTTGCGGAAAACCACTCTTTTTCCGGTGAACACAACAAGGCTGTATATCGGAACATTGTACACATTTTCGCGCCTGAGAATCTCCTTCACCGCACGCACGCCGGGCTTGTTCTGGTCAAACGGATTGGGTATCGTAATAACCCCCTGCGGAGTTTTTACGTACCATTCGGCACCGGGAGGATTGTCAACCGCGCCGGAAATGTTGCGTACTCTTATGACGAACACACCGCCGCGTTCGACAAGAATCAGGTCACAGGGAGCACGTCTGACACTTCCGTCCGGCAGAAATTCCGGAAGGACGGCGCGACGGATCAGCCTTGACTTTGAAAACGAAGTCCGGAGAAGATCGTACACGAAATTGCCTCCGCGGTTTCCGCTTCCGAGCAGTTTTTCGGTTTTTGCACGGGTGCGGAGCCAATGAATTATCACGGCGATGACGAGAATGACAAGAAGTATTGCAACAATCGTCGAAAAGGTAATCAGGATTTTAACAAGCTTCTCCAAATCATTTCACTCCTTTGCTGGCGTTCGGTACGGAACACACCCATTCGGATGCCGGACGTGTTCTTTTTTAATTCTTTACGTTTTCCTCAAGATATGCAACGACATCTCCGACGGTAATGAACTTATGGATGTCGTCATCCTTGACTTCAATGCCGAATTTCTCCTCGCAGAGAAGAATAAGGTCGGCAAGCTCAAGGGAATTGATGCCGAGGTCGTTTATAAGCTCGGCTTCGGGCTTTATCTCGTCCGCATTCACGGCGAGATCGTTTATAAGCATTTCTTTTACTTTCTCAAACATGGTGTTATCTCCTGATAAAATATTACCTGACAAGGAATCTCTTGATTTTCCTTGTGGTTGTTTTTTCAAATTCCGTGTCGCGAAGCTCGGTGTCGCGCACCTGCTTGTAGACGGGAAGCGACTTGTTGACCTCGGTAACGGCTGCTCTCACCGCCGCCTCGACCTCTTCTTTGGTTTTGTCCTTTGAAAAGTCGGGGTTCGGGTAGATAACGGCGGTTATCACGGTCTCGCCGGAGGCATTCGGGCGTCCGAGAACGACGGATTCGCCGATGACATCGGATCTGTCGGAAAGATGCTCCTCGATCTCCTCCGGGAATACGTTCTTTCCGTTGCTGAGGATTATGACATTTTTCTTGCGTCCGGTAATATATATGTAGCCGTCCTTGTCCATATAACCGATATCGCCGGTTTTGAACCAGCCGTCGTCGGTGAACACGGCAGCTGTGGCTTCGGGGTTGTTGTAGTATCCGACCATGACGTTTTCGCCCTTTACGACGATCTCACCGGTCTCTTCGCCAGGCTGTTTGTCAATGCGGACCTGACAGCATTCGACAGCAGGACCTACCGAATGAGGTCTTTCCGATCCGAGACGGTTTACGGCGACGAGCGGAGAGCATTCGGTGATTCCGTATCCTTCAAGAATGTAGATGCCGAAGCTGCGGAAATCGCTGATTATCTCCGGACGCATGGGAGCCCCGCCGACGACGATGATCTTAAGGTTTCCTCCGAGGGCGCCGGTAATCTGAGAGAAGAACTTTTCTCTCATGTCGATACCGACTTTGAGAAGGGCATCGCTGATCTTCATTGCGGTGCGCACCTTCTTTTTCATGCCCTTCTTGTCGATCTCCGACCAGATTTTTTTGTACATGGTCTCGACGTAGAGCGGCACGAGCATAAGCGCATTGGGCTTGTATTTCACAAAATTGCGGAGAACATTCTTTATGCTGTCGTTTATAACCATCGTTGCACCGAGGTTCTGAATGGCAAGCTGTCCGCAGGTTATCTCATACGAGTGGTTCATGGGCAGGCAGTCAACAAACACGTTCTTCCGGTTGAACTGGGTCATTGACTGGTCGGAGCCGTTTGTTGCCGCAACGAAATTGCGGTGGGTGAGCATGACTCCCTTGCTTGTTCCGGTGGTGCCGGAGGTAAAAAGAATCGCCGCAAGGTGGTCAAGATCAGGCTCAATATCGGTGAATGCGGTGTTGCCGCCCTCATAAAGCATACGGCCGATCTCAAGGAGCTCGTTGAAAGCGATGACATTGTCCTTTGCGCAGTCCTCTCCCTCGTCGATGATAGGGATGAAATACTTCACGGTGGGAAGCCTGTCGGCATAGTTGATAAGGCGTCTGTTGAAGCTTGCGGTATATATTACGGCGCTGACCTCCGCAATGTTCATAAAATCGATAAGCGCATCGTCGTTAAGATCCTTATCAAGCGGAACGATAGTGCTGTTTGAGGCGATTGTCGCAAAAAACGCGGTCATGTACGACGGGTGAGTGTCTCCGACGACAGCGATCTTCTTTCCCGCAAGATCGTAATGGCAGAGAGCCGTTCCGAACCACAGAACGCGTTCGTAATTCTCCCGGTACGACAGGTGTTTTTCCTGTTTGTTTTCCTGATAGACGTATATATCCTTTTCGCCGAAGCACTCTGCTCCGGTCCTGACAAGCTGGAGCAGGTCGGTTACGGTTTTCGGAATCTGTCGTTCAACGTTTTTTTTCATAAAAGCCCATTACCTCCGCTAAGCGAAAGCATCCTTTCGTTTTCGGCTCCCCGGCAACAGAGAGCAACTGTTATGTTATATTACTATCTCTACAATTATATAATACGGCGGCTGATTTGTCAAGAGTATAACACAACAAAATCGGGCTGTCGGATGAGACGACAGCCCGGGTTTTCAGTTTGTCAGTGGACTATGCACTTCTCGGTGTCTTTGTCAAAGATGTGTATTCTTGCAGCCTCAAGAGCGATCTTGATGTTGTCGCCGGTTCTTGCGGTGGAGCGGGGCGAAACGCGTGCAACAAGATTCTGGGGGGTCTGAGGATCGATACCGTCGGTGGAGATATAGAGATAGATCTCGGCACCCATAAGCTCTGTGACATCAACGTGAGCGTCGATGACCGAATCGGCCATGGAGCTGATAGCGACCGGCTCGTCCTTAAGGCACTCAGGACGGATACCCACGATGACCTCCTTGTCGATGTAGTCGGCAAGAGCCGGATCGTTTGCCTTTTCGGCGGGGAGCTTTATCTCGTTCTTTCCGAAGACGATATACAGATCGCTGCCCTTCTTTTTGAGGGTGCAGTCGATGAAGTTCATCTGAGGAGTTCCGATGAAGCCGGCGACGAAGGTGTTTGCCGGGTAGTCATAGAGGTTCTGAGGAGTATCAACCTGCTGGATAAGACCGTCCTTCATGACAACGATACGGGTAGCCATGGTCATAGCCTCGACCTGGTCATGCGTAACGTATACGAAGGTGGTTCCGAGTCTCTGGTGGATCTTTGTAAGCTCGGTTCTCATTGCCGCACGGAGCTTGGCATCAAGGTTGGAAAGCGGCTCGTCAAGAAGGAAGACCTTAGGCTCACGGACAATGGCACGGCCGAGTGCAACACGCTGTTTCTGACCGCCGGAAAGAGCCTTCGGACGTCTGTCAAGAAGGTGGGATATGTCAAGGATGCGGGCAGCTTCCTCGACCTTGCGCTTGATCTCCTCCTTTGAGACCTTGCGGAGCTTAAGACCGAACGCCATGTTATCGAAAACGGTCATGTGCGGATAAAGCGCATAGTTCTGGAACACCATTGCGATGTCTCTGTCCTTGGGAGCGACGTCGTTGATAAGGCGGTCGCCGATAAAAAGCTCGCCCTCGGTGATCTCTTCAAGTCCCGCGATCATACGCAGAGTGGTGGATTTACCGCATCCGGAAGGACCGACGAAGATAATGAACTCCTTGTCTCTTACCTCAAGACAAAAGTCGGAAACGGCGGTTACTCCGCCCGGATACTTTTTATAAATGTGTTTGAATGAAAGGCTTGCCATGTAATCCTCCTGAATATTTGTATGCGCCGGGACCGCATCCGGACCGCAACCGCTACATTACTTATTTCACTATAATATTTTAGCAGAAAATCCGGCGGATTTAAAGGGTCAACCCGCCAAAATTTCGGCTTTGTGTTTGTGAGTTTTGTACAATAAAAATTGCCCTGAAAACGGAAATCAAAGATTTCGAGGCGATTTTTTATAATTTATTAAAACCGTTACATTTTCATGGTCAAAGAAATCCGCTGTTTTTTTACGTCAACCTCAAGCACCTTCACCGTTACCCGGTCGCCGACCGACAGGACCTCGGATGGGTGCCTTATATATTTTGAAGAAATCTGCGAGACGTGAACAAGCCCGTCCTGATGCACGCCTATATCGACGAACGCACCGAAATCGATGACGTTTCTGACCGTTCCGGTAAGGACCATTCCGGGCCTGAGGTCGCTCATGTCCATAACATCGTCGCGGAATTCCTGCCCCGGAAGAGCGTCGCGGACGTCGCGTCCCGGCTTTTCAAGCTCACTGACGATGTCGAGCAGCGTCGGTTCTCCGATTCCGAGCGACAGCGCAAGCTTTGCGGCGCCCTCCTTTTTTACCGATTCACGGAGTCCCGAAAGCCGCGAGGCTCTCACGTCGTCCTCGGTATATCCGAAGCGTGATATCAGCCTTCTTGCCGCCCCGTATGACTCCGGGTGGACACCGGTACAGTCGAGGATCTCATCAGAGCCCGAGACACGGAGAAAGCCCGCGCACTGCTCGTATGCCTTCGCCCCGATTCTCGGCACCTTCAGCACATCGGCTCTTGAGCGAAATTCGCCGTTCTCCTCACGGTATTTCACGATATTCTTTGCCGATGCTGCGTTTATCCCGGCTACATAGGAGAGAAGGGAATGAGATGCTGTGTTGAGATCGACCCCGACCGAGTTTACGCAGTCCTCGACAACACCGGAGAGTGCCTCGTTAAGTCTTGCCGGCTTCATGTCGTGCTGATACTGACCGACGCCTATCGATTTCGGGTCGATCTTGACCAGCTCCGCAAGCGCGTCCTGAAGCCGTCTTGCAATCGACACCGCGCTTCTCTGCGTCACATCGAAATCCGGGAATTCGTCAGCTGCCAGCTTTGACGCCGAGTAGACAGACGCTCCCGCCTCGCTGACCATTGCGTATTTTACCGGACGGCTGAGCTTTTTTATCAGCCCCGCGATGAATATCTCGCTTTCCTTCGACGCAGTTCCGTTTCCGATAGCCACGACATCGACGCCGTAGCGGTTTATCAGCCCGGAGGTTATTCTTTCCGCCGCCTCGATCTTTTCATGCGGCTTTGTCGGGTAGATCACCGCGGTGTCAAGCACCTTCCCGGTTCTGTCAACGACTGCAAGCTTGCAGCCTGTTCTGTAACCGGGGTCAAGTCCGAGAACCGTCTTGCCCTTGAGCGGCGGAGTCATAAGCAGGTTCTTGAGGTTTTCGGAGAACAGCTTTATCGCGCCCTCGGAGGCAACGTCGAATATGTCCGCGCGTATCTCCCTTGCGATCGACGGAGCGATAAGCCTTTCGTACCCGTCGATGACGGCACTTGCCATATACCGGAATGCCGGGCTTTTCGGTTCGGTTATCACCTTCGCAAACAGGTCGTTGAGGATTATGTCTGACGGAACGCTGAGAGTGACCTTTATGACCTCTTCCTTTTCGGCGCGGTTTATCGCAAGAACCCGGTGTCCCGGTATCTCCGACAGCTTTTCGGAGAATTCGTAGTACATCGTGTATGTTCCGTCGGGATCCTCTCCGGTCTTTTCGGTCGAGAGCGTGCCGAATTCCACCGACAGCTCGCGGATGCGCTTTCTGTAATCGGCATTGTCGGAGATGTCCTCTGCAATTATATCGCAGGCGCCGTTAATTGCGTCGTCGGCGGTCTGTATTTCCTTTTCCGGGTCGATGTACTTCGCCGCCTCGTCCGGAATTGAGACTGTGTATTTCTTATTCTGAGCCGAGATATATTCAGCCAGCGGCTCCAGCCCGCGCTCCCTTGCGGCGTCGGCACGGGTCTTTCTGTGCGGCTTGAAGGGACGGTAGATATCCTCAATTTCCGCGAGGATGACGGCTCCGTCAAGCGCCGCGGATATCTCAGGCGTCAGCTTATCCTGCGACGCGATAGCCCCGCGCACCTCTTCGCGCCGCGCATCGAGGTTTCTTAAATATGTCAGTCTGTCATTCAGATTCCGGAGAACGGTGTCGTCAAGCGAACCCGTGACCTCCTTGCGGTAGCGGGCGATGAACGGTATCGTATTGCCCTCGTCGATCAGCTTTACCGCCGCCTCTGTCTGTTTTTCGGAGATCGAAAGCTCTGATGATATTGTTTTCAGTATGTCCATGAAAATCTGTCCTGTCGGTTGATATTTCCGGTGTCCTGCGGAATGCGCGGTGCCGGAAAAAGCCGACGCCGCGACGGTAAAAAGTCTGAAAAAATCTCAGACGGGATGTTTGCCGGGAAAGGAACGGTCATAAAAATGAAGGCATCAGACAAGGCGCGGGGAAACAATCCGTGCGCCGGTCTGCCCGGTGACACCGTGACAATATGATAACACAAAATGCCGAAGAAATCAAGGGATTTTTCGCCGCGGAGCATTTTTCTCGCCGAAGCCCTTGCAATCCGGCTGAAAAAAGTATAAAATATAATCAGTAAGATAACCGGCGGAGGCATGATGGAAGAGCGGAGCGGAAAACTGATAAAGGGCGTGGGCGGGCTTTATACCGTCAGATTCGCAGACGGGGAAACGGTATCCTGTAAGGCAAAGGGTGCGTTCCGCCACGAGAGCCTGAAGCCGGTCATCGGAGACGACGTGACTGTTATATCCGACGGCGGAAACGTGATATCGGCGATCGGAGAGCGGAAGAACCTTCTTATCCGTCCGCCGATATCGAACGTAGGGGTGATATTCATAACCTTTGCCGCCGCCGAGCCGGAGCCGGTGCTTCTGAACATTGACAAGCTGACCTGCATTGCCGTGCACTGCGGAATCCGCCCGGTGATAACCGTGACGAAAGCGGATATCGCTCCGGAAAGGGCGGCGGAGCTTGCGGCGGTGTATGAAAAAGCCGGGTTTGTTACCTTTGTCTCCGGAAAAGACGGAAGCGCGCGGGAGCGGATACGGGAATACCTCCGCACCTCCTGCCGCGGAATGATATCCTGCTTCGCCGGGGCTTCCGGAGTGGGCAAATCAACGCTCATGACATCGCTTTTCCCTGAGCTTGACCTGAAAACCGGCGATATCAGCGCGAAGATAGCAAGAGGGAAGCATACTACCCGTGCGGTGGAGCTTTATTCCCTCTCCGACCTTTCCGGCGGCGGAGACGGATATATCGCCGATACCCCCGGCTTCAGCCTGCTTGATTTTGTCAGATTCGACTTTTTCGACAAGGAAGAGCTGCCTGACACCTTCCCGGAATTTGAACGCTTCATCGGGAACTGCCGGTACACAAAATGCACGCATCTCTGCGAGGACGGCTGTGCGGTCTGTCAGGCTGTGAGGGACGGAATTATCCCTGTCAGCCGGCACGACAGCTATATTTCGCTTTACGGCGACCTTAAGAATAAGCACAAATGGGACAAATGACCGCACCGTGCGGCGATTCCGTTAATAATCTGTTAAAAACGGCTATTGAATTGCCGTCTGCGGAATGATACAATTATATCGTCAACAATAAAACATCCGTGTCCCGCAGATGGCGCGCACGGGGAAAGAGGCAGACAATGCGGCTTGTAAAAAAACTGTTCAAGCGGTATTTCATTGACGCGATGGGAGCAATGGCTCAGGGGCTATTTGCCTCGCTCCTTATCGGAACGATATTCACGGCACTCGGAATGATACCGAGGCTCGGCTTTCTTGCCGACATCGGAAAATATGCTCAGACAATGGCAGGCCCCGCAATGGCTGCGGCGATCGCATATTCGCTGAAGGCTCACCCGCTCGTCATCTTTTCCTCGGCGGCTGTAGGCTATGCGGCAAACTCGCTCGGAAAAGCCGGGGGACCGCTTGCCGTGTTCTTCATCGCGATAATCGCGGCTGAGATCGGTATGCTCGTGTCGAAGAAAACCAAGGTCGATATAATCGTCACCCCGTTCGTCACGATATTTATCGGCGGAGTGCTTTCGATATATGTAGCTCCCCTTATCGGAAAGCTGGTCGGGCATATCAGCGATTTCATCGGTTGGGCGGCACTTCAGGCGCCGTTTGTCTCGGCTGTGATAATCTCGGTGGTCATCGGTGTCGTGCTTACTCTCCCGATATCAAGCGCGGCGATATGCGCGGGGCTTATCCTGACCGGAAGCGCGGCTCAGGGCGGCTCGGAGGGGCTTGCAATTGCCGGTGCCGCCGCGGTCGCGGGGTGCTGTGCGCAGATGGTCGGCTTTGCGGTAATCAGCTTCCGTGAAAACAAATGGGGCGGGCTTCTGTCTCAGGGAATCGGAACAAGTATGCTCCAGATGCCCAATATCGTCCGTCACCCGCAGATATGGATCGCCCCGACGCTTGCGTCCGCGATAACCGGGCCTCTTGCCGTCTGTGTTTTCGGACTGAGAATGTACGGCGCGGCGATAAATTCCGGAATGGGCACCTGCGGATTTCTCGGTCCCATCGGAATGATCCTCGGCTGGTTCTCGCCGGAGAACGGCTACAATGGCGCAGTTACGGTGCTCAACTGGATCGGGCTTGTCCTTGTCTGCTTCATCCTCCCGGCGCTGCTCTCATTTGCGATAAATGAGATATTAAGAAAGCTCGGCTGGGTTAAGGACGGCTACATGAAGCTTGAAAACTGAAAAATCATCCCCGGAACGGTTCGGCACATCATATGCCTCTGCTCCGGGGATGTTTATTATCTGCTTTTGACCGCTCTTGCGATAAAGAACAGCCTGTCTGAATTTTCGTCCGGCGGATTCATGCCGGTATCGCCGTAAACCGCGACGATCTCAAATCCTGCAGCCGAAAGGACAGAGGACAGGATTTTTTCGCTCCAGCATCTTTCACGCTGAAGCTCGTCATATCTGCGGTAAATGCCGGGGCTTTCCTCGGCGAACAGCGACAGCTCGAAATCGCACAGTCCGGTCTTGGGGTCGTAATGGTTCTTCCAGCCGCAGTATACTCCCGGTGCTTCCATCACGTACTGGTTCTCACCGTAGAACGTGCGGAACTTGTGCGGAGAATTGACGTCAAATATAAATAACCCATCCGGGTCAAGATAGTTGCGGACAAGAGAAAAGCATCTTTCAAGCCCGCGCCGCCCGGTCAGATAATTCACACTGTCAAGGCAGGAAACGACCGCCGCGACCGTGCCGTAAAGCTCAAAGCTCCGCATATCCTGACAGAGCCACAGAATTCTGTCCCCGCCGGGCTTCCGCCGCCCGACATCAAGCATTTCGCAGGAGGAATCGACGGCAATCATATCATAGCCCATTTCCGAAAGCGGCAGGGTGATGTTTCCCGTCCCGCAGGCGAGGTCAAGAACCAGCGAACCGTCCGGTACACCGTACTCCCTGAACCGCGCCGCAAGAAAAGCCGCGTATCCAAAGTAGTCGATATGCGAATTCAGCCGGTCGTAATAAGCGGCAAGCGAGGTATATTGGGGGTTCACTTTTTGCGGTCGAGGCGGCGGAGAATCTCGGCGTAGCCGTCGTTGCCGTACTTCAGACAGCGGTTGACGCGGCTTATTGTTGCGGTGCTGAGCCCGGTTTTATCCGAAATATCGGAGTAAATGTAGTTGTTGTTGAGCATACGCGCCGCCGTGAGACGTTTTGCCATCTCGCGAAGCTCCGAGACAGTGCAGAGATCCTCGAAAAATGCGTAGCACTCGTCAATGTTGTTCAGCGAAAGAACAGCTCTGAATAAATTGTCTGTCTGCTCGTCCCTTATCTTGTCTGACATGAATTTTCCTCCGTTTTCCGCGTGTGCAGTGTCGAATGGTTATGAATGCGGCGGACAAAGAACCCTCCGCCGCGCTTTATTACATTATAACACTGAAATCATCTCTTGTCAAGGTCGGACGGTGCAGAATTCACGGCACGCGCCTTGACAATCTTTCCGCGATATGTTATACTTGTCGGGAGAAACAGAAACGGGATGTGTGCGGAATGGCAGTGAACGTCAGGCTAAAAATCAAGGCGACCGTTACCGACCTTGAACTTGCGGCAAAGTATATGCACGCGGTCAGGGACGGCTTTTTCACGGCGGACGACGGCAAAAAGCACAGTCAGTCCGAGATCGGCTCCGTCTGCAGTGATATCATCGAATACACAGCGTGGGGAGAATATACCGAATCGGACGGGATGTGCGTCATAAGGTATAAGGAAAGCCCGGATATCGGAGTTGACAACTGCCGCACCGCGCTTATCTTCTCGCCGGAGGACAGAAATTCTCTCATCATGAACCGCGACGGAGACATCTCAACCGCCTGCCGGTTCGATATGAAGGAAAAACGGCAGTACTGCCGCTACGAAACTCCTGTCATGCCGGTGGAATTCACCGTCAACACAAGAAAGGTTCACAACACCGTAAACCGCGACGGCGGCGCGATACTCCTTGATTACAACATCGAGGTGCGCGGAATCAATATCGAGCGGAACCGTCTGTTCATCGAGGTCATGCGATATGACGGCAAGTGAATTCAGAAACGAGCTTAAGCACCTCTCCGGCGGATACCTGTTCTGCGGGGAGGAGGACTACCTCATGCGTCACTATCTTGCCGCCGCCCGCGATTCCGTCGTGGCAAAGGACGATATTTTCAACCGGATAATAATCACCCCCGACAACTATTCGCCGGATGTCCTCATGTCCGCGCTGGAATCGCTTCCCGTGATGAGCGACAGAAAATTCATCGAGATCTCCGGACTTCCGCTCGGCGACATGAAGGAGCAGGACACCGATGACCTCTGCGATATCCTGTCCCGGCTTTCGGAGTACGAATACAATATCCTGATAATATATGCCGACGCCGACAATTTCGACCCCGGAACGGCAAAGACACCGTCAAAGCTGTTCAAAAAGCTTCCGCCGGCGGTAAAACCGGTGATGTTTCCGAGGGAGACTCCGGCAAGGCTTGCGTCATGGACGGCAAAACACTTTGCCGCGGGACTGATAGTCGCGCCGCCGGATGCCGTGAACCGGCTTATCTCAAGGTGCGGATGCGATATGTCGGTGCTTGCCTCCGAGATAGACAAGCTGACATATTATCTGAAATCTGTGGGAAGGGAAAAGCTGACCGAGGCGGACGTTGACCTTGTCTCATCGGAGTCGCGCGAGATCGCCGCATTCGATTTCGCAAACGCGATCCTTGACGGAAACGCCGGCAGGGCGCTTTCGATCCTTTCGGAACTGCGGCTGAGAAAGGAAAAGCCGGAGATAATACTGAGCGGAATTACCCGCGTCATCTGCGATCTCTGCGCGGTGAAGGCACTGCTTGAATCCGGCGCTTCTTCGCAGACGGTTGCACAGAGGCTGAAAATGCACTCGTACAAGGCGGGACTGTACATAAAAAGCGCATCAAGAACCGACTCCGCAAAGCTGAGAAGGCTTGCATCGATCTGTTACGACGCCGATATAAGGATAAAAACCACTCCGCTTGACAGCTACGGTGTGCTTGACAGGCTGACGGTAGAGGCTTCGATGAGGGGATAACAAAGGATATACCATGCAAAAAATCAAATTCAGCCGGACGGAACTGAAAAACCGCGCGGCAACGGCACTGCTTACCGCCGCGCCGCTGTCGGTCATGCTTCTTTCGGCAATCTACAATCTGGCTTTCGGAAGCTTCGGCTACGACATAACATCCGGGATCCCGGTTTTGCTTTCCTGCCTGACGGTTATAGCGCTGATCGCCGGAACGGTGCTTGCGGCGGTGTATAAAAAGCGCTTTCCGGCGGTGTTTTTCGCACTGCTGTTTCTGATGTGCTTCATATGCTATGCCTGCTTCTGCGCCTCGGGAACAACGGATATTTACGCCGACGGCTTTTTCGAGGCGCTGATGCTCATTCTCTCGGTTCCGGTGTGGTCGTATATGCCGCTTGCCGCCGCGATTACGTCGCAGACCGCAGCTCCGGCTATGATAATAACCGGAGTCATCGCGCTGTCAAACGCCGGTGTCGCACTGTGGCTGACGCTTTCCGGGCGGAAGGAAAACAATGTCTGACAGGATAAAGGTCGACCGGCCGGTGATCGTTGAGGGCAGATACGACAAGATCCGCATAGCCTCGCTTATCGAAGGTACGGTCATAACCACCGACGGCTTCGGAGTCTTTAAAAACAGTGAAAAGAAGGCACTGATCAGGCGTCTTGCATCCGAGCGCGGAGTGATAATTCTTACCGACAGCGACGGCGGCGGGCTTGTGATACGCAGCTACCTGAATTCCGTCCTGCCGAAGGATAAGATCATCAACCTCTATATCCCTACCGTTAAGGGGCGGGAGAAGCGAAAGAAAGAGGACTCGAAGGAAGGGCTTCTCGGAGTCGAGGGGATCGACTGCGATACCCTCCGCTCGGTGCTTGCGCCGTTTTCCTCCGATAAACCGGTGATCCGCGGCGGTGTGACAAAAGCGGATTTCTACCGCGACGGACTTTCCGGCAGAGAGGGAAGCGCAGAGAAACGCAAAAAGCTCTGCCGCACAGCCGGACTTCCGGAAAATATCGGCGCAAATGCCCTGCTTGAGGCGGTGAATCTCCTCTATGACCGCGCCGGCTACGAAAAACTGCTTGCTTCAGTCGATTCATAACATAAGACGCGTTTTCCGCTGTCCTGATCAATAATTATAAACCCATTTTTCAAAAGTTTTTGAAAGGTGTCGGAAAACTTTTTTCAAAAAGTTTTCTGACGGAAAAAATAAGTGAAACCCGGTAACTATTTCAGACATATCAGAATTACTGTTAAGACCCTGATATTCAGATGTATTGAGCTTGCAAAGAAGTATCGCGAGATCATTGTTTACGTGATCTTCGGCGGACTTACAACCGCAGTTGATTTCGGCTCGTATACTGTTTTGAGCAAGCTGTTTCATATAAACGACTCGGTATCAAATGTAATCAGCTGGTTTGCCGCCGTTATTTTTGCCTATATCACGAATAAGCTGTTCGTGTTTGAGTCAAAGGGCAAGGGCGTCGGAAAACTGCTTTACGAATTCGGCACGTTTTTCGCCGCAAGAGCCTTCACCGGCGTCGTTTATACCGGCGGCTTCGCGCTTATGACCGGAGTATGGGGCGTCAACGACTACCTGTCAAAGGCACTTCTGTCGGTATTCAATATAGTTGTCAACTATATTTTCTCAAAGCTCGTCACCTTCCGTAAGAAGAGCACTTCCGAAAAAGCACCCGCCGGAAAACAGGAAAAACTCCGTATGCCGGAGGTCAGAAACGGCGGTATCATCATCGGCGGCGTTGCCGAAGAGAAAAAATCCGATGAATCCGATGCCGGAAACGGAGAATCCGACACCGGCGGGGAATGACACAATCACCTGCCGCGCATATACTTTCATTGAGGGACCGCAAGGTCTCCCAAGGAGGTTTATCAAGTGGCAACATTCTATAATCAGGCAATTCTGTCCTATAACAACAGCGTAACAAACTCAAACATCGTGACCGGAGAGCTTCTTGAGGTGCTTACCGCGGCAAAAAACGCGGTGCAGGGAAGCTACCGCGTCGGCGACGACGTGACGTATGTGATAAGCATAGTCAACTCCGGTGCAATTGCGTACACGGGGCTGACCGTGACCGACGATCTCGGAACAAATGCTTTCGGAGAGAGAAACGTGACTCCGCTTGCCTATTCCGACGGCTCGGTGAAATACTATATAAACGGCGTTCTTCAGGCAGCGCCGACAGTTACGGCGGGACCTCCGCTTGTCTTTACCGGAATTAATGTCCCGGCAAACGGCAGCACGCTGATCGTCTACACCGCAAGGGTGAATGAATACGCGCCCCTTGCGACAGGAGGAACCGTCACAAATACCGCGACGGTAAACGGAGGCGGACTTTCGGCGGCAGTAACGGCAACAGCGACGCTCCCGGTTGAAACGGCACCTCAGTTGACTGTTACAAAGTCGGTCAACCCGACCTCGGTCGTTGAGAACGGTGAGCTGACTTACACCTTCGTGATACAGAATCTCGGCAATACAGAGGCCGGGGCAGGGGATAATGCCGTCCTGACGGACAAATTCGATCCTGTTCTGAACATCACGTCGGTTACCTACAACGGCACGGCGTGGACATCTCCGACACAGTACACTTACGACGCTTCAACCGGTGCTTTTGCAACCGTTGCCGGAGCAATTACCGTTCCGGCGGCGACCTATACGCAGAACCCGGACACCGGCGCGTATTCGGTAACTCCCGGAACAGGCACACTTACCGTTACGGGTACCGTCTGAAGCAGCAAAAAATCCCGATCTGTCAAACGGCAGACCGGGATTTTCAGTTTGTTAGCAGGCGATATCAGAAGTCAACTTCGGTATCGTAGTAGCAGCACTTAAGCAGCTTTTCCATCTCTTCCTGAGTCGGGATCCTCGGGTTGGAGCCGGTGCAGGCGTCGCCGATCGCATTCTTTGCGATCTCGGGAAGACGTGCAAGGAACACTTCCTCCGGAACGAATCCGTTCTCGGTCGGATAGCTATCGGCACCGTAGTGCTTGATGCAGTGCGGTATATTGAGGTCATCGTTCATGCCGCGGAGGTGTCTGATAAGGAGGGCAACCTTTTCGTCGTCGTTATTGCCGCCGAGCTTCATGAAATCGGCGATCTCGCCGTATCTCTTCTTTGCGGTGGGATCCTTTGCGTTGAACGCGATGACCTTCGGCAGGTACATTGCGTTTGCCGCGCCGTGGATGATGTGTGCGCCGTAGTCGGCAAATGCGGCACCGGTCTTGTGAGCCATCGAGTGAACGATTCCGAGAAGAGCATTGGAGAATGCCATTCCCGCAAGACACTGTGCATTGTGCATGGAGTCGCGGGCAGCCATGTCGCCGTTATAGGACTTGACGAGGTCGCGCTGGATCATCTTTATTGCGTGAAGCGCAAGCGGATCGGTATAGTCGCAGTTTGCGGTGGAGACATATGCCTCGATGGAGTGGGTCATGGCATCCATACCGGTGTGAGCGACCAGCTTCTTCGGCATGGTCTCGGCGAGATCCGGATCGACGATCGCAACGTCGGGAGTGATCTCAAAGTCGGCGATAGGATACTTGATGCCCTTTTCATAGTCGGTGATTATGGAGAACGCAGTCACCTCGGTAGCGGTACCGGAGGTGGAGGAAATTGCGCAGAAGTGAGCCTTTTTGCGGAGCTTCGGCAGACCGAATACCTTGCACATATCCTCGAAGGTGACATCGGGATACTCATACTTGATCCACATTGCCTTGGCTGCATCGATAGGCGAACCGCCGCCCATTGCGATGATCCAGTCGGGCTGGAATTCAAGCATCTTCTGTGCGCCGTTCATAACGGTCTCGACGGAAGGGTCGGGTTCGATACCTTCGATAAGAGCGACTTCCATTCCGGCTTCTTTCAGATAAGCCTCGGCTTTGTCAAGAAATCCGAATCTCTTCATAGAGCCGCCGCCCACGCAGATTATCGCGCGCTTGCCTTCAAAAGTTTTCAGAGCCTCGAGAGCTCCTTTTCCGTGATACAGGTCACGGGGGAGAGTAAATCTTGCCATTGTTTTTGTCCTCCTTGAATTTGTTGAACCGCGGGTTCTTCTTGCCCCGTACAAGCATGATTATATACCGCTTTTTTTCGTTTGTCAAGGCTTTTGATATAATTTTATCGATATTTAAATATTTATTAAAACCAATGTCACAATTCCGCCGGCGTTATTATTGCAGGGATTTTTTTGTACAAAAACCCGTTCACTGAGGTGAAAAATATTGAAAATTTTTCTTCTGTGCTGTATACTGATAACAGCAGAAAAAATTTTCGCGGCGGGTGAGTACTTTTGCTCCGTTGGGACATTAAATATATGAAAGGCGGTCTCTGAATGAACGACAGCGGCGAAAACACCTACCGGCGTTTCCTTGGCGGAGACGGCGGGGCAATGAAAGAGCTTATACGGTTATACCGTCCCGGACTTACCTTTTTCGTGTACGGCTTGCTGAAGGATTCAGCCGAGACGGAGGAGATCGTCGAGGACTGTTTTGTCGAGCTTGTTCTGCATCCGAAGAAATACAATTTCGCCTCGTCGCTGAAAACCTACCTCTTTGCGCTTGCAAGATACAAGACCGCAACCGTAAAAGATACCTTGCCCGAAGAGCCGCGGATGAGCTTGATGAAACGCTGCCTTCCTCCGACCCGGACATTGTTTCCGGCATTGTGAAAAGCGAGCGTGACGCGGTGCTGTGGCGCTGTATCGGGAGGCTGAACGACGACTATCGGAATGCGCTTTTGCTGTACTATTTTGAGGACATGAGCTGTGAGGAGATTGCCGGGGTTATGAAGAAAAACCGGAAGCAGGTGGCAAATCTGCTCAGCCGCGGCAGAGCGGCGCTGAGATCGGAGCTTGAAAAGGAAGGAGTGAGCGGGTTTTATGAAGACTGACGGGGAATTCTATGAAAGCGTCATGAAAAAAAGCCGGAAAAGGGCTGCGGGGAGATTTTACACGGTAATAACGGCAATGCTTGTTGTCTGCACTGTTTCCGCGGCATTCACGTTTCTGCCGGCAAGAGTGAATGATGCCCCGACAGGCGGCGGAATTAATGCCCCGGAAATTAACGGGACGACATCTGCCGGGGATTCCGAATCCCGACCACCGTGTGCCGACAGCATTTCCCCTCCGGAAGCTGTCCCTCCGGGTGATGCCGCTCCGCCGGATGACGTCGGGAAGGTACCCGCAAATGCCGGAAATATCAATGTATACAACAGCGGTGCCGAAAACGGAACCGTGTCGGTCAGGGTTCGGCAGAAAAGATTCCTTTCCCTGTTCCTGCCGACGCTGGCTGTCTGCGCGGCGATTGCCTCAGCTGCCTTTGTGCGGTGGAGGAAAATAAACGAAAGGTGAAAAACGGGAACCGGGAGGAGAGAAATGTCGTTTTGTATCCTTGAAACGGTACCGCACCGGATGCCGTTGAATTTCAAAAACCGTTATTTTTAAATAAAATCAGGAACGAAGCTGCTGAACACCGTTCCGTGCCGGAAACCGAAGGAGGATGTGATCGATGAAGAAATTCGTAGCTGCTGCAATTGTGCTGGCGGTGATGCTGTCATTTGCCGCCTGCCGTGAGAAGGGGGTGATACCGGGCGGAAAAACCGTGACTCCCGGAACGCTGTCACAGTATGACCCGGAAAAGTGCCGAGCCTCGTATGCCGACCGGCTTGTCGCTCAGGCGGTTTATCCGGTCTCACCGCAATACCCGGACGGCACTGTTACCGATAAAGAAGCCGAAGAATGGGGAAAATTCCGCAAAAACCGCATGGATGCAGCGTCAGCGATCGACAGCTCCGCCCTCGGCTCATTTGTGAAGAAAACAGTCCGTGAATATCTGACCTCTGACGACGGCGGAAATCGGGTGTACTCTCCGGTCAGCCTTGAGATCGCGCTCTCGATGCTTGCCGAGATAACCGACGGGCAGACCCGCGCACAGATCCTGTCGCTTCTCGGTGCCGACAGTATTGAGAATGCAAGAAGGCAGGCTGTTTCGATCTGGGACGGCACATACCGCGACGACGGGATCGGCACAACCGTGCTTGCCGATTCGCTGTGGCTGAACGATGGGCTTATGTATAAAAAGCCTGTCCTTGATATCCTTGCCGACAGCTACCGCGCCTCGTCCTTCAGCGGCAAGCCGGGAAGCACGGTGTATGACAGCGCCCTCCGCGGCTGGCTGACAGAGCAGACAAGGGGTATGCTTGACACCTCCGGAGTAAAACTCGACCCGAGAACCGTGATAGCCCTTGCGCAGACGGTGTACTACAAGGTGTCATGGGAGAATGTTTTCAGAGAAACGGATACCGGAAAGCGTGATTTTGAAGGCACAAAGGGCAGGGTAAGCGTCGATTTCATGAATCGGGAGATAGAAAACGGAAGCGTATATTTCGGCGACGGCTGGCAGGCGACGCGACTTGATACCTCTGACGGCGGGGCAATGTGGCTGATACTTCCCGACAAGGGCAGAACAACGGCTGATGTAATCGCTTCCGACGGGATGTTTGATCTTATTTCCGGCAATAAAAACGGCATAGAGAACCGCCGCGCAAAGGTAAGGCTGTCTGTTCCGAAATTCGACGTGAGCTCTCTGACCGACCTGATTCAGGGGCTTATAAATCTCGGAGTGACGGATGTTTTCGGCTCGTCTGCCGATTTCAGTCCTCTCACCGGTGTTCCGAATGTCTTTGTCTCCGAAGCAAAACACGCGGCGCGCGTTATGATCGATGAAAAGGGCTGTACCGGTGCCGCATATACGTTGATCATCGCCCAGTTCAACGGAAGGCCTGAGGAGAAAGAAACGATCGATTTCATCCTTGACCGTCAGTTTGTTTTCGCCGTGACTTCCGACAACGGAATCCCGCTGTTTGTCGGAGCGGTCAATGACCTGACTGCGTAACAGCGGCAGAAGCATAAAAAAACTCACTCCGGAGAAATTCCGGGGTGGGTTTTTCAGGTTATGGGTATTTCAGAGCACCTCGATCTTTTCGATAACGACCGGGGTAAGCGGCACATCGTCAAAATATCCGTATCTGCCGGTATCGACCGATGCGATTTTGTCCACGATTCCGATGCCGTCAGTCACCTCGCCGAACGCTGCATACTGTCTGTCAAGGTGCGGAGCATCTGCGTGCATGATGAAGAACTGCGACGATGCGGAGTTCGGATCCATGGTTCTTGCCATCGACAGAACGCCCCTCTTGTGGCGGAGGTCGTTGCCCCTGAAGCCGTTAGCGGCAAATTCGCCCTTTATAGCTTTGGCTTTCTTCTCGCCGAAATCCGGGGTGTAGCCGCCGCCCTGAATCATGAATCCGGGAATGACGCGGTGGAAAATAAGACCGTCGAAAAATCCGCTCTCTGCAAGCGCAAGAAAATTCTTCACCGTCTCCGGCGCCTTTTCGGGATACAGAACGGCAATCATGTCGCCCATGTCTTTTACTTTTATTCTGATCTTGGGTTGATTCATTTGTGATTTCTCCTTTTCGGTTGGTGTGGGGGTATTATAGCACAGATTTGACAAAACTGCAACAGCAAAAACGTCCGCAGCAGAGGCGGACGCTTTTTTATGCTATTTCACCGCATACTTTTCCCTGAACATCTCATAAGACCGGTTGAAGGCTTCCTCGCCCTTTCCGGATTTTATGCCGCGGATGTATTCGTGGACGTCCATGCTGTCGTGAGAAATTTCGATCAGGCAGCAGGCGATGTTTGAGCAGTGGTCGGAGACTCTTTCAAGGTTGGTGAGCAGGTCGGAGAGGACAAATCCCATCTCGATGGTACATTCGCCGTGCTGAAGGCGGAGAATGTGCTGGGTCTTGAGGTAGTCCTTCAGATAATCGATGACCTGTTCAAGCGGCTCAACGGTGATAGCAAGCTCCAGATCGTTTTTCTCGAAGGCGGAAAGAGCGATGTCAAGTATCTCGTTGACAGCGTCAAACATTGTCTTGAGCTCGGACTTTGCCGTTTCTGAGAAGGTCAGCTTTTTGTCCTTTATCTCCTCTGCCGATTCAAGAATGTTGACGGCGTGGTCGGAAATACGCTCGAAATCGCCGATCATGTGCAGGAGCTTGTTGACCTCGATGCTGTCGTTTTCGGTCAGGTTGAGCGCTGAGACCTTGACAAGATAGGTTCCCAGCTTGTCCTCGTAGGTATCGACCTGATTTTCCTCGTCGCGGATCTCGGCATCGATTTTGTCGGAGTAATTCCACACGCTCTCGATGGATTTTTTCAGCGATGAGACGGCGGTTTCAGCCATAATTACCGCAACCGAATGCGCGCGCTCGATAGCGACCGCGGGGGTGGCAAGGAGACGCTCGTCAAGCAGCTGTACCTCGGCACCCTTTCTGGAATCGGGGACGAGCCTGCACGCCAGTTTTTCAAGAAGGGAGGAGCAGGGCATGAGAATGATGAGAGCAATTATCTTGAATGTTGTATGTATTACCGCAACGCTGAGCGGTGATGCCGCCATGTTGATGAACGCCGGCTTGAATATGCTGACAAGTATATAATAAACCGGCAGGATTATCAGCGTGGCGATGATATTGAAGGACAGGTGAACGACCGCCGCGCGTTTTGCGTTTTTTGATGCGCCTATAGAAGAGATCATGGCGCTGATACAGGTTCCGATGTTCTGTCCCATGATTATCGGAACGGTGGTTGCGCAGGTGATGCTTCCGGTCATTGTCAGTGCCTGAAGAATACCTACAGACGCGGAGGAGGACTGGATTATTGCCGTGAACACGGCGCCGACAATGACGCCGAGAACCGGATTGGCAAAGAGCGTCAGAGTGTTCGTGAATGCCGGGACATCGCCAAGCCCGGAAACAGCCTCCGACATGAACTCCATGCCGAACATGAGGACTGCAAAGCTAAGGATGATGCTGCCGATGTCCTTCCGCCTCTGTTTTTTCGAAAAGCAGAACAGAAGCATACCGGCAAAAGCAAGTATCGGTGTGAAGGTTGCCGGTTTGAAGAGATTGAGGATCGTGCTTGCCCCGTCGCCGGTGATTCCGGTGGTACTGAGAAGCCACGATGTTACGGAGGTGCCAAGATTGGCGCCCATGATAACGCCGGTTGCCTGCCTGAGGGTCATTAGTCCGGAGTTGACAAAACCTACAACCATAACCGTTGTGGCGGAAGACGACTGAATTATTGCCGTTACGCCGAGACCGAGCAGAAAGCCCTTGAATACGTTTGAGGTCATGCTTCCGAGAACCGCCTTAAGACGGCTTCCGGCAAGCTTTTCGAGAGAATTGCCCATTACGCTCATACCGTAAAGGAAGAGCGCAAGCCCCCCGAACAGCGTAAACAAATCGAATACTGACATACTGTTCTGATTATTCCTTTTTCATTTTTCTTTTTCTTTAGACTCTTTTTACACTACCACAGCATATATTATAGCGCCTGTAAAGTAAAAAGAAAGAGAATAATGTTAATTAAAAATGAACGCAAATTGAACAATATGATTGTATTGTGAAAAATATATAGCTGACAACAGGATGCGGCGCGATTATTTATCAATAAGTATTGAAGAGTAAAATCTGTCAGGAATTCCGAAATCGTCCGTTACCGGGTCGCGGAAAAGCCCGCACATCGGAGGGGTGAAGGTGAAGTATATAAACAGTATGATGATGACCGCGACAAGGCTGATGCCGATGATATTCGCCCGTTCTGAATAAAGCGCGGGACATTTCACGAACGCGCAGGAAAGATAATATGTGAGCGCCGCCGACACGATAAATACCCCGATGTCGGCTGCAAGATAATTTCGCCCGACGATTCCCGTGTAGGTATAGAAAAGCATGACTATTGCCGCAAGTCCGATCATGACTGACAGTGATTTTGCCGCAAAGAATGCCGGCAGGCTCTTTCCGTAAACGAAAAATTCAACGGCAGAGAACGCGACGGCGGGAATAAGAAGCAGCTTGAGATGCTCCCATACGCTCTCGTTCACCGGTGTAAAGGCTCCGACAAGTGTATTTCCGCCCGACGCGGCAAAGGCAAAGTGAAGAAGGCTTCCCGCGATAACCGTGAAAAGGAACCCGACAAAAGACGTTTTTGCTGCTGTTTTAAATGACTGCATGATTATTATGATCCTCCGTTTTACCTATTCTCCAGTGGAAAAAGGGTACTTTTTACTTAATTCTACCGTGAAAATCGGCGCAATATTCCCCGATTGAAGAAAAAATTGCGGAAAACTATTGACAAAACGGGTTTTGGAATGTATAATGACATGGTGAGAATTTGTTTTCTCCTTACTGCCGGTCAGTCCGGCGGTCTTATGTCCATAAGGAGGTGTAAAAATGGAAAAGAACAACGCATCTTATGAAACTCTGTTCGTTGTCGATCTCAGCAAAGGCGAGGAAGCCGTAAAGTCGGTCATCGGGAAGTTCACTTCTCTCATCGCCGATAACGGTACCGTTAACGAGGTCAACGAGTGGGGCAAGCGCAGACTTGCTTACCCGATCAACGACATGAATGAAGGTTACTATGTGCTTGTGAAATTCACTTCGAAAACTGACTTCCCGTCAGAGCTCGAGCGTATTTTCAACATAACCGACGGAATCATGCGTTCCATCGTTGTGGCACAGGAAGCATAACCGCAGGGAGGTGTATAGGTTTTGGCTAATTTCAATTTCAACAAAGCGATACTCGGAGGCCGTCTGACTGCCGATCCGGAGCTCAAGCAGACGCAGAGCGGCGTTCCTGTATGCTCCTTCACTGTTGCAGTGAGCAGACGGTTTCAGTCAAAGAACAATACCGATCAGTCTCAGCCGCAGGCGGATTTCATAAATGTTGTCTCATGGAGACAGCAGGCTGAATTCGTTTCGCGTTACTTCAGGAAAGGCAGTTCCATCTGCGTTGTCGGTCAGATTCAGACAAGAACATGGACAGACAATCAGAATCAGAAAAGATATGCCACCGAAGTTGTTGCCGACGAGGTCATGTTCGTTGATGCAAAGGGCGAAGGTCCTTCCGTAGGTCAGCAGAGCAATGCTTCAGCTTATACTCCCGACAGTTACGCACCGTCATTCTCTTCACAGCAGGACGCTGCGCCGAAGTTTGAGGAAATGTCAAACGACGACGATCTGCCGTTCTGATTTCACCCGGCGATTTCCGCCTGTCGGAGCGGACGGATGCAAGCCGGAAACAATTCTTTCAGGAGGTTTATGAGATGGATAAGGAAAATAACGCTGCCCCCGCAGCAGCTGCTGCTCAGCCCCAGCAGAAGCCCCTTCGTCAGGGCAACAGACGCCGTAAAAAGGTCTGCGCTTTCTGCGCCGCTAAGATCGAGCACGTCGATTATAAGGATATAGCAAGACTCAGCAAGTGCATCAGCGAGCGCGCAAAGATTCTTCCCAGAAGAATCAACGGAACCTGCGCACTTCACCAGCGTCAGCTTACAGTTGCCGTAAAGATGGCACGCCATATGGCTCTTCTGCCCTACATCAGCGACTGATCAATTCAACAAAATGCTCCGTCAGAAACGACGGGGCATTTTTAATTGAATGTGGTTGAAGCGCGCAAAAAGGCACTAAACACCTGTAATCAACCGCAAACTCAGGGTGCTTCTGCGTGTAATGTGTGCGAAACCCTGTTAAAAATATTATTTATTGCTTTATAATGGTTATCATATTTCCGAACTGGACATAATATATTATCAAATGCTTTGAAAGGAACGGTTTAATTCCGATACTTAAGTAATGCAATGCTATTTACGATACCGGAAGGCGATTATTATAGCAGTCATTTCCGTGCTTGCACTTTTGCTCTTTTCATCCTGCACGGCGAAGAAAGCTGTCGATGAGGAAGTGTTTCCGACAGCAACGCCGGACTCAGGTTCGACTGCAGACACACCGATCGCCAATGACCGGTTCGGTGACGATTTCGTCATCGACATTGAAAAACCCGATATCCGGGGAGATAAGGACGATTCTGACGACCCGTCGGACGATCAGAATCAGCCCGGAGACGATTCCGGAACGTCCGGAACCGACGTTGATTCCGATATAATGAGTGACTACACCGGAACCGATACAGTTGTCGGGGAGGATGAAACCGACAACGACACTTCCGGCGATATTCCGCCGAACGAAAATCCCGACGTTGATCCGGGGGATATCATCGGAGGAGGTCAGAACACCGGAGCCATAAAGCTCTATGATGTTCCGCTTTCTGCGGCAAAGCAGAGCTATGCCATGCAGATGGCAGAGGAGTTCGGCATCCCCGTCGAGCTTATCTACGGTGTCATGTACGTTGAATCAAGATATCACGAGACATCCGTGTCGCGCAACGGCAAGTGCATCGGAATTATGCAGATCGCTTCCGGCCATCTGACAAAGCTGAATAAGATGTTCGGCATAACCGACCTTCAGGATTACCTTCAGAATGTCAAGGCAGGGGCATATTATCTCTCGTATTTCTATAAGAAATATAACGGTGATATAAACAAGACCCTCATGTGCTACCATTACGGTGAGGGCGGTGCGCACGTTCAGTGGCGCAAGGGCAATACCGAGGACGCGTATTGCCGCAAGGTTGCCGGTGAGATGAAGCGTATCCTTGCCGCAGGCTGACCGGCACAATATATATGATAACATTTTCGCCCTTTCCCGAAAATCGGGGAAGGGCGAATTTATATATTCGGCAAAAAACCCGGACAGCGCCGTCCGGGTTTTTGTTAAATTACTTTCTCTTTTTCTTTACGATATCCCAAAGATCGATGAAATCGTCGTCGGAGATTTCGTCGTCGCTGTCATCGGAGACTTCGGGAGCCTTTTCCTGCTTGGTTTCGGTCTTGGCAGAGGGTATGTTGGCTTCCTTCTTGACTTCCTTCTTTGTGTCCTTTTTGTCGCCGTCGAAGCCGGTTGCGACAACGGTAATCGACATGGTATCCTCAAGAGTATCATCAAGAGCAATACCCCAGATGACCTTTGCATCGGGATGAGCTTCCTCCGAGATAAGCGCAGACGCCGTCTCGATCTCTTCCAGTCCGATATCGGCGGAAGCCGTGATGTTGATGATAAGTCCCCTTGCACCGGCGATGGAGGTCTCAAGCAGCGGGCTGGAGATCGCGAGCTTTGCAGCTTCCGTGGTCTTGTCCTTGCCTGTTGCGGTTCCGACACCCATATGAGCCGATCCCGCGTTCTTCATGACCGCGGTTACGTCGGCAAAGTCAAGGTTGACGATTCCGTAGCCGTTGATAAGGTCGGAAATGCTCTGGACACCGCGGCGGAGAACATTGTCTGCCTCAGCGAATGCGTTTGCGAATGTGATCCTTGTCTCGGAGAGCTGCTTCAGTCTTTCGTTGGGGATGACGATAAGCGAATCGACAGTGTCACGGAAGACCTCTATACCTTTTTCAGCCGCCTCCATCCTTCTTCTGCCTTCAAAGGCAAAGGGCTTGGTAACGATACCGACAGTGAGGATTCCCATGTCACGCGCCAGCTTTGCCACGATGGGAGCGGCTCCGGTTCCGGTTCCTCCGCCCATACCTGCGGTGATGAACACCATGTCAGCGCCCTTGAGAGCGGCATTGATCTCTTCCTGGCTTTCCTCGGCGGCTCTTGCACCGTTTTCGGGATTGCCGCCGGCACCCATTCCTTTTGCGGACTTTTCGCCGATGGCTATCTTTTTGGGGGCTGCCGAACGCATGAGAGCCTGCTTTTCGGTATTAATAGCAATGAACTCGACGTCCTTGATGTTGGTTTCTATCATACGATTGACGGCATTGGACCCGCCTCCGCCGACGCCAACGACCTTTATCTTAACGTTGCTATCGTAATTCTCTTCGTAATCGATTGCCATTTATGTATCCTCCTGAACTTGAATAGACATTGTTTTTATTATATTTACATGAAAATCAGCTTTGCGCGGATATACACTAATAATGATAATATTTTTCGGCTGACTATGCAATAGTTTTTTAAAAAGTTAACGCTATATTAACAATTTTATCTCTCGGGGAAAACGAAAGGCTCCGTCTGCTTAAGCACTATCACCGAGGTAAGATATTCCACGTCAACTGACGCGATGGTGGTTGAGTCGAATGCCGTTTCTATGACCTTTGTGACAAATCTGACCTTTGCCTCAAGGTTGTCCGACGTGCCGAGATTGATTTTGTATTTCCCGCCCGACGAATAAACGGTGAGCCGGTATCTGTCGGAGGCATCGATCGAGTCGATGCTTTCGGAAAAGAAGCTGTAGCCTTTGATTTCCGAAAGGAAAGAGACAAAATAGCCGTAATCCGCTGTTCTGACAAAGCTGACATTGCTTCCGGCAACCGCAGATCTGACCGGCGGCAGCTTTATATAGGTGACCCCGAGCTCCTGCACGTCGATCTCCTCTCTCATATCGAACCTTGATATGACGCGGAGACTCGGCGACAGAATGAACCATTCGCCGTAAATGTCGGTAAACCACGCCGGCGAATCCTCTTCGACGGTGATTATCAGCGTGGAGGGAAGCACCCGCCTGAAGCTGACGCTGCGGATGTACGGGTAGTTGCTCTGCAGCTTTGTCCGGAGCGAGGCAAGATCAATGCCGAACAGGTTTTCGCTGCCCTCGAAGCCGCAGGAAGCGATGATCTCGTCAGAGGTGTACTTTCCGTTGCCCCTGACCTCAACGTGCTTTAAACCGAAGAAAAAGACCACACACACGGTTCCGACAACGGCACAGAGCAGAAGCGAGACAAGCAGATAAAAAATTTTGCGGCGGAATTCCTTGTGACGGTTTTTTGATCTCAGGCGTTCGAAGGAGTCTTTATTGACAAGCTCCGCATTGTTGAGACCGCCGTTTGGTTCCGCATTGATATCGGCGCTGTTCATTTTTAAGCGGCGCAGAATGCGCGAACCCCCGTAAAGAATTCAGCCGTCCGGCGGCATATAAACAGTATATCACATTTTTTTCGATTTGACAAGATTTTTTATCTCGTTATATATTAAAAAATCAGCATTTCTGATGGCAAAACGTCCGAAATTCTCCGAAAGCACCCTTCTTTTTTCCCTGTCGGTGAGAAGAGCATCGGTTTCGCGGGCAAGAACGCCGGCGGAAAGATCCTTTTCCACGATCATGACTGCGGCACCCGCATCGGCGAGGACCTTTGCGTTTTTGTACTGGTGGTTGTCGGTGACGTTCGGGGAAGGGATGAGTATCGCCGGCTTTCCGAGGGCGGCAAGCTCCGATATCGTCATTGCCCCCGCGCGGTTTATCACAACGTCTGCGGCGGCAAGGCGCACCGGCATATCGTAGATGTAATCGACAAGCTCAAGATTCGGGTACCTGTCAAGTCCGAGACGGTCGAATTCCTTCCTTGCCTCCGGGTAATTCGCGACCCCGCACTGGTGCAGGTGGTGTATCTCCGGGTGCTTTGAGGAGTATTCGGCCATCATTTCGAGCACAGCAGAGTTTATCTTACCGGCGCCGAGGCTTCCGCCGCAGGACAGCACCGAGAAGCGGTATTTTCCCTCAAATCCGAGCTTTCTGCGCGCCTCGCCGTGCGTTATTTCGGCGAAGCCGTTTTTCAGCGGGTTTCCTACGTGAACGATTTTCCGGCACTTCTTTATCTGCGAAGCCGTCTGTTCAAAGTTTGTGAATACAATATCGACGTGAGGCGCAAGCAGCTTTACCGCGACCCCGGCAAGAGCGTTTGACTCGTGAAGGGCAGTCGGTATTCCCATCTCGGAGGCTGCCTTTATAAGCGGCCAGCAGACATATCCCCCGGTGCCTATGCAGACATCGGGGCGGAACTGTCTTATCAGCTTTTTTGCCTTTCCGACAGAGGTTATCATCATGCCGAGCGTGCGGAGGTTTGAGGGTGAAAGAGAGCGCTTCAGCCCCCTCATGTCGATATGATACAGCCTGAAGCCCTCCTTCGGGACAAGTCGGTTTTCCATTCCGCGCGGTGTCCCGACGAAGGCTATCTCGGAATCGGGTTCGTTTTTCAGTATTGTTTTCGCAATTGCGATCGCGGGATTAATATGTCCGCCGGTCCCGCCTCCGGTCATGAGTACTCTCATATTGCCGCCTTTCGTTTATGCGTCAGAGTGTGTTTTTCTGATACGAGTAGCGCGATATCGCAAGGATTATTCCCATCTCGGCAAGCTGGACGAAAAGCGCCGTTCCTCCGTAGCTGAAGAAGGGAAGGCTGATCCCGGTGTTCGGAATGGTATTCGTGACAACGGCGATGTTCAGTATCGCCTGAAGCGCGACCTTGCTTGTCAGTCCGATGACGACGAGGGAGGAGAAGGTATCGGGAGCCTTGAGCGCTATAACGAAGCCTCTCCAGACAAGGAGCATGAAAAGAACTATAACGAACAGCGAGCCGGCAAAGCCGAGCTCCTCTGCAATTATCGAGAAAACAAAGTCATTCTGCGGCTGAGAGACGTACAGATGCTTCTGCCGGCTGTTTCCGAGCCCGACCCCGAAAAGACCGCCGGAGCCGACGGCGTAAAGCCCCTGAAGCGTCTGCCATATCTTGCCCGTCGGAGAATAGTTCTCCGGATGGAGCCACATATCCACGCGTTCGCGCGCATACGGAACGGTAAAAATAGCCGGAATTATCACAAGGGCCGCGCCGATGCCCGCGCCGATGAACCAGCCCTTTCTCGCGCCGCCGGCGAAAATGACCACCATTCCGATAAGAAAGACGATTATCGTACCGGAGAAGTGCTTTTCAAGCGCGATAAGCCCGCAGGCAATGCCTACGACAATTGTCGGTATGAACATTCCGTAAAGCGACGACTGCCAGAAGTTGCGGTAGTTCGTGATCCTGTCCTGATTCCGCGCAACGTACAGCGCAAGCAGCAATACGATCGCCGTTTTCATAAACTCGGAAGGCTGGATGGTTATAGGACCGACGCCGATCCAGCGCTGCGCAACGCCGCTTGCAACGCCCTTTACAAGGACGAGGACAAGCAGGATACATACGATAATGAATGCCGGAACCGTTGCTTTCCGCATCCAGCGGTAATCAAAACGCATTATGACGAGCATTGCGGCAAAACCGCCGAGGGCGAATATTGCCTGACGCCTTACATAGTGGAAGCTGTCGCCGTAGCGGCTGAAGGAGTAGGCATAGCTTGCCGAAAAGTCCATGACAAGCCCGAAAAGCGTGAGAACGATGACAAGAATGAGCAGAATCCGGTCATAGCTGCCCTTAACACGGACGATATCGGTCGGCTTTATGAAGTCGTTCTTGCGCGCCTTCTTTTTCGGCTTCGGGGCTTCCTGAACCGGAGGTGCCTCCGGGACAATGCCTTTTGCGTAGTCGGCTTTGGTGTAGCGGATTCTGTCGGTATCGCCTGATGTCTGCTCCGGAATGCGCGGAGGCTCCGGCGGACGCCTGACCGTCTTTTTTCTCGCTTCCTCGCGGGACATTGACGAGCGTCTTACCCTGTAACCGCTCTTCTGGTTATTGTCTTTGTTATTGTTCATTACAATATCCCGTGGCTCCGTGCGGGAGCATCCTTTTCATCGGAAATTTTTTCTGTCAGCGCGGCAGAGAAGGCATTATGTCCAAAAACAGCGCGGCGGCGCAGAGAAGGAGTGTAACGGCAGAGAATACCGCAACGATCTTTATCTCCCCCCACCCGCATTTTTCGAAATGATGGTGTATCGGCGCCATTCTGAAGAACCGTTTGCCGTGGGTCAGCTTGAAATAGACTACCTGAATTATGTCGGATATCGCCTCAAGCACATACATGAACCCGGCGACGAGGATTATCAGCGGATTTTTTGCCATGAACGCCATTCCGACGGCAAGCCCGCCGAGGAACAGCGAGCCGGTGTCGCCCATGAATACCCTTGCCGGGTGGAAATTGTACACAAGAAAACCGAGACAGCACCCGAGCGTTGCTCCCGAGAACATCGCAAGAGGAAGATTCCCCGTGAAGAACGCCGTAAACGAGAAAAACACGGCAACAACCGCAGTCTCGCTTGAGGTAAGCCCGTCTATTCCGTCGGAGAGATTTACGCTGTTGACGATGCCGGTGAGAAGTATCAGCGCTATCGGGTAATAAACAATCCCAAGCTCAATCGACTTATGTATGAACGGCAGGTACATTTCGGTTGTGATCGCACCGCTCCATTTCATAAAGAAGAGATATGCGGAGCATAGCACAAGCTGAAGCAGGTATTTCTGCCACGCGAGAAGCCCTTCGTTTTTGCCCTTCGAGAACTTTGTTCTGTCGTCGATCATTCCGATCACCCCGTTTCCGAGGGCGAAAAGACCGGTAAGCACGGCGGGAACTATGTCCAGCGTCTCTCCCATGTTCGCACAGGCGAAGGCAATAACCGGGATTATCGTCACAAAAAAAGCGGCGATGAAGGACAGACCGCCCATTGTCGGCGTTCCCTCCTTGGATTTGTGCCAGCGGGGACCGATGTCGAGGATCTTCTGACCCATTTTCTTGCTTTTCAGCACCGGTATGAGGTGGCGCAGGTTCAGCGCGGTCAGAACCAGCGTGAGGACTGCGGATATTACGTAATACAGTGTCATTTTCAGTCTGTCCTTTCGTTGCCGTTATTTTCCGAGCAGTATGTCAGCCACCCGTTCCATATGTATCGAACGGCTTGCCTTGATAAGTATGCAGTCTCCGGGGCGGGTATGCTCCTTCACAGCCTCCGATATCGCTGCCGGGTCGGAAATATCGGTAAACGAGAATACGCAGCTTTCGTTCATCCCGTCCCTGACCGCCTCCTCCGCCGCAAGCGACGCGTCCTTTCCGAATGCAAAGAACAGATCGCAGCCGAGAGATGCGGCAAAGCTGCCGACAGAGCGGTGAAGCTCCTCCGACCGGTTTCCGAGCTCAAGCACGTTTCCGATGACCGCAACTGTCCTTCCGCCGGTTTTTCCGGCAAGCTCCTTTGTCACCGAAAGGGAAGCCCTTATCGATTCCGGGCTTGCGTTGTAGTAGTCAAGGATATATGTGATACCCTCGTGTTCCGTTATGTTCTGACGCATTCCGACAGCCTCGAAAGCCGCAAGTCCGCGCCTTATTCCTTCGTCGGAAATGCCGGCATAATACCCGCAGGCAACGGCGAACATCGCGTCAAGAACGGTGTGTTCTCCGAGCGTGGGGATAAGGCAGTCCTTTATCACCCTGTCCGGGCAGACGGCGCTGAACATCATCCCGCCGGAGGTATAGCAGATATTTGCTGCCCGGAATTCCGCCTCCGGGTTTTTCAGCGCACAGTATACCGCTCCCGGGATGCCGGAGAGAAGAGGCTCATCCCCGTTGAGGATCAGCTTTCCACCGGGCTTCAGCCCTTCGGCGATTTCCAGTTTCGCGTCGCGTATAGCTTCTCTTGAGCCGAGAAATTCGATGTGTGCCGTTCCGATATTCGTGATGACAGCAATGTCGGGGCGGACTATGCCGGTGAGATATGAGATCTCACCCTTTGCGCTCATTCCCATCTCAAGCACCGAGGCGCGGAAGCTGCCGTCGAGCTTCATGACGGAGAGGGGAAGTCCGAGCTCGTTGTTGAAGTTCCCCTCGGTGCGGTGTGTCTTCATTTCCTGAGAAAGAACGCCGTATATGAACTGTCTTGTCGTGGTCTTGCCGACGCTTCCGGTGACGGCAACTGTCAGAACATCAAGCTCTGCCTTGTGTGCCTCGGCCAGCTTACCGAGCGCGGCAACGGTATCCGGGACAAGTATCGCGGAGCAGCCTTCCGGAAGGTTACCGGCGGCATCCGGGTCGGAGATAAGAACTGCCGAAGCGCCTGCATCAGCCGCGCCGGATACGAATCTGTGACCGTCGGTGTTTTCTCCTTTGACGGCAACGAAAAGGTCTCCGGGGTTTATCGTCCGCGTGTCTATCGAGATCCCGGTTATCTTTTTTCCGGAGCTTCTTATCAGTTCTCCTCCGGCAGCCGCGGCTGCGTTTTCCGGGGTTATTCCTGTTGTGAGGTCAAGCTGTGTCATGACATTTCCTGATTTCTTCTGTTATTGTTACGGTCAGAATTCACCGTGCAGGCGCAGATATTCCGCGCAGGCATTCTGTGCTGTTTCTTTTTCGGAGAAGGGGTGAATTCCGTCCGGCATTATTTCGTATTCCTCATGACCCTTTCCGCAGAGCAGGATCATATCGCCCTTCCGTGCGGTCGCGATCGCATAGTATATTGCTTCCTTCCGGTCGGGAATGACGGTATAGGAGCCTTCCGAGGTGATCCCGGACAGGATCTCCGAGATTATGTCCTCGGTTCTTTCGCTCCGGCTGTTGTCTGCGGTGATTATCGCAAAATCCGAAAGCCTGGCGGCAACCGCCCCCATCGCCGGACGCTTTGTGCGGTCACGGTCTCCGCCGCATCCGAAGAGAACGACGATCCTGCCGTTTCCGGAAAACTGCCTGACGGTGAGAAGGATGTTCTCAAGCGCATCCGGCGTATGGGCAAAGTCGATGTAAACCGCAAAGTCGTTTGTGGGCAGGCGCACCCGCTCAAGCCGCCCCCTGACACCCGAAAAGCCGCATACCGCTCCGCGTATCACCTCCGGGGATATACCCTCGGAAAGTGCGGCAGCGGCTGCCTCCATTGTGTTCATCACGTTGAAAAGTCCGGGGATACCGGAGCGAATCTTGAATACAAGGTCGGTGGTCATAAGGTCGTATCTTATGCCGTACACGCCGCAGTTCGTTATGTTTTTTGCGTAAAAGTCGGTGTCGCTCCGTTTTACCGAGCAGAGCAGAGGAGAGTGTGATCTTTCCGCCATGTACTGCGAACGGCAGTCGTCGGCATTTATCACCGCTCTGTCCGATGAGGCGAACAGCTTTGCCTTTGCACCGGCATAGTGCTCCATGTCGCCGTGAAAATCGAGATGCTCCGGCGTCAGGTTTGTGAATATTCCGCAGGCAAACCTTATCGGAGTCAGCTTACCGAGCGCCAGCGCATGGGACGACGCCTCCATAAGGACATACTGCGTCCCGGAATCGGCAAACGAACGGAGAGCCGGGTAAAGCACTGCCGGGTCAGGTGTAGTCAGCCTTCCGGTAAGTGTACCCACCGTGCGGCAGGAATACCCGGCGGCCTGAAAGATCGCGTCGAGGAGCGAAACAACCGTGGTTTTTCCGTTCGTACCGGTCACGGCAAAGATCTTCATGTCCTTCCACGGGTCGCCGAAGAAGCGCGAGGTTATGACAGCCTCCGCCTCCCGCGTGTCGGCATAAACCGCAAACGGAATTCCGGCGGATGTCAGCTTTTCCTCCGCCTCCGGGTGCGACTGCGAGATAACAAATGCCGCCGCACCGCGCGATGCGGCTTCATCGATGAACGAATGACCGTCGCTGTGCATTCCTTCAATGCAGACGAAAAGACATCCCGGCGCGGCTTTTTCCGAATCGGAGGCTATCCCTCCGATATCCGGGTCGGACGGGAGGGACAGCCTTGTTTTTTCTGATACGAGTTCTGAAAACTTCATGGTACAAATATCTCCGGACAATGAATTTTAGCTTCAACATCCGTGATATTTGCATTCCGGTATTTTTGTTCCGTGAAAAGCCCTTTCAGGCGGTTCCGTCGAGATATCTGACGGTGATTTTGACAACCGTTCCCTTTGAGGAAAGAGTATTTGCCGCGACCGACTGTGAAACGACGTAAGCCTCGGTTGACGAGGAGGAAACCATTGCGCCGTCGATTATTACGTTGAATCCCCTGTTGGTGAGCAGCTTGTTGGCGGCAGAAACGGTTTTCCCGGTGACATCGGGAACGCGGATGTCCGATTCCGGGGTGGCGTCTCCGGTGTAAAGGAAGACCTTTCCTTCGTTTTTGATGATTTCCGCGCCTTTTGCGGGGATCTGATACTTCACTACCTCACCGGTCCCGATGACTTCATAGTTGATTTTCAGGTTTTTGAAGACCTTTACGGCGTCTGCCGTAGGCCATCCGGTGACGTTTCTGACCGTTGTCTTGAGTTTTGCGAATTCTTTCTCGGTATACTGCGGCGCCATGCCGATATAGGGAAGTACCTCACTGAGAAGATTTGCAACATACGGAGCGGCAACATACGCGCCGTACTTGTTTTTGATCATCGGGGTATCGACAACGATTATCGCCGAGATCTGAGGGTCATCTGCGGGAGCGTACGCAACCGTGGAACCGACGCGGTAGGAGTAGTTTCCGTCGGGGTCGGCAAGGTCACGTACCTCGGAGGTGCCTGTCTTTGCCGCGATCTTGTAGCCCGCGACATACGTGTTCTTTGCGCCACCGTCTCCGGAAACCCCGCGCTCAAGCACGCCGCTTATCGTCCTGCAGACATCGGTGCTTACCACCTGACGCTTTGCGTCCGTCTCACGCTGCATGAGAATGTTTCCGTCGTCGTCGATTATCTGGCTGACGACATACGGGGTCAGCAGATATCCGCCGTTTGCAACGGTTGATATTGCAGTCAGCTGCATAAGCGGAGTGACCTTGAAGGTCTGACCGAACGAGTAGACTGCAAGGGAGACCGGTCCGAAGTTGTTGAACGATGAATATATGGATTTTGCCTCGCCGGGAAGGTCGATCCCGGTAAGCCCGGTATAGCCGAATGCCTGAAAATAGTTATAAAATCTCTGCTGTCCGATCCTGAGTCCGACCGTCATGAGTATCGGGTTGCAGGACTGCTGAAGCCCTCTTTCGAATGTGACGGAGCCGTGCCCGGAGAGCTTGTGGCAGTGTATCGCCTGAGAATAGCCCTCAACATAGAATTTGCCGGAGCAGAACATCTTTTCGTCAAGCGAGACAAGTCCTTCCTCAAGCGCCATTGCCGTGGTTATCACCTTGAAGGTCGAGCCCGGCTCATAAAGCTCAGAGACAGCCTTGTTTCTCCACAGCTTGTAGAGAAGCTCGGTCTGATACGAGGCATATTCCTTTGAATCGGGCGCAAAGCCGCTCTCTTCCAGCTTTTTAACCGAATCTTCGTCAAGCGTGAACGGAGAGTTCAGGTCAAAGGTCGGGTAGGTCGCCATTGCAAGGACAGCGCCGGTGTTGACGTCCATGACGATTCCGGTAATACGGTTCATCGGCTCGGAATCGAGATAACTCTGCTTCAGCTGCTTTTCAAGTGCTTTCTGGATTGTCACATCGATCGTGGTAACGAGGTTGGCGCCGTTTGAAGCGTCGATATACGTGTCGTACTTGCTGGGCATCTGACCGCCCTGAGCGTCCTTTGAGGTTATGTATTTACCGGATTCACCGAGAAGAAAGCTGTTGTACTGGTATTCAAGCCCGGTAAGACCGCCGTCGGTTCCGGCAACTCCGATCACGTTCGCGGCGAGGGAGGAGAAGGGATAATAGCGTGCGGTGCCTGCCTCAAGATGGATCTGCATTGTCAGACCGTTGTCGAGGATAAACTTTCTGACAGCGTCAGCCTGCTCGTCGGAGGCTTTTTTCATGACAGTCTCGTCGGCGCGGTGAACCTTCTTTGTCAGCGTGCGTATCCTGTCACGGTCTACGCCGAGGATATCGGAAAGCCCCTTTGAGATAAGCTCCGCCTGCTCGTCGTTTTCGATGTCACGCGGAGAAATGAAAATGCGGTATACGGTGTAGTTTGATGCCAGCTTATTCATGCCCGCATCGTATATCTCTCCTCTTGTCGCGGAGAGGGTAGTCATTCTCTGAACATTGTTGAGAACCTTGTTCTGGTAATAGTCATAGTCGATGATCTGAAGCTGAAACAGCTTAAGAATAAGCACGCACCACAGGATCATGCATCCGAGCAGGATTATCATGCTTCGTCCGGGAATTCTGCGGTTTGTTTCGTCGGAACGTTTTATGTCCCATCACCTCCGTGAAATATATACACTATATAATTATACTACCTGAATCCGCGTTTTACAATACGGAATAAGAAAAAACGGGGCAACCGGCTGTAAATTTTTTTGCCGTATTGCCCCCGTATCTTTGCAATATGTCAGTCAGCTGACGAAGTACCGGTGTTTTTGCCGAAAGATGTTATTACATCATCCGGGTCCATCGTTACGTATTTTTTGATGATCTCGTCGATCTTGACCATGCCGAGCTGTTCCTTTGCGACCTTTTCGATATAGGTGAGGTCGTTCTTGCGGTCGAGCTTTGCCGTAAGGTCGTCCTTTTCGGCACTCAGAGTGGCAATCTCCTTCTTGAGATCGGAAACTGCCGAGGTATGCTCGTTTATCTTTACGTAATTGAAGATCATATACATGAACAGCACCGAGCAGATGAGCGACATGAAAACAATGGAGAAGGGAAACGCCTGCTTTTTCGTGTCGGAAATGGTTCTGACGGTCGGCTCTGTCCTGACTGCCGGAAGCGCGGCAGTCCTTTCGCGCTTTGCCGTTGTAAGAGAGCCTATCGAGACACCGGGGTTCACCACTTTTGCGTTGGGATTTGACATATCGGGAGTCCTTGATGCCGGACGGCGCCTGAGCTCTCCCGACTTGACTCTTGTATATCCCGTGACGCGTCTGTCGTGCGAAACTGTTTTTTTATTGATTATATCGGAAGCCGACCTCGGCCGGGGATTTTTCTTCCCGGAAATCACGTCCTGTCCCGACGCGGCAACTGTTTTTTTCTTTGAAACATCGGATGTCATGGCTTTTCCTCTTTCTGTTTATATTTTTTCCGCGATTCTCAGCTTTGCACTGTGCGATCTTTTGTTTTCCTCAAGCTCCGCCGCGGAGGGAAGGAGCGGTTTTCTTGTTATCAGCTTCATGACCGGCTTTTTCCCGCATACGCAGACGGGAAATTCCGGCGGGCAGGTACAGCCTCTTGCAAGCTCAGAGAGGGTCTGTTTTACCAGTCTGTCCTCAAGCGAATGGAATGTGATGACCGCCATCCGTCCGCCGGGGCTTAGCACCTCGGAGATGGTTCTGACCGTCGGTTCGATTATGTCAAGCTCGTGATTGACCTCTATGCGTATTGCCTGAAAGGTGCGCTTTGCGGGATTTGAGCCTTTTTCACGGAATTTTGGCGGGATCGCGCCGGCGATTATTCCGGCAAGCTCAAGCGTGGTTCCGATGGGTTTTATTTTCCGGTGCTTTACGATATCCGAAGCTATCCTCCGGGAGAATTTTTCTTCGCCGAAGCGGAATATCACGTCGGCAAGCTGTTCTTCTGAGTAATTATTGACAATATCGCGCGCGCTTACCGGGTCGTTCGGGTTCATTCTCATATCAAGAGGCGCGTCGTTCATGTAGGAGAAGCCTCTTTCGGGGGTGTCGAGCTGATATGACGAAACACCGAGGTCGATAAGAACACCGTCAGCCCTTCTGTCTCCGAGAATTTCACCGAGCGCGGAATAATTGCTGTTTATAATCTCAACGCGGTCGGAGAAGGGGGCAAGACGCTTTGTCACCGCCGCGATCGCTTCCGGGTCGCGGTCGATCGCTATCAGTCTGCCGTTTCCGTTCAGCCGTTTCGCGATTTCAAAGCTGTGACCGCCGCCGCCTGCCGTGCAGTCAACGTAAAGTCCGTCAGGTTTTATATTCAGCCCGTCAATGCATTCGGCAAGCATGACGGAGAAGTGTTCGAACTGCTTTTCCATGATGATTCCCGTCAGAAGCCGAGCTTTATGAGCACGTTTGCAATATCGGCGGTGTTTTCGGAGCTGTTTTCCTCAGCCCAGAGAGCCTCGTCCCAGATCTCTATGTGGTCACCGACGCCTATGACCTTCACGCTTCTGGTAAGTGAGGCATAATCGCAGAGGTTCGGGGCTATCAGAATGCGCCCCTGACCGTCAACCGACGTTTCGAACGCGGCGGAGTAAAGAAATCTCTTTACCTGACGTGTTTCGATGTCGGGAAGGGAATCGAGCTTTGCCGTAAATGCGTTCCAGCGTTCGACCGGATAGAGAGCGACGCATCTGTCAACGCTTTTTGTCATGACAACGCCGTCGCCGAGCTGTTCGCGGAGCTTTGAGGGCAGGATTATTCTTTTTTTAGCGTCAAGGTTGTGGCTGTATTCGCCGCAAAACATATTCCGTCCTCCTCCGTTCCGGCTTCAGAAACGGGAATATGCGTCTGATTTACACCACTTTGCGCCACTTCCCGCCACTTTCACTACTATTATAGACCATCGGAACGGGATTTTCAATAAAAACCGTTCGATATTTTTCTGCGGGAAAAGATTTTTGATTCCAATAAGAACAAAATTTCGCCGTTCTGAACCTCAAAGAGAACAAAACGGCGAACGATGGAAATATTTAGTATTTTATGTCGTATAATCAGTGAACAGAAAGAAGGATTGCCCTCTTACGGAAGGTTTTGGGGCTGCCCGGATCAGACTGTTAAACTTCTGAGATACTCCGCTGCTTCTTCCGGGACAATGCCGTCGAGCGGCTGGCGGTATTTTATCATGTCGCGGACATATGAGGACGAAATGTGCAGAAATTCCGGCTTTGACGGCAGAAAAACCGTTTCGGGATGAGAACCGAGTCCGCGGTTGATCGTCGCCATATCAGCTTCATATGCCGAATCGACGGGATTCCGTATCCCCCGCACAATGACGGAGGCTCCGACCTCTGCGGCAAAATCGGCAACAAGTCCCCGGCAGACGGCGACCTTCACGTTTTTCATCCCCGATACCGCAAGGGTGAGCAGCTTTTCTCTCTGCTCCGGCGTGAACATATACTTTTTCTCGGTATTGTGACAGAGCGCAACGATGACGCTGTCGAAGATCTCCGCCGCGCGCCGGATAATGTCGGTGTGACCGACGGTGACGGGATCAAAGCTGCCGGTTATAAGCGCGGTTTTCATTCCGAACACTCCTTTCTCAGAACCGTGACGTATGCCCTGCCGTATTTTGCGTGTTTCTTAAGCTCATAGCCGGGCAGGGAAAAGGGCTGTTCCGCGTCGCTTTCGCAGACTATCAGCCCGCCTTCGGCAACAAGTCCGCCTTTTTCAAGCTTTTCAAGCATTTCCGGTACAAGCCCGCTTTTATACGGAGGGTCGAGGAAGATCAGCCCGAATTTCTCGCGCCCCGACAGGTTGCGTATCACCGCGCGGCAGTCGCTGCATACCACGCGCGTTCTGTCGAAAAGCTTTGTTTTTTTTGCGTTTCTCTTGATGACCTCGCACGCTGACTGGTCGGAGTCGGATATGAATGCCTTCTCCGCCCCCCGGCTGAGAGCCTCAAGTGCAAGCTGGCCGGAGCCGCCGAAAAGGTCAAGCACGCTGCGGTTTTCGATGTCGAACTGAAGCATACTGAAAACCGCCTCCTTTGCTCTTTCGGATGTCGGTCTTGTGGTTTCCCCGTCAAGGGTCTCAAGCTTAACTCCCCTTGCCGTTCCGGTAATTATTCTCATCATGTGGTTTTTGTCCTTTTCTTTTTCGATTCCGCAAAGTATGTTATGACGGCTTCGGCATCCTTTTCGGTGATGCCCTTTACCGCGGCAAGCGATGCTCTGTCGGCGGCGGCAACTCCGGAAAGTCCGCCGAAAGCCGAAAGCAGTGCTTTTGCCTTTGCAGGACCTATTCCGTTTACAGCCTCAAGCGACGAGGTCTTAAGCGATTTTCTCTTGGCTCCCGTCATGCGCGATACGGTGAAGCGGTGGATCTCTTCCTGTATCTTATAGATCATAAGAAACACCGGCTGTTCCTTTGCAATGCTTATCTCGCATTCGTCGTCGGTAAGCGCACGGGTCTTGTGATACTCGTCCTTTACCATTCCGAAAACAGGGATCGGGATGCCGAGTCCGGCAAGCAGCTGTCTTATGACCGAAACGTGAGCCCTTCCGCCGTCAAGAAGGATAAGATCGGGATATTCGTCCTCCGGGTGGCTGAAGCGTCTTGATATCGCCTCGCGCATAGAGGCATAGTCGTCCTGTCCCGCGGTCGAGGCGATTTTGTAGGTGCGGTAGCCGCTCTTGTCGAACCTTCCGTTGACGACCGTGATCTTTCCGGCGGTGATGTTTTCACTGCCGTAGTTTGATATGTCGTAAGCCTCGATCCTCTCCGGGACGACCTCAAGACCGAGAAGCTGTGCTATTCTGATAAGCGTGTCGTTCTGCTTTTCCGCGTCGGCGTTGTATCTTGCGGCATATTCCTTTGCATTGTCGGCAACCATGCGGCAGAGCGCCTTGAGATTGCCCTTCTCGGGGAAGCGGACATTGACCCGGTATCCCGCTTTTTCGCGGAGCAGGTCGGAAAGCGTGTTCCGGCTGTCGTCGCAAAGAGGGAAGTCGAGCAGTATTTCCTTCGGAATGTACTCTCTTACGCTGTAAAGCTCGTACAGGAACGACGAAACCGCGTCCTCGTCAACGATCCTGTCGGCGCCGAAAACAAAGCTTTCGCTGTCGGTAACCGCGCCGCCGCGGACATAGAAAACCGTCAGGCAGGTGCAGGTCTCGTCGGAATACAGCGCGATTATGTCCTGTTCCACATACGGCGCCGCAACGACCTTCTGCTTTTCCCACAGCTTTGACAGGCTCTTTATCCTGTCCCGGCAGAGAGCCGCGGCCTCGAACATAAGGTTCTCCGAGGCATATTCCATCTGCTCCGTCAGAGACTTTTTGACTTCCGAGAACGAGCCGCCGAGAAACGACGAGATGTCGGAGAACACTTTCCGGTATTCGTTTCCGGAAACGCTTCCGGTGCATACTCCGCAGCAGAGTCCTATCTGATAATTGAGACACGGACGGGTCTTTCCGATGTCCTTCGGGAAATTCTTTTTGCAGTCGGGTATGCCGAAGGCTTTTCTTACCGTATTGACTATCATGTATGCGGTCGATGTTCCGGAATAAGGTCCGAAATACTTTGCGCCGTCGGCAAGACGTTTTCTTACGACAAGGATGCGGGGGTATTCCTCGTTGACGGTCAGCTTGATGTACGGATAGCTCTTTCCGTCCTTCAGCTTTATGTTGAATTTCGGAGTGTGCAGCTTTATCAGCCGGTTTTCAAGCGCAAGCGCCTCGATTTCCGTTGATGTCAGCATAACGTCGAAATCCGATATGCCCGATACCAGCTTTGCCGTTTTGACCGTGTGGTGTCCGATATCGGTGAAGTATGAAAGCACGCGGCTGCGGAGCGCCTTTGACTTTCCGACGTATATTATCCGTCCCGCCGCGTCCTTCATGAGATAAACGCCGGGTGTAAGAGGCAGGCGCGAAGCCTTGTCCCTCAGTTCCACGATGTTGATTGATACCGCCTCCGATTCAGAAAAAAACGGGCAGGACACCCTTTGCCTTAAAAGATGCCTGCCCGTACTGTCACCGCCCCATACGGAGCATAAATCCGATCAGTCCTCGAAGCCTGTTGCAATAAGCTCTGAAAGACCCTCAAGAGCTTCTGCCTCATCGGCGCCGTCAGCAATAAGGGTGACGGTCATGCCCTTGACGATACCGAGGGAGAGAACGCCGAGAAGGGACTTTGCGTTTACACGGCGGTCGCCCTTTTCGACCCAGATGGAGGATTTGTAGGAGTTAGCCTTCTGAATAAAGAAGGTTGCGGGTCTTGCATGAAGACCGACATTGTTTTGTATAGTTACATCGCGTGAAATCATTGTTTTAACTCCTGTCGTAAAATAGTTTTACATTACACATTATATTATATCAAACTTTATCCGTAAAATCAAGTGTTTTTGCAATTTTTTTATTGCGCGAATCCGACGGTTGACGGATTTCTTTTCTGTCAGGCACCTACGGAGGTTATAAGGACCGTTGTACGGACTGCTCCGCACTGCAGAGTGAAGGTCGAGCCGGCGGCAATATATGTCCTGCCGTCAAGCAGATACCCGGAATCGGAGCTTACGAGCCGGCAGACAAATGTTCCGGTTATGTCATAAAACCCCTCGTTTTTCTTCTCGGTCAGCACGCCGGAGCTGTTTTCGTAGTACTGAACCGCAGGCGTTGAATCTGCTTCCTCCAGCTTTCCGAAAGTCTCGCTCCCGTACATGAAGACTGCGCCGGTGCTGAACGCGTTATTGGTGTTGTCGGTGGCGGAGCTGACGGCGAAGGTGACCCTGACATCCTCTGCCTTTGTTTTTGAAAACAGCTTTTCGGCGATGTCGTATCTCATTGCCACGCCGATTATGCAGGCAATGATCATCAGGATTATGACAAAATCCGCAACGGAGAATTTTACCCGCTTTGTTCCGCTCATTGTCCGGCGCTCCTTTCGTTTTTCATTTCCGCGTCTGCGGGAGAGATCGAGACACACTTTCCGGTTCCCGTGAATGCCGGAACGCGGAAGGCAAAGCCGGTGTCAAGGATCAGTTCTCTGCCGTTCACCGTATACCCGCCGTTTTCCGGGGATGCCTGAGCTTTTACGGTGACTGTCATGGTTATCATTCCGGGGTATGCGCTTTTCACATTTTCGCCGGTCGTGCGGTCGAGCCCGGTGTAGTAGCACGCGGAATACGACACGTCCGTCACCTCTCCTATCGGAAGCAGCGAGACGGCATCGGTCACAGTGTCGCCGACCGACACAAGATTGCGGAATTCCTCCCGCATTGGTGAGATCTCAAGCCGGTAGACTATCTCCTCCGTTCCGTCGCTGTCGGAGATGACGACTCTCCTTTCGCGCAGAAAATATACGAGGGAAAGCGCCCCGGCAAGGAAGACGACGATCAGCAGAACGTCGATGAAATTGAAGACATATTTCTTTTTTTCCTGAGAATTGCTGTTCATGATTTATCCGTGTCTTTCTTGGTTGCATTCCGCGCACGGCGGATTTTTTTCATATCGATATCAAGGGAGATCCCCTCCGGTTCCGGAACGTGTATGCGCTCTCTTACCGATACCCGGACAGCCGAGGAGGTCAGCCCGATGACAAGCCAGAAGGCAAGAAGCACACGGTAGTCGGCAAGGACATATTCCGTGAATCCGAAAACGAGGATCGCGCATATCCCGGAGAAGCCTGCCGCCGAGAAGAGGCGCATCCGTCTGTCGTCGCCGTGGCCGGCTGAATAGAAGGAGCAGAAATGCCGCAGGAAGATAAGCAGTATCGCCGCAAATACGATGAGACCGCTGACACCGACCGAGACGGTTATCTGCGTGTACAGGTTCTTTGTCGTCGGGTTTGCGGAAATGTCGGTCTGAGAGAAGAGGGGAAATACCTTTTCAAATGCTGCCTCGCCCACGCCGATCCCGCCGGCAAAGCACTGTGTGATAAGCCGGTCAACCCCGTTCCAGAGACCGGTACGGTAAGCCGCGGATTCTCCCGAAACGCTGAGAAAATCCGAAATTCCCGCTGTGACCGGCGGCGGAAGGAATACCCGGATAATCGGGCATATGACAGCCGCCGCGGCAATGAATCCGACAGATCTTCGGCTGACGAGGAGAAGCAGCACGACAAGACCGATGACGGCTGAGCCCCATCCCCCGCGCGAGCGGGTAAAGAACAGGCAGAATACCGACAGAACCGACAGGAGCGAAAGCCCGAGTCCCGCGTCTGTTTTCCGGTACCCGGAGGCACAGACGAGAAGGAAGGGAAGGATCAGCACGGTAAGCTGAGCAAATTCGGAAGGCACCGAAACGATTCCCGTCAGCTTCTGCGCCGCCGTCTGAAGAAACGGGATGCCGGCAAGTCCGGGTGAGCCGACGGCTGACACCGTTCCGGCGATCACGGTCAGCGAAAACGAGAATACAAGGGCGCTGATGCAACGGTAAAACCATTCCGACGTGCGTATGAGGTTGACAGCCATGAAATATCCCGACATGAAGCAGATGAAGTAAAGCGCATACCGTATGCTTTCCTCACGGGTTACCGAGACAAGTCCGCCGGCAAGCATCACCGCGGCAAAGGCAAGCACGGCAATGTCAAGAGAAGACGTGGAAACCGTCCTTTTGCCGCGCATGAGCTTCAGCAGCCACGCGGCAGTGACAAAGGCGCACAGCAGTGCCAGCTGACGCATACCGAGAAACGGGAAGGCAAGTATCACGCATACGGCGCCGCATTCCGGGACTGCAAGCACCGCAAAAGCAAGTGCCGATACCGGAATTGCAAGCAGAGCGGCAAAAGGCGAGGTTATTTCCGAGATCAGACCGAGAACTATTCCGGAAACGAACGAAACGTCGCCGCGCCCGCGGCTTTTACCTGTCCCGCTTACTGCCGCCGGCTTTATGCCGAGAACGCGGAAGATGAGAAACGACAGTATGCGGCTTCCCGCAACGGTTTCCGACAGACGTTTCTGCGACGTGCTTATGATCCCGCCGATGGCGGCACAGATAACACCGAGATAAAGGGTATAAAAGCTCTGTCCGGCGATCGCCGCGCCGAAATTCTTTATCAGACAGGATATTGCGGTGTAAAGCCCGAAGGCAAAAACGAATATTCCGGTATATTTGAACTGAACGTCGGGGATCTTCCGGAACATCTCCCCGGTTTTTCTTAAAATCAGACTGTTTTCAAAGGCTCTTGCGTTGAAGCGCTTGAACGGAACCGTTATTCTCTGACGGATCTTCAGCTTTTCGCCGGCAAGTCCGATGATACCGTTTTCCTCGTGCCGGTAATTCCCGCAAAGGAGCCAGCCGAAGAAGCTCTCGTCGAATCTGTTCCGCAAAAAGTCGGAAAAGCGTGAGAGCGCGCCTATGATCATGCTGTTTTTCGCAAAGCTGCGTTTTCCGTCTTTCACGTTTTTCCTCCTTCCGGTGTTATGTCCCGGTTCAAAGCAGGTCATCCCGCTTTTTCACGGTTCTTTTAAGTGATTCGGAATACCGCCATCTGTCAATTTCCCTGTGGTCTCCGCCGGTAAGTACCTCCGGCACTCTGCGCCCGTGATATTCGGCCGGCCGCGTGTACTGCGGGTATTCAAGCATACCGCAGGATATGCTTTCAATTTCGTGGCAGGAGCTGTCGGCAAGAACACCGTCAATAAGCCTCCCGACGCAGTCGCAGAGGATGCACGCGGGAAGCTCTCCGCCCGTGAGAACATAGTCTCCGACCGAGATTTCCTCGTCAACGATCTCCTCAATGACCCTCTCGTCAACCCCCTCATAGTGACCGCAGAGAATGACAAGACGGTCGAGCTTCGAAAGCTCTGCGGCTCTTTTCTGCGTAAGCACCTTTCCCTGAGGCGACATATAAACCGTGTGCGGCTTTTTCTCCGCATCGGAGGTTACCGCCCTATAGCAGTTGTATATCGGCGGTGCGGCAAGGAGCATACCCATTCCGCCGCCGTACGGGGTGTCGTCCACTCTGCGGTGTTTATCCTCTGAATAATCGCGGAAATTGTGAGTTCTTATGTCGAGTATCCCGGCTCTTGCCGCGCGCCCGATTATGCTTTCGCCGACAAAGGCGTTTACCATTTCGGGAAAGAGCGTAAGAATGTCAATCCTCATCGAACATCCCCGGTATCGGCGCGATCACGATGCCCTTTTCGGGGTCGATGCTCTTTACGAACTCTTTGACGGCAGGGACAAGAACACTGCCTTTTCCGGTTGTGATCTCGTAAATGTCGCCCGCCGCTCCCTGAATAACGTCCGTGAGTGTCCCGTAGAGCTTTCCGCTTGAAAAATCAGTCACGTCCAGCCCCTTGAGGTCGTCGATAAGGAAAGCTCCCTCCCTGACCGGGATATCGTTTCTGTCGGCATAAATAACCGTTCCGCGAAGCCGTTCAGCCGCCTCGGGAGTGTCGGTTCCTTCAAGCTTCAGGATGACGTGATCCTTCTGAACCGAGCCTTTTGCGATTCTGACCCCGGTATACGTGCCGTTTTTTTCGGTGTAGACGGTTCCGAGCCCGGCAAGCACCGCCGGTGAGTCGCACCATGCCTCGGCTCTTACCGCGCCGTTTATTCCGTGCGGACGGGTGATCCTTCCGGTTTCTATGTATTTTCTCATGTGAAATATGTTCCGATCGGTGATTATATTCCCTTTTATTTTACCACTGTACGGGCGCGGAATTATTAACATATTGTAAATATTGAAAGCAAAGAATGACCCGGCAGAGAAAAACGGTCTCTGCCGGGTCGGGGGTGACGGCTCACAACCGTCACGAAGCGCCCTCAAACGCCGGGATGATCAGCACCTTTCTGCCGTCTGCCGTGCAGTCGGTCATGCGGTTGGCTGTCATTATGCTTTCGTCGGTCACACGGTAATGCTTTGCTATGTCGAAAAGCGATTCGCCCGATACCGGGTAATACAGCGTCATCGGCGAATCTGCGTGAACTGCCGGACTGTCGCGGTCAAGCGTTACCGACGCTGTGTATCCGACGGTTCTGCTTCCGAGGGCTGTCACTCTCAGCGAAAGCTCGGTGTCGCAGTATATGTTCTGCGGATCGGAGCGGAACCTCGTGTCTCCGGCGGAACAGCTGATTATAAAGCCGTCTGCCGGGAGTGAGTCCGGTGCGTCCGTTTCACAGCGGAAATGCGATGTAAATACCGCGCGTCCGAAATTACCTCCGTCCTCACCGGCGGTGTATACTGCGGTGATCTCGGCGTCTCCCTCGGTTATCAGCTTGCGCTTTCCGGGGTCATAGTGTGCCGTCACGTCCTTTGTGTTCACACTGCCGGTAAAGACAGAGACGGCGTCCTCTGCATTGATTTCGCTTTTTGCCGCGCTTGCGTTCAGCGACAGACCGCAGGCGAAGCATCTGCCGAATACCGTTATATTTTTCTCTCCGGTTTCGACTGCCGTTTCGTAATCGGTCGAATAGACATCGGAAACCAGCGCGACCTCGCGGTTTTTCATTCCGGTGATGCCGAGATCGTATGTGAAATCGAGCTCTATGACCTTCATTTCTCCGTAGGAATTTGGTGTTACCTTTGCCGCGACGGGGGACGGGAAAACATATGCCGTCCATTCGCGTCCGCCGTCAGTCGGTATATCCATGTGATGCTCAAGCGTGAATTTCCGGTCAGCCGAGACGCAGTTTCCGCTGTCGGAACGGTAGATGCAGCTGACAAGCGCGTCTGTTCTTGTGTCCGCGCCGCTGTCACCGACCCTTACCTCCGCGGGATTCAGCCTGACGCGGCAGAGGATCATTTCGCCTATCTGCGGGAAGCTGCCGTCAAGCTCGATGTCCTGACTTACGGCTATGCCGCGCTCCTCAAATGCCGTGATGTCGGCGGTCCCGGCGGTTACCGTCTTTTTGCGTATGCCCGTCTCGTCCGCGACATTTTCCGCGCCCTTAACGGTCAGCCCGACAGGGGAACAGCAGAAAACGCGGATGTCGGTGTTGATCTGACAGCGCACGCCGATCTTCCTCGGATTGACAAGCCGTGCCGTCACATAGCCGACCGACGGAACAAGGCTGACGGTGCAGTCGTCGTCAAGCCCGTCAACCGCAGCCTTTGCCGAAAACGGTTCCGAGAAGGAAAGCCCCGACACAGTTCCGTCCTCTCCTGCCAGAAGAAGACTGAAATACACCGTTCCTTCGATTCCGACACTGCCGCCGTCGGTGAATTTCCCGTCAATTTTCGGCGATGCGGTGCAGAGAAGTATCTTTCCGGTGTCGGGAATGTATTCCGGAACGATGTAATCCGTGCTGTCCTCTGACATGAGCGTGCCGGAATACAGCTCCGTCATGACCCCGCCGTCCGGATTTCCCGGAATTTTCGATATGCCGTTATCCATGATTTGTACCTCGCATGAGTTTTTGTTAAATGTATATGCAGTGATCTTCCGTTTAATGCGCGGTCGAACGGTCAGAACAGCCTGTCGGCGCCGTCACCGAAGCCGTCTCTCAGCTTGTCGATTGCGCTTTTTTCGATGCGGCTGACGTAAGAACGGGATATTCCGAAGGCGGAGGCGATCTCACGCTGTGTGACCGGCTTCCGGTTGTTCAGCCCGTAGCGCAGGACGATTATCTGCCGCTCTCTGTCGGTGAGCACGGTGTTTATCAGGTCGATCGCCTTTTTGCTGTTCAGCCGCAGATCTATGTCCTCGGCGATGGTGTCCTCGCAGCTTATAACGTCGATGTAGGTCAGGGGATTGCCGTCCTTGTCTATGTCGATCGTCTCGTTTATCGACACCTCGCACGCGGTTTTTTTCTGCGAACGGAAGTACATAAGTATCTCATTCTGAAGGCACCTGCTTGCATATGTCGCGAACCGCGCGCCGTTTGTGATGTCAAAGGAATCGATCGCCTTTATCAGCCCCACCGTGCCTATCGAGACAAGATCGTCCTGATTGCGGTAGGTCGGGTAGTACTTTTTCACGATGTGGGCGACAAGGCGCAGATTGTGCTCGATAAGCGCCTCTCTTGCCTCCCTGTCGCCGCCGCGGGCTTTTATGAAGCACTCCCTCTCCTCCGCGTGCGACAGCGGCGGCGGGAACGAGCCTGTTCCCGATACCTTCAGAAACAGGCAGAAAAGTCTTGATATTATACCGGTCATTGTGTGGATTCTCCGATGCATTGTTATTCAGCTTCCGGAGAAACTATATGATTTTTACCGCTTGTACTATTCAGAAACCGGGTATAAGGTGCATTCCGGAGACAAAAATGCCGCTCCGGTGTCACGCGAAGCGGCGGGGATATGGCTTTGTAATGATTATGAGAAGTACTTTTCTGTCAGCTTTTGTATCGCGGCGGCGGCTTTTTCGGCTCTCCCCTCCGAGAACGGGCTTTCAAGTCCGGCGGTCTTTATATTATCGGAAAACGATCCGCTCCGGGCGAGCTTTATAAAGTCAAGATAGGGATCGATGCTTCCGTCGCAGCTTTCGTATATCTGAAGCGCGACGTCAGCCGAGACGGAGTATCCCGCGACGTAGTACGGGTATTCGAACAGATGGTTTACCATTACCCAGTACAGATAACCGCCGTCTCCGCCGGAGATCCCGTATTCCTCCGCGACCTGCCTGAAGTATCCGTTGCACTTTTCGGCGGTCAGGGCTTTGTCGGAATAGACGAGGTTTTCGAATTCGGAGTATGCCGCGCATTCGACAAGGGAAGAGATTATGCTGAGGATCCCGCTTTTTCCAATCGAAGCTGCCGTTTCGCTGTCGAAAACACCGTCTGCATATTTAAGCGTCAGCAGTTCAAGTGCAGACGACGCAACCTCTGCCTCATCATTGCCTCCCGTGCTGCCGTGGTTGTAGTATGCCGAGGTGAAATGCCCGAATTCGTGCATCAGCGTGAGCACGTCGTACTCCGACCCTTCACCGTTTATGAATATGTAGGGCGAATCACAGCTGTTCAGATAGATCTGGAATGAACCGTAATACATTTTGTCCGACGAGCCGACGGTCACAAGATGCTTTTTCTCCATCGAACCGAATATCCTGCCGAGCTTTGGTGACATTTTCCCGGCAAGCTCTTTTCCGAGAGATTTTACCCTGTCAGGCGAAGCATACGGAAACGGCAAAGGTCCTTCTGACGTTATATCATCGCTGATCTTACGGTAAAGCGGAACGATATGCTCCTTTATCCCGGAAAAATACGCCTTCAGGTCGTCGCCGGAGTATTCGCGGGAATAGCTGTCGAAAGAATAGTCGGTGCAGGACCCGTACCCGAGCATGACGGCGATCTCGTTGCGGACACCGACCAGCTTTACATATATTTCCGCAAGCGTCGGATTGAATTTTGTGTAATATGCGCTTACAAGGCGGTTATAAAGCTCCTCGTCCTCAACGGCGGAGATGTCGGCGGAGGTGTAGGTCTTCCCGTCGTATTCCACCGTAAGCTCTGACATTGCGGCGCTGTATTCCGACATGAGAGCCGCTTCCTTTCCGCGCAGAGCCGTGTATTCCGGCGGATATTCGATTATGTCTCCGGAATAGCTGTCAAGAAAGCCTTTGCCGAAGCATTGTTCTTCAAAATCAGCCTTGTACTTTGACGCGGCGCAGACGGAATACAGCTCCTCAAGCTTTGCCGCGGTTTTTTCCGATTCCGAAATGAGAGTATAGTATTCCTCCCGGAGAGAAGCGTCGGTTATGTCGTTGCAGTAGCGCAGAAACGCGAGGTTTTCCATCGTAAGCGCATCGTAATAGTATTTTCCGATGATCTCCGACAGGCGGTCGATGTAGTATGACTTTGTCTTTTTGCCCTCTGCAAGCGCGGATTTCAGCTCGTCGATGTCGTTATCAATCGCGTCAAAATCCGGTTTTTCGTATGTCAGGTCGTTGAAATCACCGAGAACCCTGACACCGCCGTTTGTCAGCGCGTCATACAGAAAATCAAACGCGTCAGATACCGCCGAGCAGGATGTAAGCGCGGTAAGCGTCAGCGCAAGGGCGGCGAACAGCGCGATAAGTCTTTTCGTTTTTCCGGTTTTCTTCATGTTGCAAATCCTCCGTCAACACAGAGTGTCTGTCCCGTCACAAACGACGAATCGTCCGAGGCAAGGAACGATACCGCGCCGGCGACCTCTTCCGGCTTTCCGATGCGGCAGAGCGGCGTTTCGTCGGCAAGCGCCCTCATATCATCCTCTGAAAGATGCGAATTCATCCCGGTGTCGATGACTCCGGGAGCGATGCAGTTTACCCGTATCCCGGAGGGACCGAGCTCCTTTGCCAGCGCCTTTGTGAAGCCTATGACAGCTGCTTTTGACGCGGAGTAGACGGTTTCGCACGACGCGCCGCAGATGCCCCACATTGATGAAATGTTTATGATGCTCCCGCTGTGGTTCTTCAGCATATACGGAACCGCCTCACGGCAGCACCTGAACACACCGCCCATGTTGACCGACATAAGCCTGTCGTAATCACCGTCGGAAACATCGTTCAGTACCGCCTGTGCGGCGACCCCGGCATTGCAGACAAGCACGTCGATGCTTCCGAACGTTTCGCAGGTGCGCGAAAAAAGATTTTTCACATCACCGGTTGCCGAAACATCGGCTTTGATTGCCTCCGCATTCCCTCCGGATTTTCTGATTTCTTCCGCGAGATGAACTGCCTTTTCCTCCGAGGAGCGGAAGGCTATCACGACATTGATCCCGTCACGGGCAAGTCTTTGGCACACCGCCGCTCCGATGCCGCCGGCACCGCCGGTCACTATTGCTGTACGGTTCATTTTTTCCTCCGAAATCGTCCTGATAACGACATTATACCATGTCCGGACGCTTTTTTCAATAAATATTTTACTAATCATCATATTACCGTCACAATCTGCCTGTATACTGTAGGGGAAATCGGGAAAACAATATTCCGACAGCAACAGCTAACTTTATGATTACAACGGAGGACGTCATTATGGATAACGGCTTTGACGGCAATAATCAGGGCTTTCAGGAAAACGGCGGTGTGAGCGGCGGCGAGACCGAACGCACCGATAAAAACGCCGATCAGAATCAGGGCGGCGTTTACAGCCCTCAGCAGACATATTATCAGAATCAGCAGAATCAGCAGAATCAGGCACCGTACGGTGCGGGGCAGGAGCCCCGGTACGGACAGGATCCCCGGAATCAGCAGTATTACGGTCAGAATCCCCGGTACGGACAGAGCGGATATCAGCAGAATAATCAGTACGGATATTCCGGCAGCCGGTACGGTCAGTCCGACTGCGGTCAGTATCAGTACGCGCAGCCGGTAAGGAAGGAGAGACGTGGGGCGTCAAAGGGATTTGTCGTCGCCATGGTCGCCATCGGAATGGTGATCTGCCTGCTTATCGGCGCAGGCGCCATGGCATTTTACTATGAGGGGAACAGCGGAACGTCTGTTCCCGGCGGTATCGGAAAAGGCTCGGTGATAGTCACATACGAACCGAAAGATACCGGAAAAACCGATACTGCCGGCAAGGGCGATACGGCGTATGTCGCATCAAAGGCCTCGGATACCGTTGTCGAGGTCACGACAGAGACTGCGACCACAAGCGATTATTACGGTCAGTATATCACCAAGGGAGCCGGAAGCGGAGTGATAATCTCGTCCGGCGAGAGCGGAAGCTATATAATCACCTGCGCACACGTCATCGACGGCGCGACAAAGGTCAAGGTCTCGCTGAAGGACGGCACGCAGTATGACGCTGAGCTGACCGCAAGCGATTCCCAGACCGATATAGGAATCATCAAGGTCAACGTAAAGGGGCTTCCGTGCGCAACGGTTGCCGATTTCTCGAAGGTCGTTGTCGGAGAGGGCGTTGTGGCTATCGGAAATCCGCTCGGAACTCTCGGCGGCTCTGTAACGAACGGTATAGTCAGTGCGCTTGACAGAGACATCATAATCGACGGTACGACCTACAACCTGCTCCAGACGAATGCGGAGATCAACCCCGGCAACTCCGGCGGCGGTCTGTTCAACATGGACGGCAACCTCATCGGCATCGTCAATGCCAAATCCTCCGGCGAAAACGTCGAGGGGCTCGGCTTTGCCATCCCGATCGACGACGCAATGAAGGTGGCAACGGAGCTTATCGAAAACGGTTATGTGACCGGCAGAGTCAAGCTCGGATTTGAGCTTGTCAATGTTCAGTCCCGCGAAACACTGTATCAGTATCCTGAAATCACGAGATATTTTACCGGCTACGGTATCTATATCAGAAAGTCCGAAAGCGAAGATTTCCGTCTCGGTGACCGTCTTGTTGCCGTGAACAACATCAATATTGACAGCTTTATCACGCTTAAGGATCTTCTCAAAACACTGAGCGTGGGCGACACTGTCAAGGTGACTGTATCGAGAATCAATTCCGACAACAAGTCGGAGCTTATGACGATCGATCTTGTTCTGAAGGAAAACAAGCCGACGGAAAAATAATCCGGCAGGTATCGAACAATTTCTTGATTTTTGCCCGTATATAAGTTATAATTATTACCGGGAACGCTCCGCAAAAACGTTCCCGGTAAACTGTTTCCGGCAGATATCATCACTTCTTCGGGTCAACGGAGGTCAGAGTACATATGTATAAAATACTTGTCGCAGACGATGAGGAAAAGATCCGCGCACTTATCAGGAAGTATGCGGAGTTTGAGGGGCACACGGTGACGGAGGCTTCAAACGGCATGGAGGCGGTCAGGCTCTGTGCCGAAAACGATTTCGATATCATCGTGATGGACGTTATGATGCCGGAGCTTGACGGTTTTTCGGCAAGCCGGGAGATAAGAAAGCACTCCGATACACCGATCCTTATGCTTTCGGCGCGCGGAGAGGAGTATGACAGGATAAGCGGCTTTGAATTCGGAGCCGACGATTACGTCGTCAAGCCGTTTTCACCGAAGGAGCTTATGCTCAGGATTGATGCGATAATGAAGCGTGCCGGGGCACGGAAAAACGAAGAGGCTCCGAAAAAGGATATCTTCCGTTACGACGGTCTTGTCATCGACTTCACCGCACGCACCGTGACGGTTGACGGAGTCCGTGCCGAACTGTCGCCGAAGGAGTACGACCTGCTGTTCTATATGTGCCGGAACCGGAACATCGCCCTTTCGCGCGAGAAGCTGATAACCGAGGTGTGGGGATATGATTTCTACGGCGATGACAGGACGCTTGACACCCACATCAAGCTTCTGCGGAAGAGTCTCGGACATTACAGCAGTCTGATAGTCACTTTAAGAGGGGTCGGATACCGCTTTGAAACAGAAAAATAACAAGCATTCGGCAGGGGGGATCAGGTGGAAGCTGTTCGGGTATCTTGCGGCTTTCACTGCGGTCATCGTGCTGATACTGTGGCTCTGTCAGGTGGTTTTTCTTGAGGATATCTACCGGACGGTCAAGACTGCGGAGATAAAAGCCGCCGCGGTCGGTCTGTCGCACAGCGTAAACGACAGCGAATCCCTTGCCGATGCCGCGGGAGTGATATCCGAAAAGAACGACGTCTGCGTTCTGGTGCTTGAGATGCTTGACGGAGAGACGGCGAAAAAGCTGGTCTCCTGCGATGCGGTCAGGAACTGCGCCATTCACAATATGTCGATGAGCGGGTATTTCAAGCTGTACGATTCGGCAAAGGCAAACGGCGGGAAATTTCTTCAGCATTACCGCTACGACGCAAAATCCCGCGCGTACATCGCGATCTCTCCCGGAGACAACAGCGGTGACCCGGAGAGCATAATTTATGCCTTCACGGTTCACGGAGAAAACGGGCACGAGGTGCTGTTCATCCTCAATTCCGTTGTTTCTCCCGTCGGCGCGACGGTAAGAACCCTGAATTTCCTGCTGATCGCGGTCAGCGTTGTCATGATAGGGCTTGCGCTTCTTCTTGCGGTGCTGATCTCGCGGAAGATATCAATGCCGATAATCGACATCAACAACTCCGCCAAAGCGCTTGCGGAAGGGAAGTACGACGTCCGGTTTGCCGGCGGCTCCTACCGCGAGATATCTGAGCTGAGCGACACACTGAATTATGCTGCAACCGAGCTTTCAAAGGTCGACGGTCTGCGCCGGGAGCTTATCGCGAACACCTCGCACGATCTGCGCACTCCGCTCACCATGATCACCGGGTACGCGGAGATAATGCGCGACCTCCCCGGAGAGAACACACCGGAAAATGCGCAGGTCATAATCGACGAATCAAAGCGTCTGACCTCGCTCGTCAACGATATGCTTGACATTTCAAAGCTGGAGAGCGGCAATCAGCAGATTCAGCCGGAGGAATTCAACCTCACCGAAACGCTTGAGGCCGGAATGGAGCGGTACAATCAGTTCCGCACCCGAGACGGATACCATATTGATTTCATCAGCCCGGAGAGCGTCACGGTATATACCGACAAGTCGAAATTTCTTCAGGCGTTCTACAATATCGTAAACAACGCCATAACCTACACCGGAGCCGACAAGCGGGTCGTTGTGCGTCAGGATGTCTATGCCGCGCAGGACGGCAAAAAATGGGTCAGGGTCTCCGTCACCGACACCGGAGAGGGAATTCCGGAGGACAAGCTGGCGCTTATCTGGGACCGCTACTACAAGATCGATTCCGCTCATAAGCGCGCCGCGCAGGGAACCGGTCTCGGACTTTCGATAGTAAACAGGATCATGACTCTTCTCGGCGGGAAATGCGGTGTTGAGAGCAGGGTCGGGGTCGGGAGCACCTTCTTCATCGAGATCCCGGCGGAGTGAATTCTTCGGAAAAGTGTACTGGCGGGGAAGGTACCGCGGCTGAATAGAATAAGAAACAGGCAGCGGGCTGACATCGCCTTCGGGAGGTGTCGGTCTGCTGCCTGACGTTTGATCTGTATTTCCGGAGTCCGCTCGGAGCGGCGGGGGCGGTCTGACAGCCCTGTTTTCAGTTTTGCGTCAGCTTTGAGAACAGGTCGGTCATAAGTGCGTCGCGGTGGATGCGGCAGACGCAGCGGATGAAGTGGCGCGACGGGTCGGATGCGTATTTTCCGTCGTATTCCGGAATCGGTGACGGAATGAGGTGCGACTGCATGAAGCGTCCGTTGTCATTCAGCAGCCACGCGGCGGCTGTGACGTCCCAGATGACCCGGCTCCACGGCCTTTCCGGGGTATAGCAATCCGAGGCGGCAATTGTGTTTTTTGCGAGGTAGTCGGAAAGCGGGTTTTTGCCGGCAAGCCAGTGCTCAAGCTCATATCTTGTGGTCGTGAAGGCATCGACCACACCGACGCAGGGAAGCTGGACAAAGGGAACTCCGCAGCCCATCACAATGCGTGCGGCGGCGATATCCTGCTTCATATTGAATTCTCTTGTGTCTCCGATATGAAGTGCGTGGCCGCCGAGCCAGACGACGACCGTGCGCTCCTTCATCTCCGGGCAGAGCAGGAACGCGGAGGCGACGTTTGTTATCGCGCCTATCGCAACGATATAGAGCGGGTTATCAGCAGTGTAATTTCCGGAAAGAGAGACGAGATGCTCCGCGGCGGCAGAGTTTACCGGGGTGTTTTCGTCGGGCAGATAGCGGTCGGAGCCTTTGAAGACCGAATTTTTCATATCAGGCATACCGGCGAGGTCAAGGAGCTTAAGGATCTCGTTATAGCTCTTCTCCATCCCGTCGGCAGGGGAGACGGAGTTGTCGTTGAAGAACGGTGCGGCGAGAATGGCTTTTACGTTTATCCTGTCGGGGCTTTTCAGCATATAGGATATCGCAAACTGGTCATCGATTTCGTTGAAAGCATCGGTGTCGATGACGGCATCGACCTTACGGCACGGAGGGTTGAGGTTTTTCAGGTATTGAGAGGTTGTCATGGGGAGTGTCCTTTCGTGTGGTGGATTTTTTAGTGAGTTTTACTGACAGAGATTTTGCGATTGCGTCGCCGCCAATAACCTCTTTTTCTTTCTCCGGAGAAAGAAAAAGAGGGAAAAAGAAAGACCGCTCAGGGGACTGTGCCGCGAAGTGAGATTCATTATGTCGCCGCCGGGGAAGCAGCGACACAATGAACTCAATGCGGCTCCGCCCCCCGAGACCCCCGGGGAACGGGCAAGCCGGGAGCGGCAGCCGACAGAGATGGGGTACACAGCGGAGAAAGTTTCGGTATTCGGGGCAAAACCTGTTTGCTCGGCGAGCCGCGCGGTACGATCCGACTTAGCCTTCCCCTCGAGGGGAAGGTGGCGGCGAATGCCGCCGGATGAGGTGTAGGTTGCGCGTAGCGGAACCGTTTACCGGCGAAAAAGTAGCTTTATGCTCTGTGACGCGCTTCGCGCTACACCTCATCAGTCAGCTGGCGCTGACAGCTTCCCCTCAAGGGGAAGCCAAGGAGGATATTCGCGGCAGGACGTTTAACAGTCCGCGCTTTGACCTGTCTGCGTTGTGCGGCCTGTACTGAATCCTTCCCGCTGATACCCCATGCGGTGGTGGTGTCTCTCCCCACAGCGGGGGTCAAGGGGGCATCCCCCTTGCAGCTCTTTCTTTCCCCCGTTTTTCTTTCTCCGGAGAAAGAAAAACAGATTGGCGACGACGCAGTCGGGTAATCTCTGTTGCCAAAACAAAACAAATCCACTCTCAGCGAGGTGTATCATACTTGTTTTGCCGGAAGATAATTTACCGGAATTTCAGAAATATCGAATACGCCGAGCTTGAGCCATCGGAGACGGTTACCGTTCTGAACGGCAGAAACGGTCAGGGAAAGACGAATCTGCTTGAGGGGGTATATTTATTCGCCGGGGTCAGAAGCTTCCGTTCCGCGCGCGAAAACGAGTTTGTGAGGTTCGGTGCGGAGCTTGCCGAGCTGTCGATGACCTTCTTTAACGGCAGGCGGGAGATGAAAATGGATCTCCGGTGGACGGCGGGAAACGGTAAACGGTACTGCCGGATAAACGGTGTGCCGATAACAAAGCTGTCGGAGACGGTCGGAAATTTCCGGGCTGTTCTGTTCTGTCCGGGGCATCTTTCGCTTGTGAAGGACGGTCCGGCTATGAGGCGGCGGTTTCTTGACGCTGCCATTTCTCAGATAGATCCAGCTTATCTGCGGTCGCTTCAGAAGTACAATTCGGTGCTTCTTCAGAGAAACGCGCTTATAAAAATGAGCCGCGACCGGCGGGATGACAGCATTTTTCTCGATACCGCCGAAATGTGGTCGGAGCAGCTTGCGCGCGAGGCTGAAACGATAGCCTCAAAGCGTTACCGGTATACCGAAAGGGTCAGCACGCTTGTCGGTCCGGTTATTTCCGACATGACCGGCGGGCATGAGAGTGCGTCGCTTGAGTACACAAGCGCGAAAACCTATGAGGAATATCTCCGCTTACTGACCGAAAATGCCGCCCGCGAGCTCCGCGCCGGGGTCACGCTTTACGGTGTCCACAAGGATGACATAAAGATCGAGCTCTGCGGCAACGATGCCCGTGCCTATGCTTCTCAGGGGCAGCAGAGGAGCATTGCGCTTGCAATGAAGATTGCAGAGGGCGAGATCTCAAAGGAGTACGGCGGAGAGTACCCGGTTTTCCTCTTCGACGACATTCTCTCCGAGCTTGACGCTTCACGGCGCTCTTATCTCCTTGACGGCATTACCGGCAAGCAGGTGTTTATTACCTCCTGCGATGAAGTTAATACCGAAAGCCGGGTTTTCAGGGTGGAGAATGGGAAGTTAGAGTTGAGTGTGTGAGGAAAAACGACTTCTTTCTTTCAAAGAAAGAAGCAAAGAAGCGTACTGGGAAGAATTATTTGATTATATATTTTTTATTCTTCTTTCCCCTCTTTCTTCTCAAGAAAGAGGTGGGGTTTGGGGCAACGCCCCAAAAAAAGAAAGGGCAAAAATGTTTTTACACGTCGGGAACAACAGGAACATAATGCTGAAGGAGATAGTCGGGGTGTTTGATCTTGACACGTCAACGGTCTCTGCCGACACGAAGAGGTTTCTCAAGGAGTCGGAGAAAAACGGGACGACGGAGAATGCGGTACTGGAGCTGCCGAAATCGTTTGTTCTGACGGACGACGGAAAGGTGATATTTTCGCAGATATCGACGGCGTCTTTGATGGGGAGAGTTTAGGTGGGGTTTTTGAGAATTTTGATTTGGTGAAAGAGATTTTGTGACTGCGTCAGAGCCAATCCGTTTTTCTTTCTCCGCAGAAAGAAAAACTCAGAAAAAGAAAGACCGCTCAGGGGACTGCGCCGCGAAGTGAGATTCATTATGTCGCCGCCGTGGAAGCGGCGACATAATGAACTCAATGCGGCTCCGCCCCCCGAGACCCCCCAAGGAACGGGTGCGACCGGCAGCGGCAGCGATAGAAATGGAGTGCACAGCGGAAAATGTTTCGGTATTCGGGCAAAAGCCGTTAATCAGCAAATACAGTTAATATTTTTATTCTTCTTTCCCCTCTTTCTTCTCAAGAAAGAGGTGGGGTTTGGGGCAACGCCCCATATATATTCTAAATTCATAAACAAACCGAAAGGATCAGAATATGGAACAGACTTACGATGAGAATCAGATACAGGTACTTGAAGGGCTTGAAGCGGTGCGGAAAAGGCCGGGAATGTACATCGGAACGACTTCGGCGAGGGGGCTTCATCATCTTGTATACGAGATAGTTGACAACTCGATAGACGAGGCGCTTGCGGGGGAATGCTCCGACATAATCATAACGCTTCACGCGGACGGGAGCGCGTCTGTAAAGGACAACGGGCGCGGAATTCCGACTGCCGTTCACCACAAGATGGGGATACCTACACCGGACGTTGTATTTACGATACTCCACGCGGGCGGAAAGTTCGGCGGAGGGGGATACAACATTTCCGGCGGACTTCACGGAGTCGGAGCATCGGTAGTCAACGCGCTTTCCGAGTGGTTCAGGTACGAGGACACCTACAACGGCGAGATGTACAAGGGCAGCTTCAGGAGAGGAAAGCCCGACGAGCCGTTCACATATGTAGGAAAATCAGAGGGGCGCGGGCTTTATGTCAGATTTATGCCTGACAGTGAGATATTTGAAGAGACGGTTTTTGACTACGACACGCTTCTGAACAGAATGCGGGAGCAGGCGTTCCTCAACCCGGGTATCAGGATAATCATGCGCGACGAGCGCGACCTTCCGCAGAACAACGGAAAGGTCAGGGAGGATATTCTTCATTACGAGGGCGGAATCGTCAGCTTTGTCGAATATCTGAACAGGAACAAGCACTGCAACGTGATAAACCCGGATATCATATACATGAAGGCGCAGAAGGAGTTCCGGATCGCCGAGGTCGCGTTCCAGTACACCGACAAGTACGACGAGACGATCATGTCGTTTGCGAACAACATAATCACCCCTGAGGGCGGCACGCACGAGACCGGCTTCAAATCGGCGCTTACCAAGGTCATAAACGATTATGCGCGGAAAAAGGGATATTTAAAGAACGACGACAAGAATCTTTCCGGAGAGGACACGCGCGAGGGGCTTACCGCCATTGTCAGCGTAAAGCTCCGCGACGCTCAGTTTGAGGGGCAGACTAAAGGCAAGCTCGGAAATTCCGACATGAGGACGTTTGTTGACAACCTTGTTTCAGACAAGCTGACGGAATATTTCGAGGAAAATCCGGCGGTGGCAAAGGCTATCCTTGACAAGGCGATCGTTGCGTCGCGCGTCAGGGAGGCGGCGAGAAAGGCAAGGGAGCAGACGAGAAAGAGCGCGCTGAGCACCGGTCTTACCCTTCCCGGAAAGCTGGCGGACTGTCAGGAAAAGCGCACAGACCTTACCGAGCTGTTCCTTGTCGAGGGAGATTCCGCAGGAGGCTCGGCAAAGAGCGGGCGGGATTCGAGATTCCAGGCTATCCTTCCCCTCCGCGGAAAGGTGCTGAACGTTGAAAAAACGAGAGCAGACAAGGTGTATTCAAACCTTTCGCTTATTCCGATAATTCAGGCTCTCGGGTGCGGTATCGGAGAGGAATTCGACATAAACAAGCTCCGGTACGGCAAGATCGTCATCATGGCGGATGCCGATGTTGACGGTTCGCATATAAGAATACTGATTCTGACCTTCTTCTTCCGCCACATGAGGAAGCTGATAGAGGACGGGCACGTTTTCCTTGCTCAGCCGCCGCTTTACAGGGTGCGGAAAAAGAGCGGCAAGGGAGAATCGCTCTATGCCTTCTCCGACGAGGAGCGCGACGTGTGCATACAGAAGCTCGGCGGCGGGGACAAGATCAAGGCTGACAGATACAAGGGTCTTGGTGAGATGGATGCGGAGGAGCTTCGCGACACGACGATGGATCCGAGGACGAGGACGCTTCTCAAGGTGACTATCGACGATGCAATCGCCTGCGACGCGATGTTCTCGCTTCTGATGGGCGACGACGTTGAGCCGAGAAAGCAGTTCATAGAGGAAAATGCAAGATACGCGGAGAACCTTGACGTCTGATACCGGGTTTTCCACAGGCTGTTGAGTTTACCCGGTGCGGCGGGGCGGGGAAAAAGAGCTGTTTTGCCGGCACTTCCCTGTCCGGGGCGACGTTTTCCGACAGGTTTTCAACAGTTGTCAACATGGTTTTCCACAGGGACAAAATTCTGTGGAAAAAAGTGTGAAGATTCAGGCGGCACGGGGAGTTGTCCTGTTATAAACAGGGTGTGGAAAACTCTGTTCCCTGTGTACGGTGTTGAAAAGGTTTTCCTCAGGCTTCCCCTTGAGGGGAAGCTGTCAGGTAGTTCCGCTTGCGGAACCGTTTATCGGTGAAAAAGTAACTTTATTCTCTGTAACGCGCTGGCGCGCTACACCTCATCCGCCCTTCGGGCACCTTCCCCTCGAGGGGAAGGCTAAGTCGAAATCGTGCCGCGCGGCTCGCCGAGCAAACAGGTTTTGCCCCGAATACGGAAACTTTCTCCGCTGTGTACAATATCTCTGTGGGTTGTCGCTCCCACCCTGCCCGTTCCTTGGGGGGTCTCGGGGGGCGGAGCCGCATTGAGCCCCGGCTTTTGATTTCATCTCTGTCCGCCGGAGTAAATCGGGGCTCACTTCGCGGCGCAGTCCCCTGAGCGGTCTTTCTTTTTCCCTCTTTTTCTTTCTGCGGAGAAAGAAAAAGAGGTTATTGGCGGCGACGCAGTCACAAAATCTCTGTCAGTGAAGCAAAATGTAACATTTGCCGGCACAAACGCGCTGGCGCACTACACCTCATCACCCCTGCGGGCGGAGTTGTCTCGCTGCGGCTCGGGCAGGCGCGGTTCTCGGTCTCCCCCGGAGACCGATTCATTGCCGCGTCCCTGCTTCGCAGCCCTCAAGGGGAAGCCTGAGAATGAAAGGAACAACATGAGCAATAAGAGAGAAGAAGAAAAAAATTACGAATATCCCGACCAGAGGATAGTAGACGTTCATATGGAGAAGGAGGTAAAGACCTCGTTTATCCAGTATGCCATGAGCGTTATCATATCGCGTGCGCTTCCCGATGTGCGCGACGGTATGAAGCCGGGACAGAGGCGTATTCTTTACGCAATGTATGAGGACCATCTCACTCACGACAACGAGTTCCGGAAATCCGCTATGACGGTCGGTGCCGTTCTCGGACATTATCATCCGCACGGAGACTCTGCCGTTTACGGCACTATGGTCAGAATGGCGCAGGATTTTTCCTACCGCTATCCGCTTATAGAGGGCAAGGGAAACTTCGGTTCGGTTGACGGCGACCCGGCTGCGGCTTACCGTTACACCGAGGCAAGACTGGCGCGTCTTTCCGACGAGATGATGCGCGATCTTGAAAAGAACGTTGTCAAAATGGACAGGAACTTCGACAACACGCGTGAGGAGCCTTCGGTGCTGCCGTCGCGGTTTCCGAACTTTCTTGTCAACGGCGCGGTCGGAATTGCCGTCGGTATGGCGACAAACGTTCCTCCGCACAACCTCGGCGAGGTAGTTGACGCGACGGTTTTCCGCATGGACAATCCGGAATGCACGGTTCCGCAGCTTATGGACTACATAAAGGGTCCCGATTTCCCGACAAGAGGCACAATTTACGGTGTGAACGGCATAATCGAGGCTTACACCACCGGACGCGGGCGGCTGAGGGTGCGCTCAAGGGCGACCATCGATGAGGATAAGCACCAGATAATCATCACCGAGATACCGTACATGGCGAACAAGAGCGCGCTTATCGAGTCGGTTGCCAACCTTGTCAAGGAAAAGAAGATCGACGGGATCATCGATGTCCGCGATCTTTCAAACCAGGGGACGATAAAGATAGTATTCGACTACCGACGCGACGCGAACGGCGAGGTCATACTCAATCAGCTCTACAAATACTCTCAGCTGGAGGACACCTGCTCCATCAATATGCTTGCCATCGTGAACGGCGAGCCGAAGGTGCTTTCGCTCCCGCAGGTGCTTGATCACTATATTGCGCATCAGGAGAGCGTCATCAAGAACCGCACGATATTTGACCTTGCAAAGGCAAAGGCGCGCGCACACATTCTTGAGGGATATCTGACAGCCATCGACAACATCGACGAGATCGTTGAGATAATGAAGACTTCCCCGTCAATCCCGGAGGCAAAGGCAACGCTTTGCGAGAGATTCGGGCTTTCCGACGAGCAGGCGCAGGCAATTGTTGACATGACCCTCGGCAAGCTGACGGGTCTTGAGCGTCAGAAGACGGAGGACGAGCTGAACAGGCTGCTTGCGCTTATCAGCGATCTTGAGGACATTCTTGCCAACGAGTGGAGGATCAAGGAGATAATCAAGAACGATCTGCTTGAGATAAAGAGAAAATATGCCGACGAGAGGCGCACGGAGATAGTTGCCTCTACGAACGAGATCGTTTACGAGGATCTTATCGAGCGTCACACCTGTGTGATCACGCTGACGAAGGACGGATACATCAAGCGTCTGCCCTCCGACATATATTCGGCGCAGAAGCGCGGCGGAAAGGGCGTCATCGGCATGGCGACGAAGGAAGAGGACGTTGTGGATCAGGTCGTCGCGGTCAATTCCCACTCCTTCCTGCTGATGTTCACGAACACCGGAAAGGTACATGTCAAGAAGGCATACCTGATACCGGAAAGCTCCCGCACGGCAAAGGGCACGGCGGCGGTCAACGTCATTGATATCGAGAAGGGCGAGAAGATCACGGCGCTTATATCGCTTGACGATTTCGAGGGCGACGGGTGCCTGACCATGGTGACGAACAACGGCATCGTGAAGCGCACGGCAATTTCCGAGTTTGCTTATCAGAGGAAGGGCGGAAAGCGTGCCATCACTCTTGACGAGGGTGACGAGCTTATCTATGTCCGTTCGACCGGGCAGGAGGATGAGCTGCTTATTGCGACGGGCGAAGGAAACGCGGTCAGGTTCCCGATATCCTCTGTCACTCCGACCGGAAGAAATTCGCGCGGCGTCATAGGCATCCGTCCCGGAGAGGGCGACCATGTTGCCGGGGTCTGCGTCGTTGATGAGAGCAAAAAGCTGCTTACCGTTACCGAAAAGGGCTTCGGAAAGCGCTGCGAATTCTCTGAATTTGCCGCTCACAACCGCGGAGGCAAGGGCATGAGGTGTCAGGCGGTCAGCGACAGGACGGGAAGGCTTGCCGCGATCGCAGCGGTCTCTGAGACCGACGACATCCTGATAATCACCGATCAGGGAACGGTCATCCGCACACGCGTTGAGGAGATACCGGTATACTCACGCTCCGCATCCGGCGTTATCGTAATGCGTCCGGAGGAAGGAAGCGTTGTGTCAAACTTCACCGTTGTCGAAAAGGAAGAAGAGGACACTGAGGCTGTCGCGGTCACGGATGAGGCTGAGGTTTCCGGAAATCCCGTAAATCCCGGGGACGGGACGGCTGAGTGACGGCGGTTACTGATGATCATATAATATAATGAAGCTCCGCCGCCTGCTTGTCTGCGGGCGGCGGGGGTTTATATGATTTCTTAAAAATAATCTGAAAATAAAAAATCCGTTGACAAAACGGATCCGGCATGATATAATAGGAATGTAAAGAACAGCCCGAAAGACGGCTGCTCCTCACCAAGGGTTATATTTACTAAGAAATATCCGCCTCAGATTGGAAGTTGGGGGCGGTTATTTCTTTTTATTGCTGCGTGTGATAAGCGCGAACACCGTGACACAAAGTGCAACGGTATCGATAAGTATCCCAATAAGAGTAAGCAATTCACCCAAAGTGACATACACCGTTATCACCTCCTCCCGGAGTTGTCTGGGAGGAAACAAAAAAGTTTTTTCTCGCTCCTCCCGAAAAGAGTCGATAACCCTTGACGCGAGGAGCACGGAAACAATCCCATTTTTATGGGATAGCCGCCGTTTGCCGCCTGACAAGCTGTTCTTTACGGTAACATTATAGCATAATATATACTGAATTGTCAATAATAAATCCGTCGTCTGCGGTTATCCGGGCGACGGATTTATTGATAAATCGTTTTGTCAACGGATTTTTTTGCGGGATATCCGGAGATCAGCAGAGGTTTTCGCCGAACAGCTTTACTCCGCAGAGGTCCTGAAGTGCTTCGAACTCCGCGCGGTGCTTTTCCTTCATTGCGGCGGGCATGGGGACCTTTACGGCGCGGATGAGGAGGTTTTTCGGGGTGTCCTCCGGGTCGATAAGCTCGGTCACCGTCACCGAGTAGCCTGCGGCTTCAAGGCGCTTACAGCGGAGAGCGTCGGTCAGGGCGACGCAGAGCTTCTGCTTCAGCAGTGACTGCTCCATTACCGGCATAAGTGCGGAGCCGAGCGGTGAATCCGGCTTCAGGTCGTTCATAAGCTGGTGCTGGCAGCAGGGGGTGGAGAGGATGACCTTTGCGCCGAGCCGTGCGGCGGTTGTCAGGACTATGTCGGTTGCGGTATCGCAGGCATGGAGCGACAGGACGAGGTCCGGCGAGCGCTCCGGGACGAATTTCATAATGTCACAGCAGACGAAGGAAAGCCCGGAACAGCCGAGTTTCTGTGCGGTGTCGGAACAGAAGGCGATGACGTCGGCCTTGAGGTCGGCTCCGACCATCGACACCTCCCTGCCCATCACTGAGGTCAGGTACCAGTATGCGGCGAAGGTGAGATAGCTCTTCCCACAGCAGAGATCGAGGACGTAAAGCCGTCCATCGCGCGGCAGGCGGGGATATATGTCACTTATATATTGTAGAAAACGGTCGATCTGACGGAACTTCGCGCGGCGGCGGTCGAAAACCCTGCCGTCGGAATCGGTAACATTAAGGGCGACAAGAAAGTCGTATACCGTCCCCTCGGTGAGGATATGATGCTTTTCCCTGTCGTGAGATGCCAGCTCAAGACGCTGTCCCCCGCCGGGGCTGCCGGAGACGGTCAGCTTTCCCTTTGAGGAAACACGCGCCTCCGCGTCGCCGCCGGTGGTCATTATATTCATCTGACGGTACTGTGTTCCGAGAGTGCCGGCAAGGTAATCGGCAGCTTCGGTGAGCGGAATGTTTTTATGCAGAGCTTTTCTGTCCGACGTGAAGGTCTCGCACTGGATGAACGGAGAGCTTTTTATTGTTACCCCGCGGCATTCGGCACGGAGAACCGATCTGTCGAGGGGCTTGCTGAGGGTTATTTTTTTAAGGGTGCCGGACGAGATCGTGCGGTCAAGCATTGAAAGAAGTCGGGCTGAGTTGTCCATTTTGTGTGTCCTCCGGATGTGTATGCGGATATTATATCATATGAGGAGGCGGTTTTCAAGGGGATGAGGGACAATATATTGTGTGGGTTTTTATGGGTGACGCAATATGTGGAATTGCGAAAAAAATATTGAAAAAAACATAAAAAAGTATTGACAAACCCCGACCGAAGTGCTATAATATACAAGCCTTCGGGGGGGAGAAAAGAGAGGGAGAGCAGGAGAGAGCGAAAGCGGCCTGCGAAAAAAACTTTTGAAAAAAAGTGAAAAACCTC
>OLGD01000220.1_pt1 | contig 118363 bp, 83 predicted proteins | sample 1605311 | NCBI WGS metagenome assembly OLGD01 (sample SAMEA3888917, study PRJEB22519) | human gut metagenome | biome: human gut; feature: human-associated habitat; material: faeces | place: Denmark | collected 2010 | reverse complement strand
GAGATGGATTCGAACCATCGAAAGCGGTGCTAGCAGATTTACAGTCTGCCCCCTTGAGCGTAAAAATTAGTTTTTTGCCGGTTTTTATCCGGTTAATGCCTTGAAACCCCCTTTTTCAATGCTATCTTAGAAGTAAGGAAAACTATGTGAAACCATAAAGACACAAAGGCGGATCAATGGCAAAGAAAACAACCGGCAAGCTCTACAAGGCAGGGGCAAAGGGTTTCTGGTATATCCGGTATCAATTCGAGGGCAAGGACACCAGAACCCGGCTGCTTGACCCCGACGGGAAACCGATTACCGACGCGAAAGAAGCCGAAGCCGCAGCGGATCGGCTTATGGCACGGATTCACGAAACCAACAAGGCCGAACAGCTCCGGACACTGAAAAACGACTTGCAGGACGCGGAACAGGCCGCAGCCGAAGCCGCCGCAATGTTGCTGAACAGCCACGCCACCATTGCCAACGGCTGGCGGCTCTTCATGAGTTGCCCAAAACGCCCCGCCAGTTGCAAGCGTTTCCCCGCCGACGCCATCCCCCGACATACCACCGCAGCCAATTACCGGAGCTATTACGACCGCTTTTCCGGCTGGATAAATGAACATTCCCCCGCCGCCCGGCTGCTTTCCGATGTAACCCCGGAGATTGCCGCCGCTTTCATGGAGCAGATCAGGCAGGAGGGCGCACCGGGCACCTTTAACAAGTATTTGCAGTTTTTCAACTGCTTTTTTCAGACCTTGGCCAATGCGGGCAAGATCACTTCCGAAAACCCTTTTCGCGATATCGACCGCGCCGCCCCCGAATACAACAGCAAGAAGCCGTTAACCGTCGAGCAAATCGCCCTTTTGATCGACCGCGCCGCCGGAGATATGCGGCTTCTGGTGGCATTGGGCTATTTTACCGGGCTGCGGCTTGGCGATTGCTGTACTTTGCAATGGCGGGAAATTGACTTGCTGCGGGGCGTAATCGAGCGCATTCCGCGCAAGACCGCGCACACGGTCAAGGACAAGGCGCAAGCCGCCGTAAAGATCGGGATTCCGCCCTATTTATTCCAGATGCTGGCCGCCGTTCCGGAACCCGAGCGCGTCGACTATCTGTTGCCGCAATTCGCGGAAAAGTATCTCAACGGCGGCGGGCAGCAGATCACCAAACAGATTTTAAAACATTTCCATGATTGCGGAATCGAGACACACCGCGCCGGAACCGGAGTAAAGACCACCACCGACCCCAAAACCGGAAACACCGTCAAAAGCGGCTGCCGCGCCGTGGTGGAAGTCGGCTTTCATTCTCTCCGGTACTCTTACATCAGTCACAACGCCGAAGCCGGAACCCCTGCCGCCGTCATTCAACGGAACGCCGGACACGCCAGCCCCGCCATGACCGAACACTATACGAAGATCAGCGACCGCGCCGCCGTCAAATATGCCGCCGCGCTGCAACTTCCCATTGCCGACGCGGAAGAAGTCGCCCCGGCTGCCGGAGACGCTCCGGAACGTGCCGCGCTTCGACGTCTGGCGGATACTCTGCCGATTGAAGAGGTTAGAGAGATTTTGAAGTATTTTCAAAGATAATACTGCTTTTGCTTAGTATAAGTGCATAGCGCCGGACAGATTTTGAGGCGGAAGCTAACGAAAACCCGGACAAAGGAAAAGCCAGTTTAAAAAAAATTCGTGTTTTTTACACTGAATCGGGCAACTTTTGAGGCGGAAGCTAACGAATATCCGGGCAAGCTAAAGCCGGGTCAACAGAAATCTCGATTTTTCACACTGGATTGGGGCAGATTTTGAGGCGGAAACCAGCAAAAAATGGGGCAAGAAAAAAGCCGTACTCAAAAAAATACCAATTTTTTTCACTAGAGTAGTTTCCCTCTTCTGTTTTCAATAGCGGTTCAAAGATTGAGGCGAAAACTGGCAAGAAGCGGTTCAAGAAAAAGCTGGATTGGAAAAGATTGTGATTTTTTACATTGGATTAGACAAAATTTGAGGCGGAAACTATCAAAAAGTTGGACAAGAAAAAAGCCGGTTCAAAAAAAATCTTGATTTTTTATGCCGAATGGGACAAGTTTTGAGGCGAAAACTGGCCAAAAATGGAACAAGAAAAAAGCCGTACTCAAAAAAAATCGTGATTTTTATCAGGGGATGAAAATGAACCGCTTTTCTTGATGAAAAGAGACTGAAATTTACCAATTTATAAATAATATGAAGTTAGACGGGGAGAAATACGATTTTATTACCTTAAAAAAGGGGAAAAAACAACTCTTTGCAGAGCCTTTCCGCAAGGTTATAGCGCTTTGATTCTCTTTTTCGGTTGACACGAACGGCTTTTGTTGACGCGGAATAAATTCGCGGTGTACAACAAAAGGAGATTGTCAAATGCAGATCAGACAGAGAATCAACCCCGCCATTCTTGCTGCCGCCACCGGGATGTTGCAGCCATTTGTCCCGGAACTTACTCCGCAAAGACTGCTTGCCGCGCTGAAAACACAGGATGAAGGGCAGCCCGCCATCCCCGCTGCCGCAATCCCGGAAAAACCATTGAGCCGCAAGGAGGCCGCCGCGCTGCTTGCCGTCAGCTTGAACACCGTAAACCGGTACATGAATACCGGGCTTCTCCGGCGTATTAAGATCGGGCCGCGCGTGGTTCGGATCGACCCCGCCAGCGTCCGGGAACTGCTGAACAGCGGAAAGGGGGCCGACCATGCGGATTTTTGAAGAGCGGTACCGGGAGGCGCTGGCGACCATCCCCGCACCGGGCAGCAACAAGGGTTGTCATACTGCATTGCTTGGCGTGGCAAATCTGGGGATCATGGCCGGGCTGGATGATAATACCATGCTGGCGGAAATCCGGGCCAGCATTCCCGCCGGAGGGCGCAAAGTTCATGACCGGGAAATCAAGGAAGCAATCCAGCGGGCGCATAAAGACACCGCCCCGATGGATCAAAACAACCCGCGCCCCCGACCGATTCCACCGCCGCGCCGGACATCTGCGGAACATCTGGCCGAAGTGCTCCGGGACACGGAACAGGCCGCCGCGCTTCAAGCCAGTATGATGGAAGCCGGGGGCGGCAGTCTCGACCCGGAGGGCGCGGACGTCTGGGAAGCGTCTCCGGTGAGGATTGAAGCGAGATCGGAGCAATTCCCCTTTTCCGGCGACATGCTGCCGATTCTGGAACATCTCTACCGCCCGGACGATGTGTTATTCATCGGCAGCCGGTACGATTCCGGCGCGGACCACGTGAAACCCGCCGCCGACTGGCTGGCCTTTTTCCGCCGGGCGCTGGCGTGGATCGAAAAACAGCCGTTCCCGCAACGACAAGGCCACCTTGCGCGATTAGGGGGCGAATACCCGCATATTATCCCAAACGCGCTTACAGGGCGCGCGGAGGCCACCAGAAGCGGCGACCGCCAGACCATGCGCGGGGATTCTTGTGTAAAATCGTTCCGGTACATCGTCGCGGAGTTCGACGCGCTGCCGATGGAGAAGCAGGGCGCAGTATTGCGCGGGCTCTGCAATCTTGGGCTATGCAAAATAGCCGCCCTGATTCATTCCGGCGGGAAATCCTGTCATGCGTGGATCACCTGCGACGGGATTGACAATGCCGACGATTGGGCGCGGATCGTCAAGGAAAAAGTGTTTCCGGTTTTAACCGCTCTTGGAGTGGATCGGGCATGTTCCAACCCGGCGCGGTTGTCCCGGCTTCCGGGAGTATTCCGGAGCGACAAGGCGAATTGGCAGAAACTGCTTTATCTGGCTCCGGGAGGTGGCGAACTATGAACGCGGAAGCAATGGCCGAAAATCTGGCAAAATTCGCGCTTGAAAATGCGCCGGGCCTGAAAGAGGAAAGCGAGCTTCAGGAACGTTTTGGCGATCCCTTGTTTTTTGATGACAAGGGGAAGATAACCGGAGTTAATCAACCGTTTTTCGCGGCGTGGTACCGCAAGCAGTTCAATCCCGTTTATGACCCGGACGAACAACGCTTCTATCTCTATAACCCGGCCAAAGGCTTATGGGAACCGCAAACCGAACAGCGTATTATCTCCAAGTTGGCGGAAATGCTGCGGGAATATGCGCGCAAGGAAAAAATCCCGGATTTGGTCAGGCGGCAAAATGTGCGTTTATTGTCGGATATCATGGTATTTCTCAAAGCGGAGGCGGAGCGCCGGAAATGTTTTGAGAGAAGCGAGCACCGTTTTATCCATTGCGCCAATGGGGTATTGGTTTTTGATAATGTTCAAAATTGCTGGACATTGCGGGAGTTTTCCCCCGAGGACTACAGCCGGAACCGTTCCGAGATAGAATATATCCCCGGTGCCGGATGCCCAAGATTCCTTGACGAGCTGATATCCCCCGCCATGAGCGAAGCCGACGCGGACTTGCTGCAACTATACGCGGGCCAATGCCTGATTGGAGTGAATATTTCACAAACGTTTCTGGTTATCACCGGGACCCCCGGCGGCGGCAAGTCAACGCTGGTGAATATTCTGGAAGCGGTTATCGGGCGGCACAACTGCACGGAATTAAGGCTTGACCTTATGAACAGACCTTTTGAAACATTCCGTCTGCTGGGGAAAACCCTGTTGACCGCGAAAGACGTTTCCAGCCGCTTTCTGAACAGCGCCGGGGCTTCAAAGCTGAAAGCATTGACGGGGAACGATACGCAGACCGCAGAGATGAAAGGGGTTGCCGGTGGTATTGATTTTGTCGGATGCTTCAACGCAATTATCACCAGCAACAGCACCTTGCGAGTTACACTGGATGGAGATTCCGCAGCATGGCGGCGGCGTATGCTTTGGATCAAATATGAAAACCCGCCGCCAAAAGAGCCGGTATCCGAGTTTGACAGGGTGATTTTATCGACCGAAGCAAGCGGAGTATTAAACTGGATGCTTGCGGGAGCCGCAAAACTGTTGCGCGCGGGCGGGCGCATTTCACGCCCCCCGGAACAACAAAGGCGGGTTGATGATTTGCTTTTGGAATCGGATTCCGTCAGCAGCTTTATTGCTGATTGCGTCAAACCCGACGGAGGCGCAACCGTTACCATCAATGAAATGTTGATTGCATTCAATGAGTATTGCGACCAACGGGGATGGCAGCCATTGCCGGAAAGAGTTTTTCAGAAACAATTACCGGATGCGATGCTGAATATTCATCGGGCGGCGCGCAGGAACGATATCAAGCGCGATGGCAAATGTCAGAAAGGATATTCCGGGATGAGGCTCACGCGCGTATAAGTTGAAAAGAACCGTCCGAAGCGTCCGAAAAACACAAAAAACCGATGTTTTCGGACGGCCCCGGACGCTTCGGACGCTTTGCATTCACTTACGCGCATGTGAGAAAAACTTGCAAGGGAGAAAAAACATCATGTTACAGATCATTCAGGACACGCGGGAACAACACCCGTTTTCATTCGAGGGGTACCCGGTGGAAGTCAAACCGGGGGCACTGCCGACCGGGGATTACTCTCTTGACGGCTTCGAGGACCGGATAGCGATAGAGAGAAAGGCCGCCGGGGATTTGCTATCCTGCATGACCGGCGGGCGGGAACGCTTCACCCGGGAACTGGAACGGCTCCGGGGATATGAGGCCGCCGCCGTGGTGGTGGAAACCACCTTTGATAATCTTATCAACGGAAACCACCGCAGCAAAATCAACCCGGAAGCCATAGAACAGACGATTATATCAATGATTTGCAATTATCGTATCCCATTCTTTTTCGCAAAATCGCGGGAATTGGCGGAAGAGTTCACTTACAACTTTTTCCGGCATTATGTGCGACACGCAAAAAGAAGATACAAGGCAATAGCCGGGATGGAATAATATCCGCCGCCGATTTTGGCGACGGTGAAAACGAGAGGAAAATCATAAATCAACCCATATCAAGGAGAAAACAACGATGACCCGACACATAACGCGCGCGCGAAGCACAAAGCCGGAGGGGAAAGCCGTTCAGAATCTGGAAGAGCGGTACACCATGGCGGAGGTAATCCAGCGTCTCGACCGTTTCGGCGGACTGGTCAAGCCGACGGCCCGAAGTTTGGGTTGCAGCCGTTCGGCATTGAATGACTATCTAAACCGGAATCCGGCGGCAAAGGCGGCGGCGCGGGAAAACGTCGAAAGTTTGATTGATGACGCGGAACTATTTGTCGCCGACATTATCCGGGGAAAGATTGCATGTGATGTAAAAAGCCGTCTGGCTGCGGCGCAATACATTCTTTCCACCGTCGGCAAAAGTCGCGGTTATACGACGCGGACGGAAACCGCACTTACCACCGGGGCGGATTTACCGGGCTTCACATTCCGCGAGAAACGCCCGGAGGAATAACAAAAAGCCCGGAGAAGATTTGAGTAATACATAGGATATCTTATCGAGAATCACCAGACAAGGAGTAAATGAACATGAAAGAAAAATTGTTGCAGTGTATGGCTTGCGGACAGGTTGCGGCGGGAGAGAATCCGGAGAATCTGAAACGGGTTTGCCTTGCGTGCTGCCCCCGCCTGAAAATCGGGGCGGCTGATACCGCATACATTGTATTTCAAACGGAATTGCCGCAGGAGGTGAAACGCTGCCCGGAGCGCTTCAATCCGGCACCGGAAGCCGGAAGAGAGGAATAAAACAACAGAGGGGGCGGAAATGGAGAGGGGAGGGGGGCCGCTCTTTTATGTTTTTTATCCGGTTATTCCGGTTTTTTATCCGGTTATTCCGGTTTTTGTAACGATGAGAGAAACGGTTTTCCTTGTATTTTGAGGTGAAGCAGACTGGCTGCAGACCCAAAATTTATATCCGGTTTTTATCCGGTTATTTTGAGAATCATAAGGAAACTTGAGCTCAAACGCGAAAACAGGGTAAAAAAAGAGGACTTGCAGCTTCATTGCTGTAAGTCCTTGATTTTTAAATGGTGGTGGGAGATGGATTCGAACCATCGAAAGCGGTGCTAGCAGATTTACAGTCTGCCCCCTTTGGCCACTCGGGAATCCCACCAGTCTGGAGCGGGTAACGGGGGTCGAACCCGTATAACCAGCTTGGAAGGCTGGTGCACAGCCGTTATGCCATACCCGCAATACGGACATTTCAACCAGCGTCCCACTGGTATTGATTCTCTAAGAATCAATATTGGTGCCGACGGAGGGAGTTGAACCCTCACTCCGGTGAAGGAACTAGGACCTGAACCTAGCGCGTCTGCCATTCCGCCACGTCGGCTTTTTTCAACAACCGTCGCTCACGCTTGCCGGTCTTGCGACCGCCTCCCGTTTGCGATGTCATATACTGTACCTCAAAAAATCCTTTTTGCAAACCCAAAATCTCAGAAAAAATTAAAAAAAACTGATTTTTTTACTTGGAGTTGGTGACTTTTGGCGTTATCGTATAGTATGAGTTATTAATATGGAAAGTGTAAAATGGGTGTAAAAAATTGGAAACTCGCCGGGAATAATCTGGAAAGCCAAATCGAAACAGTGCAGCGGAAGTTCTCGCTGCCCCGTCCGATCGCCGTCTACTTCGCCGCCCGCGGAATCGGTGAAGATCAAATCCAGAATTTTCTTTCTCCCCGCCTCTCTCAACTGAGCGATCCCTACCGTTTCCCGGGCATCCGGGAGGCTTCGCAACGTCTGTGGAACGCCATTGCACGTCGCGAACCGATCCTCATTCACGGAGATTACGATACTGACGGGATCACCGCAAGCGCATTGCTGGCGCTGGTTCTCCGTCAGAACGGCGCAATCGTGCATTCGTTCATCCCCCACCGATTTGACGATGGATACGGCTTTACCCCCGAATCCCTTCAGAAGGCACTCGATACCTACGGCAACTGCGGAGTCCTCGTCACGGTCGATTGCGGCATTACCAGCTGTGATGCCGTCAATGACGCAATTTCCCGGGGAATCGACGTCATCGTCACCGACCACCATGAGGCCGGCGCAGAACTGCCGAAGGCTCTGGCGGTCATCAATCCCAAGGTCTATCCTGAACTCGAGGATCTGCAGGTGCTCTCCGGCGCGGGCGCTGCGTTCAAACTCTCTCACGCCTTCATCAAGTACGGACGCGAAAACAATCTCGGCGGATTTCAGACCCGGCTCGAGGAGGTGCTTGATTACGTGGCTCTCGGCACCGTTGCGGATATCGTGCCGCTGCTCGGAGAAAATCGGATTATGGTGAAGTTCGGCATCGAGACACTGCGCAAACAGCTTCGCCCCGGAATACGCGCACTGATCGAAAGTTCGAAAATCCGTTCGGAACTCACTCCTGCCGACATCACCTTCCGCATGGCACCCCGGATCAACGCCGCCGGACGGGTCGGCGATGCCAATGTCGCGCTGCAGCTGCTGGAATCCGAGCATATTGTCGAGGCGTATCATTTCGCATCACAACTGGAATCCTTCAACCGGATCCGACAGGACAAGGAACAGGAGATCTATCAGGAGGCCTGTGAACAGATCGAACGCCATCTCGCCTGGCAGAGCGACTATTCCCTGCTCGTCGCCGGGCGGGACTGGCACCAAGGGGTGATCGGCATTGTCGCCTCCCGACTGGCCCGCGACTACAACCGGCCCACCATCGTTCTCACCATTCAGGGGGATGTCGCCTACGGTTCCGGGCGCAGCGTGCCCAGCCTGAATCTGGTGGAGGTCCTCAGCCACACCTCCGGATTGCTCGAACGCTATGGCGGTCATCCCATGGCGGTTGGCATCGGGTTGCGGACCGACCGGATCGCTGATTTCTTCGAGGCGATGGACCGCGAAGTCCGCAAACAGATCACCTCTGCCGACCTGGAGGACTGCATCACATATGACGGAGAGGCGTTCCTGCACGAACTCACACCGGAATTTTTCCGATATCTGGCGCTTCTCTCGCCGTTCGGACACAGCAACGTTAAGCCGATCTACCGCTTCAACGATGTTCAAGTGGCGCGCTGTTCGACTGTCGGCGGGGCGCATACCCGCGGCACTCTCCGCAGCCATGCGGGGCAGATCGATTTCATCGCATTCAACCGACCGAGCCATCTGTTCCACGGGAAAACGCTGGACGTGCTCGCCACTCCGCAGCTGAATCATCATCAGGGGCAGGAGACCCCGCAACTCAACATCATCGATATGCGTGAAGTATATTGATGCTAATAACCATGAAATGTACAGAGAAAATTCAGGAAGCTTTTCTTCTGTGGCTTTCTCTTTTTTCCTGTATTCATGTGCTGACTGGAGTTGCCCGGTGTGATCTCGTGTATCTCTTTGCCGTTCCATCGGCAGAGAGCAGTCCGGTTGCGGGAGGCATGGTTGCCGCAGTCGCTGCGATCGTTGCATTGTGGGGAGTGCGCCGAATCCCGACGGAACTGGTGATCCGTTGCTTGGTGGTCTGGGTCGGAATGGTCCCCTTTCTGTTGCTGCCGAAGACACAGTTGATCTATGCTGCGTTCGCTCTGGTTTTCTTCAGTGGCTGGAGTGTCTGCCGTCTGCTGGCATGTTGCGGTGGCGGCCGCATGTTTCCACAATTTTCAAAACGGCACTGGCTGCTGCTGTTGACATTGCTGATTCTCCTCTTCATTGGGCAGGGGCTCTGGTTGTTCCGCGAGACGTTGAACCGGCTTCTCCTTTTCTGGGAGGACTGGGGTATCTTCAATGAGGTGGCGTGGAACACCTTGCAGGGGCGTTGGCTGCAGGTGGATGTTCATGGAGGGGAAAATTTCTTCGGCGACCATTTCATGCCTGGATTCTTTCTCTGGTTCACGCCGTTGCTCGGCGCGGTCCGTTCTCCATTTCTGCTGCCGGTTATCGGAGCGCTCTGCCTCTGGGGGAGTGCGGGGTTGATCTATCTGCTGGCGCGGCGCTGCCGGTTCTCGCCGGCGGAGTCGTTCTGCTGCGGTCTGGTGCTGCTTTTTAATCCGGTCATCAACAATTTAAATCTGAGCGGCATGTACGGCACTCATGTCATCAGTTTTTTTATTCCTCTGCTGCTGCTTTTCTATTGTCTTCGCCGAAGCGGACACCCCCGGTGGGCATTTGCCGTTTTTCTTTTTTCTCTGACCGTAAAGGAGTCGGTTGCGGTCTTCTGGATCGGCTGGAGTCTCTGCATGATGCTGACGCAGCGGCGGGAGTGGCGGAAATATGTACTCTCCGGAGGAATCGCACTCGGATATTTCCTGCTGGTGACGCAATGGATCATTCCGAGCTTTTCCGGTGGCTATCGATACGAAGCGCAGTATGCCGCGCTGGGAGGCAACGTGCTGGAAATGGCGCTCTCTCCTCTGCTGCGGCCCGCGGAGTTCTGGGGAAGGCTGGCACAGAAGAAAAATCTTCTTCTGCTGTTGTTTCTGTTGTCGCCGGTTTTTCTGGCCGTATTCCGGTGTTGGCGGCTGATTCCTGCCGCGTTGCTTCTTGTGGTGCTGAATATGCTTCGCGGCAATCCGGAAATGGTGAATTTCCTGATGCATCACAACACGGAATGCGCTGCGTTTCTGCTGGCTCTCTGCGTGACTGCGCTGGCGGAACGAGGACACATGGTCAGCGATCGCTTGGTCTTTGTCGGGATACGGTTCCCCGGTGTGCGTCGGAAACGGCGTGCCCTGCTGGGGGGTGTTCTGGTTTCGACACTGATGTCGTATTGGTTTTTTGCACAAGGAGTGACGGGGGCGGCGAATCTGCGCGCTCTGCTGGGGCGAAATCCTGACTGCTCCGAATTTTTTCCTGAAATCCGGTCTCAGATTCGACCGGGAGCCTGTTTTTCCGGTGACAGCTGGAGCGCTACCGTGCTGATGTTGCGCAACCGTTTCGTGCCATGGGGCTCCCCGTCGGCGGACTATTATCTTTATGGTACATGGTATTTGCGATTCGGTCAAGAGCGGCATCGCAAGATGCTCCGGAATCCGGAGTACAGTCTGGCCTGGATGAGAATTATCCGGCCCGGAATGGGGTTCTGGCTGTTCCGGCGCGGTCCGGCTCCGGAAGGGGGACCGCAGGTCATGGTTACCGAAGAGGCTTTCGCCAACTTCCCCGGCTATGAAGTGAACTCTCCGGATCCGGCATTTCAGATTCGAGTACATCCACTTTTTGCAGATACAGGGAAGGGAGAGAAAAAAATCTCTTTTCTGATTCGTCGTACCACAGCTTCCGCCGGTCGGTCGGTATTTCTCATTACTCTGTCTTGCGGGCAGGAGACGCAGCGTTTCCGGCTTCCGCGCGTCTGGCGGGGGGGGAACGCTGGAGAGCTGTTCGAGGTTACGCTGCAGCTCCCGGCCGGCTGGAATAACGTGACTGCCCTGAACATCGCAATGGAACCGGCGCGCTGATTTCTCCCGGTAAATCGTATTTTTTTCACAGGTCGGCCGAATTGTATTCTCCGCTTCTGCCGCCTATATTATGCGGAGTAGGCGGCTGTGCCCGCCGTGTCAACTACAGGAGTTTATTGCCATGATGCTGGAACAAGCCGCATTCCGGACGGCACCTGCCGCTCCGGAAAATGTTGTGGTCGCTCCGAATGTGCGTATCTCTCTTCTGACCGGCCGGATGGTTCGGTTTGAATGGAGCGCCGACGGAAAATTTGAAGACCGGGAAACCCTCGCGGTGCTCAACCGCGACCTCGGGCGGGTCAACTTCAAGACTTCCCGGCAAAACGGAAAGCTGGTTGTCACCACCGATTCCCTGACGATCGAACTGCTGCCGGACGGGAAGAGACTTTCCGCGGCAAACCTGAACGTCACGTTTGAACTCAACGGGAAAAAGGTCGTCTGGACTCCTGATTCGACCGATGACGGCAACCTGCTCGGCACCTGCCGGACGCTGGACGGTTGCGACGGCGACAAGAAGATCTTCAACTGGTATACTCCGGAGGAGCGGCGTGAGAAGCTGCAACTCTGCAAGGGATTTCTTTCGCGCTCCGGCTGGAGCGTTATCGACGACAGCCGGAACGTCGCGATCAAACGGATCAACGGCAATCGCAAGTGGGTGACGGCGCGCGAACCGGGTGAGCGTCAGGATCTCTATCTGCTCGCTTACGGGCACGCCTATGTCGATGCGCTGCATGATGCGGCGGAGGTGTTCGGTTCCCAGCCGGTTCCGCCCCGTTTTGCCCTCGGATACTGGTACAGCCGCTACTGGGCTTACAGCGATCGTGAAATTGAACAGCTGGTCGACGGCTTCGACCGGGCCGGAATTCCGATCGACGTGATGGTGATCGACATGGACTGGCATCTGGAGGGGTGGACCGGCTACACCTGGGACCGCCGCTACTTCCCTGATCCGGATGAGTTTCTCGCCCATCTTCACCGGCGCGGCTGCAAAGTCACGCTCAATCTCCATCCTGCGGACGGCGTCGGCCGACATGAAGAGCAGTTCGAAGCGATGGCGCGGGCAATGGGGCTCGATCCGGAGAAGGTGGACCGCGTGCCCTTCGACATTACCGACCCGAAATATATGAAAAACTACTTCAAGCTGCTCCACCATCCGGAGGAGAAGCGCGGTGTTGATTTCTGGTGGATGGACTGGCAGCAGGGGGAATCGACCGCCATTCCCGGTTTGGATACCCTGCCGTGGATCAATCACCTGCACTGGGTGGATATGCTTGGAAGGCGAAATCGTCACCGTCCGCTGATTTTCAGCCGGTTCGGCGGGATCGGGGCCGGGCGTTACGTGATCGGATTCTCCGGCGACACGGTATCCAACTGGGATTCGCTCAAGTTCCAGCCCTGGTTTACCGCAACCGCCGCGAACGTGCTCTACGGTTACTGGAGCCATGACCTCGGCGGCCATATGCCCGGCAACATCGATCCGGAACTCTATCTGCGCTGGATCCAGTTCGGCATGTATTCGCCGGTGATGCGGACCCACACCACCAAGAATGCCGATGCGGAACGTCGCTTCTGGGCCTATCCGGAACCGTTCAGCACCCTGATGGGCGATGTCGTCCGCCGCCGCTACGAACTGGTTCCCTACATTTACAGCGAGGACCGTTACGCACTGGAGAGCGGTGTCAGCCTCTGCCATCCGCTCTACTACGAATATCCTGAGGAAGAGAACGCCTACACCGCGAAGCAGGAGTACATGTTCGGCCGTGAAATGCTGTTGGCGCCGGTGGTGTCGCCGGTCGATCCGGAGAGCGAACTTGCGGCCGCCGATATCTGGCTTCCGAAAGGCGAGTGGTACGACGTTGCCGCCGGCAGCATGATCAAGGGCGGAAGGACGATTTCCCGGAAGTTCATGCTGAAGGAAGTTCCGGTTTTCGTCCGTCCGGGAACGGTGATTCCGGAGCAGCGCAATTGCCGCCGTCTCAACGACCGCAGCTACACCAATCTGGTGATGACGGTCTATCCCGGTGAAAGCGGCGCATATGATCTGTATGAGGATGACGGGATCACCACCGATTATCTCGACGGGAAATTTGCACGAATCGCCTTGTCCCATCGGAAGAAGGACGGTGTCCGCACGCTTTCGGTAGTCCATCGGGAAGGAACCTTTGCCGGGTTCCTCCGCCGGCGCGAACTGGAATTCCATTTGGTGGGAGTTGTCCCGCCGGAGCAGGTGGAGGTGAATGGGAAGAAAGCAACCTTCTGTTACCGGTTCGAAGATGCGAAACTGCCTGCCTGGCGGTATGACGGAGCGACGGCAACGCTGATGATCCGCGCCGGTTCCGTCGATCTTGAGGAAGGTGTTGAAGTCCGGGTGACCTACGGCGTGAAAGATGAATTCGCCGCGGCGGATGGTCTGCGCGGATTGTTCACCCGGCTTGACCGGGTGGCTGAGATTCACAATATGTTCAGTACCTGCCACGCCGACGGCGACCGGGAGCGGCTCGGGCAGGAGCTGGACTTCACCTCGGTGCGGATTTCCCGCCGCCCGGAGAGCTTCGAGAAGGAGCTTGCCGCTTTGCGTGTCGGCCTGCCGGAACTGCCGAAGGTGATCAAGGCGCAGACCCGGGTACGTTCCCGGAGTAACGCCGAGTGCCGTCGCCTGGCGAAGATCGCCGGCAATCTGCTGGCGGACTGCCTGAAGCAGGAGGACCAATAGATTCTCAAGAAGGTTTTGCTGGTATCCATTGCAGATAAAAGAGTCCGGTATCGGAAGAATATTCTTCCGATACCGTTTTTATTAGGGTTCCATAATGGACTCAGTCGGCAGCGGGAGCGGGATGCCGGATCAGTTCGTAGGCTAATGTCGCACCGATTTTTCGAAAAACCTCTGCGCTGAATCGGATTTCGCCGCCGGAAAGTTGTTGAAACGGTACTTCTGCGGTGCGGCTGCCGTCTGTCGCAACCGCATAAAGCTTCCAATTCCTCCCCCCGGGAGTTGTTCGAAGAGTAATTTCCGCCTTGCCGCGGGCAACGAGGATAGGCAAAGCTCCCCAGCGGGAAAGAAGGATCATCCGTTCGTCGCCGAAACATGTCCGATCCGGCAGCGCATTTGTCAGATGCAGCAGTAAAATGCGGGAGGATTTTGACAGCGGTCGACCGTCTGCAGACATAGCGGAGAAAACTCCCCGACCAGTTGAATTTTTGACCGAAAGAAATTCTCCCGCGCCAGATCGTTTTCCCGGCAGGATCAATACTTCACAGCTCGGAGTAACTGCTCGAAAAACTCCAGTTTGAGGTTGGAGGGTCAGCTGGCCGGTCGAGGAGTTGAAGATGCCGGTTTCCGCTTGGTAACATTCCCGAGCCAGAAGTCCGGCCCGGATCAGTTGTTGCAACAGATCTTTCTTAGTTTCAGATGGGCGGAAAACCGGGAGAGTACTTTTGCCGTTCGTGAAATTTCTGCCGAGATCGAGAAGAGCGGTGAACTTGCGTGGTAGTTTTCTCCCCGGAGGCAGCATAACGGTTCCAACCTGCGCAACCAGTCCGAGCCGGGCGATATCAGAAGGATATTCCAAACTGAAATCCATTCCGCTGCTGCCGTTCAGAGCCACCGCGAATACGGGGAACGCTGGGTGCAATTCCCGATCGAGGAAGAGCCGCAAGCCGATCCGTTGTGAGAGTGCCTTTACCGGATCGGTGGAGGAGTTGAAAAAATTACCGCGAGGATTGAACGTTTCGGAGATGACATTGTCGTCGGAGTGCGAATATGTGAACTGGAACAGCGCATCCCAGTCTTGCAATGCGGCATAAGCGCCGGTCAGTGGAGCGCCTTCTGCTCGGAAGGCGTTTGGAGAGGCAAAATCAAATTCGGTAATTAGCATGGGTTTCCCGTAGAGACGGCTAGGAAAGAGGCGACCAGGAGCTGGAACCGCTTCCGGAATTGCCGATCGGTTTCCCAGAGCGCTTGGCAGCTGCCACGGTGTTTCCGGAAAATTTGGATGGTCCCAGTAGAAGTGGTTCTCGACGAAATCATACTGATCACGCATCGGAGCAAGCAGTACCTTCGCCAGCATATTCTGGTCGGATATCGGTACCTTTACTCCGATTTCTTTCCGAAGGAAACGCTTCATTTCCGCAAAGGCCCGATTGTAGGTTTCCGTCAGGAAGGTCGCGAAGAGTGGATCGTTGCTGTCGGCCCGACCGCCGTGAAGTTTTTTCTCTTGCTTCCATTCCGCGAAGCGTTTCTTATAGATTTCAGCCACAAAAGGGGCGGCATTCCAGGTGTTTGCAATATTATCTTCGTTGATGAGAGAGAGGGAGATCAGCACAGGATCTTCTCTGAGCGCAAGCCCCGTATAGGGATTGACATGAGTGAGCCAATTCCGGGCGAATGACTTCCAGTTTTCCATTGCAGAGTCGAGAACAAAAACGAGCGGTTTGAAGGTCGGTTGCCAGGCTGCTTGTCCGGGAACTTCCCGAAGTTCTCCTCGAATCAGCATGCGTGATACATAAAGGTCCGTCGTGATATAAATACCACGTTTTTTCAGACAGGCGATCAGGTAGTCAAGTCGATCTGTCATGGTTGAGTTCAAGTTGGTACTCGAACCGTTTTGTTTGATTGTGAGCTCATTGTCGTGGTGATGAATCCGGATCGCATTCACTCCCCAGGCAGCCATGCGAGCGGCAAATTCTTCGGCATGAGCATGGGTAAGATATTGCGCGGAACGGCAGAGATTTACTCCGTAGAAGCGGACGGGCGTATCCGGGCGATCCCGGAATGCCAGATGCCCGTTGTGTATCTGGACCGGGCCGTACTTTCCCGCAGGGGCGTCGAGACGGTCGGAAAAATCGAGGATCGAGCCTCTTTGGATATTGCGATGGTTAACGATCGGTTGCCACGCATTGCCGGCTCTGATATAGTGTGGCTTTCTTCCATATCTTGGCAACGGACCGTCACCGACAGAGGCGGCGACAATTCCCCATACCGCCTGTCCGGATGAACGAAATGTGATGTTACGGATCGGTTTGTTTTCTATCGGGTAGCTTGAACGGTAAAGTCCGATATACGAGCTGCGGTTTTCACTGCTCCAGACCACTTCGCCGCAACGGCGTGGTACCGGCGCCCACCAGTTGCCGACATCGTAACTGTTGACTTTGAGAGTGGAGCCGGTGCCGTCGGCGTAGACGAGTTCGATGGTACCGACCGGCCGGTCGGGGGTGGGCCAGGCTGTGGCATGCAGGATATGGAGATACTCTCCGGATACATTTTTTTTCTGTTCCGCTTTGGCGCTGCGCGGGAAATAATGCCGAAAAGGCCCGGCGAGCACAATACAACTTTTTCCGTTGTTGCGGGCTGGATCAATAATGTCAAAATTGACGTTGTTCCAGCGATGTCGACCGGGCGGGAGCATGGCAAGATCATTCTCGCTGCCCTGATCGGTCCAGCCGCCTTTGCGGTCATCTGCGGTTTCATCGGCGAATCCGGTATTCACTGCGCCGGAAAGATCGAGAGGTGTGCTCCGGTAACGCTGCACATTGATATCGAGGTCGATGGCGCATTGGGTGATTTCTCCTCGTGCAGGAGTGAAAAAGAGCCGCAGCGTATAAACATCCTTGCCGAAGGGGCGATCGTCCTGAATGAGAATATCCAGTTTCCCGCGGAAAGTCAATTTATATTCCGCAAGGGGCAGGATCAGGGTTGCCGCCTTGCCCCGAAACAGGGTCGATCCTGATTTTTTCAGATGGGTCCTGGGCAGGATGATTGTTTTTTTGCCGTCGATGAAGAGTTCCCGGCCGGAAAAACTTGAGACAGGCAGAGCCGCCGCGGCGAAAGCAATATCGTTGAATTGTGCAAGAGAACGAAATGAGAGTTCTGCATGATACCGATAGTTTTCCGGGGAAGGTCTGGTAAGCTGTTCACGAAACTTTCCGGCAGGAAGGGCAGGATGACGAATTTCCGCTTCCAGCAGGTTGCCGGACTGCTCCTGCCGCTGCCGGGTTATCCGGAAGAAGGAAGATTCCTGTGTGAAATTTTTCCATTTTGTGTCAAAGCAGCGGACGGTAAAAACTGTTTCCCCGATTTTGAGTGATCCGCGCGATGTCATTTGAATCGGTTCGGATTGAACGGCAGCTTGCAATACAGGAGTTGTTCCAAGCAGGAAAATCGCCAGAAGAAGCATAAGACGCTGCATATTGTTGTTCTCCTTCTACCGGTTGTAATACCAGAATGGGTCATCGTTTGCAAGAATCGGAATGGAACGGGCTGTCCGGAATTCAACATGCCCGTCGCCCATTGCGATATTGACGCCACCGGTGTGGCGCCATTTCGCTCCGTTGATGATGTCCATTGTGAAATCAAAATTGCCGCCGGTTACGCCGCACAGTTCGCCGCGTCCCGAGAAAACTGCCGGAGAAGACCAGTTGCCGGGGCGATAGAGGTCTACTACCGCCGCAAGTTGCGAGGGATGACGGATCGAACCGATGGTCCGGTAGCGGGTGGAGGTGTAACTCGCATTCGGGAAGAACCCTCCGCTCTGTCCGCCGTCCATGGTTCGTACCGTATGGGCATTGGCTCCATAATGGAGTCCGCCGCCGCCCTTCTGGGGCGAGAGTACATCAGTTGTCGCCGGACAGGCGAATGGAGGATAAGGCCGGTTGTCGGAGCCGAAAAATCCCCAGTCCGCCACAGTGGTGCCGCTCATATAAGCGTAAAGCAATGATTGCCATTTGCCGGATGAGCCGTCTCGGCCCCCGTTCCACGGTAGGATTTTGCCATCATGAGCGTCTGTGTACATGGCGAGAACAGTCATGATCTGTTTCTGGTTGTTGATGCAACGGAGTGTGCGTGCCCGTTCGCGTGCCTGATTTAAAGCGGGTAGCAGAAGGGCGGCAAGAATTGCGATGATCGCAATTACAATCAGGAGTTCAATTAACGTAAAACAGAGACTGTGTCTTTGGAAGTTGTTCATGATTTTTCCTTTCCCAGTAATTGGATTTTTCACTGTGCCGGACGAATTCATTTTTGATATTGTTTCCAAATAATGCTATTATAATTATAGCAGAAAAAAACGAAGATAATACATCAAAATAATCAAAAATCATTGAAGAATTGTCATAATGGAGGCTCCGAATGAACAGGCGTTACGGAAATATCCCGAAGGAAACGATTCAGTTGTTTCTGCCATTGAATCTGAATCATCCTGCTGTTCTCCGGTTGCAGTCCGCCGGTATTGCGATGTGTGGAATCAGTGAGACGACTCCAGGTTTTCATATTCTCCGGCAGAGACCGGATTTTATTCTGGCGATGTTCGTGACTGGAGGACGTGGCAGCATGAAGATTGCCGATAAGAAGGTCGAACTTTGCCGCGGAGATTTTGTGTTGGCTCCTGCCGGGTGCCGTCAGGAATATTTTCATATGGGGCGAAAGCGTTGGATTTTTTTCTGGTTCCATCTGAAACCGGAAAATTCCTGGCAGAAGTCACAGATCAAAGAGATGGTACTGGGGCGCTGCAACAACATGAAGCTTCTGCAGGATGCCATGCTCGGACTTTTTACTGAAGTTATTTTTACGTTGCGGGCGGCACCGGAGGATGCTCGACGGTTGCTGCGATTTTATGAGGATTCGCTGCCACTGGATGAGACTTTAAACGCCTTCCAATTAAAAATTGCTCAGTTCCCTTTTTATTCCAATGAACTAGCGGAACTTTACGGAGGAATCATCGTTGCCTATTTGAAGCGGGAGGTTAAATCATTGTTGCAACAACTGGATGAGGATGAATATCGCTGTCGGCTGGAAAATTTGTGGAACATTCTCGCTGAACAGCTTGAGCAGCCATGGGACCTGAAACAAATGGCATCACTGGTCAGCATGTCGGTCCCATCGTTGATCCGGCATGTCAGGGCGGCATATCGCACTACTCCCGGGCAGTTTCTCGGGCGGATGAGGTTGAAACATGCGGCGGAATTGCTGCTTTCCTCGCGAATGCCGATTGGCATGATTGCGTTGAAAACGGGATATGAAAATCCCACTTCCTTTGCTGCTGCATTCAAACGAGAATTTCAATATTCTCCGCGAGAGTATCGGAGACGTAATCAGCCGGAGTTGCAGTAATCCGAAGTCTCTCGTCTCGGCAAGCTGGACAAATTCCACGGCTGCTTTTGTGGTAAAAAAAACACTTCTTCCGTCTGACTTCAGAGGATGAAGTGTTCCGTGTTGCAGAATATAGATTGTCGCGAGCTGAAGGAATCCTCTTCAGCGGTGACAGTCTTACTTCTTGGTGAGCACGCTGTTGATGCGTTTGTGCCCGGTGGGGATCGGTGCGTCGTGCCCGCGGTCCGGGGTCGTGTCGATGTGCTTCTTCACGCCGTCTGGCAGCGAGTTGTAGACCGTGTAGACCGAAGTCGGCGCACAGGTGAAGTCAATGAAGCCGGTTGAGAGGTAGATCTCACACTTGATCCGCTTGGCGAAGTTGTTGTTGTCGAAGTATTCCGCCGTGGCGCGAACCTTTTCATCGCTGGGTTTGCCGTCCTTGACGGTGTAGAGCCGCGGCCATCCGGGCTGGCGGCCGACCATCCAGCCGGCATGGTCACCGAGAGCCGGAACTCCGGCGACGCAGAGCGTCACATCCGGATCAAGTCCGGCGGCGGCGAGCGACTGACCACCGCCCTGGCTGCCGCCGCGCACGATCAGCGTCTTGCCGTCCCACTCCGGCAGGGATTTCACATAGTCGAGCGCACGCATGACCCGCAGATACATCCCCTTGAAATAGAAATCATCACGATTCTGCTTGCCGCGATGAGAGTAGTTTTTAAGCTCATTGGCGGCAAGATCACTGTAGAATTTGGCGTCCTTGCCGTTGTCGATACCGTGGGCGTTGATGTCAAACGTGATGGCATTGCGTCCCTGCCAGAGCTGCTTGTTGGCGCTGCGGACACCGGCTCCATGATAACTCACGATGGCCGGGAGGGATTTGGGCGCCGCCTTCACGGGCATTGCCAGATACCCGGAGACCGGCATCCCGCCGGCGCAATCGACCTTGACATCGTAGCAGACAACCTTGCCCTGAAGCTGCTTCGGAACCGAAACCTCGGTGCGGGTCGCCTTGACCGGAACCTTGTCGAGTTCCGCGCGCTGCGCCTTCCAGAAGGCGTCGAAGTCGGCCGGTTCGGTGCCGGAAGGCTTGATCTCCTCCGGGGCGACCATCGCACCGATGCCGCCGGAGTAGGCGCGATTCCAGCGGTCCTTCGGAATCCGGATCGGTTTCTTGTTTTCATCGAGCGCGGTGAGGATCATGGAAAACCAGCCCGGTTCATCGAGTTTGCCGGTGATGACGACCGTCTCCTCGCTCGGAACAACCTTCCGCCCCTTGCGCACCCCGTTGATGAAGGTATCGCAGCGCATGAATTTCCCCTTGACCGGTTTGCCCTGTTCGAGCATCTGACCGTTGAGGGTGATGGTTTCGCCTTTCTTGTAGATGGCGCCGGGTTTGTCCACGGAGGTCTTGAAGGAGTACGGCGGAATCTTCTTCTGGGGTTTGGAGGCCTTCTGCGCCTTTTGCGCTTTATTCGCCTGTCCGGCGGGAGCCGCCGTCAGCATGGCCGGAGTGAGAAAGACTGCCGCCGCCACGAGGGCGAACCATTTCAGACTGCCTTGACGCATGGGAAATCCTTTCCTTGTTGTGTGTAATTCGGGGCGATATCTTTTACCATAGCAGTCTCTTGCCGCAAAGTCAATTGCTTCGCCGGAAAATGTTCCGATTTTCCGATATACCCTGCGGAAAAATCATACATAGCTGAATCACAGAGGATCACGGCGCGTGGCGCGATGGAATCCGGCAACGTTTCACGGTGGGGTAATCCCCTCTTTCTCTCAAGCGCGGCATTATGCAGAAGCAGTCAAAAAATACAGATCCCATTGGGAGAGAGTCCTCCATGGAGCCCATTCTTGTTTTATGCCGCAGACGCATGAAACCATCTTTCGTACCTGTAAGATGTCGTGTAACCAGTGAATGAGTGAGGGAAATCTTCGTTATATCCTTTGTGCCATACGTCCAGAGCTTTTTCGAAATTGGCTGCTGACTCAATCTCTCTCGACCGGAGCAGCTCTTCTTGGCGCGTTCGAATGACCCTTTCTGTATAGACATTGCCTTTAGGATTGCTGTAACTGGCGAATATCTGTTGAATTCCAGATTCGGAACAGGCCTTGAAGAAAATTATCGAAATGGGTTGGCACCCATGAGCATTGACTGATTCCGAAATGATGATGGCTTTTCGAATCCCATTCGGAAATGGAGGTAGATTGCTTTTTTTCATGCGACAATCCAGGCCGACGACTTGCTGCTCAAACTCATGTGAGCAGGTAACAATTTCTTTGTTTTCCAATCTTTTACAATATGAAGATATTTCCACTCGAAAGCAGGAGGCATCATTTTCATCATATCGATACCCCAATATCAATGAGGAATAACCGTTCCAGGTTTCTGTGTCTTCACTTTACGAGGCGCTTTCAACCAGCGCAGTTGCGAGCATTTCCCAGCCTGTCCATTTTCTTCGTGCTCATGATCGCTCCTTTTCGATGACTCTTTTTGTTTAGCACATCTTTCAATGGGGGCAATATACGCTTCTGTTCGGCAGGATCTTTATCTTGTCCGGAAGGGAGAGTTTCCACTGGTTCTTCCGGCATTCGCCCCGGATGATCCCACTTGGCGTGGAAAGTTCCACGTTGACATCAAAGCCGGGACTTTTCGGATTGATCCGGATTGTTTTGAACCCGGGCACAACAATCTCAATGCCGAGCAGCTGGTGTGTAAGCAGTTCTGCCGGACCGCCGCTCCAGCCGTGGCTGTGACTTGGAAAATTGTTACGGTCTCCATCACAATAGAATCGGGCCCAGTGTTCCGGGGTTGAAGTATACCCGAGCGAGGCCCAACGTTTCCCCCAGCGTTCACGGATGATCCTCAGAACCAAATCGAAGCGCCCGGCTTTGTCCAGCGCGGTCAAGATCGTGTGTGTGGCAAAGCAGTCACCTTCCAGCGCCTTGACCGTGCATCGGTCAAATACGGCATCAACGAGCCTGTTCTGCACCGTTTCCGTCAGGAGTCCGGCATGGATTGCCAGCGCACAGGCGTATTCACTGACCGATTTCGAGCGGACCCCATGAAAGATAGAATCAATCAGTCCGTCACCGGTTTCTGTCAGGAACATTTTGCTGTATTTTTCCTTCAGTATGGCATAATCCTCGCGGCATTGCGCTGCGCGGTAATGGTCCTTATAATGCAGGGCGATCTTTTCCAGATACAGCAGCATCCATGCGTAGTGCGCATTGAGCGCAGCGGAAACACCGCGGCGGGCATCTTCATTTAGATTGTAGCTCCAGTCTATGAACGAATCCGGGAGGTGTGCCAGAAAACCATCGCCGTTACGGAAATTTCGGTAAAAATCGAGCGTGGTCAGCAACTTCGGATATTCCGTCATCAGCAGAGAGTCGTCTCCGCTGTAAAGATAATATTCCCACATCGCACGTGGATAATGCAACCCGACATCGTTGTAGGTCCGCCAGAAGATCCCGGAATAATTGCTGATCGGCGCAGGGATCCCGGTCGGACGCATCGAATGGCTGGTCTGGTCAAGATATTTGCGCGTCATTCGTGTTTCGCCCATACTCCAGAGCAGCGTATGCAAAATGCTGCCGCAGATATCGTAGCACCATTGTCCGGTTTCACGGGAGGGAGTATCGAAAATACAGTCGGAAGTGCAGAGGTCGACAGTGTTTACACTCATATCATAAACTTGCTGGATCTCCTTATCCGGAGTCTGAAATACGGCACGGTGATTGAACGGATAAATTTCCTGTTCGACATGGAAGCGGAGAATTCTCACGGTGTAGGGCGGACTTCCCCAGACCCGTATTTTTAGATACCGGAACGACTTCCACATGAACGGCATGAAGACTGTTTTTTCGCCGCTCAGCCGAAAACTGTCGGCAAACGGGGTCGTGACGGCGATATTGAAATGTCCGTCGATCAGATCCTCGGCATAACCGAAGGATATCCTCGATCCGGCTGGGCCTTCGGCTTCGAATACGGGGCGACCGCGCAGGATCTTGCCAAAATCAAGCAAAATTGCCGGATCATAAACTTCGCCGCCTGCTGCTTTCCCAAATCCGGAGAGTTCGCAGCTGCCGTTTGCGGAGAGAAAAGCCTCGGCATTGATGATTCTGCAGTGTTTCAAAGCCTGACCTTCTGCGGAAAGCGGAAGGCTCAGGTCCTCGCGGTCACGGCTGGAGCATTGAACGTGGATATTCTCGGAAAGGGATAAGATCTTTTCCGGTCGAACATCCCGAAATTGCAGCAGCGGGATATCCCGTTTGATCAAATTGAACCAAGGCGTGACTGCGGGCGGTGTGTCATCGCCGCGGTTTCCGCGCCAGATTCGGGCATTTTCCCAGCGGGAAGCATCAAAGTTGTTCAATTTCCACCCTTTGGGTTCCTTTCGGGCATCAAAACTTTCCTGATACGGAGTGTAGACGCTTGCGCAGTAGTAGAATGTGTTGGTTTGCCAGGCTTCCGCGATGCAGCATCGCCACGACTCATCGGTTGCGGCCAGCACACTGTTATTTTCATCGGCGAGCTCCGCAAGAAGTCCGGCCTGAAATGTTTTTCCGTTGATCTGAAGTTCAACTGCGATCGTGTTGTTTCCCTGATGCAGAAAACCGGTAACGTCCAACTCGTTGTAATAGCGGTAAAAAACCATGCTTGTGACCGGTCCGCGGTCGACCATGTTTCCATTGATCCAGAGACGGTAATAACTGGACCCGGTGATCGAAAGTAAAGCCTTCCGGGGAAGGTTGTCGATCGTAAATTCGCGGCGAAAAAGATAGTACGCATTTCGCTCGCCCTCCTCCAAATATGGCTGCGGCGGCGCAAATTCGTGTGAACTAGGGTGGGCAATCCAATATGCCCGCCAGTCTTTCCATTTCGGATTGAGCATTTCAGTATTCCTTTTTTGAAAAATCGTATGTGTCCGCTTGCTGAATCAGAAAAACGCGTGCATCGAAATCACCGAGGATATCGTAATTGTTCCCCGCGACGACCCAGGTGTAGCCCGGGGCCTCGTGAGGTTCTATCTGCGTAATCAATCGATGACGGCTCCGGAGAATCCGTGCGCCGAGCTCCCGTTCTGCCGCCGTTTGATAGAATCAGAACCGTTCCGGTTCCGCCGGGCGGTGAAATACTCCCGGTTTTCCGGCCTGCTCCAATTCCACCGCGATCCGTTGTCCGATATGCCGTGCGGCTGGAAGTTTGGCTGGAGCGGAAAGAACCACACGGATTGAACCCCGGCTTCCGTCATCCATTCGAAATCCCGGCGGATGACCGCCTCATCTCATTGACTCCACATCCGGACTTCTGCGTGTGAAGCCCAGTAGTTGCATCCGACCTTCATTGTTTTGTCCCCGTGTTGATTGGTTCCCTCATTAACTATGGGATCAGGACGGTGAAAAAACAATTTCAGACTGGTGGAATTTAATGCAAAATTGTGCAGCAAAAATGCAACTTAATGCATCATTTCCGGCGGAGGCGTGGAGACCGAACCACGGAGAATCAGCTGGGCCGGGATCGGGATATCGCCGTCCGGAACTTCTCCGGCGGCAATTGCTTCGAGCAGGTCGAACGCCTTGGACGCCAGTAAATTGAAGTTCTGACGGATGGCGGTGAGAGGCGGAATGGCAAAACGGCAGAACTCCTCCTGTTCCCAGACGATGAGCGAGAGTTTCTCCGGCGGCGGACAGCCGAAGCGGAGCAGCGTGAAATAGACCTCCGCCGCGCTCCCTTCGCCACAGGCGATGATGGCGGTCGCTCCGGCATCGAGCAGCTTCCGGAGCATGCCGCCCGGACCGTCGACCCGGGCCGGAGGCGGCGGGAAAAGTGCGTCGTCGACGATCAGCCCCTCCAGCGGAAAACCGTGGGCGCGCATGACCTGTTCGAACCCCTGCCGGCGGTTGCGCGAGGTGTGGGTTGGCGCGCCGGAGAGCAGCAAGCCGATCCGCCGGTGCCCGAAACCGGCGAGATGGTTGACCGCTTCCGCCATCGCCTGCACTTCGTCGGTGAAAACCGAATAGACTCCATTGAGATGGCGCGGCATGTCATTGACGCAGACCAGCGGCAGCTGGTGCGCCCGCCCCCATTCGAAGGCGAGCTGCTGCCGGAAGTCGAAGGAGATCGCACCGTAAAGGGAACGCTCTTCCAGCGGCGCCGGATGGTCGGCGGCAACCGATTCCAGCCGCAGACCGCGTAGGCTGCATTCCCGGCGCATGCCATTCAAAATGCCGATGGAATAGCTCCCCAACGGCAGGTCTGTATCGGGAAGGATCAGAACAACGGTGCGCTGTTCCGGCGGAGGACGGTAGCCGAGGCGCCGCGCCGTTTCTATGACTCTCCGGGTGGTTTCCGGCGAGATCTCCGGGCGTCCGGCCAGAGCCCGGGAGACGGTGGAACTGGAGAGATTGAGCTCTCCGGCGATCCGACGAATGGTGACGCGTTCCGGCCCCGGCATTTTCCGACCTCCTTCCGACGCGGTGAAGTTCCGGCGAAACCATGACATTTCCGCCGGTCGTGCTTCACAATAGCGCTTCCCGCGGCGGAATGCAAACGGAACCGCCGGTTTTCTTCTTCCGATTCTCCGAAAATCCGGATCAGGGGGCCATGAAGGCGCCGCCGTTGAGATTGATGATTTCTCCGGTCAGGAATCCGGTCCGGACGATGTCGAAGGCGAATTCGGCAACCTCCGCCGGGGAGGAGCCGCGACCGAGCGGAATTCCCGCCATCTCCTTCTGCAGCATCTCCGGCGTCAAACGCGACGAAACCATATCGGTGAGAATCAGCCCCGGCGCGAGCACGTTCGAGGTGATGCCGTACGGCGCTCCGAGGTTGGCGAATCCCCGGGAGAGGGCATGCATCGCCGACTTCGCCGCCGCATAGGAGAGCATCCGCTCGTTGGCGGGCTGGTAGGCCCATAGACTGGAGATGTGGAGCAGCCGCCCCCACCGCCTCTCTTTCATCCCCTCAAGAGCGAATTTACCGCAGAGATAGGCCCCTTTGAGATTGACTCCCATGACGGTGTCCCACCATCCGCCATCGCTCATCTCCGGCGTTCGCTTGTAAGGATCGATACGGGCATTGTTGATGAGAATGTCCACCTGTCCGACCCGGCCGAACATCTCGCGCACCGCCTCTTCACTGGAGATGTCGCACTGAACCGCTTCGCCGCCGACCGCTTCGGCGACCGCCAGCGCTGCCTCCTTCCCGTGGGCATAGTTGACGATGACGCGGCATCCGGCGGCGGCGAACCGCCTGCAGAGCGCTTCGCCGAGACCGCGCGAACCGCCGGTGACCAGCACGGTTTTTCCCTTGAATTCCTCACACATGGCGTACCTCCTTACCAGTCGCAGACCGCACCGTCAGGGCGGAAGAGCCGGGGAGTGCCCGCCACGATGCGCGGATGTTTGCGGATCAGTTCCTCATCGAGTTCGATTCCCCAGCCCGGCTTCTTCGGCAGCTCGATGAACCCCTCCTTCACCTGCAGCGGTTCGGTGATGACCTCGTTCCGCCAGTCGTTGAGGAAGAGCCGCTCCTGAATGAGGAAGTTCGGCGCAATCGCATCGAGGTGAAGCGAAATCGCCGTGATCACCGGACTCATCGGACAATGCGGTGCGACGAAGGCGTCGAACGCTTCGGCGAGATGGGCCACCTTGAGCCCCTCATTGAAGCCGTGGCAGTGCGCAAGATCGGGCTGGGCGATGGAGATCGCCCGCTTCTCGATCAGCCGCCGGAACTCCTGCGGCCGGGTGAGCCGTTCGCCTGCCGCGATCGGAATGTTGACGCTGCGGGCGACGCGGAGCATTCCCTCCTCATCCTCCGGCTGGACCGGCTCCTCGAAGAACATGAGATCGTACTCCTCCAGCGCTCTGCCGATCTGGATGGCGAGATTGGAGTCGTAGCGGCCGTGGCCGTCGAAGCAGATGGCGGCATCGGGGCCGACTGCGTCGCGAACCGTCTCCGCCGCCTTGGCAACCCGGCGGACCGTTTCGGTGTCGTGCAGCGGCCAGCTTGGAATCGCCAGACTGAACTTGAACGCGGCGTAGCCGTACGCCTGCGCCTCCTGCGCCTTGTCGCGGATGACGGCGGGATCGGTCGCTCCGCCGCTCCAGCCGTTGGCATAGACGCGGATCTTGTCGCGGACCGCGCCGCCCAGCAGCTGCCAGACCGGTTTGCCGAGCGATTTGCCGAGGATGTCCCAACAGGCGAGTTCGACTCCCGAAATGGCGGAGGCCTTGACCACGCCGCCCTTCCAGAAGCGCTGGCGGATCAGCACCTGCATGAGGTAGCCGATCCGGGTTGGATCCTGCCCGACGATCAGATCTTCGAGATCGCGCAGTGCGCCGAGGATGGAGTCGTCGTGGCTTTCGAGCGTCGCTTCGCCGAGGCCGGTGAGCCCTTCGTCGGTGTGGACGAGAATGTAGAAGTAGTTCCGGTTGGAGAGTAATCCGCAGCCGGGCGTGGGCGCGCCCACGAGGACAGGTTCGATACGGGTTATTTTCATGCGTTCACCTCTTTCAGATGGAAAATTCTGCAATCGAAGTCACCGTAGAGTTCGGCCTGAATGCCGACATTGGCGGCGCCGCGGCCGGAGATCGGGTGATAGCGGAAGAGCCGCACGGAATCATCTTCCTGCGCCTTTTCGCCGTAACAGGTGATTCCGTAAAGCGCATCGGGCTTGAGGCCGACGAGTTTCACCGGCGGGAGCGCGTCGGCGAACTGCATCGAACCGCCGAGCAGGAACACCACCGCTTCGGAACGATCCCGGGCGACATATTCATAGATCGCCCACGGGTGTTCCCGATGGCTGGCCAGCCGGTAGAGGTCGCCGAAATTGGTGACGTGGCGCAGTTTCTTGTAGAGATCGGTATAGCGGCGGATCTCCGTAAGTTCCGCGTCGGAACAGCAGGTTAGATCCTTGCCGCAGGCCAGCGAGCCGAGCATGCCGCAGAACGCCTGGAACTGCAGCGGAGTTCTCCGGTGGTTGACGTGGTACATCGAGTCGCTGATGTGGCAGGCGCCGCCGGCCATGCGGGGCGGATTGACCATCGTGAACCCCTCGTGTAGCTTGAGCATGTCGAGTGCGTCCTGATTGTCACTGCGGTTCATGCGGCCGAAGAAGCGGGTCATGGCGAGGTCGGCGCGGGAGGCGCCCGACGAACAGTTCTCCATCAGAAGTTCCGGGAAGTCGGCGCTGAGCCGTTCGAAGATCCAGTGGAGATTGTGAACGTAGTCGATCCAGATCCGCCCCTGCTGTTCCGGCGGCAGGTCGCCCCAGCCGGGAGAGCTGACGAAGCAGTTCATGTCGAGCTTGAGGTATTTGATCCCTGTTTCGGAAACCAGCTTATGGAGCTGCTGGTAAATGTGTTCCGCCACGTCGCGCCGGGCGAAGTTCAGCATCACCGAGGTGCGGTTGACGTCGGCGCGGTAACGGGTGAAGGGTTCCCGGTCCGGGTAGCGCATCGCCCATTCCGGATGGGCCTTGTAGAGGTCGCTGGCCAGCTCGTAGGATTCGATTTCGACCCAGAGGCCGAACTCCATGCCGAGCGATCGGACCGTTTCGATGACCGGCTTGAGGCCGTTGGGGAACTTCACCGGATCGGGGAACCAGTCGCCGAGCGCATGCTGCCACCCGTCGTCGATCACGAAGAGTTCCGCACCGATGCGGCTTGCGAGCTTCGCCGCGCGCAGAATGTTCTCCTCGTTGACGTGGATATTGATGCATCCCCACGAATTGAAGATCACCGGCATCGGTTCTGCGGCGATCACCGGCGGCAGCACGTGACGCATCTGGTAGCGGTGGAGCACCCTGCTTGCGCCGCTGAAGCCGGCCGGGCTCCAGCCGCCGGAGAAGACCGGCGTGGTGAAGCTCTCCCCCGGCTTGAGAATGAGACGGTTGTCGAAGTCATGGATGCCGCCGGTGACGGCGGTACGGTCGTAAGGATCGCGTTCGACGGTGATCTTCCAGTTGCCGCTCCAGTGGAGCGCGCCGAAGAACACCTCGCCGGAGAGTTCGTCGGCATTCCCGCCGTCGAGGGCGAAGTACGGTACCGCGAAGGGGCCGGAGAGGCCGGTACGGCTCTCCATGGTGAATTTGCCCGTCGTCACCGGGATGCGGTCGATCATCGCTTCCTTGCCCCAGTGTCCGGAGAGATGGGTGAGCCGCCAGGGGGTGGCGGCAAAAGGAAGCTGCCAGGCGGCGGAGGCGAAGTTTTCGAGTTCGACCGGAGTTTCCGCGTGGTTGGTGATTTCGCTCCAGCGGTCGATGAGTTCGAGTTCGGGCCAGACGCGGTAGAAGAGCTTGACGGTGAAGGGATGGGTCTCCTCTTCGAGAGTGATTTCCAGCAGTTCATGATCGAATTTCTTCTGGACCCGGCTGCCGGCAAAGCGGAACTTCGAGCCGCGCACACCGTCGGCGTACTCCGCCTTGATGGCGCATTCATGATAGTATTCTCCGAAGAAGGCGGGATACTCCTGCAAGCTCGCTCCCTGCTGCCGGTCGGAATAGTGGCGGTGCCACTGCAGGTCGGCGGCGTCGGGGAGATCATCGGCGCGGTCGAGTCCGGCTCCCCAGTAGAGGTGGATTGGTCTGCAGCCTTCCTGTATTTCGAAGGCGTAGCTCATTTCCCCAGCGGTGAGCAGGAAGCGGGTTCCGGAACGGTCGATGGAAATGCTCATGATGTCAGATTCCTTTGAGGCACCCGTCGATGATTTCATCGAGATTGCCGGTTGCGAGGTTGGTGGTGGTGTCGGCGCCGCCGTAGTAGATGCGCAGTTCCCGGGTTTTGAAATCGGCGATCGCTCCGGTGGCGAAGACAACTTCGGGGATGACGCCGCAATGTTCATACTCCATCTCCGGAGTGAGGAGGTAGCGGTTCATGAGGCCGATGATCTTCTCCGGATTTTCAAGGTCGAGCATCAACGCGCCGAGGCTGTAACGGAAGCCGGTGAAGGTGTTTTGAACGCCGTGGATGATTTCGAGCCAGCCCTTTTCGGTCCTGATCGGTACCGTAGGGCCGATTTTGAGATTGTTCCACACCATGAAGTCGCGCTGGAGGAGCGGCCGGTATTCGCCCCAGTGGATCAAATCGGGCGAGCGGGAGATCCAGATGTGCGCCCAGGATTTCTCATAGGGGGCGCCGAGGCTGTAGGGGCGGTCGAGCCGGACATACTCTCCGTTGATCTTTTCCGGGAAGAGGCAGGGGACGCGGTTGTGTGGCAGAGCGATGATTTCGATCGGCTCCGCAGAGAGAAAGTCGGTGGTGCGGTAGAGCAGTGCGCAGCATCCCCAGCCGGAGTTGGCGGGGCGCATGATGTAGTAGCACTGATCTTCGGGGAACCAGGTGACCCGGCAGTCGATCGGGTGGAAATCGAGGTTGCCGAACCGTCTGGTTTCATCGACTTCGAAGAGCGGTTTCTCGTGGATGTCGAAATGGATTCCGTCGCGGCTCTCGGCCACATGGCAGCGGGCGAACCTTTCGTTGCGCATCGTGACCGACAGCAGCAGGATGGTGCGCCCGTCCGGCGTCATCACCTGTCCGGGATTGAAGACCTGTTCCGCTGCGCCGTACGGAAAGTCCTCCGGGCGGAACAGGGGATTGTGTTCACTTCGAATCAACATCGATTTGAAGTTTTTCGACATGATATTCCCCTTGATGGTTGGAGTTGTGACCGGCGACGGAATCTCCGGCTTTCGATATAGTGTAACAGGTTTCCGGGGAAAGACAAGCTGTGCCTCCGTTTCTTTTCTGCAAGAATAAACAAAAAAATACAATATTTGCAAAAAAAAGTGGAAATCCGGTGATCCCGGTGATACGTTATCCGGAGAGAGGGGAGGTCTCCATGCGGAAAAAGAGTGAATCCGGAATCCGGCAGATCGCCGAACTGGCGGGGGTGGATGTTTCGACCGTGTCGCGGGCATTGAATCGTCGGGCGCATGTGCAGCCGGAGACGGCGGCGCGGGTGTTTGAGGCGGCGCGGCAGGTGGGATACCGGCAGAAAACGCTCCGGCGGGTGATCGCCTTGATCCTGCCGGAGAGCCGGACAATCCTGAAATGGTACTCCATCAACGTCTTGAACGCACTGCGGCTTGAGGCGGAACAGCGGAACTGGTGGTTGGAGATCATTTCGGCGGATCAGATCGAGCTCTTGAATGAGCGCGCGGTGGAGGGGGTCATCTCCTTCGATTTCAACAACCACCTGGCGGAGAAGATCGGTTCGACGCGCAATCTGCCGATGGTCTGCATCAACGATTCGGCGCGTCACATCGATCGGGTCTACTCCGTATTTTCCAACGAGTTTCAGGCGGTCAACCTGGCGGTCAGCCATCTGGTCGGCTACGGACACCGCCGGATCGGAATGATCATCAACGGCGATCCGGAATCCTACTGCAACCGGACCCGGCACGAGGCGTTCGATCGGATGATGCGGGTGCACAATTTGAGCATCTTTGCCGAGTGCGTGCATGGGAAGCATACGCCGGGCGACCCGGATTCGCTGGTGCGGCTGCTGCACGGGGCCGTATTGCGCATGGCGGAGTGCGGTGTCACGGCGATCATCAACACGGGGGAGAGCGAGGCGGCGTCGGTGCTGCATTCGCTGGGAGTGTGCCGTTTCCGGGTGCCGGAAGATTTCTCGCTGATCACCTGGGAGATGGTGGATGTCTCGGAGTTTCTTTCGCCACCGCAGACGACGCTCTGTCAGAACTTTGCGGAGCTGGCTCGGCGGGCGTTCGAAACGCTGGAGAAACTGGTGGCGGGGGAGCCGGTCTGCCGGGATACTCTCGTGGACTATCTGCTGTGCAACCGTTCCAGCGTCGCCATACCGTCGCGCGGGCGGTGACGACGACGGAACGGGCCTTCAGGGCATTCCGGCAGGGCAGGGGAGGGGGATCAGCGTTCGATCTCGATTCCCGCAATCTGATTGGACCAGCTCTGGTTCGGCACCGGCGCCTTGAGCACGAGCCGCAGATAGCGGATTCCCGCCGGAATTGGTTCGGCGTTGCGCATGACGTAGTGATCGAACTCCGCCTGGCGAACCAGCTCGAACCGGAGGGGAAGCGGGGAGAAATGTCTGCCGTCCTGAGAGCCTTCCAGCGCGTAATACCGATTCAAATCCTTGCCGCGGTGGTTCTTCCAGACGTAGCAGTCCGCTTTTACCGAACCGAATCGGGAGTTGTCGCCCGCATAGGCGGTTCCGACTGGACATTGCTTCTGCGGTCGGGCTTCCTGACGTCTCTCATCGATTTTTAGACGTAACTCGCATCCACTGAAGTATTCAGTGGCATTGGAGGTATCCTGAACGATGTAGGTGGAACAGCTTGACGGAAGAAAATCGGCGAGCAGTTTCTGCTGGGTCCGGCTGAAGAGAATTTTATCCGGATTTTTCAGCCGGAACGGTTTGATTTTCCCGGCGTGCACCGCTTCCAGCCGGGAGTTGCTCCGTTTCACTTCCGTGATCATCTCTTCGTAAGGCCGGTCGGTACCGTCCACCAGTCCGAAATTGAAACTTTCCCCCATCGGCAGACTGCGCATCATGACCGGCTGATCGAAGAAGATGAAGTAGCCGAAGCCGATGCAGAGCGGATCAGCCGCCAGCTGTTCGGTGTAATGGCGATAGCCGAGTCCCCGTGCCTGCTGGTCACGCACGGTGTTGACCGAGTTGTAGGGGCGTAGGCCGCGTTGATCGCAGACGAAACTGAATTCGGTGATGAAGAACGGTTTGTCCTGTTTGCGCAGTTCCGGCATCAGCCGGGCGGTCCACAAGGCGTAGATGTCGTATTCGTTGAGCATGACCACGTCGGTGAATTCCGCCGCCGCATAGATCCACTCGTCCGCCTGACCGCGGCAGTGAGAGGCGCCGAACCAGAGATGATCCGGGTCATATTTGCGGAAGAGCCCCCGGACAATCCGGTGATAATACCGGGAACTTTCGGTGATGAAGTCGGAAATGTCTTTCTGATTCAGGTTGACAATCTTCCGATTTTCCAGCATCGCCTTGCGTCCGCCGGAAAGCCGGAACTGCGCGGCGGCCTTCGCTTCGCCGTGGCGGCGGATCAGAAAGTCCACCAGAGCCTGCTTGGAGGCGACGGTCGGGGCGGCTGCCGTCAGTTCTCGAACATCGCGGTATTCCCAGCCGTTCTCATTTTCCGAGGCATAGGCGATCAGCATGGGATCGTCTTTGCGGCGGGCAACCAGCGCGGCGACCTCTTTTTCCGCGGCGGCGGCGAATCCGGGATCGTAAACGTCGATCCTGCGGCGCGGCAGCAACTTGACGGTACGGAAGGTCCAGTCTTCGACATAAGGCAGATCGAAGGTTTCCCCCCATCCCCACTTGGCCGTGGAGTTGAACCCCCAATGGATCAGGCGCTTCCGGTTGATCTCCTTCGATTTTTCATAGTAGGACGGTCCGTATTTCTTCGCGAGGTTTGCCGCGAGAAAATTGACCTTTTTCCCGCCGGGGAGACCATCCGGGACCAGCTTGATGTCGGGGAGTTCGGCAAAACCGCTTCGGCGCGATCCATCCGGATTTTTCAATGGAGTGGAGTAGCCGCCCTCCCGGTATCCGACCGCGTCGCAACCGATGAGGAAATAGCGGTGCCCTTCCGGAGTGATGAGCCAGTGGCGCCCGTCGATCTTCTGAAGGCGGAAACGCCCGGTGGCCTCGAATTTCCCGACATCGAGGCGGCCGCCGAACCGGTCGAACTTCGCCGGATCGAACTTCGCGTCCCGGATCCGCGGCCACTCCTTTGCCGCGTCGGCGCGGAGCTGGTCGTCGGAGGTGACTTTGCCCGGCCACTCCTCGCCGGTGTACTGGCCGTAACGGTCGACGGAGAGTTCGGAAGAGGCGGTTAGAATTGTTCCCGTCAGCAGAAGTATTGCAGTAAAACAGTGTCTCATCGGAATTTTTTCTCCTGAGTTAATAGGCTTCCGCCACATTGCTTTTGTGTACTTTGGTGAATTTATTGATCGGTTTCGAAGCGAGTTCATGATATCCCATCGATTCCACGTGACCGTCGAAGAATCCGGGATTTGCCCGCCCTCCATGTCGCGTGATTGCGGCGATTCTATTGGAACTTTCTTCAAGATAAGCAGTCGGGGAAAAGTTGTAGATGCTGTATGCGTAAAATCTGGAGCCCGGCATAGTCGCCGCTGCGTCGATGAAGAATACGGTCCGGGAGGGGAATTTCACTTGAGAAGGACGAAAACAGGAGCGGGTAATATCGTCGTTGTCGAAACTGACGCAGTTCCCGAACTGATCTTTGTCTGTGGTATAGTTGGAGTCTTTACCGGCCGAGTACATGCCGTATGCCCCCCAGCAGGCGTTGACTTCGGATTGCGGAATGGGGTCACTCGGGCAGATCGCAGTTTTTCTCGGCAGGTATTTCGGGAAAAACGGCTCCTCCGGATTGGCCCAGCATCCATACGCCTCGGTGTAGATCGCCACGGTCCGGCCGAAGTCGTCGGCGTACAGCGTCATTCCGGTCAACATTTGCTTGGTGTTGTTTGTGCATTGGGCTGACCGCCCCTTTTCCCGCGCCTGGTTCAGCGCCGGCAGCAGCATCGCCGCGAGGATTGCGATGATTGCAATCACAACGAGGAGTTCGATAAGAGTGAATGGATGCTGCTTCTTCGAACGAATCGGAATGGAACGTGTGATGTTCATAACGAAATCCTTTCTGTTGAGTTGGAGTGTTCAAAGTTACCAGGCGCGGCGATGCTGTCACGCAGGATCAGATGGTTTTTCAGGCGGGTCACCGGCGGCGGAACGATTCCCCGGCGCATTTCGTCCAGCAACTGTACCGCCGTCTCGCCCAGCTCCTCCGCCGGCTGGCGGACGCTCGAAAGCATCGGATTGGTGAGACTGCACAGATCGTCGTCGTTGAAGCCGAGCAGAGAGAAATCCTCCGGTACACGCCGCCGTCCGTTGCGAATCGCCGCCAGCGCCCCCGGGCCCAGTTCGTCCCACAGCAGCAGCACCGCGGTCGGCGGTACTTCGCAGCTCATCAGCCGGTGCATCGCCGGATATCCGTACAACTCCAGACCGATGTCCTGCGGGCGCGCTTCCGCCAGATGCGGCCCCAGCTCCGCCACCCACTCCGGCCGGAATTCAATGCCGCGTTCTTCCAGCGCCCGCCGGTATCCTCGGTAACGGTCCCCGATGGAGCCGGGCGCCGCGGCATACTCCATCCGGCTCAGAATGAAGCCGATGTTGCGATGCCCCATGTCGATCAGCCGGAGCACCGCGTCATGAGCCGCCCGGAAGTTGTCCGTCGTCACCAGCGGTACCGTCACTCCCGGCGGAACGTTGTCCACACAGACCAGCGGAACGCTCTCCGCCACCCGGCTGACCAGTTCGCCGTTGGGATGGCGCAGATAGGGCAGCAGAATGATGCCGTCGGCGCCGGTGTTGCGTGCCCGGCGCAGATATTCCGCTTCCCGTTCCGAATCGTTGCGCGTGTTGCAGGTGACCAGTGAGCAGCCGATCTGACGGGCGGCCCGTTCCACCCCCAGCAGCACCCGGTGGCCGAAGGAGTCCTCCAGATTGGAGCTGATGAAGACCAGCTGACGGCAGTTCTCCTGCGTGTTCCGCTTCCGGCCGTGGGTGACCGCGACGAAGGTGCCGCGGCCCCGCTCTGAGGTGATGACCCCTTCCTGCTTCATGGCGTCGAGCGCCTTGAGCACCGTCTGCCGGGCGACGCCGAACTGGCGGGCAAGATGCTCCTCGGTCGGCAGTTTTTCTCCGGAGGCAAACACCCCGGTGGCGATCTCTCGCGTCAGTTCCTCCCGGATCTGCTGGTATTTCGGTTGTACAGACATTGCCTTTTCCAGGTTGCTTGTTTGTTCTGCTTTAATTATAGGAATTCCGTCGACGGAAAACAACTCCGGAACGAAAAAAAATTAAAAAAAAGAGCTCGATTTTCTGAAGTTGTATGTACAACTTTCCCGGGCGGCGGAGAAAAGTTTCCCGCGCTTTCCGGGAATCCGGCTTGCAAGAATTTCGATGACACGGTATCTTATACTATGCTCATCGAGGAGACAACCATGGAAAAAGCAAAAGTATATTTCACCGATATGCGGGTTCGCCCGGAAGGGCAGAACCTCCAGCAGAAACTCGCCGCACTGATCAAACGGGCCGGAATCGATTCGATCGATTTTCAGGATCGTTTCGCCGCGATTAAAATTCACTTCGGCGAGGCGGGCAACCTCTCGTTCCTGCGCCCCAACTTCGCCCGCACCGTCGCGGACGAGATCAAGAAGCGCGGCGGCCGCCCCTTCCTCACCGACTGCAATACCCTCTATGTCGGCTCCCGGAAACACGCTCTCGAACATATCGAGACCGCTTATCTCAACGGATTTTCTCCCTACGCGACCGGCTGTCACGTCATCATCGGCGACGGCCTCAAGGGGACCGACGATGTTTCCGTGCCGGTGCCGAACGGCGAACTGCTCCAGGAGGCGAGGATCGGGCGCGCCATCATGGACGCCGATATCGTCATTTCGCTCAACCACTTCAAGGGGCATGAAATGACCGGATTCGGCGGCGCGATCAAAAATCTCGGCATGGGATGCGGTTCCCGCGCAGGAAAGATGGCGCAGCACAGCGACGGCAAGCCCTCGGTGGATCGCTCGCTCTGCATCGGCTGCCATGCCTGCGCCCGCATCTGTGCCCACAACGCACCGACCTTCCGCGACGGAAAGGCGGAGATCGATCACTCCCGCTGTGTCGGCTGCGGCCGCTGCATCGGTGTCTGCCCGAAAGATGCGATCCAGCCCTCCTGGGGGCAGAAGGAGGGGCTGATCGACAAGAAGATGGCCGAATATGCTCTCGCCGTGGTGCACGGCCGGCCCAATTTCCACATCAGCATTGTGATGGATGTTTCGCCGTTCTGCGACTGCCATCCGGAGAACGACGCCCCGATCGTGCCCGACGTCGGCATGTTCGCCTCGTTTGACCCAGTGGCGCTGGACCAGGCCTGCGCGGACGCGGTCAACCGCTGTACGCCGAATCCCGGTTCGCTGCTCGCGGAGAGCGCCGTTCACACAGGCGACCACTTCCATGACGTTTCGCCTTCGACCAACTGGAGAATCCAGCTCGAACACGCCGAGAAGATCGGCCTCGGCGTCCGGGAGTATGAACTTGTCCGGCTCTGAGACAACGCGGATCGAGCCGCTGGAGATCCTCCGGTTCTTCTACCCGGAGGATACCCCGCTCCGGCGGCTTCTGCTCAAGCACAGCACGCAGGTGCGGGAGAAGGCGCTCTTCCTTCTGGAACACTCTCCGCGCAGCGGGGAGGTGGATCCCGCTCTGGTTGCCGTCGGAGCGATGCTGCATGACATCGGTATCGTTCACTGCCACGCGCCGAAGATTCTCTGCACCGGGAGCGAACCCTATCTCGCCCACGGCATCATCGGGGCGCGGATGTTGCGCGAATACGGCGCCGCCCGCGGCATGGAGGAGCTTCTGGAGCCCTTCGCCCGGATCTGTGAGCGGCACACCGGCAGCGGCATCACCGCCGAGGAGGTGCGTCGCCAGCAGCTGCCGATTCCGGAACGGGACTATCTGCCGGAGACAGCTGCGGAAAAACTGGTCTGTCTCGCCGACAAGTTTTTCTCCAAATCCGGCGACATGCAGGAGAAATCCCTCGATCGAATCCGGCATTCGATGGCGAAGTTCGGCCCCGGCCCGGCGGAGCGCTTCGAGACGTTGTGCCGTTTCTGCGGCCTCGCCTGACCTATTGCCGGTGATCCTTCCACCAGGACCAGCGGAGTTTTTCCGGCTCGGGGTGCGGATGCTCCGCAAAGTAGACGGCGAGCCGGAAGACGTAGAGCTGGCAGCGGTCCTCCTGAAACTTTTTGACCGCGCAGTCGTCCCGGTAGAGTTGTTCCGGATCCTCTCCCGCGAGGTCGGCAATCCGCCGGATGCCGATGCGGAAGAGATCCTGTTCGATGTTCGGCCCTACGCCGGGAATTTGCCGCAGATCGCTGCCGCCGCGCGGCGGGGGGAGGGGGTAGCGCGACATGTCAAGCCCTTCCAGCGCGAGAAGCCGGAACTTCCGCCGGAGTCCGCTTGCAAATCCGGTCAGATTCCCGTCGCTGCCGACTACCCGGTGGCAGGGGATCAGAATGCCGATCGGATTGTGACCGACCGCGCCGCCGACCGCCTGTGCCGACATACGCGGGATTCCCAGTTCCCGGGCGATTTCGGCGGCGATGGCTCCGTAGGTGGTGGTTTCCCCGCGCGGAATGCGGCGCAGCTGTTCCCAGACGGCGAGGCGGAAAGGGGTGCCGGTCAGATGAATCGGCGGCGTTTCGCCCGGATCCTCCCCCGCAAAATAACGTTCGAGCCACTGTTCCGCCGCTTTCAGCACCGGCAGGGAGGAGCCGGTGTGTCCGCTTCCCGCGGAAAGGGCGGAGGGGCTCTGGTCGCGGAACTCCACGCCGGTCAGGAACTCTCCGCAACCGGCGAGCGTGATTTTCCCCAGCGGGGAGCGGATATGCCGGAATTCCAGCGGGGCGGTATCGGTTCGGGAACTCTTCTTCATCGCATCACTCTCCCATCTTACAACATTCACCGTATACTATATCACCGCGAACGGAAAAGCGCCAGTCCGGGAACCGTTGCCGCAGAGGCGCGGTTTTTGTTCACTTTTCCGACTGCGCCTTGAAAACGGCGTGTTTCTGTGGTATCTTTTGCAGCAGAATCAAACCAAATCAAAAATTTACTGTTTCGAGGGTGTCATGGCTGCGAAAATTATCGACGGCAAGGAGATTGCCCGGCAGGTCAATGAGGAGACCGCGCGCCGGGTGGAAGCGTTGAAGGGGCAGGGGTGCACTCCCGGGCTGGCGGTGGTGCTGATCGGCGACGATCCCGCGTCGCAGGTCTATGTCAACTCCAAGGTGAAGAAGTGCGCCGAGCTGGGCATCTATTCGGAGAAACGGGTGCTTCCCGCCGATGCGACGATGGAGCAGGTGCTTGCTCTGATCGCCGAGCTGAACGCCGATCCGAAGATCGACGGCATTCTCGTACAGTCGCCGCCGCCGAAGCAGATCGACGAGGAGAAGGTGATCGCCGCGATCGATCCTGAGAAGGATGTCGACTGTTTCCACGAGCGGAACGTCGGCCGGCTGCTGATCGGTAAAAAGGATGGATTTCAACCCTGCACCCCCCGCGGCATCCTGGTGCTGCTGGAGCGATCCGGCATCGAGACCTCCGGGCGTCACGCGGTGGTGATCGGCCGTTCGAACATCGTCGGCAAGCCGCTGGCGGCGATGCTGATGCAGAAGGCGAAGGGGGCCAACGCGACGGTGACGGTCGTCCACTCCGCCACACCGGATATTGCAAAATACACCCGTGAGGCCGATATTCTGATCGCCGCGATCGGCAAGCCGGAGTTCGTCCGGGGCGACATGATCAAGCCGGGCGCGGCGGTGGTCGACGTCGGGATCAACCGGATTCCGGATCCGGCGACCGGGAAGAACCGCCTGGTCGGAGACGTCAATTTTGCCGAGGCGGTGGAGGTGGCCGGGGCGATTACGCCGGTTCCCGGCGGCGTCGGGCCGATGACAATCGCCATGCTCATGAGCAACGCGGTCACCGCCTGCGAGCGCCGGCGCGGATGAAATCCGCTCTTCCGGTTGCAGAAACGCCGAAGCGGTGTTATTGTATGAAACAGCAACGGGGATGGAATGCAAGGAGAAGAAAATGTCTGAGATTTTTCCGGAATTGGATGGCGTCGATCTGCCGCCAGAGAAACACTCCCGGGTCGGGATCGTGTCGTTCGCGTTGAGCATCCTGCTCGGAATCGTCTTTTTTGTCTCATTCTGCATCTGCGTTTCGCTGACGCTGGATGCGCAGCAGAACGCGTCGCAGGGGCCGGTTCCCGGGCCGGAGCTGCTGCTTCCGGTCTGTTTCATGATGGGGGCGCTCTTCGCGTCAATCGTGCCGCTTGGACTCGGAATCGGAGGGATCTGCGAGCCGAATTCCAGGAAACTGTTTTCGATTCTCGGCACGGTCTTTTCCGGGATCCTGTTGCTGATCGGCATCGCCGGGCTGGTCTGCATGATCGCATTTCACGGTTGATTTCGGGAAATTTTCGGAAAATTCGCGCAATCCAGCTTGATTTTTATATGATTTGTGATTCATTACTCCGGAAGCAGACAAACCATGCCGACCGGGCGGAACATTGTCATTCCCCGGGGAGAACATCAGATAGAGGAAGAAACGAATGAAGTATTACACCGAAGACCACGAATGGGTTGAAATTGTCGGCGATGAGGCGACCGTCGGAATCTCCGAATACGCCGCCGACGAACTCGGCGACATCACCTATGTCGAACTGCCGGAGGAGGAGGATGACTTCATCATCGGCGACCGCCTCGGCGAGGTGGAATCGGTCAACAGCTCTTCCGATATCTATTCTCCGATCAGCGGGACGGTATCCCAGGTCAACGAGGCTCTGACGGATGAGCCGGGGCTGATCAATGAGTCTCCGGAGGAGAAGGGCTGGCTCTGCCGGCTGATCAACTTCGACAGTTCCGAGCTGGACGATATGATGAACGAGGATGCCTATCACAAATACCTGCGCAAACTGAACAGGTGACGGCTGGCGGGCCTGCCTGCTTTCTCTTTGAAAACGGACGCACGATGAGGTGTTGTCCGTTTTTTCATTTCCTGCTTCCGCGGTTCGGCGGCGGAACGCGGATTTTCGATTGAAATCAACTGCGACCGACAATATATTATAAGAATTGTTGCAACACGATCGTGAAATGAAGGGAATCGGATCTTGAACTTCCATCAGGGCGACTGGGTCAAGGACATCAACGTCCGCGACTTCATCATCAAAAACTACACTCCGTATGACGGCGGTCCGGAGTTTCTGGCCGCTCCCACCGCTCGAACCCGTCGGCTGTGGGAGCTGCTTTCGGAAAAGTTGAAACTGGAACGCGAACGCCGCGGCGTCTACGACATCGACGAGAAAACCATTTCCACCATCACCAGCCACTCCCCCGGCTACATCGACCGTTCTCTTGAGCAGATCGTCGGATTGCAGACTGACGAGCCGCTCAAGCGCGCCATTATGCCGTTCGGCGGCATCCGGCTGGTCTACGGCGAACTCGAAGCCTACGGAAAACAGATGGATCCGGCGGTCGCCAATGTGTTCCGGTATCGAAAGACGCACAATGACGGCGTTTTCGACGCCTACACCGAAGAGATGCGGAAGGCGCGCCACACCGGTATCATCACCGGACTGCCCGACGCCTATGGACGTGGCCGGATCATCGGTGATTATCGGCGGGTTGCCCTCTACGGCGTCGACCGGTTGATTGCGGCGAAAAAGCAGGCGCTCCGTACGCTGGTGTTTGATATCATGGACAGCCCCGCCATCCGGCTTCGCGAGGAGATCAGCGAACAGATCCGGGCGCTCGGCGAACTCAAGGAGATGGCCGCGTCCTACGGCTTCGACCTCTCCCGGCCCGCGACCGATGTGAAGGAGGCGATCCAGTGGCTCTACTTCGGCTACCTCGCTGCGGTCAAGGAGCAGAACGGCGCGGCGATGTCGCTGGGCCGGGTCTCCACCTTCCTCGACTGCTATGCCGAACGGGATCTTGCCGCCGGAAAGTATACCGAGGAGCAGATTCAGGAGTTCGTCGATCACTTCGTGATGAAACTGCGGATTGTCCGCTTCCTGCGCACCCCCTCCTACGATGAACTGTTCGCCGGGGACCCCACCTGGATTACCGAGGCGATCGGCGGCATGGCGATGGACGGGCGCCACATGGTCACGAAGATGAGTTACCGCTTCCTCCATACGCTGGTCAACCTCGGGCCGGCGCCCGAACCCAACCTCACCATCCTCTGGAGTCCGCGGCTGCCGGAGGCGTTCAAGCGCTTCTGTGCTGGAATTTCCATTCAAACCTCGTCGATCCAGTACGAGAATGACGAGCTCATGCGCGAAAAGTTCGGCGACGACTACGGCATCGCCTGCTGTGTCTCGGCGATGCGGATCGGCCGCCAGATGCAGTTTTTCGGCGCCCGTGCGAATCTGGCCAAGGCGCTTCTCTACGCGATCAACGGCGGGAAGGATGAGCGTACCGGGGAACAGGTCGGCCCCGAACTCGCTCCGGTCACCGGAGAGTATCTCGACTACGATGAGGTGATGCGCAAATTCGACGCGGTGTGCGACTGGCTCGGCAAACTCTACATCAATACGCTGAACATCATCCACTACATGCATGACAAGTACTGCTATGAGCGGATCGAGATGGCGCTTCACGACGAGGACATCATCCGCACCTCCGCCTGTGGTATGGCCGGGCTTTCGGTAGTGGCCGACAGTCTCTCGGCGATCCGTCACGCCCGGGTGAGGCCGATCCGCAACGTCGCCGGACTGGCGGTCGATTTCGAGATCGAAGGGGACTACCCGAAATACGGCAACAACGATCCCGCGGCGGATGAGATCGCCGTCGATCTGGTCAAACGTTTCATGGGCAAACTGGCGCGCCACCGTACCTATCGCAATTCGAAACCGACCATGTCAATTCTGACCATTACCTCCAACGTGGTGTACGGGAAGAAGACCGGATCCACGCCGGACGGCCGGAAGGCGGGTGAGCCCTTTGCTCCCGGCGCAAATCCGATGCACGGGCGAGATACTCACGGCTGCGTGGCGGCGATGAAGTCGGTTGCCAAACTTCCGTATGATTTCGCCGAGGACGGAATCAGCTATACCTTTTCGATTGTCCCTGCCGCGCTCGGCCGCACCGAAGAGGAGCGTGTTCGGAATCTGGTCGCTCTGCTCGACGGCTATTTCCTCGACAGCGGTCACCATATCAACGTCAACGTGATGAACCGCGAGGTGCTGCTCGATGCGATGGATCATCCGGAGAAGTATCCGCAGTTGACCATCCGTGTCTCCGGTTACGCGGTCAACTTCATCAAGCTCGGGCGCGAGCAGCAGCTCGATGTGATCCGCCGTACTTTTCACGAGCGGTTCTGACCATGGCGGAAATTCGTGGCCGGATTCACTCTCTGGAGAGTTTCGGGGCTGTCGACGGTCCCGGCCTCCGCTGCGTGCTCTTTCTGCAGGGGTGTCCGCTGCGCTGTCTCTACTGCCACAATCCGGATACCTGGGATCCCGACGGGGGGAGGGAGGTTTCCGCGGCGGAGATCGTCCGCGAAATTGCCGAATACCGGAATTTCATTCGCACGGGAGGGGTAACCCTCTCCGGCGGGGAACCGCTGCTGCAGGCGACGTTTGCCCGTGAGGTGCTTCGCCTCTGCCGGCAGGAGGGGTTTCACACCGCGCTGGATACGGCCGGTTCCGTCACTCTCGCCGTTGCGGAACCGGTCCTTGCCGAGACCGATCTCGTGCTGCTCGACATCAAAGCGGCCGATCCGGCGCTCTGCCGCGAACTTACCGGAAACGACGGCGCCAATGCGCGCGCCCTGCTGCGGTTCTGTGAAGCGACCGGGAAACCGGTCTGGATTCGTCATGTTCTGGTGCCCGGCATTACTCTTGTGCCGGAGCGACTCGAGGAGCTGGCCGATCTTCTCGCCGGATTCTCCTGTGTCCGGCGGGTGGAGCTGCTCCCTTTCCACAAGATGGGCGAATACAAGTGGCGGGAGCTCGGGATCGGTTACCGTCTGCGGGATACTCCTCCGGCGACACCGGAGGAGGTGGAAACCGTCCGTGCGCTCCTTTCTGCCCGCGGCATATTGTCATAAATGTATACAATCATTTATAAAAATATTTTATTCATTGAATTGTGTCGTTTGCATATGCTGGATTCCCTGCTATATTAAAAGGGCCTGTAATGAAAGGGAACATCATGGATCTTCAGAGAGAGGCGCAGCAAATCGTCGATGCCGCAGTTGCCGACGGTTCGGAAAACAGCCTCCAGTTTTGTGTGTATCGTGACGGCGAGTGTATCATCGACGTCTGCGCCGGATGGAGCGACTTCGCCCGGACGAAGCGGATTGATTCTCATACGATTTTCCCGATTTATTCGACCGGCAAGGGGATTCCGGCGGCGGCGCTGACCCGGCTGATCGGAGAGGGAAGAGTTTCACCCGATCAGCCGGTGGCGGATTTCTGGCCGGAGTTCGCAAAGAACGGCAAGGAGCATACGCTGGTGCGTCATCTGCTCAACCACTCCTCCGGACTGCGGCAGCGCTTCCCGGAGCAGAAGAGCTACGAGCTGGTCGCCGACTGGCCGTACATGATCCATGTGATCGAGGAGTCTGCCCCCGACTGGGAGCCTGGTACCCGGACCCGGTACCAGTCACTGACCTACGGCTGGGTGACGGCGGAGCTGATCCGGCGAATTACCGGAAAGGAGTTTCGCGATTATGCGAACGAGGTGTTTTTTGAACCGGAAGAGATCACCGATTTCTATTTCGGCACTACCGATGAGGCGGAGGAGAACGCCGCGGAGTTCCGGCTGGCTCCGGATATGAAACCCACCAGTTCGATTTCCATCTGCGACCCGCTCGACGTGCTGATGCGACAGCCGTGCATCCGCCGGGCCGCGCTGCCCGGATTCAACGGATTTGCCTCTGCCCGCGCACTTGCCCGCTTCTATCGGTCGATTCTGGCCGAACGCTATTTCAGTCGGGAGATGCTGCGGGAGGCGACAGAACTGCACCGACCGGAACAGGAGCCGCCCCGGCTGAATTCATTCGACCTCTTCGGATATGGTTTTGCACTCTCGGGCCCGCGGGAAGCGATCGGCCGGGTGTTCGGGCACGGCGGCTACGGCGGCTCTGACGGGCTTGCGGATCAGCAGAAGAATCTGGCGGTGGGGTTCACCGCCGGAGTCATCGGCTACCACCCATGCAAGACGGAACTTTTCCAGCTGGTCGGCCTGGAGCAGCGGAAGGGGTGGGAGCCGTGACGCGGGCCGGGATTACTCCCTAAGGCGGCACACCTCTACCCACGCTTTCGCGCCGGAGCAGCGCTCCAGCTCCGGAAGCGTGAGTTCAATGGCGCTGTTCGAACTCCCGCAGGCGGGGAAAACCGTTTCGAAGCGCTTCAGCGAAAGATCCAGATAGATTTCCGTTCCCGTCGCCGCGACGAAAGGGCAGACACCGCCGGGCGCGTGACCGGTGCGCGTTTCCACCTCCGCGGGCGGAATCATCTTCGCCTTGACGCCGAATCGTTCGCGGTATTTCCGATTGTCGATCCTGGCATCGCCCGCGGCGACGATCAGAATGGTCCTTTTGCCCGCCAGAAACGCCAGTGTCTTGGCGATCCGGCAGGAGTCGCAGCGGAGCGCTGCCGCCGCCAGTTCGACGGTCGCGCTGGAAACGTCGAATTCGCGGATACGTTCCGCCATGCCGTGCGCGGCGAAAAAAGCTTTTACCTTTTCAAACGACATTCTCCACCTTTTCGGAATTTCCGCCTGTTCAGAGCTGCCGGACAAGGCGCTCCGCCAGCTGGGCGAATCCGGCGTCGTTCGGATGTACCGCGACCGGCGTGAAGAACTTCTTCGCGTCATGGTCGATCAGCGCTTCGCCGTCGATGAGTTTCACCCGGGGATCCGCAAGCTGTTTTACCGCTTTTTCCACCGCCAGCCGGTATTCCGGGAGTTCGAATTTCGCGCTTTTCGGCTGCCACTTCGGGCCGACCCAGAGCGGAGTGATCAGGGCCACCGGGGTTTCCGGGCGGCGGCGGCGGAACTCCCGCAGGAATTTCACCACGTCGGCGGCATATGCCTCCGGCTTCCGGCCTCCCTGCCAGTCGTTGACGCCGATCATCACCACCAGCCGGTCCATCGGAATCGACGCGATAGCGGCCGGCTGAAGCCCGGCTGAAGAGATGCCGCCGAGGGCGGTATTGATGATCTGCCAGTTCTTTTTCTCGCCGACCAGCCATGGATAGGTACGGTCGATCCTGCTTGCGGTATGCCCGTGCGTCACCGAGTCGCCGTGGAATACCACCCTGTATTGCGGGCGGGGAGCGGGCGCGGCGAATTTTGCTCCGTCGTTCACCTCAACTCCATCGATATCGACCGAATCGCCGTAGGGCAGAATGAGTTCGTAATCGTGAAACTTACCGTCGGAGGGGAGGGCGACCAAGACCTTTTCCGGCGCACGTTTGGTCCGCTTCTCCCTTGTGTTGAACTGCCACTCCGGCCTCCCTTTTGCGTCGATCCGCCAGACGCCGACGCCGTTGCGGGCGGAGGGTGAGGTGTGCAGTTCGTTGTAGTAGAGGTGGACGGTCAACGTCGTGGCGTCGGTGCGGAAGCGGAGCCGCGCCCCCGGATTGTCCCTGTTGTAGTTCCGGTTATGCCGGAGCAGACGGTCGAAGCGGACCCGCGGTTTGCCTTCCGGCGTACGGATGACCTGCTTGTTGACGTAGTCGGAGTATTCGAGTCGGGGATCGTCGGCGTGGATGAATTCGCCGAATGCGGAACCGGCGGAAAGAAAAAACAGAACAATGAAGCTGGAAAATTTCATCTGTATCGAGCCTTAGTTGTTTGCGATGAATTTTTTTCGAAATGCTCCCGGGTTGGAGCCGAATTTCTCGGTAAAACAGCGGTAGAAATAGGAGAGGTCGTTGAAGCCGGAGGAGAAGCAGACTTCGGAGATGTTCCGGTTGGTTCTGGTCAGCTGCTCCGCCGCCTCATTGAGACGGCGAATGCGCACGGAATCCATGATGGTCTGCCCCGTGCCCGCCCGATAGATACGGCAGAGCCGGCTTTTGTCGATGCCGATTTTCGCGGCAAGGGCGTCGAGGCGGAAATCTTCCGCGAAGTGTTTTTCGATCAGGTGATCGATGTAGTCCACCACCTGATCCGGCGTCTGTCGCCGGGCGGTCTGATTTCCCTTGCGGGCGAGAATGATGAGCAGTTCCAGCAGCAGCAGCTTGAGGCGGGAACGATAGTTCTGCGGCATCTTGTTGAACTCCCGCTCCATTGTTCTCACAATCCGGCGGATCTCCATGTCGCTTTCGGTGACGTAGAGCCGCTCCCGGGGGCGTTCGCTGTTGCCGGGATGCCAGTTCATGATGGAGAAGAAGTCGAAATCATCCCTGAGCTCGCTCAGCCCGTCGGTCACCAGTTCCGGCATGAAGAGGATGTTGTAGATTTCCAGATGTTTCGATCTGATGCTGAAGGTGGTGATGTCTTCCGGATGAATCAGGAAAATGCTTCCCGGCTGGATCGGGTAACGCTGTTCATTGATGAGCTTTTCCCCGAATCCCTCGAGAATGTAGATGATCTTCCAGAATTCGCGCCGGAACCGCATGCTCTCATTGTAATCTTCCGGCAGATCGATTTCCCGCCGGATATGGAAGGGAAAATCCGTGTCGAAAAAAGAGAACTTGTGAAAGCATCTTGTGTTCTTTTCCGACGGTGTTTCCATTGAGCCTTCCCTGTGCCTCTCTCTTACAATAGCGCGGCCGGAGAGGCTTGTCAAGCTCTCCGGCCACACTGTCCAGCCGTCAGTTTCCGGTCGGAATTACGACCGCTTCGATGCCGAGCGCATCGGCGACCTTGCGGATCGTTTCCGCATGATGACCGATGCCGAGCGCGAAGTGATGGGTCGGACCCTCCGCCACCCAGCGCTCCAGGAATGTGCGCACGTCCGGCTGAAACCGGCCGTGCGTGTTGGTATTGCCGGTCGGCGGAATCGGTCCTGCGACCGATTCTCCTTCCGCGATGATGAATTTGAATTTGCCGTCCGCCTTGACGCCGATGCTCAGCATGGTGATCGGTCCGGTCTTGATGTTGAATTCCACACCGGCGCCGGAACCGGGCTTGCCGTGGTACTTCTTCAAGCTGCGGATTACCGGCCGGCGGTCCGCGATGTTGAGGTGATGGGGGCCGTCGTGACCGACCAGCACGGTGTCGTTGGTGAAGTCCACCGGATGAAATTCGGCGAAGGAGCCGCCGATCTCCAGCCGGTCCATGATCAGCATTGCCAGGCAGGTCTTGATGTCGAATTCACCGCACATCGGGAATCCGGCGCTGGTCAGCAGCGAATTGCCGACGATGAAGTTGGTCACCAGTTTCCGCACCGGGGAACCGGGTTCACCCTCGTAGTAGTAGGCGAGTCCGTCGAGCGATTTCTCCGCGATGTACTTCTCCAGGGTCACCGCGACGACGGCGGCTGTTTCCAGATCGGCGTCGGTGAGCTTGCAGGTCAACGGGTCGGAGACCGGATCCGGCGTGTCGAAGAAGTCGAGAATCCGCTTCTTCATCGCCGCGACCTCTTCTCCGGCCGGATCAATCGAGCGGTAGATCGGCATCATCTGGTCGGCTTCGCATTGGACGACATGGCAGCCGAACTGAGCCGTGACGGCGGTCGGGTCGGTCTGCATGTCGAGCATTGCTTCGAGCACGTGACCGAGGTGGCCGATCCGGGCGCGTCGCAGATCATGCAGTACATGGGCGACCCGGCACCATTCGTCGAGCCTGGCATCGGCGGCGGCGTCGCCTTCGAGCATGCCGAGAACCAGCGGCGGCGGCGTTTTGCCCATGCGGATCGCCACTCCGGTGAATTCTGGGACCGAGCAGAGGTCGTCGTTGCAGAGCTGCATATAGGTGGTGGCGTGGGCATAATCCAGCGCCTGGAGCGGCTGGAGGGCGACGAGCACGACCGGAATGTTCATTTCGCGCACGATCGCGCCGAACGTGGCGCTGGTGGCGTAGGTGAGCATGTCGACGAAGAGGATGTCCAGATCGGCCGCCTTGATTGCCGGCAGCGTCTCGAAGGCGCGCCGGGCGTTGTCGACCATGCCGAAGGAGATGACTTCAACTTGACGGGCGGAGAGTTTTCGTTCCAGGATCCCCATCTTCTTCATCAGCTCATCGAGCAACCCGGGGAACTGTTCCCAGTAGGTGTCCAGACCGACTCCCATCAGTCCGGCGCGTGCGGTAAGCGGTTTCCTGCGTGAGATTTTCATTGTTCTGCCTTTCCGTATGAGTTTTGGGTGAACTGCTGCCGGATAGTATAGCAGGAAATCGGCAAATGTACTTGGGGGCGATTTCCGACAAAACGGATTCCTTCGAAAAGTCAATACAGTCCAAATAAAACTCAAAAATCCGCGTTTCTCCGCCTGCGGAGTGCCGATATGTGGAACCATTTGTTTGACAATAATTAAAATTTTTATTGTAAAGTATTTAAATGTTGAAATATTGATGAATGTTCGACCAGTTCCATATTTCTGTGAAACGGTTGATGTCGTGAGAATGCTTTTTATTGTAAATTAACAATTTAATAGCTGATTTAAAGCTTGACAAGCTCGGGAATATGGAGTATATTATCCCCAATTGCAGGAACTGGAGCTTGTCAACCCTCCGGAAAACGCGGAGAACGACGAGCTGAAAAATGGTTTAAATAGTTGTTTTTCAAAATATTTTTCCGTATGGTATACTGCAAGGTGCGTCATTCGGAATGTCCGGGCGGATGCCGGATCCGTCCCGTGATGTGGAATAAACCATTCTGGATTATGGAGGTGGAATTATGGCGAGAAAAAATATGGCGAAAACCCCGCGCGCTCCACGCCGGGCCGTGACGTTCATCCTCGAGGATGCTCCGGGCAGGGATGTCCGGGTGGCCGGGTCGTTCAACGGGTGGAAGCCGGAAAAGCAGCTGGTGGATAAGGAAAACACCGGATTCTACAGCTGCCGGATGCTTCTGGAACCCGGGACGTACGAGTACAAGTTCGTGGTGGACGGCGAATGGAAGCTTGATGAAAGCAATCCCAATTTTGCGCCGAATTCACTCGGTTCGCTCAACAGCGTTCTGGTGGTCGATGTGAAGTAGGCGGAGCGCTTTTGCACGTCGGATGAGTATGAGTAACTGAAGTGGTGCCGGGGGGATTTTGTCCTGCAACCCGGTGCCGGCGGGTGCGTCCGGCTTCATGGTCGAGAATGGCGGGAGGCCGGTGCGTGTATCTTTTAAGCCGCTGGGGAAAACGGCGGCGCAACAACCCTGAGACAACTATGGAACTTCAACTTTACAATGTGGCTCCCCGGATTCCGGATGAGCTCAAATTTCTGGAAACGCTTTCCAACAACATCTGGTGGTGCTGGCATCCGCTCGCCATCGAGCTGTTTGTCCGTATCAATCCGAATCTCTGGCGCGAGGTCTCCGGCAGCGTCAAGGAGTTTCTGCGGATGGTGCCGCAGAGCCGGCTGGAGGAGCTGGCCCGCGATGCCGGCTACATTCGCCAGCTTCATGCTGTGCAGAGTGAGTTTGAGCGGCAGACTCCCCGGAAGGATGATGTAAAGAAGCGGACCGTCGCCTACTTCTCGCTGGAGTTCGGTATTCACGAGAGTATCCGTATCTTTTCCGGCGGCCTCGGTGTGCTCGCCGGCGACCATCTGAAGGCGGCGTCCGATCTCAAGCTGCCGCTGATTGCCGTCGGTCTGCTGTACCGTCAGGGCTATTTCCGGCAGGTGCTGGACCGCAACGGCTGGCAGACCGAGCATTATCCGGTCTCGGAGATTCACAATCTGCCGGTGGTTCGCGGCTGTGATCCGGAGGGGAAGCCGGTGACGATCAGCATCCGTCTGGTTGACCGCGAACTCTTTGCGGCGGTGTGGGTGCTCTGGGTCGGCAACGTGCCGCTGCTGCTGCTCGACACCGAACTGCCGCAGAATCCGCCGGATCTGCGTGAAGTGACCTGGCGGCTTTACGGCGGCGACAAACGCATGCGGCTCCACCAGGAATTGCTGCTCGGCATCGGCGGATTCAAGGCGCTGGTGGCGATGGGGTACTCGCCCGCGGTATGCCATATGAACGAGGGGCACGCCGGATTCCTTTCGCTGGCGCGTATCGCTCATCTGGTCAACGATGCCGGATACGATCCCAATGTGGCGCTGGAAGCGGTCTGGCGTTCGAATGTCTTTACTACGCACACTCCGGTTCCGGCCGGAAATGAGGTGTTCGATATCGGGCTGGTGCGTCCCTATCTGGAGGTGTTTGCCAACGAGGCGCATCTCGATGTGGACCGGGTGATCCGCTGGGGAATTCCGATTGGCGATCGCAACCATGCCACCGAAATGTCGATGACGGTGTTCGGGCTCCGGCTCGCCAACTACAGCAACGGCGTGAGCCGGCTGCACGGCGAAGTGGCCCGGGAGATGTGGAAACATCTCTGGCCGCAGCGTTCGGTTGCGGAAATTCCGATCCGGCATATCACCAACGGTGTCCATATCGCCTCCTGGGTTTCCACCCGGCTCTGGGGGCTCTATGAGCGCTACCTTACGCCGAAATGGGCGAACAATCCGGACAAGGCCGTTCTGGCCGCCGGAATCCGCAGTCTGCCGGACGAGGAGCTCTGGATGGCGCACGAACTCTGCCGTCAGTCACTGGTCCGCCGGGCCCGTCGTCTGATGCAGAACAACTTCCGTTACATGGTCGACGGGGCGTCGGCCGGAGCGATCGCCAAGAAGAAGAATGTGCTTGATCCGGATATTCTGACGGTCGGTTTCGCCCGTCGGTTTGCGACGTACAAGCGCGGTACGCTTCTGTTGCGCAATCCGGAACGGCTGATTGCGCTGCTCAAGGACAAGAACCGGCCGGTGCAGTTCATTTTTGCCGGCAAGGCGCACCCTGCCGACGACGGCGGCAAGCGGCTGATTCAGGAGCTGATCCAGTTCGCTCAGCGCGAGAATGTGCAGGATCGACTGCTCTTTCTGGAGAATTACGACATCGGCATGGCCCGTGCTCTGGTGCAGGGGGTGGATGTCTGGCTCAACACACCGCGCCGCCCGCAGGAGGCCAGCGGCACGTCCGGTATGAAAGCCGCGGTGAACGGCGTGATCAACTGCAGCATTCTCGACGGCTGGTGGGCGGAGGCCTACAACGGCGAGAACGGCTGGGCGATCGAGGGGAACGACTACTACACCGAGGATGAGGATCGCGACAACTACGAATCGCAGGAGCTCTTCAATCTGCTGGAAAACGAGATCATTCCCAGTTTCTACGAGCGGGTCGGCGGCGATCTGCCGGTGCGCTGGATCAAGCGGATGAAGGAATCGATCGTGACCGGGCTGGGGGATTTCTCCAGCACCCGCATGGTGGAGGATTATGACCGCATGTTCTATCGTCCGGCGACGAAAGCTTATGAGGAGCTGACGGCCGACAACGCGGCATTTGCCCGTTCTCTTGTCGCCATCAAGGAGCGTTATGTGCGCAACTTCGACGGTGGCAAGCTCTACATCGAGCAGCCGAAGGTGGACGGCAGTTTGGATGACATGCATGTTGGCGACCGTTTCCGGGTCACCACCCGGGTGTATCTCGGCGAGTTGAAGCCGGAAGAGGTCGATGTGGAAGCCTACTATGGCACCGTCAACGCCCACAACGAAATCATCTCGAGCATGTCGGAGAAGATGCATGTTCTGGAGAATTTCGGCAACGGCAACTACCGGTACGGCTGCGAGGTGACCTGCGGCGTATCCGGGCGGTTCGGCCTGACCGGCCGGATCAAGGCCTGCGGCAAGGAGTGGGACAACAGTGTCCCGGGCTTCATGTGCTGGCCGAAGTAACTGAGCTGTGACAAACCGGCCCGCCGTCCGGAAGGATGGTGGGCCGGAGTGCGGAGAGGAGGGAACTTATGCAGAAGAGACAGGAAAAAGGCAAACCGAGGATTCTGGTCGTCACTCCGGAGATCACCTATCTGCCGGAGGGGATGGGCAATATGGGTAACATCCTGCGGGCCAAGGCGGGGGGATTGGCCGATGTATCCGCCTCGCTGGTGGGTGCGCTTTTCCGGCAGGGGGCCGACGTGCATGTGGCGCTGCCCCACTACCGGCGGATGTTCCACATCGACGTGGGCAAGCTCATCAGCGATGAGCTGCGGGTCTACATGAACCACCTGCACAACAGCCGGATTCATCTGGCGGAGGACCGGATTTTCTATTATCGGGATACGGTCTACAGCAGTCAGTCCGACGACAGTTTCCGGCAGGCGATGGCGTTTCAGCGTGAAGTGATCAACAACATCATTCCGACGGTGAAGCCGGATCTGATTCACTGCAACGACTGGATGACCGGGTTGATTCCGGCGGCGGCGCGACGCATGGGGATTCCCTGTCTTTTCACGGTGCACAACATTCATACGCAGAAGGCGACGCTTGACGCGATTGAAGACCGCGGCATTGATGCCGCCCCATTCTGGCAGAATCTATATTACGAGCGCCAGCCGATCAATTATGAGGAGAGCCGTTCGACCAATCCGGTCGACCAGCTTGCCAGCGGAATTTTTGCCGCGCACTTCATCAACACGGTGAGTCCGACGTTCCTCAAGGAGGTGGTCGACGGTCGTCACTCCTTCGTGCCGGAGAACATCCGCCGGGAGATGGCGGGCAAATACTATGCCGGCTGTGCGACCGGTATTCTGAATTCGCCGGACGAGGATTGCAAGCCGGAAGTGGATCCCTATCTCGAGGTCAAGTTCAATGCCGACACCCATGTGCAGGCCAAGCAGGTCAACAAGATCGCATTCCAGTCGAGAACCGGATTGAAGGTCGACCAGAATGCGCCGCTGTTCTTCTGGCCGTCGCGGCTGGACCCGGTGCAGAAGGGCTGCCAGCTGCTTGCCGATGTGATGTATGAGCTGATTCACCGTTACTGGGAGAAAAACCTTCAGATTGCCATCGTCGCCAACGGCAGCTATCAGAAGGTGTTCCGGGACATTGTCGCCTTCCACGACTTCTACGATCGTGTGACGGTCTGCGATTTCGACGAAGGGTTGTCGCACCTGGCCTTTGCCGCGTCGGACTTCATTTTAATGCCTTCGCTTTTCGAACCCTGCGGGCTGCCGCAGATGACCTGTCAGTACTACGGCAGTCTTCCGGTGGTTCACGATACCGGTGGTCTGCACGACACGGTTGATCCGCTCGACATAGCGAAAAACACCGGCAACGGATTCCGGTTTGAGACCTACGATGACGGCGGACTGCTCTGGGCGGTAGGGGAGGCAATGCACTTCTACGAACAACCTGCTGAGATCAAGGAGAATATTATCAGCCGCGTGATGCGGGAATCCCGGCAGCGGTTTAACCACGATGTCACGGCGCAGGCATACATCAAGATTTATGAAAGCATGCTGGCGCGCCCGCTGGTTCAGCACAGTTTGAGCTGACAAACGGAGGGGGGAGAGATGGGATTCCCACGGCTATCCAACGATCCGGCGACGCTGGAGAGTGATCCGTATCTCGCTCCGTGGCGTTCTGTTCTGGAGCGTCGCAGCTCCCGGGTGGCGGAGGCCATCCGGCGGCTGACGGGGGGGAGGGGCACGCTGGCGGACTTCGCATCCGGGCACGAATATTTCGGGCTGCATTTCCGGGATGGGGGATGGGTGATCCGCGAGTGGGCGCCACACGCCACCCGGATTACGCTCATCGGGGATTTTTCCGCCTGGCAAAGGCGGCCGGGATTCTGTTTTCATCGTCTGGAACACGGCGTGTGGGAGCTGCGTCTCGACGCGGATGTGCTGCGGCACGGCATGCACTATCTGTTGTATGTCGAGTGGCCGGAAGGGGAGGGCACCCGGATCCCCGCCTACGTCCGGCGGGTGGTGCAGGATCCGGAAACGAAGCTTTTTTCTGCGCAGGTGTGGCATCCGGACCAGCCCTATCGCTTTCGTTCGCCGGTGCCGCCGCGCCCCGCGGCGCCGCTGATTTATGAATCGCACGTCGGGATGGCGCAGGAGGAGCCGAAGATCGGCACCTACCGGGAGTACCGGGAGAAGATTCTGCCGCGGATTGCCGCCAGCGGTTATAATACCGTTCAGCTGATGGCGGTGATGGAGCATCCCTACTACGGCAGTTTCGGCTACCACGTGGCGAATTTCTTTGCGGTGTCGAGTCGTTTCGGCACGCCGGAGGAGTTCAAGGAGCTGGTCGATGCCGCGCACGGGTACGGTCTGCGGGTGATCATCGATCTGGTGCACTCTCATGCGGTGAAGAACGAGGCGGAGGGAATCGCCAGGATCGACGGAACGCGCTGCGCCTATTTCCACGAAGGGGCGCGGGGAGAACACTTCGCCTGGGATTCGCTCTGTTTCGATTACGGCAAACCGGAGGTGTTGCATTTTCTGCTTTCGAACTGCCGTTTCTACCTGGATGAATACCGGGTGGATGGGTTCCGGTTCGATGGAGTGACCAGCATGATGTATCTGCATCACGGTCTCGGGCGCGCCTTCTCCGGTTACGCAGACTATTTTGGTGACGAAGTCGACGAGGATGCCATCACCTATCTGGCCCTGGCGAATCGGGTGATTCACGAAGTTCGGCCGGATGCGGTGACGGTTGCCGAGGATGTCAGCGGCATGCCCGGCCTTGCCTCCTCTTCGCCCCACGGCGGGATCGGGTTCGATTACCGCATGGCGATGGGGGTGACGGATATGTGGTTCCGGCTTTTCGACCTGCCGGATCAGGAGTGGAATCTCTTCCATCTCTACTGCGAGCTGACCAATCGTCGTCGCGACGAGCGTTCGATCAGTTACGTCGAATGTCACGACCAGGCGATTGTGGGCGGAAAGACGGCGATCTTCCGGCTGGCGGACGCGGCGATGTACGATTCGATGCATATCGGCTCGAATTCTCTTGCGATTGACCGGGCGGTGGCGCTGCACAAGATGGTGCGTCTGGCGACGGCAGCGACGGCGGGGCATGGGTATCTGAATTTCATGGGCAATGAGTTCGGACATCCGGAATGGATTGATTTCCCGCGAGAAGGCAACAACTGGTCTCTGGAACACGCGCGCCGGCAGTGGTCCCTGGCGGAAGCGCCGAACCTGCGTTTTCATTTTCTGCGCGACTTCGACCGGGTGATGCTGTCGTTGACTGGGCGGAGGGAGTTTTATCACACCAGGCCGCAGACGGTGCGGATCGATGACGTGGCGAAGGTGCTGATCTTTGAGCGGGATGGATATTGGTTCTGCTTCAATTTCCACCCGGAACACTCTTATGTGGACTATGCGTTCGAGGTGCTTCCCGGTGAATTCGAGACGGTGCTGGACTCCGATGCTCCCGAATTCGGCGGGTTTGCATTGCGGCGGCCCGGGCAGCACTACTACTCCCGTTATGAGAGTGGGGCGGAGAGGATCAGCGTCTATCTGCCCAGCCGGACCGCGCTGGTGCTGCGCCGCCTCGACTGAACGGAGAAGGCTGGAGCGACTGCGCACTTCCGCTCAGAGGTGCCAGTCGCGGATTTCGAGGGAGAGGCTGCCGGGAAGCGGCGTGCGTCCTTCGCTCTGATCGATCAGTTGTTGAACCAGCGCTTCCGCAAGTTCATGAATCCGGTTCTCCAGCAGCGTACAGGGGAAGGGCAGCACCAGTTCGTTTTCCCGGGTCTTGTGAATGTAGAGCCGGACATCTTCCGGCGCTTTCACGTTGTACCGGTAGAAGGCCATTGCCAGACCGCTGACCAGGTCGTCGGAAAACAGCAGCAGGGCTTCGGGCCGTTCTGACTGCTGCCAGATGGTCTGAAAGCCGGTATAGGCGAACGTGGTGCTGTCCAGCACCTTCGGTACTCCGAAACGGCTGCTGTCGAAGATCCACTCCGGACGAATTTCCAGCTGCTGTTTTTTTAATTGCCGGAACAGCAGGGAGTAGGTTTCCGTTTCTGAATTCTCCATCGGATGCATGATCTGATTGGCGGCAAGAACTCCCACCCGTTTCACTCCGTCATTGCGGAGCCGTTCTGCGATTCTCCGGATGATCTCTGCGGAGAAAAAGGTTACCCGGTTGGGAATCCGCATGGAGGTGATTGCAGAAAACGGCACCGGAAGCCGCGCAAAAAAAGGATATTGATCCGGAGAGAGATTGCGGACGATCACTCCCTGAATCTGACGGTTTTCCGCCAGTTTTTTCAGCTGCTCCATCCCGTTTTGCGATGGGGTGTCGTAGATCACCATGCAGCGGATTCCCCGGGCGGAAAAGCTCTCCTCCAGCATTTCGATCAGCAGCCGGGTGAAGTTTTCTCCACGCTGAATGAAGAGCCAGCTCAGATAAATTGCCGCGCAGGTCAGTTTTTCCACGCCGTCCGTGACGACGGTTCCCGCCTTCGGGCGGCGCGCCAGCAGGCCTTCCTTGACCAGCGCCGCCAGCGCATGGTGCACATTCGCCTCCGCGGTACCGAACGCTTTTGCCAGCTCCCGGGCCGAGGGCAGGCGGTCACCCGGTTTCAGGCTCCCTTTCCGGATTTCCACCCGAAAGTGCTCCACAATCTGGGATCGGATGCTTTTTTGAGGATCAATTTTAAAATTCATCCGGAACTTTCCTTTTTCTCTTCTTCGTGGAATATAAATGAATTTTCTCTCTTTTACAAACGGAAAGATCAAAAAAAACATAAAATAATCACTATAATCACTATTTATATTTTGACTTTTTAAAAAAAAGGATTACTTTTATAGAAAGCAACGGCAGAGGTGAATGAAAAAAGGAGATAATTACTGTTCATGGCTACTGGAATTCTCTTTGCGGTATTGACCGGCATCAGCTGGATCTGGGTCGGGATCGTCATCAGCTACGCGGCGCGGAACAAGGTGAACATTCCATACATTCAGCTGCTTCAGACCTTGACGGGGATCACAATCAGTGTCATTGTGCTGTTCGCCATGGGGATGCTGATGAAAGAGCAGCCGGAGATCTCCGCGCGGACGAAATGGCTCACCGCCTTCTGCATGATCACTTTTGGAATCCTCAACTACTTCATGTTTCTGGCGATGGGGGCGGCGATGCGGCGCGGGCCGAACGGAATCGTCTGGTCGGTGATTCAGTCGGGTATTGTTTTTCCGTTTCTGATGGGGATTCTGATATTTCACGTCGAGCCGACGCTGAGTCGAGTCGGCGGGATGCTGCTGATTGTCGGCAGTGTGATTCTGTTCGGGCTGGGGAAGGAAAAGAAAGCCGCAGCGAATGTGCCGGGTATGAGGAAAAACTCCTGGTATTTTTTTGCCCTTCTGGGAATGCTGCTCTGCGGCCTGAATCAGTGTTGCGCGAATCTTCCCTCCTATCTGAGCAACGGCGAACCGGTCGGCAGTGTGTATCGCGCCTGTTTCTCGCAGGTGGGAATGCTGTCCGGATGGTTGATCGGGGCGGTGACGACCCATACGCTCTCCCCCCCGAAATTCCATCCGGGAGAGTTGAAAAAGATCCTGTTTTTTGCGATCTCACTCAATGCTGTTGGGCTGACGGCGAACTATCTTTTGTTCTACAATGCGCTCGATTTTCTGGTGGAAGCTGGGGCGGGGTCGCTCGGGTATCCGCTGGTGGTGAGCTCCTGCATCATCGGATTTTTCCTCTACAGCGTGATCTTTCTGAGGGAAAAGACCGGAATTTTTCAGAAGAGCGGATTCATTTTCGGCGTCGCGGGAATCGTCATCATCTGCCTGTAGAGGAGCCGGGAAATTTGTCCGGGAAAAGGTTCGGGGATTACAACGGGGAGTTTCGGTTCAGACTATGAAAAAATGTCTTCTCGTCGGATTCGGCATGCTGATTGCGCTGCTGCTGGGGGGCGCTGCGGTGCGCTGCTTCTCGCCCTGTGGAGAAGAGAGAGACGGGGGGGAACGGATCATCCGCGGCTGTGGCTTTGTGCGCGGCATCGGGCAGGTGACGTTGCGGAACAAATATGCCGGTTTTGTCAGCAAGGTCAATTTTTTCTCCCAGGACCGGGTGAAGAAGGGCGATGTGATTCTGGAGTATGATGACCTCGATCTGCGGCAGGAGATCGAGACACTCTCCAATCAGGTTTTGGAATTGACGGAAAGCGTTGCATTGAAAAAACTGGAACTGCAGCGCACCCGCCTTGATCCGCTTCCTTCTGATTACCGGAATGCCCGGTGGAAGCTCAATGCCGCCCGGGTGCGGAAGGAGCGACTCGAACATGAACTCAATGTGTTCAACCGCCTTTACCGCAGCCGGAGTGTTTCCGACCTGAGCCGGCTGGAAAAATTTCAGGAGTTCAAGGATTCTGAAGCGGAGCTGGAGAGCTGCACCCGGGATCTCGAAGTGCTCAACCGGGGCTTGGGAGAGCTTTACATCTTTATCGCAGAACGGGAGCTGAAAAACGTGGAACAGGAACTGGCCAACCGGAAACGGGAACTCGCGCTGTTGCAGGAAAAGCGCAAATACTACCGTATCGTCGCCCCGTTCGACGGTCTCTGCATCACCAATTCCGACACGGTGAACGGCTACAATGCCGCCGGGACCGATGCGGCGGTGGTGCACTGCGACCGGAGCAAGCTGGTTTACGCCTATTTCGAGGAGCGTGACGTCGGCTTCATCGTGGAGAACCGCCCCTGCCGGTTCCGCAGCAATCAGTACGATCCGGAGCGGGATGGATATGCCACGGTCGTTCCCTACGAGGTGACCAAAGAGCGTTACTCCTACGGCGACCGCAGTCTCTTTCTGGTGAAGTGCCGGGTGACGAAGGAGCCGAAACCGCTGCGGATTCATTCGACCGGGCAGGTGGAGATCGTCGTTCCGCCGGAAAAAGAGAGGAGGTGTGACGAAAGAATGCCGCGGAGAATCGCCCGGGACGGATCGCTTCGACAGTGACGGGAAAATGAGTGCCGCAGGAGAAGATTTGGGAAAGGTGCAGTCGAAACGTGAAAACAGGAGAAATAGGATGCGACGTTTTGTTTCCTGTGACTTCAACACGCCGGACGGCAAGGTGCGTCGTCTCAACGGCGGCAATCTCGGCCCCCAGCTCTACCCCGGCAGCGAGGAGCTGCTCAAGGAGTACTATTCTCTCGAACTGCCGCTAGTCCGTCTGCACGACGCGCCGCTGGCCAACCGGGGAATGCGTCTGGTGGACATCCAGCACATCTTCGGGAACTGGAAGGCCGATACGGACAATCCCGACAACTACTACTTTGATCAGACCGACGAGTATCTGCGGCTGATCGCCGCCGGTTCGTCGGAAATCATGTACCGGCTCGGCACCTCGATCGAGCATTCGTTGAAGCATTACTACACCGCCGTGCCGGATGATTTCGATCGCTGGACCGATATCTGTCTCCACATCATCCGGCACTACAACGAAGGGTGGAACAACGGCTTCCGTCTGGGGATCCGCTACTGGGAGATCTGGAACGAGCCCGACGATCACGGCGTCTGCATTCCTTCGAAGATGTGGGCGGGGACGGTGCAGGACTACTGCCGCCTCTACGAAACGGCGGCGAAACGGATCAAGCAGGAGTTTCCCGCGCTGAAAATCGGCGGACCCTCCGCGACCTTTCTGGATGAACAGGCCAGTCCCCGGGTGGAAAAGGATTTTCTGCCCGTCTTTCTGGAGTACTGCCGGGAAAGGGAGGTACCGCTGGATTTCTTCTCCTGGCACAGCTATTCCGGGCCGCGGCAGCCGTTCGCCATTCTGGACGAAGCGCGCCGGGCGCGGGAACTGCTGGATCGTTACGGCTTCCATGAAACCGAACTCCATCTGACCGAGTGGCGCTATCTGGAGAAATGGGATCGGATTTACAACATCATGGGGAAGCATCCCGCCGGTGGAATCAAGGTGGCCTCCCATCTGATCCACTGTCTGATCGCATGGCAGAAGAGTCCGCTTGCCATGACCTGTTTCTATCTGATCGGCCACGGTTCCTCCAGCTGGAGTCCGTGGTTTTACGGGAAGAAACAGAAATTGTACTACGCCTTCCGCGCGTTTGCGGAAATGGCGCACTATGAGAATCTGGTCCGATGCGCTTCCGATTCGGAGGCAATCCGTCTGATCGCGGGGAGGGACGCGCAGGGAAAGCGGGCGATCCTGCTCGCGGTGTTCCTGCCGGAAGGGGAGTCATGTGGCGAAATCGCCGTCCGGCTTCCCTCCGGAATGGAGTCGGTCAAGTGGAAGGTGCTTCTGCTGGACGAAGCGCACGATCTGGAGGAGATTGCGTGCGGAACGGGTGACAATGTTCTGATTCTGCCCGATTCCGGCGGGGAATACCGGATCTATCTGATCCGGGAGGAGGAGTGAGGAGAGGACCTCCACTCCCTGCTGAAGAAATTCCGCTTTCCCGGCGGAAAAAAATTTGCAATATGCCGGAGTCGTGCAACAGTAGACAGAAAACCGTAAAATGTAACAGGAAAAGGTGCTGAATGAGTTCTGCTGAATACAACATTCTCGAATACGGGGCGGTTCCCGGAGGCAACAAGATCAATACGAAGGCGGTTCAGGCGGCTGTCGACACCTGTGCCGAAAACGGCGGCGGCCGGGTGCTGGTGCCCGCCGGAACGTTTCTTACCGGAACGATTTTTCTGAAAGATAACGTGGAGCTTCACCTCGCGGCTGGCGCGGTGCTCAAGGGCAGTCCGGATCTTGCAGATTACAACGCCGATGACTGCATTCCGCAGAACCGGGTGTTCGCCGCCGAACAGGTGACCGGCGGGCACCTCATCATCGCCGCCGAGGTGAGAAATGTTTCGATCACCGGACCGGGGACCATCGACGGAAACGTTTCCGCCTTTCTCGATGGCTTCACTCCCGCCGATTCCGGGAACGGGCACGACAGCTGGGGGGAGGGGCGTTGCATCGTCAAAGAGAGTCTGCGGCCGGGGCAGATGCTCTTCTTCTGTGAATGTGAACAGATCCGGGTGGAGAACATCACGCTGCAAAACTCCCCCTACTGGACCTGCTTCCTGCATGGCTGCGAGGAGGTGTTCCTCCAGGGGGTGAAGATCTGCAACGATCCACGCATCCTCAACTCCGACGGGATCGATCTCGACTGCTGCCGGAACGCCGTGGTGACCAACTGCATCATCGAGACGGGCGATGACGCGTTCGCCATCCGCGCCTGCTGTGAACCGCTTCGGAACCGGGAACGGAAGTGCGAGAACATCGCCATTTCGAACTGCGTGGTTTCGTCGCAGACCGACGCCTTCCGGATCGGCGTCGGCGACGGCGTGATCCGCAACATTGTAATTTCCAATATTCTCGGGCACAAGCTCGCCCGCGGAATCTGCATCCAGACGAAATATATTCGGGAGCAGGCCGGTTGCGAAATTTCCGACATCCGCATCAGCAATCTCCGCTTCTCCGAGTGTCGAACGCCGTTCTTCATCGCCCCCGGACTGGACGGCACGAAGCGGATCGGCGATATCAGCATCTCCGGATTTTCGGTGGATTCCTGCAAGACCGGATCGATCTTCGGGAACGGCCGCTCCCGGCCGGCAAACATTCGTCTCCGGGACGTGGCGCTGCGGGTCACTGGCCGCCTGCCGTCGGAGGATCACCACCGGCTTGACCCGGAAGTTTTTCGCGAGTGGAGCCGGGGACTTGACTGCGCCGTCTACATCGCCGATACGGATGATGTGGTGCTTGAGGATTTCCACATCTTCTGGGCGTGCGATGAACCGGGCTGGAAGCACGGCCTGATCGCGGAGAACAACCGTGATCTCGTCATCGCGGAGAACTGTCGGCTGCCGGAACCGGAAACAAAGGAATAGAATGACGGGGAACTGTTGAAACAATATCAGCTCAGGGTTGGCCGGGGAGTGTTGACCGTCGGGTTACTTTTCGGTTGCAGCTCCGATCATCGTCTGAGCGCGCAAATGTTACACAGGAAAGGCTGGAACCTATGGAAGTTTGTCAGACACCGTCGAAAGAACATACAGTGCGGTTCATCAACATCGTGGGAATTCTTTCGATCGGCGCCGAATGCATGGCGAAGGAAGCCCGGCGGGTCCGGGAGGTGACCGGTGTGGATGAGGTGGCACTTTCCCTCACGCTCCATCCGGAGGGGATTCCGGCGATCCGGAAAGCGGAGTTCTACACGGAACTGTTCCGGCAGTACCGGAAGGCGCTGGAGGGCAGCGGCGTCAAGGCCGGGATACTGCTGCAGAGTTTGATCGGCCACGGCTGGCCGGGGGCGCCGGTCAGTCCGGAACCGTGGCAGCATACCGTCAATATTGCCGGAGAAACGACACTTCGAATGTGTCCTCTGGATCCCGGATTCCGGGAATATGTCCGGCAGACGGTGAGGATGCTCGCCAGGGAGAGGCCGTACGCGTTTCTGGTCGATGATGACATTCGGCTGATCAATGGCGTACATCTTGAATGTTTTTGCCCGCGCCATCTGACGCGCTTCAACGAGCTTTCCGGAAAGAACTTCTCGGCGGACGAGCTGCGCGAAGCGGTTCGAAACGCCCGGCCGGGCGATCCGCTGCTCGCCTGCTTCGAGATGGTGCGCCGCCGCTCCCTTCTGGAGTTTGCCGATCTGATTCGCGGAGCGATCGACGCTGTAGATCCTTCGATTCCCTGCGGGTTCTGTACTGCGAGCTGGGAGAGCCCGATCGCCGGAGCGTTTGCGAAGCGCCTGGCCGGGGGGAACCGACCGTATCTGCGGATTAACAACGCCCTTTATCTTGAGCGGAGCGCGAAGGATTTCCCGGAGAAGATGAGTTACACACAGATGCTGCGGAAGTTTCACGAGGAGATTCCCGATCTGCTCGACGAGGCGGATACCTTTCCGCAGTATCGCTACAGCAAGTCCGCCTTGAGCATGCACGCGCACATCACCGGCGCAATTCTGAACGGCCTCAACGGAGCGAAGCTCTGGCTGACCAACACCCGATGGCACGATCCGGAGACTGCGCGGGAGTACGAGCAGATTCTGGCGCGGCACCGGAACTTCTATCCCGAACTCGCACGGACCATGCGGGAGGTCCGGCTGCAGGGGCCGATCGTGCCGTTGATGCCTGGGGAGGGAAACTGGCACCCGCTCAAACTGAACAGCTTCTTCTATGAAACCGACTGGAACGGTTCTCTGCTGGGACAGTTCGGGATTCCCGCCCGCTGGGAAAAACTTCCGGTCAAGGGGGTCCGCATGCTCGCCGGAGAGGACAGCATTGCCTTCTTCTCCGACGATGAACTGCGGGAACTGTTGAGCGGTCCACTGCTTCTGGACGGCACCGCCGCCCGTGCCGTTGCGGCGCGCGGCTTTGCGAAGGAGCTCGGCGTCACGCCGGAAACCCGGGAGTACCGCTTCTCCTGTGAGGAAAACTGCCTGACCGGGGAGCCGGTGACCTTCATGAATGATTTCATCTCTCCGTTTCTGGCAGTCAATTCGGAAAAGACGGTGATGATTTCGAAACTGATGACGACACCGTTCCGGGGCTCACCCGAGGCCTCTTTTGTCGCGCCCGGGGTGACGCTGTTCAAGAACGCTCTCGGCGGAACGGTCGCCGTCTTCGCCCGTCATTTGAAGATGTCGCCGATCAATCACCAGTCGCCCGGCCACCGGCGGTTGTTGCTTCAGGTGTTGGACCGTTTGAACGGCAAGCCGCTGCCCTACGTGGTGATGGAACTTCAGAACATCTACGTTCTGCACGGGAAAATGGAGGATGGTGCCGATTTTCTGTCGGTCTTCAACCTGAACTTTGACCCGTTGAATTCGATCCATCTCCGGGTGCAGAAACGGGTGACGGAGATTCTGGAACTCACTCCGGAGGGCATCTGGAAGCCGCTCGAATGGACGCAGAACGACGTGAAACTGGAGATCGCAAAACGGTTGATCGACTATGAAGCGGCTATCCTGAAGATTCGGACGACGGAGGCAGTTGTGCAATGAAAATCGGCAATGTACTTCTGGAGGGAATTCTGATGGGCAGCACAATGGTATTGGCAGCGGCGGAAACAGTTCCCGACTGGGCGGGAATTTTTCCGGAGAAGATCAAAACCGTTGCGCTGGTGGCGCCTGCCTGTCCGGCGCACTCCTCTGAAGCGCTGGACCGGGCGATTGCCGGATTGAAAAAGGCGGGGATCCGCGTCAAACTGATGCCTCACGCCCGCGAAGGGGAACCGGCGACCCGGTATGAAACCATTGCTGTGGAGAAGCGGGTCGCCGATCTGGAACAGGCGTGGCTCGATCCGGAGGTGGATCTTGTCTGGTGCATTCGCGGTGGAACCGGCAGCCCCGATGTGGCGGAGAAACTGGATTGGGAGAAACTGCGGCGCCGCCCCGACCTGCCGCTGCTCGGCTTCAGCGACATCACCGCGCTGCAGCTCGCCATGCTGAAAGAGCGCGCCGGACATCCTTACGCGGCGCCGTCAACGTTGGGGCTGCTGACGGTGGATTCCCTCAGTCTGGAGAACTTTCGGCGCACGATGCATGGAAGACCCGCCGAACCGTTGCAACTCGTCCCGGTTCGCGGCGGGGCGGCGTCCGGGCTCGCGCTGGCCGGCCATCTGCGGCTGCTGGAGACGATGAGCCGGACCCGTTTCCGCCCCGATACCGCGGGGAAGGTGATCTTCATTGAATCACCGGATTTTTTCCCGGAGCAGGTGTGCGCTTCGCTCGGCCGTCTCCGCAAGGAGGGATTCTTCGACGGCTGCGCGGCGGTGGTGTTCGGTACGCTCAGCCGCTGCGGTGATGAGGCGGAAACGGTGATTCGGAAGTTCGCAGAAACTGTGAGCTGTCCGGTCTTCATGGGATTCCCCTACGGGCACACTTCGCGCAATCAGGTGATCGACTTGCGCGGTCGTGTCACCATCGATTCCCGGGGGCTGCTGTGCCGGTGAATGGGAAAAATGGCGTCTCATGCATCAGAAGTAGAAGTAAAACATCTTTTCTCCCATTGAAAAATATAGTATTTCGCATCATATTTTTCATATATCGCAACCGGGAAAACCATGGGAGAAAATCATGTATCTGCAGACGCGAATTGTCTCCTCTCTGGAGAAGGTGTTCTGTTCCGAACGGCTTGATGCGGAATCGATCGACCGGCTGGTGCTGCTGCGTGGTGAGTGCGGCAGTTTTCAGATCGCTTGCCGGAGTGAAGCGCGGAGTGAGGTGAGCTGTACGCTTTGCGTGCGGGAGGGCGGGCCGGCATTGACGCTGCGGCGGCTGGGATGGGTGCCGAGTCTGCTGCCGGCGATGCCGGATGACCCGTTCATTTTGACCAGTGAACCCGGACTCTTTCCCGATCCGCTGATGCCCGGAAACCGATTGACCATGGTGCGGGGCAAATGGAATGCTTTCTGGGTGACGGTGGCGGTGCCTCCGGATGCCGTTCCAGGTCGCTATGAGGTGGAAATTTCTCTGGTCTGCTCCGCCTGCCGGACTCCGTGGCCGCCGCCGCCGTCGCGGGAGACGTCGCTGTCGCTTACCGTGGAGGTATTGGAACCGGTTCTCGCACCGCAGCGGCTGAAGAATACGATCTGGTTTTATGCGGACTGCCTTCTGAGCCGGTATCAGCTGGAGTGCTGGAGCGAACGCCACTGGCAGGTTTTGGAGCATTACATGCGCGATCTTGCTTCTCACGGGGGAAACATGCTCTATACTCCACTCTGGAGTGTCCCGTTGGATACGATGCCGGGAACGGAGCGGCCCACAGTTCAGCTGCTGAAAATCCGCGACGAAAATGGCGCGTACCGTTTTGATTTCTCCCGTCTGGAGCGGTGGATCGATCTGGCGGAATCCTGTGGATTCCGGTATCTGGAATTTTCCCACGCCTTTACGCAGTGGGGGGCACAGTTCACGCCGAAGATTGTGGTGGAGACTCCGGCGGGCGAAGAGAAACGTTTCGGCTGGCATGTGCCTGCGGATTCTCCCTGCTACCGGAAATTTCTCACCGTACTGCTGCCGGAACTCGGGGCGCTGCTGATCCGCCGGGGATGGAAGGAGCGCTGTGTCTTTCACATCTCCGATGAACCGGCCGCGGAGCATGTCGAGCGATATCGGTACGGCGCGGAACTTTTCGCGGAACTGCTTCCGGGATTCCGGGTAATGGATGCCTTGTCCTCGCCGGAATACTGTCGTCCGGGTGGATGCGATTGTCCGGTCCCCTGCATTACGGCGATAGACGAATTCCGGAATCTGGATCTGCCGGAGCGCTGGATCTACTACTGCGGCAACTATCAGGACGGCCTGCCCAACCGGCAGTTCGGGATGCCTTCCGCCCGATTCCGGATCTACGGCGTTCTGCTCTATCTGGAGAAGATCGATGGATTGCTGAACTGGGGATACAACTTCTGGTATTCCGCATTCAGCCTGAAACAGGATCTCGATCCGTGGCATGACACCGATGCAGACCGCACTTTCTGCGGCGGCGGATCATTCCTGGTCTATCCCGGAGCGGATGGAGCCCCGATCGATTCCCTCCGGTTCGAGGTGTTCCGGGAGGCGATGCAGGATCTGCGGGCACTTCAGATGCTGGAGGAGAAGATTGGGCGCCCCGCTGTGGTGTCGTTGATTCACGAGGGGCTTGACAGGAACATCACCGTTCATCGATATCCGCGGTCGGCGCAGTGGCTGCTTGAACTTCGGGAACGGGTGAACCGGGAACTTTGCCGCTGAACAGTTGCGGGTGCTGCTACGACTCCTCCGGGCGCGGCTGCCGTTCGCGGAACTCCCGGGGGGAGAGACCGGTAAATTTACGGAAGCAGCGCGAAAAGTAGTTGCTGTCGGTGAAGCCGGTGGCGGCGGCGATTTCCGAGACCGGAAGCCGGGTGTTCAAGAGCAGCGCGCGGGCATGGCGGAGTCGAATCCGGTTAAGGCAGTTGATCGGAGAATCGCCGGTTCCCTTGCGGAACAGCCGATAAAGCGTGACTTCGGAAACTGCCGCGTGGCGGGCGATCTCCGGAAGAGTCAGTGGCAAACTGTAATTTTTTTCCAGATAACTGAGCACCAGGCCGAGCCGGAAGAGCTCCTGACGCTCTGACGGCACGGCAAGTTCTGTGAAGTAGTCCGTGAGCATTCCGACGATTCCCATGAAGATGGCCAGAGCCCGAAACTGGTGTCCCGGCTGGTTTTCCGCCAGCGTGCCGTCGAGCCGTTCGATTTCGATTTCGGCGCGGTGCAGCGTTTCCCGGTCGAGCCGGAGATGACGGAATTCACCTCCGGGCAGCCACTGTTCCGGCTCCAGCACGAAGAGCGCCTGATAGCCGGGGGATTTTGCCAGATCGCAGAGGGGCAGCAGATTGGGCGCATAGATGAGATTGACCAGAGAGAAGTCGGAAACTGCCTCATAGGCGTGTGCCGTGCCGGGGCGGATCAGAAAAATGTCTCCGGCGGAAATTTCGCAGCTTCCGTTCGGCGTCACATGCCGGGAGTGTCCCGAGGTCACCAGCACCAGTTCGAAAAAATCGTGCTGGTGCATCCGGCGGTTGCGGCGGTGATCGTAGCGAACCACCCGCAGTGGAAACCCCCCTTTCCAGAGATTGTCTCCACGCAGGGACTGGATTGTCCGTTCTTCCTCCATCAACTTCGCCTCCTGAATCCGGTTTGAAAGAATTGTACTATCTTTTGAAGAAAAAGTCAAGGATTTTTTTCGATTTTCCGGTATATTATATCAAAAAAAAGGAGATGGGAATGCCCGAAACGTTTGCCGAAAAATTTGCCGCACCCGGCGCGGCATACCGGGGAAAGCCGTTCTGGAGCTGGAACGGCAGACTGGAGCCGGAAAAGTTGCGGCGCCAGATCCGGGAATTCAAGGCGATGGGGTTGGGCGGATTCTTCATGCATTCCCGGGTCGGACTGGCGACGCCCTACCTCGGGCGGGAGTGGTTCGACTGCATCCGCGCCTCCATCGAAGAAGCGAAGCGGTGTGGATTGATTCCCTGTCTCTACGACGAGGACCGCTGGGCGTCCGGAGCGGCGGGGGGGCTGGTGACATGCGATCCGACCTGCCGGGCGTGGATTCTCTATCTGCATGCCCATTCCGGTCCGGCGCATCCGGTGAGTTTCGGGTTCTGGAGTGCGCGTCTCGACGGCGCCGTCGCAAGGAATCTTCACCGCGGAGATCCGGCCCGCGGGGAGACGTGCTTCGAAATTTTCGCCGAAGAGGAGCCGTGCAGCGACTGGTTCAACAAGTACACCTACCTGGACGTGCTCAACCCCGGAGCGGTGAAGCGGTTCATTGAGGTGACCTACGACCGATACAGGCGGGAGCTCGGAGAGGATTTCGGTGGTGCGGTTCCGGCGATCTTCACCGATGAGCCGCACTACTGGCGCTACGCCAATCTGGTGCCGCTTCCTTATCCGGGGGCGGCGGATGCGGCGTGGACGCTTCGCCTGCCGGAACTTTTCCGGGAGCGTTTCGGATACGATCTTGCGGAACATCTGCCCGAACTCTTTTACGACTGCCCGGAGCGGGCCGCGTCTCCGGCACGTTACCATTACTGGCGGCTTTTGACGGAACTCTTCGTCGATTCCTTCACGAAACAGGTCGGAGCGTGGTGCGAAAGAAACGGCATTGCGCTCACCGGCCACCTGCTCTGGGAGGATACCCCTTCTTCGCAGACCCGCTGTGTCGGCGCCTCGATGCGTCATTATCCATACATGCAGGTTCCGGGCATCGATCAGTTGACCGAGTATGGCCAGCTCTACGACGCCTGCAAACAGCTTGCAAGCGCGGCACGACAGTTCGACCGCCCGGTCCGGGTCAGCGAGGTTTACGGCTGCACCGGCTGGGATATGAGCTTTGCCGGATACAAGGCGATGGGCGACTGGCAGTATGCGCTCGGAGTCAACCGGCGCTGTCTGCATTTGTCGTTCTATACGATGGAAGGGGAGGCGAAGCGCGATTATCCGGCCTCCTTCTCGCCGCACTCCAGTTTTCACGATACTTTGAAGTTTCTCGAAGACTATTTCGCCCGGCTTGGCGTGGTGCTCAGCCGCGGGCGCGAGGTGCGCGATCTGCTGGTGATTCACCCGGTCGAATCGGCCTGGGTTCTGCTCAATCGCAATCTGACCGCGGCGCAGGAGTTCGACCGGAAGCTGGCGCATCTGCGCAACGGCCTTCTCGACCGTGCGCTCGATTTCGATTACGGTGACGAGGAACATTTGGCGAAGTTCGGCCAGGTCGAACCGGGACCGCTGCTGAAGCTCGGTTCCGGAGTCTACTGTGCAGTGCTTCTGCCGGAGATGGAGACGATCCGCGGCACCACGCTGGCGCTGTTGCGCCGATTCCGGGAAAACGGCGGAACCGTCTGCGTCGCCGGGGAAGCTCCTGCGCGGGTTGATGGAATTCCCGACCCGGCGGCTCGGGAGTTCTGGCGCGATCTGCCACACGGCGTCGAGGTGGCGGAGCCGCTGGTCCGTCGGGTGCGTTTCACGGGGAACGATGGGACGCCCGTTCGGGGGCTGCTCTACCAGTTGCGGGAGTCGGAGGAGGGGCTGGATCTTTTTCTCTGCAATCCTGGATTTGAAACGGAAGTGCCCGACGAGCACCGCATCCGGTGCGCGGAGCGGCGGCGCGAAGTGCCGTTCGTCGCTGTGGAACTCTTCACCTCCCGGAACGGTTTCCTGTATGAACTGGTGCCGGAAAGCGGGAGGATTCTGCGACAGCCGGTGGAAACGTCTCCCGACGGATACCGGTGGGAGACCTCCTTCAAAGCACTTCAGAGCAGGATCTTCCGCCTCTCGTTTCAGGAAATTCCAGAAGCGGAGAAGCCGGAGCGGTTCCGGATGGATTTCCGGATCAAACTGGCTCCTCGAGAGTGGGAAATTCAGCGCGATGAACCGAATGTTCTGGTGCTCGACCGGGCCGCGTGGAAACTGGGGGAGGGGATCCGGCACGAGCCGGACTTCATCCTGCGGATCGACGACGCGGTCCGCAGGTCGCTCGACGTTCCGGTCCGGGGCGGACGGATGGTTCAGCCGTGGGCGCGGAAAGAGGAGACGGTGGCGCACGCTCCCCTGGCGCTGGAGTATCGCTTCGACGTCGCCGCGTTGCCGGAAGGAGCGCTGTTTCTCGCACTTGAACGGCCGGAGGAGTGGCGGATTGAGCTCAACGGTGTAGCGTTGGAGAGCCGCCATGCCGACGGGTGCTGGATCGACGACGCGATCCACCGGATACCGGTTCCGGCGGGAGCCCTCCGGGGCGGGAGCAATCTGCTGCGCCTTTCCCGAGAGTACCGTTCTGACTGCGTCGGACTGGAGGCGATCTATCTGCTCGGCGAATTTTGTGTGGAGAATGAGACGCTCCAGCCACTCCGCCGCACCCTTCCGCCGGGCGACTGGTGCCTGATGGGATTTCCGAATTATGCCGGAAATATGGTGTACCACACCACATTTGACTGGAACAGGACGGAACCCGGCCGACTGCGTCTGCGGCTGGGACGGCACGCTTCCACCGCGTTGCGGATCCGTTTCAATGGAGAAGAGGCGGGCATCCTCGGGTGGGAACCGTGGGAGCTGGAGCTCGGGCGGCCGCTCCATGGTGAAAACCGGCTGGAGATCGAGGTGATCGGCTCCCGGCGCAATGCGCTCGGTCCGTTCTTCCTCACCGATCCGCATCCACTGCGGTTCGGGGCGAACGAATTCCGGGAGTACGCCCATCCGGAGTATCGCAATCTGACTCCTTACGGATTGTTCACTCCGCCGGAACTTTTGTGGGAGAACGCCGTTGGTACTGAAGCATCTTGTGTCCGGGACGGCACTGACTGACAACGGGGAATCCCCGTGTAAAACCGTGGGAAAGTCACCTCCTCCGGTTTCGCCCGCCGGCGCGGCTTCCGTCAATGCGGCAGGAGAGAGGTGTGAAACTTCATCAGAAAGGACTCTGAGTTCAAATGACAATTTTTCTCTCGCATCGGGGGGAGTCGGATGACGCCCCGGAAAACACGTTGAGAGCCTTTTCGCTCGCTATGGAACGCGATTCAGACGGCATCGAACTGGATATCCGTCTCACCGCCGACGGCGATGTCGTCTGCGTCCACGATGAAACCCTTGAACGGGTGGCGGGAGTGAAACTCGCTGTCGCCGACGCATCGCTCGCGGAGTTGCGGAACCACTATCCGGTGCCGTTGCTTTCGGAGGCGCTGGCCTTGCTCCGGCCCGGAAAACACATGCAGATCGAATTGAAGGGGGTGCAGCCGCTCGCCCGGCCTCTGAAACAGGTACTGGAGCAGTGGGGTGGCGACCGCCGTTCGCTGGCGCTGAGCTCCTTCGAGGAGGAGACGATTCGGAATGCGGCGGAGTTCTTCCCCGATCTGCCGCGGCTGCTGCTGGTCGATCTGAAAAATCGCTTCGGCGTGTTTCCTTCGGCGGAGCAGGTGATGGACTATCTGCGCAAATTGCACTGCACCGGAGTCAGTTTCAAGGCGACGACCGAGGCGGATGCGGCGTTTGTCGCGGCACTGCACGCGGAGAAGTTCCGGGTGGTTTCGTGGGGCGTTTTTTCGGATGAACTCGGTCTCGCGATGGCCGCGCTCGGCGTCGATGCGATGACCTGCAATCACGCGGTGGCGCTCCGCCGCCGGTGGCGCGAACGGAGCTGACCGGTGTTGTCCGGTTTATCCGGAGGCGCGGAAGTTCACCGCTCTTCCTGAACGCCGACCCGGTCGGCGATCCGCTGTTCCGGGGATTGCAGAGCTCCGATGTAGCGGAACTGTTCCGGCGCCCCCGGAACCGGAACAGCTGGTTCAAATTTCACCGGCAGAAAACGATTTTCCGTTTCGTCGAGCAGCAGTTTCTCCTGTGGCGGGCGCAGCTGGCCGCGCAGTTTCGGAATGTCCGAAGTCCGGGAGGCTCTCCAGCAGAAGCGGTTGTTGACGAAGTTGTAGTGCGTGGCTCCACCGTCGCCGTCGGCGGCACGGGGATGGCGGATATTGGCCGCGATTGCCAGGTTGTTGTAAAAGGCGATATTGTCCAGCTTCTGCGTGGCGCCTCCCAGCTCCACCACCAGTCGTGTGTTGGGGTCGATGATCGTGTTGTTGAAAACCAGCAGCCCGGGCAACGAAATATGTGCCGGATCGATCGCTTTCATGCTCTCTTTGAGTTGGGGGAAATTCCACTGCCGGGACTGGATTCCGATTTTGAAGCTTCCGCCGCCTCCTCCCCAGATGAGATTTTCCCGTGTACGCGAAAAGAGGTTCTGATAGACGTAGACCGGTCCCGGCCACGGCGGCCCGTCGAGCGGCTGTACCGAAATGCTCTGGTAGACGTCAACGAAGCGGTTTCTGCGGATGTGGCAGTTCCGGGCATGATTTTCGGTTTCGATGGCGTTGTCGACGCAACGTTCGAAAAGATTGTTTTCAAAGATGGTGTTTTCTCCGTAATTGAGATTGGCCAGACCGTCGAAGCAGTCGTGAATGTAGCAGTTGCGGATTGTCCAGTTTCGCCCGACCTGCCGGACGATGCCGGTCTCGTAGGAATTGGCGACGCCGTTGGCGCGGCTCTTGTGAACCCACCAGTGAAACAGTCGATCTTTGGGAGGAACCTTCACTTTGCCTGATTTTACCTCCTGAATCAGTTCCTTCACATCGTCGAAAAGCGGGAAAGCGTGCCACTCGCAGAATTCGACGGTGATCTCATTGCTGGCCCGCTTCAGGTTCGGTGCGGGAGAGTTCACTACCCTGCCGATCACACCGCCCGCCTGGCAGCCGAGAAAGAGCGAGTTGCGGACCGTGACCCGGTTGCCGGAGACGTAGATCGCCGTGCGTCCCGGCGTCTCGAAGGTAAGTCCGTCTATCACCACGTGGAGCTCTTCTCCGGCCCGGCCGAGCAGGGCGAAATTGTAGGCGCGGGAATCCGGATTTTCTTCGTCTCCATAGGGAGCCGTTGGCGGAGAGAGTGCCATGATGTGCCGGTTGGGATCGGCCGGACCGTATTTGCCGTCGGCACGAAGACGGACGAAGAGCTTTCCGTCACGCTGAAAGAATCCATGTTTCGGCCCCGGAACCCCCGGTTTCGCCTCGAATTTCAGGAGCGACTCCAGCGACCTGTAGCCGAACAGATCCGTTCCGCTGTAAAGGATTCTGGCCGGTGAATGATCGTAGTCGAGAACGTAGGTCCCGGTAGCGCGGTCGTACAGTTGCCACTTCCGTTGACCACGCCGGACCTCGGGATCCGCACCGGTGACGATCACCCGGTTCTTCCGGATTTTATCTGCCCGGAATGTGATCGGCGCATTCTCCCTGCCGAAGCGGCGAAGCCGGACCGTCTCGAAGTAGACGCCCGGCGCGATGATGACGGTGTCTCCCGGCAAAACCCGGTCGGCGGCCTGTTGGATCGTCCGGTACGGCCGTGTCGATGAACCGTCGCCACCGGGACGGGCGGCGACATCTACATGCAGTGTGGCGGCTCCGCAGCAGAACAGCGGCAGAAGGGAGTGGAGAACTAATTTCAACATGTTGATTTTCCTTCGGAAATATGAGAGTTTTTTTGGATATCCTGTTTTCACACGCAGGGCAAGCGAAGGTTTCCGATCCGCGGAGAGGGGCCTTCCGAGCGAAGTGCGCAGGAACGGAACCTCATTCCTGTGACCGCCGCCGTCCGATCGAATTCTGTGTCGTTTGTTCTCTTCCGCTTTGCCGGCCGACTCCATCGTCCTCGTTTTCCAGCGGGCCCATACCGGGGAGCGGGCCGTGAAAACGGGAATCGCCGAGCGCGGAGGGGGCCTCAACAGATCCATGGATGGTTCTCTGCCCGGTCAATCCATTTTGTAGTACCAGAACATTTTGAAATCCTGAGAGTTGGAGTTTACGCTCGGACCGGCGAGCCGCGGCGTGTCGGCGGGTTGTCCCACATGCCAGTCGAGGTAGAGCACATTGGGCTTGTTCTGATGGCGAAGAGCGCCGTAGAGCAGATATTGACGGTAGGAGGCGGAGTACGTGATGAGATATGCCGCTCCGCTGTTGTCGGCGGGATCCCCGGCCGAATCGCCGATCACGCAGAGTCGGGAGGGGTGTTTGAGCTTTCCGATTTTCCGATAGTCGAGTATGCCGTTGTAGCCGTAACTGTAGTACCCTGGCGGATTGCTCAGACCGTTCGGAACGGGGGAGGCGTCGGCGGGGCAGATCAGCAGCGGTTCGATGGTCGCCCGGGGAACGTTCAGCCCGTTGACCATCGGATTGCTGTCGTAGCGGACCCAGATTCTTGTGCCGGAGAGCATTGAGCTCGGCATATTGGTGGCGAAAAGGTGACCGTCATAGTTGTCGGTATAGAGATTACTGTAGAATCCAAGTTGTTTCAGCTGGTTGACGCATGCGATCTTCCGGGCCGCCTCCCGACTGCGTTGCAATGCGGGAAGCAGCATCGCCGCCAGAATCGCGATGATCGCAATTACAATGAGAAGCTCTATGAGCGTAAATAAATTGCGTTGTTTCTCCGAAGCTGGTCCCTGCATGAAGTGACGCATTCGGAAACGGTTAGAAATTCCGGTCATGAGAGTTCTCCTTCTGATGGTAAAAGGGGTTGTGTTCATAACGGATGATAGCGCGCAGAACGGCGGCGAGTTCGCCGGTCATGGTTTCCGGCGACTCCTGCAGAAGCCAGGTGCGCGGCAGTGCATGGTTGATCAGCACCTGAAGTTCCGGCCATGCGAAGTGGTTGAGCGGGTGGATTTTGGCCATTTCGGAGAGGAATACCATATCGCGCGGATCGTGTTCGTTGAAACTGCGGATCGCCGAACTGCGGCGGATTGGTATGCCATATCCCAGAGCCCCGAGACGGTCTTGCAGCTGCGGCGAAAACAGGTAGCCGATCAGCTTGCGGACGAGGTGGAAATCATTGACGATGCGGCGGACACAAAAGAGGTCTCCGCCGATGCGCATGCACTCCCTGCCGCCTGGAATCCGGGGCAGCGGTACGCATCTCCACGGATGCGGATTATGGAACGCCGCGTCCTGCCGGGTGCCGACGATCATGGCGGTCTCCTTCTTGAGAAAGGCTTCTCGGTAGTTGAACGGGGATTCCTCAACCTCTCCGATCGCGTCCCGGAGTTCGCGCAGCCGGTACAGGGCGTCGACGGAGGCCGCTCCATCGAGAAGGATGGGATAGCCCTCTTCCCGGCTTCCCATAATTTCACCGCCAGCGCGGAGAAAGAAGTTCATCCAGATGGAGGAGGAGGGAACCAGTCGAAATGCCCGGGAAGGGGGAAGGTTCCGTCGCAGGAGGCGGATCAGGTTGAGAAACTCCTCCCAGCTCCAGCCGGAGTGGGGTTCCGGCGCGCCTGCTTCGGCGATCAGGTCGGGATGGTAGCAGATCACCCAGGGGGAGAAGATCAGCGGAATGCCGAATAATTTACCGTGCCTCGACCGGAACTGTTCGATCTTTTCCTGGAAGAAATCGCTCTTGTCGGGAAATTCCGCCTCGAAAAATTCCGTCAGGTCGAGGTATTCGCTTGCATGAAGCTGGGTGTCGTTGCTGAAACGGATCTCAAACGCACCTTCGCAAAAACTGTTGCTCAAAAAGAGTTCGGGAGTTTCCGCCTTCAGCGGTTTCAGCAGTTCCAGCCAGACTGACCGGTAGGTCTGAATGCTGCCGGGCAGAATGCGACTTCGCCAGTCTTTGCGGACAAATGTCCCTTGCCGGGGAATGCTGTAGAGTATGCCGTCGCGGATCAGGGAGTTATAAGCAAGCTGCACCACCACGAAGGAGACGCCGATTGTTTCGCAGTGCTTCGCCGCCGCCGGGAGCTTCGCTTCGGCGGGGAACTCGCCACACTCGATCCGGTGGAGGATGCTCTCTCTCGCAAATTGCAGTTTATCCATCAATCCATCACTCCCTGCTGTCGTGATTAATTATAGCAAAAATCGTAATAATGTCAATGGCAAAATGAAAAAAATATCGCTTTTTTTATTGATTTTATTGCAATAGCGTAAATATTTCAATTTGAAAAATAAAAGAGATTATCTTTTTTTATCTCGTAACATTGTTACGATTTTCGCCGGAGCAACGCGATTCTCCGGAGCGGGCTTTTTCCCTCAGTAGACGGAGTCTCGCCGTTCGAGGCGGTAGAGGCTGGGGCCTTCACCGAAGAAGGGCCCGACGGAGAGCCAGTAGGTGAGGTAGCGTCGGTTGAGATCGAGCGTCGCAGCGGCATAGCCAGGATTTTCCTGCGTTTCCGCCGCGATGGAGCCATCCGGCAGAATGATCTGTGCCGGCGTCGGCTCCTTCGCCTCCCCCTGCGAAATCGACGCGGCGAGAATGACGCCGTTGTCCATCGCCCGTGCCGGCCAGATGTGGCGCCAGTGAGTTTCATCGCCATCCCCGGCCAGCGGAAAGAGTACCAGTTCCGCTCCGTTGAGTGCGAGGTGGCGCACACTTTCGCTGAACCAGTTGTCCCAGCAGGTCGCGATTCCGACTCTGACGCAGTCCAGCGGAAACACCGGGAATTCGCTCCCCGGCAGAAATCCCGCTTCCGCTTCGCTGAGCGTCAGATGAACTTTGCGGTATTTGCCGACCAGCTCTCCATTCCGATCGAAAATGATTGCCGTGTTGTAAAGCGCGTCCCCCTTCCGTTCGACGAGAGTGGTGACGATGTACGACCCGAACCGTTTCGCCTGCGTCGCCAGAAATTCGCTCCAAGGTCCGGGCACCGGCTGCGCCTTCCGGGACGGGAGGCCGGGGGTGCTGCGCGTATTGAGATTTTCCGGCAGAAGAATGAGATCGGGATGCTCTCCCGCTGCCGCCAGGCGGTCGAACAGTTGTTCCGCCAGTTGGCGGTTCATCGCCTCGGAGGAGGGGCGCGGCGGATCGATTTTCGCTGTAATCAGCCGCACCGTGCGTGGCGGGATGACACACCCCTCCATCGCAGGGTGGAAAAAACGGACCGGCTGATTCAGCCAGCGGCTGAACATCCGCAGTTCCGCCCGGATCGCATCCGCCGGACGCGGCAGAATCCGGTAAAAACGGCGCTTCTGCCCGGAAATTTCCCGTTCGAGATAGTCGCGGGCGATGAGTTTCCCGTCTGAGGTGAACCAGTCTGCCACCACGCCGACGCTCTCCGGCGGCGCCGCGGAATCGACCTCCGCTTCGGCCTGAAAGTGAAACGCCGGACTGTCGTCGAGTGAAAATCCGGCGATATGCGCCGCCATGACCGAAGAGCTGTTCGTCCGATCGATAACGAAAGCGTTCCCCTCCCGATACAGTTTCGGAGCGTGCCGGAGCTCCGGCGGAAGAAAGGTGGAACAAGAATCCGGTTTGCGCATGGTAGCCTCCTGGTTTCTGCATGCATTGCCGTTAATGTACTTCCGCCGTTCCGGAATGACCAGCGGATTTTCCCGGAAAAAATACGAAAACCCCGGATTCTGCAATCCGGGGCTGCTTGACGCAGGTCAGCGGCGTCCGCCTCTGCCGCCTCCGTTTGGGCCGCGGGGTGGTGCGGGGTGCCCTGGACCCGGCCCGCGAAAATGCCGCGGGGGAGGGGGCGTCCAGCTCGGCGGAGTTACCACTACCGGAGCCGGTGTCCAGACCGGCGGCGTCACCACCACCGGAGCTGGGGCGGTCACCACCGGCGGCGTCACCACCACCGGTGCTGGGGCGGTCACCACCGGCGGCGTTACCACCACCGCAGGCGGCGGTGAGATGATCGTCTTGACCAGCCGGACGATGTCCGTAGCCAGGCCGACCCCCTCGTTGTGGTGTGGCGGACCTCCCGCGGAAACCGGCAGGGTGATCAAGGCGAGAGCTCCACAGACCGACAGGATTTGAATCGTGTTCTTCATGATCGTTTCCTTTCTCTATTGCAGATCCGTCCATCCGGATCGTTTCGAAAGAATAACGAGTCGGAAAATGATTTTATTATCCTTAATATATGGAATTTTTAAATAAATTTTATCAAAAAAACTCCGGCGCGGAACAGCCGGCCGGAGCGGAAAGTGGGGACGGAAAATCAGCGATTGGCGTTGGCGCGGTACCAGGCGACGGTTTCCGCCATGCCCGCCGTAAAGTTGAAAGAGGGCCTGAAGCCGGTCGCCATGATCTTGTCGGGCGCCGCCATCGAATGCTTCACGTCGCCGGCGCGTTCCGGCTGATGGAGGATTTCGGAACGGGAGCCGGTCAGACGGATGATCTCCTTCGCGAGGTCGTTGATGGTGATCCTGCCGCCGTAAGCCACGTTGTAGACGCCGGTGAACTCATGGGTCGCCATGAACACGTTGGCTGCAACGATATCCTTGACGTAGATGAAGTCACGGGTCTGTTCCCCGTCGCCGAAGATGGTGAGCGGTTCGTTGGCCAGCGCCTTCGCCAGAAAGATCGGCACCGCCGCCGCGTAGGCGCTCTTCGGATCCTGCCGGGGGCCGAAGACGTTGAAGTAGCGCAGACAGGCGGTCTGGAGACGGCCGGTTTCGGTGAACATCCGGCAGTAGTACTCCCCGTCAAGCTTGGTGATCGCGTAGGGGCTCTTCGGTTCGGGAAACATCGTCTCCACCTTCGGCACGACCGGATTGTCTCCGTAGATCGCCGCGGAGGTCGAGAAACAGAGTTTTTTCACGCCCGCCTTCGCCGCCTCTTCCAGCACCACGATCATGCCGGTGCCGTTGATGTCGATGCATTCGGTGACCCGGCTCATCGACTCCGGCACGCTGATCATCGCCGCGAGATGGAAGACGTAATCGACCCCCTGCATCGCTGCGGCGACCGCTTCCCGGTCGCGGATGTCGCCTTCGATGAATTCGACGTCAAGGCCGTCGAGATTCTTCCGGTACCCGCTGCGCAGGCTGTCGAATACCCGTACGTCGGCCTTTCCCTGAAAATATTCCGCAATATGCGAACCGATGAATCCGGCTCCGCCCGTGATGAGAACCCGCATTATTTCACCTCTTCTGCGCGTGCAAAGTCAAAGTTCTTCAGATGGTCCGGCAGCGGCGGGACGGCGACCGGCATACCGCCGGAGCGGATCGATTCAGCGCCGCAGCAGCCTGCCGCAACGCTGTTGCGCGCCGCCTGCGGCGAGGACCAGACCTCGTATTTCCCGCGGATCGCTTCCAGAAAACTGCGCATGATCAGGGGATCGGCGCCGCCGTGGGTCCCTTCAAAAGGTTCGACCCGGTAGGTGATGTCACCCTCCAGCCGGAAGGTGTCCTTGCGACGGGTCCACACCTGGATGTTGCTGGTGTGGTCCCCGTAGTTTTCCAGCCGCCCCTTCGTACCGATGACGGTGTAGTTGCGGGTGACGTCCGGCGTGTAGTGGCACTGCTGGTAGGAGGCGAGCACGCCGTTGTCGAGCCGCATGTTGATCATGTTGAGGTCTTCGACTTCGATCTCCGGATACATATCCTTCTGCTCCAGCGGCGGCCAGTGCTGATTGGTCCAGACCGAAGTGATCCCCTCCTTGATCCGGGCTTCGGAGGGAGCGCGGCGCGGGAGTTTGTCGTAAACCGAGAGATTGCCGAAGCCGACGGCCAGATTGGTGTAGCCGCCCGCCAGCCAGTGGATGATGTCGATGTCGTGCGCCCCTTTCTGCAGCAGCAGGCTGTTCGAGTAGCGTTTTGCGGCGTGCCAGTCGCGGAAGTAGGCGTCGCCGCCGTAGCTGATGAAATGGCGGCACCAGACCGCTTTGACTTCGCCGATCGTCCCGGCGTCGACGATCTCCTTCATTTTGCGGGTGAAGGCCATGTAGCGCATGTTGTGCCCGATGACCAGCTTGGTGCGGTGCCGATAGGCGGTTTCGAGAATGCGGTCGCATCCTTCGATGGAGATCGCCATCGGTTTCTCCAGGTAGACCGGAATGTCATGCTCCAGGGCGAACACCGCGTGTTCCTCATGCAGAAAATCGGGAGTGGTGATGATGACGCCGTCGAGATGCTCCTTTTCGATCATCTCCCGGTAGTCGGAATAGACGTTCGGAGTGTTGTTGAGCTTTTCCTTCTGCCGCTTGAGAAAGCGCTCACGCCCCTCCGGATAGATATCCGCTCCGGCGACTACGGTGAAACCCTCCTCCGGCAGATGGGCATAATCCGCGATGTTCCCTCTGCCGGATGCTCCGATGACTCCGATTCGCAACATATCCATGGTGAAACCCTCCTGTGTGAGATATGGTTCTGCGCTTAATATAACGGGGTTCAACAACTCGGGAATGGAAAAAATTCCGAATTTTATGGATTTTTCGGCAATCGGTCAGGAAAATGTGAAAAATGGTTGAAAACTCATTCGGAGAGTTGAAAAAATCATGAATGTGGTGTAAATTCAGTAACATTATTTGTGAAGGCATGATTTGTATCTTTACCTTATAATAAGGGATCGACCTTTACTTTAATAACCAATGGAGGAATCATGGCAAAGAAAATGCAGACCATCGACGGCAATTACGCTGCGTCTTACGTAGCGTACGCCTTCAGTGAAGTCGCGGCGATCTACCCGATCACCCCCTCTTCGACGATGGGTGAGTACGCTGACACCTGGGCGAGCCAGGGCCAGAAGAACATGTTCGGTGAGACGCTTCAGGTCGTCGAAATGCAGTCCGAGGCCGGTGCCGCCGGCGCGGTTCACGGTTCTCTCAGTGCCGGTGCGCTGACCACCACCTACACCGCCAGCCAGGGGCTGCTGCTGATGATTCCGAACATGTACAAGATCGCCGGTGAAATGCTCCCGACCGTCTTCCACGTTTCGGCCCGTGCGCTCGCCGCCCAGTCGCTGTCGATCTTCGGCGACCACTCCGACGTGATGAGCTGCCGCGCCACCGGTTTTGCGATGACCTCCGCCGCGAGCATCCAGGAGACCCACGACCTCGCGCTGGTCGCCCACCTGGCCACGCTGGAAAGTGAAATCCCCTTCCTCGCCTTCTTCGACGGCTTCCGCACTTCGCATGAATTCCAGAAGGTTGAGCTGCTCGATTATTCCGATATGAAATCGCTGCTCGACATGAAGTATGTCGAACGGTTCCGCAACCGCGCCCTGCGTCCGGAAGCGCCCTACGCCAAAATGGCTGCGCAGAATCCCGATGTCTATTTCCAGGGTCGTGAAACCACCAACGCCACTTACGATGCTCTGCCGGGGATCGTCCAGAAGTACATGGACAAGGTCGCCGCGCTCACCGGCCGTCAGCTCCACCTCTTCGACTATGTCGGAGCGCCGGACGCCGACCGCGTCATCGTGGCGATGGGATCCGGTTGCGAAACCATCGAAGAGGCGATCGGATACCTCAATGCGAAGGGTGAAAAGCTCGGTCTGCTGAAGGTCCGCCTCTATCGCCCGTTCGCCGCCGATGTCTTCGTCAAGGCGATTCCGGCGACTGCGAAGAAGATCGCGGTGCTCGACCGCTGCAAGGAGCCCGGTTCGCTCGGCGAGCCGCTCTTCCTCGATGTCAAGGCTGCGCTGGCCGACCGCAAGGACGTTACCGTCATCGGCGGACGTTACGGACTCGCCAGCAAGGAGTTCACTCCGTCGATGGTGCTCGCGATCTACAAGCACCTCGCCGGCAAGTGCACCAGCAACTTCACCGTCGGCATCAACGACGATGTGACCCACCTTTCACTGCCGATCGATGAAGTGATCGTCACCGAACCGGCCGGCACCACCGCCTGCATGTTCTGGGGCCTCGGCGGCGACGGTACCGTCGGATCCAACAAGAACTCGGTCAAGATCATCGGCGACCACACCGACAAGTATGTCCAGGCCTACTTCGTCTACGACTCGAAGAAGTCCGGCGGCATCACGGTGTCGCACCTGCGTTTCGGCGACAAGCCGATCACCAGTGAGTACACCATCACCGCGCCGAACTTCGTCGCCTGCCATAACTCGGCCTATATCGGCCGGTATGACATGCTCGCCGGCATTGTCGACGGCGGTACCTTCCTGATCAACAGCGAACTCCCTGCCGACAAGGTGTTCGAAAGCTTCACCCGCGACATGCAGGAGACGATCCTCAAGAAGCATGTCAAGGTCTACACGATCGATGCGCTGAAGCTCGCGCTTGAGATCGGCAGTGCGAAGTATGTTTCGACCATCATGCAGACCTGCTTCTTCAAGCTGGCCAACATCATTCCGGCCGATGACGCGATCAACTACATCAAGGCTGGAATCGAGAAGAAGTTCAAGAAGAAGGGCGACGAGGTCGTCAAGCAGAACCAGATGTGCGTCGACCGCGCGCTGGCGATGCTCCAGGAGGTCAAGGTCCCGGCGTCGCTCGACGGCGTTGCCGCTTTCGAAGCGGTCGAGACCATCACTCCGGAAATGGGAACCTTCGCCAACACGCTGATGAAGCCGATTCTCCATCAGCAGGGTGACAACATTCCGGTTTCGGCGATGAGCTACGACGGCTCGATGCCGACCGCCACCTCGCAGTATGAGAAGCGCGGCATCGCTCCGAGCGTGCCGAAGTGGGATCCGTCGAAGTGCATTCAGTGCAACCAGTGCGTGATGGCGTGTCCGCACGCCGCGATCCGCGCCAAGCTGATTCGCGAGGCGGATCTGGCCGGAGCGCCGGCCTCCTTCCAGGTGGTCGATGCGAAGGCGGTCAAGGAGCCGGGGCTGAAGTTCCGTCTCCAGGTCTTCATCGAGGACTGCACCGGCTGCGGCGTCTGCGTCGAGACCTGCCCGGCCAAGGAGAAGGCGATCAGCATGACCCACACGCCGGACGAGCGTGCCGCGGGTCAGGATGCCAATGTCGAATTCTTCCTCTCTCTGCCTGACAACGTGCTCGGTGGAACCAACCCCGCGACGGTCAAGGGTTCGCAGTTCCTGCGTCCGTACTTCGAGTTCAGCGGCGCCTGCGCCGGCTGCGGTGAAACTCCTTACGTCAAACTGGTCAGCCAGCTGTTCGGCAACCGCATGATCGTGGCGAACGCGACCGGCTGCTCCTCGATCTACGGCGGTTCCTTCCCGAGTCTGCCCTACTGCAAGGACAAGCAGGGCCGCGGGCCGGCGTGGGCGAACTCCCTCTTCGAGGACAACGCGGAATACGGTTTCGGTATGCGCATCGCGGTCGACAAGAACCGGGAACAGCTGATGAGCAACATCAAGCGCATCCAGGAGCTGGGCGTCTGCTGTGACACCATGAAGGGGCTGCTGGATTACGCGGTCGCGAACTGGGAGAGCACCTCCGACGAAGCGATTGAAAATCAGAAGAAGATCGGCGAACTTCTGCCGACCGCCATCGAGAAATCCGAAGGCGAGCAGAAGGCGATCTACCAGAAGATGCTCGAGCTGAAGGACTACTTCGTCGACAAGTCGGTCTGGATCCTCGGCGGTGACGGCTGGGCCTATGACATCGGCTTCGGCGGCCTCGACCACGTCGTGGCGCAGAACCGCAACGTCAACATTCTCGTGCTTGACACCGAAGTGTACTCCAACACCGGCGGCCAGGCTTCCAAGTCCACCCCGATCGGCGCGGTCGCCCTCTTCGCCAACAGCGGCAAGCGGCTGACCAAGAAGAACCTCGGTTTCATGTGCATGAGCTACGGCAATGTCTACGTCGCGTCGATTGCGATGGGAGCCAACCGCCAGCAGGCGCTGACCGCCATCCGCGAAGCCGAAGCGCACAAGGGCCCGTCGATCATCCTGGCCTATGCGCCCTGCATCGCGCACGGCATCAACATGACCAAGAGCCAGACCGAGGCGAAGCGCGCGGTCGAAGCCGGTTATTGGCCGCTCTATCGGTACAACCCGGCGAATGAGAAGCCGTTCACCTGGGAGACCAAGGAGGCGATCTCCAGCTTCCAGGACTTCATCCGCAGTGAAAACCGCTACAAGGCGCTCTATAAGACCGCCCCGGCGGATGCGGAAGACCTCTTCGCTCGTGCGGAAGCCGATGCGAAGCGTCGGATGGACTTCTACAAGAATCTCGGCGATGTGATGAAGTAATTCGTCAGTTGCGAAGCTTCGGAACACCCGCTCCGGATTTTCCGGGACGGGTGTTTTTTCGTGTCCAGCCGGCAGAGGCGGCGGCCGTGGGGCCGCTTTTCTCCTTTTCTTCCATCGCCGGGCGGAATCAGTTTGAAAAGCTTCATTTCGGCGATATGGTAACAGAGGCGGGAATTCGCCGCGAACATCAGAAAGGAGTTGCGTCATGAAACGATGGATTTGCTCTCTGATTCTTCTGTTGACCGGAATCGTCTCTGGTGCGGCGGAGGAGGAAATCACCTATCCGCGAAAGCTCTCCTGCCAGATTTCCGTGGAGGAGACGTTTGAAGTGGTTCCCCGCCCCGGCTGGACGGTGTATCCGCAACGGGAGCTTGCTCTTCGGTTCTGGAGTTTGCTGATACGCGGACCGGAAGATCGGTTCAGTCTGCAGCTGAACTTCTTCTGCGACACGAAGGATCTCGCCCGGTTCGACACGCCGGAGAAGATGCGCCGGGCGCTCCGGCGCACGATGGCGCCGCTCCTGCCCGGCGCTCTGGAAACACTGCGGAAGAGTCCGGCCGCCCTGCGCACCTTCGCGCCGCGGGGCCGATTCGGCTTCGCCATGCGGATTACCGACGCGAAATACGCGAACCGGACGCCGCCGGCGGAGGAGTGGAAGTTTCTGACCAGTGGAATCTTCCGGTGCGGCCGGGATTCCGCGCTGCTGTTCACATTGATGACCAATTCCATTGATGACGCCGAATATGCCGGGCTGCTCGATTTTGTCGCGTCGCTGGCGATTCCGGAGCAGGGGGAGGCCGGCTGGAAGGTGGCCTCGGCCGCCGACGCGTACCGGATTGCCGAGGCGGAATTCGCCCGGCGCTATCCCGGAAACAGTCTGGCGGCGCAGCGGCCGTACTCCGTCGAACGGAAGGGGACGCGGTGGATCGTGACCGGGAACATGTGGCGGCTCTCTCCCGGCGGCGTGGCGCGTGCGGAGATCGACGGGGAGAGCGGGAAGGTGCTGCTGGTGACGCACGGCAAGTGACGCCGGTTCGGCCGGGCGGGCGTTTTTGTGTCCGGACCGGATTGCATTTGCCGGAACCATGGAGTATATTGTTACATCGTTTTCACCGACCAGAAAGGATAGTGACATGCTGAAACGATTGATGCTTTGGGCGGCCGTGCTGTGTTGTGCGGCCGGAGTGCAGGCGCAGGAACTGAAGGTGCTGACGATCGGGAACAGTTTCGCCGACAGCGTCTTTGAATTTCTGCCGAAGATCGTCCAATCGGTTCCCGACTGCCAGCTGGTGCTGGAGCGGGCCAACATCGGCGGCTGCACGCTGGAGCGCCACTGGCGCGAGGTGGAGAAATCGGAAAAGGATCCAAACTACAAGCCCTACTACGGGAAGTACAATCTCAGGGAAAAACTGACTTCGAAGAAGTGGGACATTGTCACGCTTCAGCAGGCGAGCCATCAGAGCTTTCGGCCGGGGAGCTATCAGCCGTGGTTCAAGAAGCTCTACGACTATGTGCGCAAGTATGCGCCGCAGGCAGAGATCGTCATTCAGATGACCTGGTCCTACCGGCCGGATCACCCCGGATACGGGAAGTGGTGCTGCAAGGATTACAAGGAGATGTATGAGAAGCTGTTTGCAAACTACGTCAAGACGGCAAAGGAGTTCAACTGCCGGATTATTCCCTCCGGATTTGCCGTCCAGATGGCTCGGGCGGAACAGCCGGTGAAGTTCAAGCCGAGCTACACGGCCGAAGATGTCAAAAAGGCGGTTTATCCGAACCGTCTTACCGAACCGCAGGGCGCGTTCATCGGCAGCAACTATTGGCGCAAGGACAAGCAGGGCAACCAGAAACTGGTGGTCGATTACATTCATCTCAATGTGCGCGGGCGTTATCTCCAGTCGTGCGTCTGGTTCGCCGAACTCTTCGGCCGCAAGACCTCCGCAATCAAATTCGTCCCCAAAGGGATGAGTGCGGAGGAGGCGCAGTTCCTGCAGAATATCGCCCAGAAAGCGGTGAATGATTTCCAGCAGGTCAACACGAAGAAGTAACCTGCCGGCCGCGTATCATGCGGCGAGATTGCCCGGTGTGCTGGAAAACGGATGAGGATTCCCTTTTCGCTCACCGGGTGTTTTTTTGCCTTGAGAATGACCTTTCGTGAAAAAGGAAGAAATTCCCCTGACTCCGAGAGACCGGGGCAGGGGAGTTTCTGCGTTTCAACGGGATTTCGTCAGGTGAGGGAGATGGTGTTGCGGCTCCTCGCCAGTCTGCGGTGGAGGCCGCCGTCGGCGATGATGGTGTCGCCGCTGATGAAGCCGGATTCGGCCGAAGCGAGGAAGACCGCCAGATTGCCGACATCTTCCGGCGTGCCGACCCGCCCGAGCGGGATGTCCGCCGCGACCCCCTCCCGGTTGTAGGAGGGAGAGGCTTTCAGCCGTTCCACTTCGATGAATCCGGGCGCGATGTTGTTGACCCGGATTCCGAATTCGCCCGCCTCCAGCGCCAGCTCGCCGGTGAGCGCGTGAATCGCCCCTTTGCTCATCGCGTAAAGGGTACGCCCCGGCACCGTCGTATCCTGCTGGACCGAGCCGATGTTGATGATGCTGCCTCCCGCCGGATTGCGTTTCATCAGTGCAATTTCCCGCAGCGAGGAGAAAAGCGTGCCGCGGATATTGACCGAAGCGAGCTTTTCATACAGCTCCGGCGTGACCTCCTCCAGCGGCACCATGCCGGGATCCCAGCCGGCGTTGTTGACCGCCGCGTCGAGCGTGCCCCATTCGCGCTCGATCGTATCGAACATGGCGTTCAGATCCTCCAGTTTCCCCAGGTCGGCGCGATACAGGTGAACAGTTGAACCCATCGTCCGCAGTTCTGCGGCCAGCATTTCCGCCGCCGACGGGTCGGAGCGGAAGTGGAGGAAGAGTTCCGCTCCCGCCTCCGCGAAGGCGCGTGCGATGCCGGCGCCGATTCCGCGGGCGGCGCCGGTGACCAGCGCCCGCTTCCCTTCCAGCGCTCTCATCGGCCGAACTCCGGTTCAAGATCGGCGTAGAGTTCGTCGAAGAGCCGGTCATAGACCGCATCGCTGCGGAACTGCGGTGAACGGCAGCGGGCGCTTTCGATCAGGCCGCGCCGCTGGAGAATCCGTTTTTCGAAGTGAATGATCATCTCGACGTTTTGCCGGATGTGGTTCAACAACGCGTTGAGTTTGGCGTGGATCCGGAACGCTTCCGCATCATTGCCCGCTTCGAGCGCGTCCCAGATCTTCCGGTAGACGTCGAACATCGACGGGCCGGGCATCACCCCCTGCGCGCCGCGCCGGAATCCCTCGATCATCTGGAATCCGGCGTTGCCGACGAAGATCTCCACCTGCTGCTCTTTCAGAAGCTCGGAGAGGCGCGAAATGTAGGCCCCCGGAGGCTTGCATTCGATTTTGAAATAATTGAGATTCTGGTGGCGGGCGGCGAGTCCGGCCAGCGCCTCCGGCGGAATCGTCACGCCGGTCTGTTCCGGCGCGTACTGGAACATCACCGGAATCGAAACCGCGTCGCAGACCGCTTCTACGTGGCGGGTGATCTCCGCCGCACCCGGCTTGAGGAAGAAAGGCGGCAGCAGCATCATGCAGTCCGCACCGGAAGCCTCGATCCGCTTTGCCCACTTCGTCGCCGATTCGGTCGAATGACGGGTGTTGGAGATGACTGCCGGAGCGTTGTTTGCATGGCACACTTCGACGGTGACCGGAATGAGCGCTTCCTCCTCCTCGCGGTCGAATTTGTAGTACTCTCCGGCGATGCCGAAGAGCGCCAGCGCCTGCGCGCCGCCCTTGAGCATCGCGTCACAGCAGTGACGGTATCCTTCGAGATCGAGACTGCCGTCGTGGTGAAAGACCGCCGGAGCGATCGGACAGACTCCGTGAACCTTTTTCATCGCAGAAAAATCCTTTCTGGAAAATATTCCAACTTATTGCAGATAACTGAAATCGCATCCTTCGTCGGCCTGGAGGACCGCTTCGGTATAGTGCTTGATGAAGCCGCGTTCAAACTTCTCCTTCGGCTCGAACTTCGTTTCGGCGAGCCGTCGGGCAATCTCCTCGTCGGAGAGTTCGACGTTGAGCGTTCCGGCATCGACGTCCATCGTGATGATGTCGCCGTCGCGGAGCGCGCCGAGCGGACCGCCAGCCGCCGCTTCCGGACAGACATGGAGCACTACGGTGCCGAATGCGCCGCCGGACATGCGTGCATCGGTGATGCGCAGATAATCCTTCACGCCGCGTCGGTAGAGTTTGGGCGGAATCGGCATGTAGTTGCCGAACTCCGGCATGCCCGGCGCCCCTTTCGGACCGTAACCGCGTAGAATGACCGCCTTGTGTTCATCCATATCGGAGTTCTCGTCGAGCAGGTATTTCTCGGCGTCGGCGAGCGTGTCGAACACCCGCGCCTCGCCCCGGAATTTCAGCAGTTCCGGCGAAGCCGCCGCCCGCTTGATCACTGCGCCGCGCGGAGCGAGGTTGCCGAAGAGCGTCGCGATGCCGCCGTTCGGGGAGAGGGGATGGTCGATCGGAGCGATCGCCTTCGGATTGCAGGAGTGTTCGACCTTCGCGAGATTCTCGCCGACCGTCTTGCCGGTGACGGTGAGCGCATCGGTGTGGAGACGACTTTCGAGCTCCTTCATCAGCGCGGGGACGCCGCCGGCCTGATGAAATTCGATGCCGACGGTATAGTCGCCCACCGGCTTGGTATTGACTAGAAGCGGTGTGCGGTCGCTGATTTCGCGGAAGAGATTCAGTGGCAGTGTGATTCCGGCCCGGCGGGCGATCGCGGTCAGGTGGATCAGCAGATTGGTCGAACCGCCCGACGCCATCAGCACGGTGATGCAGTTCTCCAGCGCTTCGCGGGTCACGATGTCGCGGACGCGCAGATTCTCCTGAATCATGCCGACGATCCGGCGGCCGGTCATCTCGGCAATGCGGAACTTCTCCGCCGAAACCGCCGGTGCTCCGGCGCTCCCAGGCAGACTCAGCCCGAGGGATTCGGTGGCGCACTGCATGCTGTTGGCGGTTCCCATGATCGGACAGGCGCCGACGCTGCCGTAAAGACAGCCTTCCACGTTCGAGAGGTCCTCCTCCTTGAGTTCGCCCGCGAGATACTTCGTCCAGAGCTTGAAGCTGTCGGTGCCGCAGGCGAGCGATTCGCCGCGATAGTTGCCCGGCAGCATCGGTCCGCCCGGCAGGTAGATGGCCGGCTTGTTCGCCGACACCGCCGCCATCAGCTGGGCGGGAACGTTCTTGTCGCAGCTGCCCATCAGCACCACGCCGTCGAACGGATGGCGTTCGATCAGCTCCTCGGTGGTCATCGAGAGCAGGTTGCGGAAGATCAGACTGGAGATGTCGAAAAACACCTCACAGATCGACATCGTGTTCACCTCCAGCGGAAAACCGCCAGCCGCCCAGACGCCGCGCTTGACCGCTTCCGCCAGCTGCCGGAAGTGATAGTGGCCCGGATTGGTCTCCGCCCACGTGTTGATGATTCCGACGATCGGCTTGTCGAGATCTTCGTCGGTGTACCCCATCGTCTTGACCAGGGCGCGCCGCAGCAGCACCTGTCTGGTTTTTCCGGAAAGCCAGCGCTTTGAGGTGGATTCCTTCATGTCCGCATTCCTGTTTTATTGTTGTAAAAAGTAAAAAATAGATTTACAGCAATAAAGTGTACTTCCGGAACGGGATTTTTTCAAATTAATTTATGAATAAAATTGAAAATAATTTTACAGCATTCCGGCGCCTCCCTGCGATTAAGACAGGGAAGCGCCGGAAACAGGAGCGGGGCTATTCTGCATCCTCCAGAGATTGCGCAGAGGGGCTGAGATGAAGTTTCCCTTTGATCTGCTCGCGGATCCGCTGGAACGCGGCGTAGAGCGCCGGGGTGAAGATGATGCCGACCAGCGTGGCGACCACCATGCCGGAGAAGGTGGTGATTCCGATGGCGCGGCGGCTGCCGGATCCGGCGCCGGTGGCGATCACCAGCGGGAAGACGCCGAAGAGGAAGCTCCATGCGGTCATCAGCACCGCGCGGTAACGGAGGTTGGCGCCGTTCATTGCGGCCTCGAAGACGCTCCTGCCGCTTTCGCGCTCCTGCTTGGAGAACTCCACCATCAGGATTGCGTTTTTGGCGGCGAGTCCGATCAGCATCACCATGCCGAGCTGCGCATAGATGCTCATGGTTTCTCCGGTAAGGAGCAGCCCGAGCAGAGCGCCGATCACCGCAAATGCGACGGTCAGCATCACCGGAACCGGAATCATCCAGCTCTCGTATTGCGCGACCAGAAAGAGGTAGGCGAAGAGCAGCGCCAGTGCCATCAGCCAGAGGATCTGCCCCTGGTTCTGCTTCTCCTGATAGCTGAGGCCGGTCCACTCCACATGGTAGTTGGAGGGCAGTTCGGTTCCCTCGACCAGTTCGAAGAGCCGCTGGGAGCTGACGCCTGGTGCCGTCTGGGCATTGAGTTCGGCGCTGGTCATTTTGTTGTAACGGGTGATCTGACTGGGTCCGACCATGTAGCGGAGCGTGCCGAGCGAACTCAGGGGAACCATTTCGCCGTCGTCATTCGGTACCTGGATCTCGCGGACGTTGTCCAGCGTGGCGCGGTTGTCCGCGGTCGACTGAATTTTTACCTCGTAATTGCGACCGAGAAAAGTGAAGTCGTTGACGTAGACCGAAGCAAGTTTACTTTGAAGCGTCGAAAAGATCGTACTGGTGGAGACGCCGAGCGTCTCCGCCTTCTCGCGGTTGATGTCGAGGAAGAGCTGCGGCGTGTCGGCGTTGTAGGAGGTCATGGCGTAACGGGTTTCCGGCCGGCTGGAAAGGTCCATCGCGAATTTCTTCGCCAGTTCCGAAAGCTCTCCCGGATCGATGTCGCCGATGCCGCAGAGCTTGAACGTGGCGCCGCCAGTTGCGCCGAGTCCCATGATGGCTGGCGGAGTGAAGGCGATGACGGTTGCGTCGCTGATGGTCCGGGTCTTCTCCTGAATCCGCGCCATGATCGCATCGAGCTGAAGTTCCGGCGTTTTGCGCTGATCCCAGGGGTCCAGCCGAAGAATGCACATCGCCACGTTTTCACCCGAGCCGGACATCATGCTGCGTCCGGAGATCACCATGGAGGACCGGATTCCCGGAATGTCGGCGATCCGCGCGAGGAACTCCTTGAGCACCGCGTCGGTGCGGTCGACCGAGGCTCCCTGCGGCAGTTCGATGTTGCACATGATCTCTCCCTTGTCCTCCGAGGGAAGGAATGAGCTTTCGATCCTGCCGTTGAGCAGCCAGATGGCGGCGCAGACTCCGGCGAAAAGCAGCAGGGTGAGCAGGGCCCGCCGCACCAGGAAACCGACGAAGAAGCTGTAGAGCTTCCGGCTGCCGTCCAGCACCCGGTTGAAGGGGCGGAAAATGACCGGCACGTGACCATCCGGCCTGCGCAGCAGGACGGCGCACAGCGCGGGACTCAGCGTCATCGCCACGACGGTCGAGAGGCAGAGCGCGATGCACATCGAAACCGCGAACTGCATGTAGATGTTTCCGACCATCCCGCCGTAGAAGGCCAGCGGCGCATAACAGGCGACGGTCACCAGCGTGGTCGCGATGATCGCGCCGGTGATCTGACTCATGCATTTGAAGGCGGCCTCTTTCGGCGAGAGTCCCTCGCGTTCCATCAGCGCCTGACAGTTTTCCACCACCACGATCGCGTCGTCGCAGAGGGAACCGACCACCAGGATGAGTCCGAACATGGTGAGCACGTTGATGCTGTAATCGAGCGCGTAGAGGAAGGGGAAGGTGCCGAGCAGCGCGACCGGAATCGCGATCGAAGGCACCAGCGTCGCCCGCCAGTCCTGCAGAAAGAGCCAGGTGATCAGCACTACCAGCAGCAGCGCCGAAACCAGCGTGGTGACGATCTCCTTCATCGAAACCTGAATGAACTCCGTCGGATCGTAGGCGACGGAACAGGTGACGCCTTCGGGAAGCAGCTTCTCCCATTTTGCAAGCTCTTCCTTGACCTGATTGACGGTGGAGAGGGCGTTGGCGTCGGGGGCGCGGTAGACACCGAGGCCGACCGACTCTTTTCCGTTGAAAAGGCTGGTCCCCTCGTAGGAGCTCGAGCCGATTTCGACCCGGGCGACATCCTTCAGGCGAACGATGCTGCCGTCGGTGTCGTGTCGGATGATGATGTCGCCGAACTCTTCGGCAGTGGTCAACCGCCCCTTGACGTTGAGTTTGTAGTTGACGTACCGGTTGGAGTGTTCGGTACCGATGGAACCGGCGGCGGCCTGAAGGTTCTGCGATTCCACGGCGGCGGTGATGTCGGCGGTGGAGATGCCGAGGCCGGACATCCGCAACGGGTTCAGCCAGATGCGCATCGAGTACTCCTGCGAGGACATCACTTCGGCGGAGGAGACACCGTCGATCCGGCTGACCGCATCCTTGATGTTGGAGTCGACGTAGTTGTTGAGCTCCATCAGGTTCATCTTCTTGCCGTCGGTGAGAAAGGCGAACATGGCGAGAATGTCGCCGCCGCGTTTCTGCACGCTGATGCCGTTTTTTGTCACATCCGACGGCAGCTTCACTTCGGCGCGCTTGACAGCGTTCTGCAGGTTGACCAGCGCGATGTCGGTGTCGGTGCCGCTCTGGAAGGTCACCTGACAGGAGTAGCTGCCGGAGTTGTCGCTGGTGGAGGAGAAGTAGAGCAGATCGTCGACGCCGTTGATCTCGTCCTCGATCGGCATGGCGACGGTCTGGGTGATGACCTCGGCGCTGGCGCCGGGATAACTGGCCGAGACGTGCAGTGTCGGCGGGGTGATCTCCGGATACTCCGCGACCGGAAGTTTGCCGAGGGAGATGACGCCGGTCAGCACCATGACCAGACTGACGACGATCGCCAGCCGGGGGCGTTCGATGAAGATTCTGGAAAACATCGGCTCACCCTCTCTGCTGTGCTTCCGGAGCGATGGTCATGCCGGGGAGTACTTTGTGGGTCCCTTTGTTGATCACGGTCTCCCCGCCGGCAAGTCCCTGTTGAATCAGCTGTCGGTCGGCAGTGGCATTGCCGGGAGTGACGTAGCGTTTCTCCACTTTGTTTCCGGCATCGATCACATAGACATAAGAACCCCGGGCATCGTGCATCAGCGCGGAGGGGGTGACGGCTGGGAGCCGTCTGCCGTTTTTGCGGGAAAGGGTTACCGTCAGAGTGTTTCCCATGATCAACTTGTGTTCGGCATTGGGGAAACTCGCGTAAATCTGGATCGTGTCGGTCTTGGCGTTCGCTTCGTTGTTGAGAAGTTCAATCGTGCCTTGTTCCGGAAAGGTGGAACCGTCCGCCAGCTGGACTTCGACATTGCCGTTTTCCATCAGCTCCCGATGGGAACCGAACATGGCGAAGAGATCGGCGACGCTGATGGAGAAACGGACCCGAATCGGCTGCGTCTGAATGATCGTGAGCAGTGTGCCGGAGTTGGGCGTAATATAGTTGCCGGGAGTGAACGCGGTGACTCCGACAATGCCTTCGTGAGGCGCGGTGATGACGGTGTTCTTGAGATTGTCCTTTGCGGTGATGAGTTCCGCCTCGGCGGAGAGCAGGGCGGCCTTGGCGGCGCCGAGGGTTGCCTTGGCGCTTTCGAGTGTGTCGAGGCTGGTCGCCTGCTTTTCATACAGCAGATTGAGACGGTTGTAATTGCTCTGGGCATAGGTGAGTTCCGCCTTGCACTTTTCGATGCTGGCCTCGGCTCCCTTGACGGCGGCTTCGTACTGGACCGGATCGAGTTTGTAGAGTGTCTGCCCTTTGCGGACGACTCCGCCGTCTTTGAAGCCGACTTCGAGGATTTCGCCGGAAACTCGCGGAACGATGTTGACGATGGAACGGGAGACCACCTGGCCGGTATAGTGTCGGATGTCATGATCCTCCGCTTCGACAACCTTTTCCGCGCCGACGACCGGCAGCGCGGCTTCTTGACCGGGGCCGGCGGCAGAGACGGAAAAAAGCGGCAGGGCGATTCCGCAGACGACAAGGCTAAATTTTTTTCTGACCGTATTTTTCATCGTTCCTCTCCTGATATTGTGACAGTGTGAGCCCGCAGGGGCGGAATTCCGGAAAATTCCGTATTGTACACTCAGTACAACGGACGGCAGCGGGGAATATTGTACTTTGCAACATTTTTTAGAAAAAAGTGCTCCATTGTCGTGTGTTCGTCCAGGAGAAGATACGGAGAAAAATTAGACTCTTCGGAAGAATCGGCCGGGACGGCCGGCACGATCGTGAATATGACGCCGACGGCGGAAAACTTCCATGAGGTGCTGTTCTGCATCGACCGTCGCGGGCAGGAGAATTCGATCGCGGCGCGCCTGCGCGATGTGTTGCCCCGGCTGAGTGAGTTCCGCGGGACAGCTTCCGGAGTCTGGAGGTGATTTTGAGGCGGTGGACATCCATCATCGTTGAGTGTCGCACCTGTACGAGGTCTATCTTCATCTCCGGGCGGAAGCGCGAATACTGCGATGCCGCCCGGGGATCACTGAAACGCCGGGGTGATCTGAGTTCCGGCTGGACGATGGAGAGGGGGCGGCTCAGCGTTCGAGCATGAATTTCGGGAAAAGTTCCGGTTTCTTCCCTTCGACGATGCCGGGGGCGATTCCGATCCAGTAGTTGCGCCCGAATCCGTTGTTGCTGCCGGCGATGAAATTGAATCCGAACAGGCGGCCGGGGCGCGGGACGGAGTCCGACAGTTCCTCCCAGGGAATGGCGGCGCGATAGATCACCTTGCCGTTTTTTCGAAGGATCCGCAGCGGTAGTGAGACCGGGGCTCCGGCGCTTTTTCCTGCCCGGGCATGCCAGCGCCACGCCAGCGGACCGCCGGGAGTGAGGGCAAACCCGAACTCACTGTCGTTCTGGTCATAGCCGCCAGGAATGGCGTCGCAGTCGGAGTCGAAAGCAAGTTGAATGGCGTCCCCCTTCCAGATCTCCCGGCCTGAAAACGGCTGGCAGAACACCGGATCCGTGACGGTGCACTCAAAATAGAAAAAGCGGTCATCCCAGGCGATGGATGCGGATGCGCTGAGGTCCTTAGGAGAGTTCCAGCCGACGGCGGGATCGGCGGGCAATACCTGATCGCGGCGGTTCAGCAGAAAGATCGGATTGCCTTTCAGGCCGTTATCGAGAAAGTTTCCGCCGCGGAACCGGGGAACCGCGGTGAAGCCGGGCAGCCGCCGACGAATTTCCGCCGTCTGTCCCGTCGTGCTTCTCACGAAAAAGCGGACCGGCGTGCCATCCGGAGCCAGGGGAGAGGCGAGGGGAAACTCCAGCGTTGCGCTGCCTCCGGCTTCCATCGCGAACGGTTGCGGGCGGAGCGATTCACCGGCAAGGTCCGGCTCGATGGTGCCGGAGAGCGGCCCGGTGAGATTGTTGTGCAGCGTCAGACGGAGCGTGCGGCTGTCGGGGGTTGCCGTCGCAATGCGGAGAGGCCGTCGTCCGGCAATCGCCTGCTCGATCCGCAGCGACAGCGCGGAGGCGGAGAGACCTGCCGGCAGCAGATAGAGCGGAGAGCCGGTGATTTTTACCGTCACCGGCTGGTCGGTTGCGCCGGTGTCGAAACGGAATCCGGTCATGGAGTGGATCTCCGCTTCTCCGGGGCGCACCGGAAAGCTCACCGGGTCCGTCGTATCGTCTGAGGTATCCCAGAGGGCGAAGAGGTTCCGGCCATCCGGCCGTTGATAGACGAAAACTTTGATTTCGCTGTCGCAGACCGGCTTCCGAGGTGTGGCGCCGTCGAGCAGCCGGGCGAGGGTGGCGTAAGCGGCCGCCGCCGGACGGGGACGGATCCCGTTGCGGTTGGTCCAGAGTCCGTACTCATACCGCTTTGCCTCGAGGACTCCGAGCGCGGTGAACCAGATCAGCCGTTTCACGGCAGGCTGGTTCCGGGCGATCAGACAGGCACGGGCCAGAAACTCGGCGTGTTTCCGGGCGTAAATACTGTCGAATCTGGTCTCTCGATCGATGCCCCAGCCTAGTTCTCCGATCCACAGTTCCTGTCGGTTGCCGTGACGGCGGATCCGGTCCAGCGCCGTTTTCAGCCGTCCGTCGAGGTCACCCTCTTCCGGTCCGATGGCGCTTCCCGCCACCGGACCGAGGTAACGAGGACTGGTGTAGGGGTGAGGTCCGTAGATATCGAAACTTCCGGAAGCGCGTCGAAAGATCTGTTCTGCAAATTCAGAACCGCCGCCGGACTCCCCGAAGAGCAGCTTCTTGCCCGCGTCGCGAAGGAGGGGATGGACCGCTTGAAGCCAGGCTGCATAAGCTGCCGGAGAGGTGTTTTGCTTGAGATCGGGCTCATTATCCAGCTCGTAACAGGCGACCGTGTCGCGTGTGCCGCGCAGCACCCGGGCGAGAAATTCCGCCGTAACGGCAGGATTTTCCGGTTGTGCGCCGTTTTTTTTCGCCCAGGCGGGCGGATTGGCCAGGGTGCAGAGTTCTGCCATGCCGAGTGCGGCATAGTTCCGCCGGTTGGTGATCACACCGGAATTGAACTTTCCCGGCCGCGGTTCCGCATGCTGCCACTCGATGCCGAAGCGAATCCATTTCGCTCCGATCCGACGGAGCGCGGTGACCGGCATGTAGCCGGGGTGAATGCCGAAAAACGAGTCGGCGACCGCGGTGGCGGAAACCGGTCCGACGACGGCGAAAGGCGTCTCCTCGGTGGTGATGAGAGTGCCTTTTGCGTCGCGCAGCGTCAGCTCCAGCGGGTAATATCCGGGACGCGCTGCGGCGGAGAGGAGGAGCTCCCGCCGGAGGGTCTCCCCCGGGGCAAGGCGAAACTGTTCGAAAAAGCGGATCGGTTCCGTCCCGGCGGAGTGCCGGATCTCGCCCCGCAGCGAGAGTGGCTGACGGTCGGCGGGAATCGAAAAGTTGGCGACACGGAGTTCGAGTTTCAACGGCTTCTCCGGATCGGCGGGTACGATCTCGCCCGGTTCGCCGGTGACGGCGTTTACCGCTGCCGCCGCCTTCCGGCGGAACGGCGTCGCCTGTTCGCCCGTTTCGAGCTGGATGGCGTCGAGCCGGATCTCGCTCTTCCGGGGATGTTGCGCGAAGATGATGTTGCAGACGGCATCCGCGGGCTGGGGCGGAATGGCCAATTGCACGCGCTGCCATTGGGGCGTGGTGGGGAACAAACGGAAGGCGAGGGTGTTCCAGCGGGAGTTTACCACGAGGCAGCTGAGCTGGTCCGGCCGGGCGGACTTCACGGAGAAGGAGAGTGTGTACGGCACTCCCTTGCGCAGGATGTTGGAGCAGTCGCTGCAGAACGGCCCAACGGTCGGTGCGATGCTGAGGCTGGAGCTTCCGGTCGCGCCGTCGCGGTCGGTAATCCGGAGTGGAACGCCGTCGTCATCGCTCCGCAAGACGATCCAGCTGCCGGTTCCGGTTTCGAAGTCGGTATCGCCGGGAAGCAGATTCGTTCCTGCGTCCGGAAGCGCGGCCGTTTCCGGTGCGGAACCGGTTGTGATGAATTCCAGAAGATCCACCTTGAGGGTGAAAGGGGCCGGATTGTGGAAGGAGTGGAAGCTGATCGTGCCGATTTCTGCCGGATTAAAGGTGTCTGTCGGCGAGTTCCGGTTCAGATTGCGGAAGGCGGTAAGAGGCAGAATGATCCTGCTCCAGCGCGCCCCTTCCGGAACAGGAAGTCGCGTACCGAACCGCTTGATCCCGGCGGGGGTGCGCCGGGGATCGCTTTCGAATACAGCGAAACAGTTCGGCGTTCCTTTCTCCCGCTTCACCCAGAGCGACAGCGCATTGCACGAGGACGGAATGCTGCAGAGCCGCCCGGCGAACAGAGTTCCCTTCGCCTTCGGCATGGTCAGCTCCATGGCGGCGTTTCCCTCCGCCGCATCGCGGGTGAACCGGATCGAGGGGGCCGGTTCACCCGCGAGATGCCAGGTCCACCAGGGCGGCAGCCCGGAGGAGCCGCCCTGTGAAGCGGAATCGATCCGGTTGAAGTTGTCGACTACGCTGCCGGCTGCGAGCAGCGGAAGAAGAACGGCGGAGAAGAGTGGGAGTGTGAATGTTTTCATCGTAGAAGAGGAATCCTGTTATTTTGCCAGCAGGTAGTAGTAGTTCGGATCGTTCCAGCCGGTGCCGCCGTTGCCGCGGATTAGAGGGAGCTTTTCCATATGGGCGACGTGACCGTCGGCCCAGGCGAGATTGATTCCGCGGCTGTGACGAGAGCCGACCAGATAGATACAGCCGCCGACCGAATTGAAATTCGGCGGGTAGAGCAGGGAATAGGAGTTGATCGCGGTATCACAGCTTCCGGCATCCGGACCATCGCCCGCCAGAGCCGTGATGGCGGGTTTCTTCACCATCGGCATTTTGCGGCGGGAGAGCACTCCGGTGGAATCGAAGGCGTACCGACCTGCGAATTGGAAGTTCCAGCCGTAGCCGCCTCCTTGTTTCAGCGCGGAAACAGGATCGGCAGGGACCGCCTGCAGGAAAGAGGGGCAGTGAAACGGGCCGGCGTTGAAAGCCAGATGTTCTTCGGTCACCTGTGCATCGACGAGCTCGATCACCCGGCCGGCGATGCCGAGGTAGGGACCGAGTTCCATGCGCCATTCCCAGGCTCGCTGTCCGTTGCTCGGCAAGGTATTCGCCACCGGCAGATAGTCGCCGAAGTCGCCGGCGTAGAGGACAATTGCGCTGCCGATTTGCTTGAGGTTACCGGTACAGGTTGCCGCCTGTGCCCGAGCCCGCGCCTGATTGAGTGCCGGCAGCAGCAGCGCGGCAAGGATGGCGATGATCGCGATAACAATGAGTAATTCAATAAGCGTAAAGGAGTGTTGCGGTCTCGTTCTGTCGACGGGAAGAGGAGATGAGGTGGATCCGGTTTTCATGATAGCCTCCTTGTTTTCTGATGAGTAACGCTGAGTTTATCTTTTTTGTTTTAAGGAATTACATGAGTGTCACGTCGTTTCTTCGGGAGAGGAGGAGGGTACGCTTCCGAATCGTCGGACGGAATCACCCGGAACCAGTTCGCAGGGCAGCATGATACAGTGGGCGGAGTCTTCGGTATAGGGAGTCAGCAGCCGCTGGACGATCCGCTGCGCCGCCTTGATGCCGAGTTTGCGTGGATGGGTGTTCCAATGGGTGAAGAGAAAATGATCCGGAAGCATTTTAGGCTGGTCGAAACAGAGAATGCTGATTTCATCGGGACAGCGCAGGCCATGGGCGGCGGCGATTTCCCGCAGCAGGTTCGCCGCCCGGGCATACGGCAGGATGAACGCGGATGGATGAACCGGTTCCGACAGCCACGCCTCGGCGGCCTCCCGGATGTCGGCATCGTCGGTGCTCTTTGCCCGGCGGAAGTGGAAGTGATCGTACCCGAGCGACCGGATCGTCTGGATCATCGCTCCGTTCAGGCGCAGTTCATGCGAGGAGATCCGGTCGGGGGAGGCGAGGAAGCCGATCTCGGTGAATCCGTTGTCGATCAACAGCCGGGCCGCCTCCATGCCCGCCATGAAGTTGTTGTTTGTCACCGAATCGATCGGCAGAGAATTCATCTCATTGCTGAAGATCGCGATGAGGTTGGGGGTGAACTCGCGCAGCGCGAGGGTGAGTTCGACGGCGAGGTCTCCGGCAAGCATGATGGCGTCGGCCCGTTTCAGCCGTTCGGTCAATGCCGGGGGCAGGTCGGAGATCTCCCGCCAGGAGCAGTCCCAGGTGACCAGTCCGGTCGTGATATTGCCCGCCTGCAGGAAGAAGCTCTGGATTCCGGTGTAGACGTTGCTGAAAAAATTGAGCTGCAGCAGGTCTTTCTGCTCCGGCTGGGGCGAGAGGATCACCTCCACCGTGTAGCATTTTTCCCGCATTCTGGAGCGCGCCGTCGCCCTCCCGGTGATCGGGGCCGCATTATAACCCAGCTGCTCCACCGCTTCGAACACCCGCTTCGCCGTCTGCGGATCCAGTTTGGGACTGCGGTTCAGCGCCCGCGAAACCGTCGCGACCGAAAGTCCCGCCTGTCTCGCTACGTCACTGATCGTCACTGCCTGTTTTGCCGGCATGATTTCACCTCCTTAATTTTTTCCATATTAATTTTACCACAGAGGATCCTCAATGTCAACAGCAGATGATAAAAAATGTAAAAATACTTTGATATTGTTATTTTTCAACGTGAAAATATCGTTTATGTTTATGTAATATTACATTTTAATTTTTCTCAAGCGACTGTTTTCTGCTGGATCGACAGAAAAAATTCCGGATTCCATCGCAACGGATTTGATTTTTGAAGAAGGTGGTGTATCATTAATATGACACGTGACATATAAGGAGGCGTGCATGTCGATTCGCAAAGTGACGGCGCGGGATGTGGCGGAGCGCGCGGGAGTTTCCCGGTCGCTGGTTTCGATGTATCTCAACCGGAACCCGAAGGTGTGGATTTCGGAAGAGACGAAACAGCGGATCGACGAGGCAATCCGTTCGCTCGGATACCGTCCGAACCGGGCGGCACAGCTGCTGCGGGGTGGCAGAAGCCATATCGTCGGCGTGATTCTGGGGCGGATTTCCGGACCGGTCGCCTCCTGTTTTGCGGAATCTCTGATGACGCGGCTCGAGGATGCCGGATATCGCGTCATTCTCGGCATCACCCGGTATGAACCGGAGCGGGAACGGGAACTTCTCGAATCCATGATGCAGCTCGATGTCGACGCACTGGTCTACACGCTTCATCCGGAATATGTTGAAGAACCGTTGCGGCGCTGTGCCGCCGCCTGTCCGGTATTCCTCGCGGAATACCATCCGGACCATCCGTTTCACTGTGTCCGATATGATCTCGGGGGGGCTTTGACGCAGACGGCACACTACCTTGCCGGGCGCGGCGTAAAGCGGGTCGCGCTGCTCACCGATTCCGGCGGTTACGGCGAACGGGAGTTTCTGTCGGTGCCGGAGTGGGAGGCCGCGGGGATGCGGTTTCGCTCGTTCCGCTGTGGAACGGCGTTGCGGCCGGTGACGGGGATCGTCGCCGAACTGCGGCATTTTCAGCCGGATGCGCTGATCTCGTTTGCCGGAATCGACGGCGGATCTCTCCGGGAACAGCTGGGCGGTTCCCCGCTCTGGATCGACTCCTGGAGTCTGCCGTTTATGCCGCTTGCCCGATCGGATGGATCGATCGTACCGGGATTTCGGGCGTATGTCGAGCTTCTGGCGGAAGCTCTTCTTGAGGTGATGGGCGATCCCGGCGGAGCAACGCGCGATTTGCTTGCTCCGGTTCGTTTTCTCGTGCCGGAGGAGCGAACGGCGGTCCGGGAAGCGATGAACAACGATCCTTTTTTTCAAACACTGGGACAGGGGGCAGTCACATGGCAATGTCGATGATTTCCGTTCAACCGATCTGGGGAAGCATAACGAAGGAGGCGTTTCTGCGGCGCCGCTTCCAGCTGACTGAAAGGCCGCGCCGCGCTGTGCTGCGGATTTTTTCCGATACCGGATACGAGCTCTTTCTCAACGGGCGGCTGGTCGCGGTGGTCGATGAGTGGAACAACACCCGCGATTACGAGGTCACGCCGTTTCTGCACGAGGGGGAGAATCTGGCGGCGGTCCACGTCCTCAACCACTCCGGGCACCGGGGATGCTCTCTGGAGCTCTGTTGCGACGGCGCGGTTGAGCTGATTTCCGACGGGAGCTGGCGCGCGTCGGATTGTGAGAAGTGGGGGTGGATTCTGCCGGAGTTTGACGATCGCGGCTGGGCCGGGGCGCGGATTGTACCGCTCCAGTATGCCGGATTGCCGCAGTGGCGGGGACATGCCGGGGATCATCCGGAGCGGGTGATCCCCTGTCTGCAAGGTTCCCCGTTTTTCGTCGGAGAAATTCCGAAAGCAGTCGATTCGCCGTTTTTCCGGATGCGGGAAACGGCGGAGGATGTTCCGCCGGATCCGGCCGGTATCGTCGGCGACGGCTATCGGCACAGCTGGAATGACCGGCCCGCGCCGCTTGCGCGCGTGGTTGCCTGTCCGCAGACGGAAGGTGTCGCCGCCGCCGATTCGGAAGGTGTGTTTCATCTGGAACACTCCAGCCGGTACGAGGGGCCGTTCTTCCTGCTCGACTTCGGGGCGGAGACGGTCGGATTTCTGCGGTTCCGCTGTGCGTCGCCGAAGGGGGCCCGGCTCCGAATCCGCTACGGGGAGAGCCTTGCGGAGTGTCTCGCCGAACCGGCCCGGGATCAGCTGCTCCACCGGATGCTGATTGAGGAGGTCATGCTCGGCGCGGGCGTGCAGGAGTATGAGAGTCGGCAGCGGGTGGGATTCCGCTTCGTCCGGATCGAACTCTTCGACACGCCGCAGGGAGCGGAGCTCTCCGAATTCTCCGTGCGCGCCAGCCTTTATCCGGTGTCGTACCGCGGCTACTTTCACTGTTCCGACCCGCTGCTCAACCGGATCTGGGAGGCGGGGCGGAAGACCCTTCACCTCTGCATGCAGGAGTACTATCTCGACGGTGTCAAGCGCGACCGTTTTCTCTGGGTGGGGGACACCCGGGCGGAGGCGCTTTACAACTACTATCTCTTCGGCGATCAGGAGCTTTTCCGCTTCTGCTGGGAGGAGATCGCCTCGGTGCAGTACGCCGACGGCGCGATTCCGTCGGCGATGGGGGAGGGCTCTTCCATCCTGTGGGATTACGTCGCCTGGTGGGTGATCGCGTTTCACGACTACCGGCTGTTCACCGGGGATGACGCATTTCTTCTGCGGCTGCGGCAGAATCTCTTCGCCGCGGTGGAGTGGCTCTCCGCACGGGCCGGAGAAGACGGATTGATCGACATTCCTGAGAACCCCATGCCGAGCTGGATGATCGTGCTGAACAAGGCGGTTGGCCGGTCTCCTTACTTGAACTGGATCTATCTTCGGGCACTTCGGACCGCGCTTGAGGTGGCGCTCCTTGCAGATGAGCCGGAGCGGATTCTCCATTACCGGGCTCTCGTCGAACGGACGGAAGTGGCGGTGGAGAAGCTGATGCGCGAAACATCGATCTTCGAGGAACCGGGCTTGCGACGTTCCTCCACCAGTCTCTATGAACTTCTGGAACTTCTCTTCGCCCGGGGAGAGGCCGGGGAGGCGCTTGACCTGATCCGCCGGGAATGGGGCGCTCTGCTCGATACCGGTGCGGACACGCTCTATGAGGGGTTCTACGCTTCGCCGGGGAGTTATCCGGTCGTAACCGATCCGCGGGCCCGGGCGCTGTACGTCAGCTTCTGCCATGGCTGGACCGCCGGACCGTGTGCGCTGCTGCCGGCGGAGATCGCCGGAATCAAGCCGCTGGAGCCGGGATTCCGCCGCTTCCGGGTGGCGCCGAATCCGGTGGAGCTGGCGGAGGTGGAGGCGGTGGTGCCGACTCCTCACGGCGAGATCGCCCTGGCGCTCAACGGTTCGGAACTGCGGCTGCTGGTGCCGGAAGGGACGACTGCGGAGCTGGAACTGCCGGGAGCGGAGCCGCTTCGCCGCACACTCCCCCCCGGCGTGCACCGGATCGCGCGGTGATACGAGGAACGCGCCGGGAATCTATCGGGAGACAGTTTCCCGATTCTCCCGGCTCTGTTCCAGATATAGCCCCGCGTATCCGGCCGGAATCACCATCCGGTGCCGGAAGAAGCTCACCGTCCCGGGGAGCCCCGGAACCGTCAGCGAACGCTCTTTGTCCAGTCGCGGCCGGAGCGGGTCGCGGATGTCCAGAACCGTGATCTCTCCCGTCCGACGACTGGAGAGGACCAGCGTGTCGCCATCCACCGAAGGGATGCCGCCGAGTTTCACGCCCGGCAGACTGACCCGTTGCCAGTCGGCGGGGAGGCCGCCCTGATTGGCTTCCAGCAGATAGTATCCGCCGTTCGCGACCGCGAGACAGCGCGTCCCCAGACTTGCCGCGCCGTCCAGATGCGAGGCGAAGCGGAACCGTTTCCAGTTTGCCGGGACCGGTTTTTCTCCCGAGAGATCGTACCAGGCGTAGCCGCTGTGATGCCAGTTGAAAAAGAGATAACGTCCTCCGATCAGCTGCTGGGTCATGAGATCGGAATAGATGATCCCGACCTGATTGTGCCGAAACACCTCCTTCGCCTTTTGCGGGTTGGAAACATCCAGAAAGAAAATCGATCCGCCGTGGTCCGATACGATGACCAGATCGCTTCCTTTCGGCGCCCAGACCTGCTGACAGCTCCGGTTCCACGGCATGGGAACGGCGGCCTTCCGCTTGAGAACGCCGTTGTCTTGAATTTCGTAAACGCCGAGTCCATCAAGATCTTCCGCCACATACAAAGTGTTGCCGCGGACCTTTGCGTCGAAGGCGAAGCGTTGCGGATAGTGTTGCAACGGGGTGATTTCCCGTTCACCGAGCCGAACACTGTGAATGCCGTCGTCTGAAGCTGCCAGAAAGGCGACAGCGCCGGAAACGGCCGCCGCGCGGACCATTCCCGCCGGACGAAAACCGGCGAATCCCTTCGGTTCCGGAAGTTTCTCCGGAACCGCCTTTGTCTCCGGAACCGCCTCTTCCTGCCGCGGGACGGCGATGCCCGGCAGTTCCGCGAGATAGAGGCCCGTCTTGATTCCGGTCAGATAGACGACGCCGTTCCCGACGGCCAGACTGCTCACCGCGTCCGCCAGACGGGAGTCGGACAGCTGCTTGCCGTGGGCATCGTACCGCTTCGGCTCGAGGACCTCTTCCAGTCTGGCATGGCCGATGCAGAACGGTTTTGCCGGATCGGCGATGTTCAGAACGAAAAAGCCGTTGTGGGTGTCGGCGCAGAACGCATAATCCCCGGAAACCCGCACGCTCCAGTAGTCGTTGCCGAGATTGTAGAAACGGGGAAAGGAAAAACGGGAGAGCCGCGAGGGGTGAAGCGGATCTTTGACATCCCACACTTCGAGGCCGTGCCCGTTGCCCGGTCGATCCTTCGCCGGACCGGATTTGCGATGATGCCCGGTCGAGGCGAAAACGAGAGTGCCGCGCACATCCAGACCGTCGCCGTAACCATCCAGCTGCAATGTTCCCTGTGGAATCAGGTGTGCCGGGTTCGACGCGTCCGCAATCAGAATTTTGCCCGCCGCCCAGTCGCCGATGAACACCCGATTGCCGTAGGCTTTGACCGACTGCGCCTCGCGGGTCAGCAGATTGCCGAGATGACGGGGGCGGCGCGGATCGGAGAGATCGACCGTCTCCACACCGTAAACGCGATTGCTGACATAGGCGTATTTCGGCGTCAGGTCGATGCCGGTTGCCAGTTCGACGGAGTGATAGCGGCTCAGAAGCTCCGGACGGGCGGGATTGCGGAGATCCACGAACGCGGTTCCGTGCTGGCGCCCGGTGATCGCGGCGATCCCGTTCCGGATTGCCAGCTGGCGGGAGCTTTTCAACACCCGGAGCTTTGTGAGCAGCTTCGGCGCTTCCGGAGTTGTGACGTCAAACGCGAACAGGGTTCCCCGCGAACCCGCCACATAGAGGGTGTTCCGGTACAGTTCCGCGGCCATCGCCCCCTCGGTCACGCCGGGAATCCGTTTCAACGGAATCGGTTTCCCGTATTCGGCCCCGGTGACGGATACGAGCCCGCAGAGGGAGAAACAGAGTATCGCGAGTTTCATTTTGGTCTTGCGTGGTTGTCTCTGGTTCATCTTCAATACTCCAGTCGAAGGTTGCGGAAATGTTTGACCACTTCGGTCTGGCGACCGGGGAAGAGGACGAATCCGGTGAGTGCGGAGACATTTTCCCCGCGCAGCTCCTTGAGCGGAACTTCGAACTCCATCCAGTGGTCGCCGTCGCGGTTGGCGGTGCAGTTGCTGATGATTCCCAGAGAGTGCATATAGAGTTTCGCATGGGAGCCGGGGAAGACCATGGAGAGCCAGCTTAGATTGTGCTTTTTCCCGGTGGCGTCCCGGTCCAGCCGGACCGAGCCGCGCAACACCGCCCGGTCGATCTTCTCCGGCGTATCGAACAATGGATGCGGTTTTCCGTCCTGCGTGGCGAACTCCACGTAGTTCCGGTCGGAGCGGAATTCGTCACCGAACCAGCCGTTCCGTTCGTCCGGCTTCGGCTGCTTCAGGACCGGAAACAGCTCCTTGAACGGCACCGCGTGCGCATACTCCCGGGTGAAGATCGTCTCCAGCGCGGAGATGGCGCAGATCACCGCGGTCCCGTCTCCTTCACAGGAGAGAAGTTCCAGCGCGGCAACGGTTTTTGACGGGAATGGATTCGGCAGTTCATAGAGGAAGAAGCCGTAGTGATCCTCATCGCTCCAGACGGCGGTTTCCCGCAGCGCGGCGGGGTTGGCGTCGATCTTCCAGTCGCCGATCTCCACCCCTTTGACGGCACTCTTCTCCTGAACCGTGCCGTCGGCGTAGCGGATGCGGTATTTGAGAACCGCATCGCCCGGTTTGCCGCCGACACAGGTCTGCAGGATGGCGAAGTCGCCGCATTTCCGCCCGACCGGAATGGTCACTTGCTCCGGATATTCCGGATTGCGCTTCGAACGCAGGGCGATGCAGCTGCGGTTGTCGTTGAAATCGAACCGGATGATGTCAAAGAAGAGGTCGCCGAACCGCTGCGTGTGGAACGGCACGTTGCTCAGGTAACGATGGTTCGAGTCGACAAGTGCGGAGTCGGTTGCCCACTTCTGGGCGTTGTCGAAGCCGGAGTTCGCCACCGCCTTGAGGTCGAGCGGAAACGATTTGCGGAACGGCGCCCGCAGACGCTCTTTCCGGACGAGTTGTTCCGTCTCTTTGCGGAGCTGTTCCGGGGACTTCTCAGTCGGGGCGGGGAAGCGTTTCATCCACTCCGCCTTGTCGCCTGCGACCAGCACACGGCACTCGCGATTGCTCAGGCGGACGGTCACAAAACCGTTTTCAACAGGGTAAAGTTCTCCGGAAACCGGTTCGAACACCGTGTCTTGGATTCCCGGCGCCGCGATGCGGAAACAGCAGCTTTCCCGGTTTTGATTGAAGAGCAGATAGCCGTTCAACTCCCCGTGCGCGGTCCGCTTGCGGAAGGGGAACACTTCGATGTTGGGCATCGGTTCCTCCTGATCCGGTTTTAGCACCGTGGCGTAAGGCCGGATGTCGCACTGTTTCAGCAGCGGGTCGAGAACCGCGGTGAGCGCATAGTCCCCGATGTCGGCGTTGAGAAACCACAGTTCCCCCTTGCCGAACCGCTTTCGAAGAACGGCCGGAGCACCGTTCAACGTGCCGCGCACCTCCCAGCCGGGAGCGGTGGAAATCTTCCATTTGAGCGAGGCGGGGATGTCGAACTCCGGAATCCTGCCGTACATCTCCCGCTGCGGAGTGCGCCGGAAATCGATCAGGGGATCGGCAAAGGGGACTCCGTATTCGCTTAGCCGGAACTCTCCGCCCATGGCGACGAGGATGCCGCCCTTGTCAAGATACTGTTTCAGTTGCTTGTTCGTCTCCTCGCTGATGTGAGTGACGTCGCCGAGAATCAGAATTTTGTAGCGATCCAGCTCCGCCGCCAGATTCTCCTCGAAGACGCCGGCAAAGTCGACGTGACGGAAGTGGAGCGCGGCGAGGAACGGCAGTGTGGCGAAGAGACAGGGGGCCTGATTTCCGGTGATTCCGGTGACCCGCAGCGTCGGATAGGAGTAGAGAAAAGCGACCTGCGGCGCGAAGAGTTTGTTTTTCCGGTCGAGAAAGAGGTCGGCGATCGGCGCAAGCGCCTTGCGGAAGCGCGGAATCGCCTCCAGCTCCTGTGGCTGCTGCACCCCGGGGTTGAGCAGGGCGAATTTCGGCATCCGTTTCCCCGGCGGCTCCATGCCGAACCAGCTCCAGAAGAGCACTTGCTGTCGGCCGAGGGCGAGTTCCCGCCAGAGAACCGCCTGAAAGTTATCCGCCTTGTTTTCCGCGATGTACGCTTCGGTGTTGAGGTAGACCTTGTCCTTCGCCAGCGGGTAGTAGAGGGCGTGGCGGAGCAGGGCAATTTTGAGATTCCGGGAAACGGCGAGCGTCTCCCGGAACGGGGTGGCCGCATTGTAATCTTCGGCGGCATCGAAGCAGAAATTCCCGGTGCCGGGGGTGATGGCATCCATGCGCGACTGCAGTTCAAAGATGTTGCAGCCGTGCGCGATGCTCATGGCGTGTTCGCCGCCGAGCAGCTGGAGAATGACCGGTTTCCGGTCGATCGAGCGGACGAGTTGTCGCAGTTCGACGGCGAGATTCACCAGCTGTTTTTCCTGCAGTTTGGCGTATTCGATGGCCGCGCCGAAGTGGTACTGCGGCGATTTTGGGAGCGGGGAGGGGGCGCTGAACGATGAATAGGTGCTGTTCCACGCCCGGTTCATCGCTTCAACCGTACCGAATTTCTCCTTCAGCCAGGCGGAGAGGTGTTTCACATTGTGCGGCGAGAAATTGCGGTAGTTCGGTTCGTTGAAAATCTTGTACATATAGGGACGGACTCCAGCGTTGCGGAAGAGTTCCATTTCCAGCTGGAAGACCTTTTTCACCGCCTCGCGTCCTGCGGGATGCCCCAGATTGTAACGGATCGAAAAATAGGAGTGGGCGCCGGGGTCTGCCAATGCCTCTTCCGGCAGCAGAGTGAGCGCGGCCTTTCGGTTCGATGTCAGTACGCCCAGAGCTCCGCTGTACAGGTCGATATAGTAGGGCATGGTTTTGAGCGAATCCACGACCGCCATGAAATCACGGTAAGGCTGAATGCCCCACATCCTTTTAATCGCACCGAGGTTATGCTTGATCAACCCCTCCTGATAGAACTCGAAAATTCGACTCAGTTGCGCCGGAGTGTAATCGGGGAAAAGCGCGGAGATCACCAGCGGAAAACTGCTGATGTGCAATGTGTTGAATCCAATGGATTCAAAATACGCCTGACTGGGGCTGGTTTCATAGAGATAGCGGTAACGCTCCGGATATTTGCCGCGCCAGAGTTTGCCGTAAAGCTTGATTTTTCCGCCGGCGACATAACTGTATTCGGTTCCGGCGAGAAACTGCGGCGTGCCGTGTTCATCGGTCAGATTGGCGCCGCGGAATTGAATTTCCATCGACGACAGGCAGAGAGTAGAACTCAGGATGAGAAATAGAAATAATTTTTTCATGTACAACCTCTTAAAGTTTGTCGGAATACTCGAATGAGAGCCGTCTCCAGGTGAGCGGCAGCCGGATGGCCGCGGCGTGCCCGTCGACGAAAACGAAGTTGGTTGCCAGACCATGGCGGACGGCGAGGGTGAACTGTGGATTTTCCGGATCGAACGGGGAGTTGCTGGGGTTCGCCCATGGGGTGATGCGATAACGTTCGGTCGGTTTTCCGGATTCCCCGGCCAGAAAGATTCCGGAAGGACTTTTGCGGACAACTTTGCCGTCCCGGCAGCTTTCTCCGTTGCCGCAGGGCCGGCCGCTGGCCAGATTGTTGCGCCTGACGTAGTGCGCGTAGGTGTGGGTGGTCTCTGTGGTCTCTTCGGAAATAATGCTGCGGTTCGCTCCGTAGCTCAGAAAATCGTTGACTGCCAAGGTGCTGACGGTCCGGGGATCGGCATCGCCGGGATCGAGAAAGACGCCGTGCCGCAGTGTGGAGATCGCCTCGGGATCGGCGGTTCCGCTTGCGCGCAGAGCGGCCTCCTTCTTCCCTTCGCCCAGTACGCCGCTCAGCAGCAGCGTGCGGTGCCAGTATTTGCCGATATGGTCGGAGGTGTAGCCGATTGAGGGGTAGTAGTCGGCGTAACTGTCGGCGTAGAGATTGAATCCCATGCCGATGCTCTTCAGATTGTTGAGACAGGCGATGCTCTGGGCCCGGGTTCTGGCCTTGTTCAGTGCCGGCAGCAGCAGCGAGGCCAGAATCGCGATGATCGCGATCACGATCAGGAGTTCAATGAGGGTGAAAATCCGGTTGTCGTGTCGATTTGGCTGCATCATGTTCAATCATCCTTTCGTTTGAGATGTACGATCCGGCAATCCAGATCACCATGTAACTGCATATCGATACCGAAGACGGCAAGTTGACGCCCGAGACGTTCCGGGAGTTCTGTCGTAGTACAGCCGTCACCGGCGAGCGCGCCATAGAGGGTCGGCGTGTAGCGGGACTGGTCATCCAGACCGCGAAGCCGGAAAGCGGGGAGCCGCTGCTGGAGCTGGAGGCCGTGGGCGAAAAAGAAAACCACCGCTTCGGAGCGGTCCGGGGCGACGAATTCATAACAGGCGTACGGGTGATCGTAACAGGAGGCGATTCGATAGTAGAGGCCGTTCTGAACCGTCGGGCGAAGTTTCTTGTAGAGGGCGCCATACCGGCGAAGCGACTCCATGGTTTCCGGATCGGCCCGGGTGAGATCCACACCGATGCTGAGCGAACCGAGCATACCGGCGAATGCCTGAAAACGGCGTGGCACCTCCCGTTGATTGAAGTCGAAGAAATAGTGATCGCTGATGTGACAGCCGCCGCCGGCCGCTTTGGTCTGATGGAGGCAGAGGAACCCTTCGTGCAGTTTGAGCATGTCGAGCCCATCCTGATTGTCGCTGCGGTTGATCCGGAAGGCGAAACGGTCGAACCCCCAGTCGGACCGGAAGTTGCCGCAGGCACAGTTCTCCAGCAGCAGATCGGGGTGCTTCCGCCGGATGCGTTCGAAGATTCGATAGAGCGCCTGAACATAGCGGGTACCGAAGCTCTGTCCGCTCTCCGGCAGCGGAACCGGACTGCCGGGATGGGTGAAGAGACGGTTCATATCCAGCTTGAAGTAGTCGAGTTCATTTTCGCAGATGAGCGAGTCCAGAGTCCGATAGAGGTGCTCTTCCACCTCTGGAAGCGTGAGATTGAGCAACATTCTGCCGGAGGCGGAGTCGTCGAGCTCGTCATCTGGCGGAAACTGGTCGGGGTACTGCATGAACCACTCCCGGTGGTTGCGGAAGATTGAACTTGCCCGGTCGGCGGATTCCAGCTCCGCCCAGACGCCGAATTTCATGCCGAGCCGGTGTGCCAGCTCCGCCTGGGGGCGGATGGTGCCGTGGAACTTGCTGCGGTGGGCAGTCCAGTCTCCCAGCGTCTCCTGCCATCCGGCGTCGAAGACGAAGAGTTCGGCGCCGAGGGCCGCCGCCTTTTGAATCGCCCGTTCGGTGTTGGCTGCGTTCATCTTCTCGCCGGAGCGAAAGGCTCCGTATGTGTTGCAGATCAGTGGCATAACTTTGCCGCGGGTGGATTCCGGTTCGATGTGCGTGCGGATGTGGCGGTGTATTTTCCGGAACATTTCTCCGAAACCGTGCTCCGCAAAACCGAAGGTGAAGACAGGCGTTTCGAACACGGCACCGGGGCGCAGATTCCACTGAAAGTCGAAATCGTTGATTCCGCCGGAAATGACACTGTCGATGTTGTCGTTTCGCTCCACGACAATTTTCCAGTTGCCGCTCCACTGGAGCGTACCGAAGAGGAGGTCGCCGCTCTCCTCCGTGGCGGAACCGTCGTCCATCGCGAAAAACGGCATGGCGAACGGGCCGGAGAGACCGGTCCGGCTCTCCAGAACCAGCTTCCCCGCCTCGAGGACGGTGTGGGCGATCTGCCCCTCCGCCGCCCAGTACCCATGGAGGTGAGTAATCCGGCCGGGGGTATCGCTCCAGGGGAGGGGAAGCGAGGCGGAGAATGCCTGCTGCAATGTGACCGGCGCAGTGCCGCCGTTGCGGATGACTGCCCGACGATCCAGCAGAGGCGAATCTGCGTAGACGGTGTAGACGAGGGAGACAAAAAGTTGATGAAGTTTGTCGACCAGAAGAAGTTCCAATGTCTCGGCGTTTCCTTCGCTCCGCAACTGGAAGGAATCGAATTCGAGTCTGGTTCCCCGGGAGCCGGAGGAATGGAGCGCCAGCAGGCAGCTTTCCGAATAGAGAGCCGAATGAAATGCCGGATACTCCTGAAAGGCGTGCAATCGCCGGCTCTCCCGGATGTGGGGAATGTTCTGCACCTCGTCCGGGGAGGGCAGCTCGTCCGGGGAATCCAGATGTTTCCCAAAGTGGAGGTGAACCGGCAGTCCGGTTGTCGGAGAGATTCCCAGACCGTAGGAGCAGTCCATCGTTTGAAGTAGGAATCTCTTTTCGGAGCTGTCGAATGAAATTTGTTGCATTTTGTAAAAAAAATTTTTCTGTTATAGATTGTTTTTATCGAAATTTCTCCTTATATTATAGTACAATATCAACGAAACAGCAAGAGAATAAATGTTTCCGAAAAGTTAACTTATGTTGCATACCAATGTACACAGCTGGTACGCTCACGACACCTCGTTCGGCAGTGCGCGCCCGTCGGTGGAGAAGATTCCGAATCTGGCGCTGCCGTTCTATCCGCGTTCCTGCGGCTGTTTTGATTACGAGAGGGGATTCCGGCGGGAGGAATCCGGCTGGCAGAAGCCGATGGTGCACCTTTTCTGGGGGGTGAAGGGGCGGGGACGCTTCGAAACCATGTACGGAACATTCGATTTCAGAGAAGGGGATTTCTTCTATCTGCTTCCATTCGACAGCTGGGTGTCGGAAAGCTGTTCGTCGTCTTGGATCTACCGCTGGCTCACCTTCGACGGAGAGAGTGCTCGCACCTTCATGGAGTCCTACCGGATTCCTCATCACCCGATTGCTGCGGGGAGATGTCCGGAACGGCTCTTCGACGAATTCGAACAGGGGCTGCATGTCCGGACCGTTTTCGCGTGGCGGAAGATGGTGGCGCTGGTTTGCGACATTCTCGCACATGCGGTGGAGTGCCGCGAACCGGAACCGCAGGCGGAAAAAATAGCGGAGATCGCGATGGAACGCTGCCGCCTTTACCACAGCGACCCGGCATTCAACGTGAACGCGCTGGCCGAACAGCTGCAGCTCAGCCGGGTGACGTTGTTTCGTATTTTCCGTGTTGCGCTTGGCGTGACTCCGTCGGAATACATTGCGGAGCTGCGCTGCGGTCACGCGCTGGAGCTGATCCGCGGCACGAGTCTGCCTATGCGGGAGGTCGCCGCGCGGAGCGGATTTGCCGACCGCACCTACTTTTTCCGGGTGATCCGGAAGCGTTTCAACGCCTCGCCCCGGGAACTCCGGACGAGGCGCGCCGGAGGCAGGACGTTATTGCCGGAGTAAGGCACAGTGCTTCCCGCTCCGGCACTGAAACGAGAGATCGTTATTGTTCCAGCAGCAGCGTCACCGGCTTGCTGTCGGCAAAGACGATGCCGGGGATGGTCAGCGGACCATCGGGGACACGCATCGCGGTGGTTTTTCCGTTGACGGTCACTTGGATCGTGCTGCCCGGAGCCGGACGGAACTGCTGGCGGCGGCGCAGCGTGACGTCGGCATGGACCGGGTAACGCATTTCCGGATGCGCGGCGCGTAGCGTCACTTCGCAGCGGTTCGGTGTCTCCTTTACCTCGCCGAAGGAGAGTCCCCGGTTGATCCAGCCGACCGTGTCACCTTTTTTCGAGTCGCCGTCCCCATAATCCTTGTTGTCGCTGGAGTTGCTGAAGGCGACGAAGCAGCGGTCGAGCCGGTAGCGGAAAAGCTCCTGATTGGAGGGGCGCATATCCTTCGGACAGGCGCGGGTCATGCCGTGGTCGCCGCCGTTCCAGAACACCTGAAACGCCTGACGCGCTTCGTTGGCCGCCCGGTAGAAGGGGGGATTGTTCCCCCAGGGAATGGACCAGTCGTTGCGGCCGTTGGTGGCGAAGATGGGCGGCATGTCGATTTCGGGACGCGCGATGTTTTTTGCGCCGCTGCCGTAATCGAGCAGATCGCGACCGTCTGGCAGGCGCGCCGGATTCTTAGCGGAAAAGGGGCCGCAGCTGCAGACCAGCCGGATGGCGCTCGGCGCTATTCGGTTGCTGCGCAGCCATGTGTAGCTGTAAACCGGCACATCGGCCCGGACTGCGGCGAACACATCCGGAAAATGGGTCGCCAGCTGTACTGCGCCGCTGCCGCCCATCGAACCGCCGACCGCATAAGTGCGCGCCGGATCGGTTCCGAGATATTCCTGCGCCCAGCGGATCAGATGAAGAATGATCCGCTCGGAGTAGTTGTCGACTCGGAACTCCGGCCCGAGGTTGCTTTCGCCGATGTTGACGTTGTAACCGAGCCAGAAGGTGGAGATGGCCGGAACCTTGTCGCGGGCGTCAGCAACCTCTTTCCCCTTCATGACGCGCCCGATCCAGACCCGGTCGAAGAGCTCCATCTGGAGGCAATCTTTGCGGAGCGAGAGGTTGAATTTGACCGGCAGTCCTTCGCGCCAGCCGAGCGAGCGATCCAGAAAGATCAGATGGGTGCCGCGCGCCCGCCCCTTCGAATCGACCCCGGCTCCGCCGCCGCGGCCGTGGAGCTGAACGATCAGCGGCAGTCCTTTGGCGCAGCCGGCGGCAAGTTTGCGGCCGCTGATTCGGATGGGAGCTGCCTTGCCCGGCGCGGTGACCGTGACCGGCGCAGCGAGCGGGAGCAGCTGTTCCGGCGCACCGTGAAACCCCTTTTTCCAGCTGACGGCATAGTGGAAGGTGCCCGGCTTTTCCGGGGTGTGGACATGCAGACCGGAACGGGGATCGAGCGGTTTGCCGTTCTCTTTGATGACAAATCCGGGGATGGTTTTCTTCTGCGCACCGGCTTCTGCGACGTCTCCGGCAAAGATCTCCTCGCTCTTCTTGTCGTTCCCTTTGCGGATATAGAACGAGTCGATGTCCTGCCACCAGTCGCGCGCGCTGCCGGGATTGAGCAGATCGGCGATGCACTCTGCCGATTTGAGATTTTCCCGTGTGATCGGCGCAGTGCTGCGCCAGACGGTCAGCCGGGCCTCTTTCGACAGGTTGTTTTCCCGCCATTGCAGAAAGAGCTGGTTGTCGCGGTACTCCGCGCGCAGGTCGGCAAGTTCCCCGGCAGACAGAACCGCAGAAACGGTTCCGGCAGCGAGCAGGGGCAAGAACACTCTCTTCATGTCTTTTCTATCTCCTTGTTTCAGCATAATTTTTCGGAATCGTTCCGATTTCCCGGCAGTGACGGCGGATTATTCTCCTGTAGAGAGCTTTTTAATTCCGCCAAAATAAGTATATCGCAAACGTGTGACATTGTCAATTAAGATAGGTCAAAAATGAAACGTTTTTCTTCGTTTTGAAGCGGGAATGGCGAAATCCCCGCTTCAGACACCTCTTATTCTCTCAACTCGAACGCGTAGTGGTTGTCGGTCACGGCGATAAGACCGATCCGGGTGGATTCCCGGGGGGAGATGCGAAGCTTGTGGCGTCCGCGGGTAAGATGAAAGGCGCTCCGGGTCTCCTGGTGACCGGAGGATTGCCCCACCATGTACCAGTGTTTGCGACCGGTTCTCGCTTCCGCAAAACCTCCGAATATCATCGGCTGGTCGTCAAAGGCATAGAAGAAGGAGTCATGCGCTCCGGCGGGGGAGGGGACGTCCGCCCGGACGAAGAGACCGTAGTATCCCTCTTTCGGCACTTCGAATTCGAATTCCAGAAGATACGGCGAGCCCGCCTGTTCCGGTTTCGCCCGGGCAGGAAATTCCACACAGCCATCCTCTTCCGGGCCGCGTGCCGGATCCACCCTGGGAAATTTCTTCTTCTTATCCGCCTTTTCCGGATTCAGGTAGATTGCCACGTCGCCCGGTTTATGCGGCTTGAGCGGCATCTCCCAGCCGGTTTCGGCGTAGACCGAGACCGGGCGCGACAGGCCATCCTCAAATCGGATCAGAAAGGCGCCGTGCATCAGCGGCCGCTCCCGGAATCGTTCCGGCCGGGTCTGTATCGTGAAGGTGACCTGATCGCTCGATTTCAGCGTGCCGGAATCCGGCGTGACGGTGAACCAGTCGAAGTCATGGTTTTTCGCGATCCGATAACGGCCGGAAAAACCGCTTCCCGTCCCCTTTGCGGTGACCTTTGCAAAGGTTTCTCCCGCTTTGAACCGGATTTTTCCGCAGTCCAGCCGGACCGGCAGCGGACGTTCCGGCAGCGGAGCAGGCGAGGCGCTCTGAAACGCGCCGATATCGACCGGTCCCGGGCCGGTGAAATTGGGGATCTCTTTACCTCGACCGCGGGCAGGGGAATCCGCGGCAAGTTCGTAACGGCCGCGGGCGGCATCCAGAAACCGGGGCGCCGGACCGTCGGGAAGCAGGTTGCAGACGAGTTCGGCCGTCGGGCGGTCCGCGTGGGCGATGCGGTTCCCCGCTCCGTCGAAGATGTTGTTGTACAAGATCAGCCGGTGATGTTCCAGCACATCGGTTCCTTTCCCTTTGCCGGAGAAAGTGTTGTTGAACACATACGAAGCTGCATATTTTCCGCTGCGGCGGGAAGCGGTTTTCAGAATCAGCTGGGTTGTTCCCTGCTCATCCCCCATCTCCGAAGTGAGATTTTCATAGAGGTAGCTCGGCCCGGTCATGCAGCCCTGAATGCTGACCCCGCAGAGCGCCCCTTCGAAACGGTTGCGGAAACAACGTACATTCTGTTGCCCTCCATCGAGTTCGATGTTGTCGTCGTTGCAGAAGATCATGAAGTTTCCGTAGATTTCGGCATCGGTGTTGAAGCCGCCCTGCGGGTGAAAGTTCCCCATGCCTTCGACTGCGTCGTTGAACCGGTGTTCATCGCTGCCGATGAAGTCGTTGTAGCGGAGCACGGTGTTCCGCACCATCTGCACGGCGACCGCCTCCGGTCCGGCGGGATGGGCGTACAGCCAGCTGTTGGCGCGGGAGAGCGGGTCGTGGATGTAATTGCGCTCGATAACCACGTTCGCGCTTTTTTTGAGGTAAATTGCCGCGTCGAAGTTGATTCCGTAGTAGTCTTCCGGCACCGGAACCCCGACCGGGAAGAACCGCCCGTTCCGGTCGAACCGCTGCACGCCGACCCGGCCCCAGCCGGCGATGTCGCAGTTGGCGATCCGGATATGCGAAGAGTTCTCCACATGGATCACATGCGACATGCCGCCGCGCACTGTCAAGTTGTCGATCAGAATGTATTCGGCATTGCGGAGGTTGATCATCGCGTCGGAATTGTCGTGGGCGATGGTCTTCTCCTTGTTCGCCGCCTGCCGGGGATTGGTCAGAACGAAGCCCGGCTTCGCGGTGTAGCGGATCCAGCCGTCGGGACGCCCTTTCGCCGTGATTTCCAGATGGCCGTCGAAGTTGCTTTCGTCGAGCACGATGGTTCGCGCAACCGGTACGGTGCTCTTCCAGGTGCGGAAGGTGCCGCGGCTCCCCGGTAAAACCATCCCCTTCGCGTCGCGCAGTTCGAACTCATAGGCGCGATCCTCCTCCAGATGGACGATACTGCCGCGGTACTCCTTCCGGTCGCGGTCGTGAACGGGCGGAATCCCGGCACTCCATCGGGTGGAATCAATCGCTCGGAAAAACGGAGTAACCGTGCCGGACGCCTCGCCGCGCCAGTAATAGGAGCATCCGCGGAAGAGTGGCACCAGCCGCAGGGTAGTTCCTGCCTCCGCAGTGAGGAGAACGGTGCAGAACAGGGTGAACAGGAGTGCGGTTTTTTTCATGGAAATTCTTTCTGTCTGGATTGTTGCAGATTTTATATGAAACAGAGCCAATTTCAAAAGTATTGGCTCTCTCGTGTTAATCACTTGTTTTTTCGTGCG
>OLGD01000219.1_pt1 | contig 118413 bp, 145 predicted proteins | sample 1605311 | NCBI WGS metagenome assembly OLGD01 (sample SAMEA3888917, study PRJEB22519) | human gut metagenome | biome: human gut; feature: human-associated habitat; material: faeces | place: Denmark | collected 2010 | reverse complement strand
AGATAGGCCGCAACCGTGGGGCTCATTTGCGGGTACTCCTCCACGTCAGGCTGTAACGGGGCGATCGCCAAAACGGCATCGGCCATTTCGGCGATTTTATAGGTGGCCGTACTGCCGTTTTTGGCCCGGATGGCATTTGCGATGTCCTGCACGCTGGCCTCTTCGTAGAGCTTCTTTGCCATCAGTAGCTCACCTCCGTCCCATCGGCGATAGCGTCGATTTTCCCCGCCACCCGGATAATCTCATCCTGGATAGCATTCAGCTGGGCGGCAGTGATAACCGTTACGTTATCCTCGTACACCACTTTTTCAAGCGCCATTTTCAACCACCTCCACATAGGTTCCCACCAACGCACTCAAGGCATGGTATACGGGATTCCCGGTATCCCTGGTACACCGGTACAATACGCCGTCCTGGGTGTAATACTTCCCGGCCTCTAATGCCATATTCCCGTTGTAGGGAATAGCATCGTACTTCGTGCCATCGTGCTGTTCACAGATTTCCTCCCAGAGGGATTCCGTGCCGGTAGAGCCTGGGGGCCAGTTATCCTGGGAGGTGTGCTCCTGGCGGAGCTTCCAAAGCTTTTCAGCCCGGACTACCTTATAACCCACCGGGCAACCATTTTCGGCTGTGTAGGCTTTGCCCGACTCCCATTCGGGATAGAATGCCACCATGCGGAGGGCCGTTGCATCATCCACAGTTAGGGTGTTGATTTGGGCCTTTATCATCATCGCCTGAACTTCCTCGGCGGAAAAAGCCCTTTTCTTTTCTTCCGCTTCGTAGCGGAGGCGAGCTTCCTCCATTTCCGCGATTTCTTCTGGTGTTGCGTCACGGTAAACGCCATTTTCACAAAATCTCATGACTTTACCTTTCCTCTAACTCATAAACCAAAATACGACTGCCAACTCCTAAAATTCCATTCGATTCAAGCACGATCGCTGTTATATTTTCATACTCATTTTCTCCACTTGATGAGAATGGGACTTCCACAGCGTTGCCCATCAGTGTTGTTATACCTGCTGGATTATTTGAGTAGCCATAGAAGAATCTAGTATTTCTATACCAGACATATGGATAAAAATTACACTTGAAAATTACTTGTGTAAAATAGGTTTCGGTATATACACCACCATCTTCATAAGACACTCGTTTATTATTTATACTAACGATACGCACCTTTTTTTCGGTATTAGAAGCCGATGGCGCCGCAATCGTGAAGATGATACATTTTTTAATGTTCAAATCATTTCCGTCGATGTCTTTTGTCACCTCGATGCTCGATGCTTCTTCTTCGGTGATAGTATCCACGACTTTTTTCCATGTCCCGCCCCCACTCGGCAAATCCTGCGCCACCCACGCGGTCGGCACACCATTATCATCCACGGCAGCCACAACGGCAATTTGGCCGACGGCGGCACCGGTGACGTCCATCCCCGCGCCCGTGTCGCCCTTGGGGCCTTTTAGATCGGCCAGGGCAATCACGTTTTCCCAGGTTTTCCCATCGCCGGAAAACTGGATATAGCCGCCCTCCACCCGCATGGACGCAGAGGCCGCCGGGTGCTCCGTCAGGTAGTCCTCCACGGCTTTGGCGATATCCTCCGGCGACACCGTGGAAAGCTCGTTGAGTTTGGCCATGATTTGCGCATATACGTCCTCCGCTGGGACGGCAGGGGAACCCCCGGGAGTCAGCACGGAGGACAGGGCCAGAAGCCGGGCCGCCCGGGACGTGTGGATATCCCCGGCATACAAGCCCACGGACACCCAGCCCGGCGTGCTGAGCACCGGCAGAGCCGCTGTATTGCCGGTGAATACCACGTCCTGATACCCGCCGTCCGTCAGGTTCACTCGCATGGTCTTGGTGTCGCAAGGCGTCCATTCCCCGTCCAGGTCCCACGCCACCGTGTAGTCGCTGTTGTTGCAGATTACCACGCCCTCGCCCTCGGCGCACTTGTCGCGGACTTTGATTTTAATTTCAGGCATATACTCCCTCCTTTACGCCGTCCTGCGCCATGTGTACACGGCCAGGTACGGCGGCATATTGTTGTGGGCATGCCCCCCGCAATCGGAGGACTGCCCGCCGGAATACGCATTGTACTGATCACTGGCGGCTTGATACAGGCGGATGGCGTTCACGCCCTCCGTTACGCTCTGACCGGTGTATTTCAGAGTGTGCGTGTGGTCCGGCAGCTCCGCCTTGGTCAGCGTGTGGGTTGCCTCGCCGCCTGTAGAGCCAGCCGCATGGGAGTCGCCGGCCGCCAGCAGAAACCGGTCCTTGATCTGCTCCCACGTCCCGCCGAACAGTTCCGCCGGGGAGGTGGAATCTGTGGACTGGTAGACGCTGCCAACGGGGTGAAGATAGTCCAGGAAGGCTTTCCCCAAATACCGGATAGGCCATTTGAACTCTACCACCTTTTCGTGTTCCGCCACGCCGCCGAAGCAAACACCGGGCAGGGCAAAATTCATGTTCATGGGCACCGAAACGGTGGGGATGGTGATCTCCCGCGTTACCGTGGTGCCCAGGGAGTCCGTAGCTTTGACCTGTACAACGATGGTCGTGTCCGTACCAAAGGCAACCAGATACACAGTCTTTGGACCGCTGGTCTGGTCGGCCATCGTGGACGCGCCGGTGATCTCCACAGATGCCTTGTTCCCGGTCAGCTGGATGGATAGCGTAAACGTCAGTTTGATATCATCGCCCATGGCGTTATCGGTCCATGTCCCGCCGGAGTAGTCGCCACGCAAAAAGGTCAAATCCTGGATTCCAGGGCCGCTGTAGGCGTTTACGGTGATATTCTGGGTAACAGATGCCGTGCGCCCTCTGCTGTCCGTGACGGTGGCTACAACGGCCATTGTGCCGCTTTCTGTAAGGACATTCGCCCCGTCCGGGCTGGCAGATTTTCCGCCGATGGACAGAGACTTGGCCTTGATGGTGCTGCCATAAGACCCAGCAGCGGAAAACGTGGCTTTTAGAGTGCTCTTGCCCTGCACCCAGCCGTATGTGGGCTGATATCCGGAGGTGTCGGACAGACTCACGGAAAGGGTGGGTTTTACCGATGCGGGGATAGATGCTGTCAGTGTGGTCGTATTGGTGCCCACCACGGCGTCCCCGTTGTAGGTGGTAATTTCCGCCGTAATGTTTACGGAGATTCCAGACGTATTCTGCGCGGCCCAATCCAAGGGCGGCGTATACGATATGGATGTGGCGCTGGATTTTGTCGCCACAGTTACCTGTGCCGCAGAGCCGCACTTGAGTTTGATGGTGTGCGTAAAAGTGCTCACGGCCCGGGTCACTGTAAGTGAACCGGCAGAACCCAGCACAAGCCCGGATGCCGACACGGATGATGCCCGGGGGATATCCGGGAGATTGACCGTGCCTGAAACCGTCAGGCTGGACGGTGTGTAGGATGATGTAAACCCACTGTGCCAGTCCGCAGAGAGCACCACAGACCCCTTGCCCATATTGTTATGGGCCACGGTGATGGACTTGCTGCCCAGCTTGTACCAGCCCATGGAATTGTACCGGTACGGGTTATACACCTTGGTGCCTTGCAGAGTGTAATAGCAACTATTGGCGTCCAGGTTGTAGCTCTCGCCGGTGCCGTCATAAATGTACAGCGTAAGGGCCAGCGTGGACTTGTTGTCCGCGATGCTCTGGGATACGCTGTAATCCAGCCGCAATTGCCAGCCGGTGGCCGATACCGGCCCATAAATGCTTGCCATCAATTCACCCCCACGAAGGACACGGACCCGTTAGGCTGTACGACAATGCCCATAGGACCCAGACGGAACTTGCTCAGTTCCACCAGCTCAAAGCTGTTGTTGTTCCAGTACGCCAGAAGGGTCCCGGAAGTGTCGTAGAATCCGATTTTGTCGTTGTACTCCTTCAGCACGATTTCCGATGCAGAGGAGCCAATACGCAGCACCGGATGGCCGTCATCGTCGATACTGGCGTCGATGAAGTCCGAAAGCGTCTGGCCGTTGACGGTGACTCTTTCTGCGGACATTTGTCCGGCGGTGATGACATTTGCGTTGATCTCACCGTCCATGGTCAAGGCAACGCCGGAAATGGTATTTCCGCCGTCCTTGGAGAATCCCAGCCCGCCTGTGGACATAATCCACATCCGCGTATTGGGCGTAATGGCGGGCGTATCTCGCAGGGTCCAGCCGATTGGAAAGCCCTGTTCGTCCAGAGTCAGTTCATAATACCCGCCCTTTGCCCCGATGATCTTCTGTGTGGCGTTCTGCATGGCCTTGGTAAGGCCCTCATAAGCCCGCTTAATGCGCTGTTCCGTAGGGCTTTCCATGGCGTAATCCGCGTCCTGTGGGGCGTAACTGTGCATGGTGCAGGACAGGCCACCGTACAGGTGAATTTCCTGCTCCATAACACACACGTCCAGCCACTCGCCGGTATCGCCCTCCACCCGGATAACGTCTCCCACCTCAACAGACGGGTCGCAGCGCCATTTCACGTCGCAGGGCTGAAAAGATATCTCTAACTCCGGCTGAATCAGGTCTGCAACGGCCTGGTTCATGTACGGATTTGTGGCCGTGATGCCCAAGCCGGTGCCGGACGTAATGGGTTCATCTTCCGTTCCGGTGGTGAGACTGGATACCGTGTACAGGCCGTCTGCCGTGCGGGTCAGGCCGGACATGTACTGCTGCTCCCGGCTGACCTGGAAAGTGGTTTTTGCATACCACTTGAACACCAGATTGCCGTCCCGGTCGAAGTGCGCGGACTGCCCGCACAGTCCAGCCAGCCACCCCAGCTGCTGTCGGATGGTCCCCTCAAACACAGACTCGATTGTCATGTCCGGGAAAGTCACCGTTGGGGGAGTCAGGCCGCTTTGCGCACACAAGTCCGTCAGCATAGCGTCTGGCGTGGCGGGGAACTCAATTTGCGGGGTGTACTGCTCCGTCAAGGATGCCATCTGGTCATAGCCGGTGATTTCCCAGCCATACACCAAATTTTCCACGCCGTCTGCGGGGATATAGTATCGGCCCAGGGGGACATATTCCACCCCAGACGCTGCGGTGCTTACACCGGCGATTGCCTTACCGGCCACAGCTTGACCGGCAATGGCTGTCGTGCCTGTATCACCACCAGGAACGTAGATGCCGATATACGGCACAAAGTACCCGCCGGACAATTGCAACGGCTCGTCTGGCTTAAAAATGCGGATTTTGCACCGCCCGGAACAGGCAGAGCCGACGGAGATTCCGTCCGAGGAGTCAAACGCCGGTGTTGCGGTGATCTCCTGCACATAGTCCCCGTCCAGCTCCGTCTGGCCGTTAAATATGACTTTGCCTTTGATTTCCCGGCCATAATCTGCAAATGCGGTGTGAAACGCGGTTGATACCCTGTACATCGCCTCACCTCTCCACAAAATTCATGGACAGCCCGCCCCACAGCCATTTCCCATCGGTTTCGGGCCGCATGATTGGCGATGACCGGTCGCCTACGTAGCACGTCATAGTGCGGTCGGTGCCGGTCATCGCATCGGGGTATGTAAGGCTGAAAAAAACATCGTCCACGGCTTGCAAAATCTTGGCCATTTCAGCAGAGACGAGTGGCCGCCAGGAGCATTCCAGCTTGCGCTTCACGGCCACGCGGTCGCGGAACATATCGCCGTTCTGGTTTCTGCCGGTCCCATCTGCGTCTAGGTCGGAAATGTTCCATTTCAGTTCATCCGGGGCCGGGAGAGATACCACAGCCCCGGATTTCTTTGTTACCTTAAGTACTTCCATGCGTCACCTCACGTCAGCAGCGGGCTTTTGCCGTTCATGCGCACCTGGGAGTTGTTTTCCCGCACCATCTGCCGGAACATCTCCTTGCCGTCCATTTGGACAATGATGGTAATGGGCCGGTCGCTGCCTTGCCCTAGCACCTCCGCAACGGCCTGTTTGATGGTGTCCAGGGGGGCCTCAATGTTGGTGCCGTGCTTCTGGTCGCCCAGTACGGCCAAAAATTCCCGGTTTGCTGGGATCACCGCGCCCTGGGCCAGGCGAGGAATGTGGACATTTCCCCAATTGACCCGCCCAATGTTCACGCCAGGAATCTTGTTTAAGATGCCCGTGATGCCATTCACCATATCGCTTACGCCGCCCAGCACCCAGTTGATGCCCCGTTCAATACCCGAGATCAAGCCGTTCATAATGGTTTTCCCGAGGTTCAGCCACCAAGCCGCAGTGAATACGGGAGCGATATAGGAGTTCCAGAATTCTTTGATTTTTTGCCAAACGTTCTTGATTTTGTCCCGGATGAAATCCCAATTTGGTGCAATGGCCGCCGCCAAACTAACGCCACCGGCAAGCAACATCCCAATGCCCAAGGGTATTCCTACGCCCGAAAAAATAAGCATAAGCCCGAGGACAACAAGAAAACCGCCGATCATAGCAAGAGTTTTGCCAAGAGGGCCACGAAGCGCCTGTGTAATGCTATCCCAATTGGGCGCAATTACGGAAAACGCAAACATGGCGCTTCCGGCAACGATCATGCCAATGCCCACAGCCATCATACCGGGCACAATTGCCAGCAAAAGGCCAAATACGGCAATATAGGGAGAAATTTCGCTGAATATTTTGGTAAGTGCCGATGTCAAATTTGTGCCGAGCAGCTCCCAGTTCGCGCCGACTTCGACGACAGCAAACAACGCAATACCTGCGATAATCAAGCCAATACCAAGGGCCTGCTGCCCGGGGACAAACAGTAGCACAGCGCCAAACAGGGCAATGTAAGGGGAAATATCGATTAGCATATTTGCAAGGGCTCCCACAAGGTTGGTGCCGAGCAGATCCCAGTTTTCCGCCACTTCGCCGACAGCAAACAACGCAATTCCCGCAATCAGTAGTCCAAGGCCCCACGGTATATTGCCGGTCAACATAAGAACCACGCCGAGAATTGCAATCATCGGGCCGATAGCAATCAGAATCTTTGAAAGACCAGTTTCCACAAGCGTCTTTGCTGCTTCTCCGCCGTCGGATGCATAAACACCGTATACTGTCAACGCGCCTGCAACCATCATCGCAATGCCTACCCCAACATGGCCGGAAAAAGTAAGGATTGCTCCAATTGCAAGCAGCGCAATGCCTGTCATTAGGGCCATTACGGCATTTACGCCGCTCCCAATATCACTATCAAAATTAACTGCATTCCCTCCGCTTTCGCTCCCGCCTCCTGCGTCGTTGCCGCTTATTGTGTTAAGCTCGTCAAACGGTGCCAAATACTTGCTTGCTTTTTTCGCTGCGCTCCCTACACCCTCGATGGCGTTTTGTTGATCGTTTAGGCTTTTTGCCGCTTTTTTCGAGGCGCTATAAGTTGAGCCAAAAAGCAAGGACAACAGACGAGACGCGCCGGTCAGTGTATATGTGATGATTTTTGCCAGGGCCGTAAAGGCGGGGATCGCTATATTGGCAATCGGTTGCGCTAGGGTGCGTAGCTCGCCTTTTAGTCGAGCAACTGCATTCATAGCATCATCATTCGTCTGTATGGCAGACCACATATATTGCTTAATTTCCCGCAGCGCGGCGGTAATAATTGTGAATATAAATACCCGCTTAGCAAGGCCCTTAATGCGCCCGACAAGTTTGTTGAAACTTTTTTCTGCTTTTTCAGCTGCAGGAGATAACGCCTTTGTTGTCGGGGCAAGTGCCTGGGCGGATTTTTGCGCCCCTGCAACTTGTTTTTGTAAATCTGCGGCTTTTTCTTTTGCCGCATTTAATCTGCGTTCGGTTTCTCTGATTTTTTCGTTTGCTTTATCTAATTTATCTGCAGCAGCGTCAAATTCTTTTTGTAAAGCAGATACATTTTTTTCTTGTCCGAGAATAGAATCGGATGTAAAAAACTCTTGTCCGCTTTTCATGTATTCCAATTTTGCTTTTGCTACATCTAACTGTGCGCCGAGTTGCGCAGATTGGTTTACAATCTCCGTTTTCCCCGTGTTTTGCTCTTTTAACTTTTCAGATATTCTTTCTATTTTCTGAGTAATGGAATTGAGTTCTTTTTGCGCCTGCTTGTCGTCAACATTTACTTCCACCACGACAGACCCATCCGACATTAAATCACCTACTTGCTTTTGAATTTTTGATATGGTATATTATTGATACCAAAATTTAAGGGAGGGAGTTTTATGGATACCAAGTACCTGTTCTTGGTAATTATTATTGTTGCTATTTGCAGACTGGCTTTTGTTTCAGCGAATAATGCCAAATTAAAAAAGCGGTACGGTGACGGCGAGTTGCTTCTTGTCGACAAGTTCCAGTTTATAGGAGGTCTGGACCTGCCGCAGAATGTCATGTGCAAGCTAACCTGTTTGCGCTCTCGCATTATCATGCAGGCAAACGGTCAGGAGTTTAATCTGCAAACTGATAAACTGATTGATGTGTCGATCATGACCAACACAGAAATACAGAAGCAGTATGTATCCAGTGCCGGCGGCGCCGTGGCGGGGGCAATGCTGCTCGGGCCCATCGGTGCAATTCTTGGGGGAAGTGCCAGTAAACGCAGCATAAAAACGAACACAAAGTATCTAATCTTCACATACCTGGCCGATGTCCAAACGAAATATATCCTTTTTGATGTGACGAAAAAAACGCCGCAGGCAAAAAGGCTTGTGAAGCAGTTCTCCTATCTGAAGAACAAAGACACCGTAAAAATCGACCTATAACCAACGCGCAAAAACCGCTCTCACAGGAGGGCGGTTTTTTATATCCATTGATTGATAACTTTTTCATCGCTATCCGTGTATTGCCGTTTGAAATCCACAAGATGCTTATTCTGCTTGTAAAATTCCTGATCGGATTTATCCAGCTTTTGATTTTTGGATTTCTTTTTGCGGATGCTTACCACTTGGGCAAATGTGCAATCACCTATTTCTTGGTATGCGGCTATAAATGTCCACCAGTGCAGATATTCAAGGGAGCGGATTTCCGTACCAAGCACGCGATTTATGGGGCTTGCAATCATCGGGAAATCCTGCTGCCAATCCATGAGCTTAGGTCGCTTTTCATCCCGGCATTCTTCCTCGCCGCAATTTATAAAGGATATGCATTGCCGCACCGCGTTCTCGTATTCCGTGTATGGGATATCCTCGTAATCCGGGTAAAACATTTCCATCACTGCCTCTGCCTTATCGGCGCTGTCCAGCTCCGAATCAGAAAGCATTTCCAAAATGTCCAAAATGTCCCGGTAATCAGACCGAATGGCGTATTCCTTCCCGCCCAGCTCCACGGATTTTGGCAGGCTGTATCTCATTTGTGGTACTTCTTGGTGTACTTGCTAATGCGCGGGTTGGTAAGCTTCTGCTCCCGGGCATACGCAGTATCCATTTCGTCCACCAGCGCAAAAAGCAAATTTGCCCAAATGGGGAATCCGTTGGCCAGCGCGTAAAGATTCAGCTCACCAAAAAGCGGGGTGCAGATATCAAACCCGAATACTTCTCCGTTGATGATCTCCCGCATTTCCCGGTCCATCTTTTGGCCAATGTCAAAAATTTCCTTTTTATCGGCGTTTTTTTGCACTTCGTCCTTATAACCATCGTTCATTTTGTCGAGTTTTTCAAACGCGGAAAAAAGCCGACGAGAAAGCCCCATATCCAGCGGATTAAACGCAAATTCACATTCTTTCCCGTCGGTAGTCACAAAAGTTTTAGTGACTACGCCGGTATCAATTTTGATGATATTTTCGCTCATGGTGTCCTCCGATTTATTTGTATATTGCGTGATAATGGGGCGGGAAACCCCGCCCCTATTTTTTACTGTGCGGCAGCAAACTCGATCTTGCCGGCAGCGCCCTTCGCCACGGTCCCCAAAGTGCGGGTCCCGCCATAGGTAATCTCACTGGCGATGTTTAGTGTACCGCCGCCCTCGCCGCCGATGGAAGTAACGGCAATGGCGCAGGAATCATAACGCTCGGCAAACTTTGCATCGCCGCTGGTGGCGTAGAAGTGGCCGATCATCATGTCCTGGTTGGCCAGCGCCTGCGCATCGTGGTCTTTTACGGCCAAATTCCACATCTTCACGGCTGCTGCATCACCAGCATCCAAGGGGATGGGGTCAAAGGTCTGTGTAATAACGGGCTTTTTCATGGTTGTGAATGTGTTCCCCAGCACATCCTGCTTGCTCTCCTGGCCCCAGTCCATTTCCTCGCTGCTGTCCTCCACCCGCTTGCCGATAGCACTCCACACAGGGGACTCGGAGGAGCCCGTATTCAGGTATGCGATCAAAAGTTCGCGGTCAATGGTCTGACCTTCCGGTGTTGTAAAAGTCAAATCTGGCATTATGTATTCACCTCGTAATTCATTTTCATTAAGATTTGATGATCTTCGTCGCCGTTTTCATACACAGCGAACAAAGAAGATCGCGTAGTAGGCTCCAGGCTTACAACGCGTTTTCCGGTACCAATGTCGGGGCGCTTGCCGGTCGCCCAATCTCCGATAGCGTTTAACAGTTCTTCAGCCTTGAGCCGTTTGTCGTTGCTGTTCCTCGGCTTCACTCGGTAGATTATCTTGAACTGATACTCCGCCACATAACCGCCGGTGATATACCTCCGCACGATGTACGCCGCCTGAATGGTGGACATCGCCATAGCGGAAGTATCTGCAGGAAGAAACTCAAAGCGTATAATGTCGACTGGCAACTCCGCGTATGTGTTCAGCCACACAAGTAGCTTGCGCGATACCTGATCTTCTTCCGCCGCCGACACGGCCTTTTTAATCTTTTCCAAATTTCTTCACCGCCTTATCTGCCACCCGCACCCACTTCTCCATGTTCTGCGCTTTGGAAGCCTCAAACCAATGGCTCTGTGCTTGCGGGTGCATCGCCTTGGAAAATACAAGGTCTCGGTTTGTCAAAACCTTCGTCCCGCCCTTTGGCGCAAAGGTGCTGCCGGTTTGCGGATCAACCATGACTTTGCCGTAGTACAAAAACCGCGCATAAGGCCCGGGGTAAATAATTTTGTTGCCGTCTAACCTCGTGCGTATTGTTAAAGATCCTGTAAGTGCAGGGACAAACGGCGCGGTGTCTTTTATGACCTGCTGCCCCACAATGCTTTCAGCGCGGGTGCAGCTCTCAGCCAGTTTGTCCTTGATGGCCTCCATGCCGCCAAAATGCATCGCAAAGGTAACGGCCACTTATTTCCCACCCACTTCCCAATGCTGCATATCTGCGCTGCCAAAGTCTTTTGCGTCAACCTTAGTCACATTCCAGCAATTATCGTGCGCCAATGCCACGCCCTCGTTGTCCGTTACAAATTCGCCTTTGACGAAAAATGTATCGCCACCATTGCCGGTGGTGGATAACGTCCATAGGCCCGCCCTGTCGCTTGAGGCAAAAAATGCTTGCGGCTCTGTATATGTCTTGGGCTTTCCGCTAAATCCATCCACAGCTTTTACCGTAAATGGGATATACAGGTTTACTGCGTCGGCGCCTTCAAGCCCGCTTTTGCGCACGTTAACTCCCTTTGCCGCCTCGCAGAACACGCCATCAAGCACGGTTACATATAGGTTTGTGACATCTTTTAGCGTGGCAGGGTCCGGTTCACGCACGACGTTGTAAACCGTTACAGTGTGGGGAGTGTACATCTGCAACCACCTCCGCGATACAGCAACCCTGTATGGGCAAGGTATTCCATGCACGTTTCCGCCAGCAATTTTCTTGCGCCGTCCGTGGCACTCAATGCAGCAGCGGCGCTTTCCCCGCCGCTGGCCAGTGTGCGAGAATACCCGCCTACCGTTTCACTTTTCACGTCACCGCCGGTAAGCGCATCCGTCAGCCCGGTTGCGGCAAGTTGCTGCGCGGTCTCGATCAACTGATACTTGTCCACCAATGCGCAGCAACACATCTTTACAGCGTCCATATCAGCGTTGTCTTTCGCCCGGTTTTGGGTGTAGTAATCGAGGAAGGAGCTGGCCCGAACAGCCAGACGCGGAAAATCTTCCTCGCTCACAGAACCCATATAGATTCCGGCGTAGTATGTATAATCAGCGTATGTCATACGGGTCAGCTCCCTTCCAATACTGCGATTATGTCAGCCTTGCGCATTGAACTGCTGACCCCGTCCACCCCGTTTCCCCTGGCATAATCAAGCAGTTGGGCTTTTGTCATGTTGGAGAAAGAAGAAGTTTCAGGGTCAGGCTCACTCAGCAGTTCGCTTAGCCCCCCACTGCCGGAGTGATGGAGCCGACAACCACGCCGTCAATGCGCTCGGCGAACAACACCATGCCGTTGATAACGGTATCGGATGCGGTCATGTTGGTGTAATCGGGTTCCTCATGGATACCGATATAACCGGTGGCGTCGGTGGTGAAGTTGAACACCTCGCCCAGATCTGCGCCGTTCACAGGGATGTAGTACAGGACGATGTTGTCCTTGGCGGTGGCGTAAATCTTTCCCTTGGGGACGCTGGAGTTCAGAATCACGGTGCCCAGGCCGAGAAAGTTCTCGACATAGGTCATGCCGAAAGCGGTCTGCAGGGTGATGTTGGCAGTTGCGAGATAGTCCGCAACATCCAGCGGGTTCATGAAATACACTGCGCCGATCTCGTCATCCTCGAACAGCACCTGCAGCTGGCCCCATGCCTGAGCCAAGGTCGCCTGGAAGGTAGCACCGCTGGCCGTGCCAGTACCGGTTGCGAGGAAGCCAAAGAAATCCTTGCGGATACCTTTCTGCACGTCCTTCAGCATTTCATCGGTGGTCATTTCGACGGCCTGATCGTAGCCGCGATCAGTGATTGCCTCGGCAGAAGTGGCCTTACGCCACTTCTTCAAGGTGATCTCCTTGTAGTTCACAGCCTCGGTCTTGTACTTGCTCAGAGGGATGGTCTCGCCCTCGGCCACAGCGCCGTCTTCCAGAGTTCCGGTAGCCTTGTAGCTCTTGAGCACAGTACCGGCCTGCTTGGCGATCTTGCGGGTAACGCCCAGAGCCTCCATCAACTTCTTGATGGAATAGCCGAACATTTCGGTAAACTCGATCTCGCGAACACGGGCAAGATCTTCCTTCTTAATCAGCTTAGGATCAACAGCCATTTTTATTCTTCCTTTCTAAACAAATCCATATTTGCGGCGATTGCAGCGCGCCGCTCCGTTCTGTCGGTGATTTTCATAATCTCGTCCTTGGTCATAGGCTTGCCGCCCTCGTTGAGCCGTGCGCCCATGTCCAGCCGGACAGCAGGCTTAGAAACAAGGCTCTTATAAGTGCCGTCTACGAGAGCGTCAAGGCTCTTGGTGTCCTTGATCTTCTCGCCGTCCAGCTCCAAGGCAGACATTTCCTCGCCGCATCCGCGCATGGCAAGGTCGAGATTTGCGCCGGTGATGTTTTTGCTCTCAAAGTAAGCCCGGACGGCCCTTTCCTTTGCCGCCTTGCTCTCCTTTGCCGTGATGTCGGTCTTAAAGGCTTCAAAGGCCGAGTGTTCCTTCTCGTACTTCTCCTTATAACCGCCGTCACCTGCCGCCTTGAGGTCGTCCAACTGCTTCTGAACGCCGGGCAGCTTCTCCGCATCGGCCTTGTAGCGGGTCACATCCGCCTTTAGGCCGTCCACAGTGTCGGTATGCGCTTCGATGATGGTATCTACCTGCTCATCGGTGAGACCCATACCCTTCAAAAGTTTTCGTGTAAGTGCCATGACACTATCTCCTTTTCTTTGGCCGCGTTTCTTCGCAGACGATAGTTTTTATAAAAACCGCTGTGCTTTGCGGGTTTTACTTAAAACAAAAGAGCTAACCACCGAGAATTCCTCAGCAGTTGGCTCCTATTGCCCTTTCCCGCGCCCAATTACGCGGGAGTTGAATATTTGATTGTTTTCTTGACCTCTAACACAATGTATCCGTCACCCTTGCGCCGGATCTCCGCGTCATTTCCGCGCCGGATAATAGCCTCGATGGCCTGCATCAGTTTATCATCCATTAGCCTACCCCGATTTCTTTCAAATATGCTTCATACTCATAGGGGACGCCAATGTCATAATTCTTGTAGTAATGCAGGAACTCATACGGGAAGGTGAATTTACCGTCCCAAAACATACCTGCGTGAAGTTCTTCTCCAGTAAACATATCAAAACTGGGCAGCGATGTCAACCCGGCATCGAGGGAGGAAATGTGGCTTAAAATCGCTTCTTTTGGGATACTATTTTTGTATTTCTTATAGTCTTCAAAATTCTCAATAGAATTCTTGTATGGCAATCCTTTAAAAAAACCGAAATCCATGTCACTTTCTCCTTCCTCTTTGATTTGGGGTAAACGGCAAAATATTTCCTTCCCCATGTGTTCCTACTTTCAGTACGCCAGCACCGGAAATAAAAAGCACATCGTCTGGGGCTTTCACTTCAACGCCAAGTGCATTTGCCAGCTCTTCTGCAAAGCAATAATCGTTTTCCATGCGTGCGCCTGTGCTGCAAGATAGCAAACGAACTTTCTGGCCATTCCACCCTTTACTATGCCGAATGACTGCGGCAAGTAAGCGCGGTGACATATTGAGTTCTTTTGTGCCAAATCCGACTGCCGTCTGGCTTCCGTGCATAGCGACGTCAAAATATGTTTTAAGAGGTTTTACCCTTTTAACATTTTCATTCAGCGGGTCACCGTCCGGGAAGCAAGCAAAGCCATTTTCCAGCTTCATTGTACGTCTTTTCACAATAGAATTCAAGTTATCTCTTGCGTCTGCGCCGAAAAACTCAAGAGTGTCTCTATCGTCTTTAGCGTTAGACACTTCCACTTTTGCCCGATGCGTTTTCATGGCATTTGCCGTTTTTAACATTGCGTCATCCGTAAAATAGATGCGCATCCGCTCCGGTTGCTCCGGCAGGCCAGCTTTCACGCTGAACGCCTTGTATTTAGCGTTTAACCGCCGTATCCGTATGTTTACCGCAGTCTCATCTTCATGCAATCCTGCGGCCTTGTAGGCGGCTTTTTCACGCTTTAGCTTTCTAACCGTTCGCTCAATACGGCGCTGCATCTGGGTTGCCTCGTATGCCGTGTAATCCTTGCCATCAAACGTGCATCCGTGGTCATCATCGATGTGCTCCAACTGTTCATTCGTGTAAGTGCGCTCGGACACGCCCTCAACCCACGGGAACCGCCTGTGGCGGCAGTTGACCCCTTCCAGGCCGTCAACAGCGCCCAGGCCGCAAACATCATAAATGCTCGGGTAAATGTCCCCTACACGGACGCTGTAAACACGTCCTTGCCAATCCTTATGCGATGACCACGGTGACGGTCCCGGCTTATCTCGCGCGCCAACATGGGCCGATACTTCAAAATAGGGCGTATCCAGATATTCTGAGGATTGCTCCGTATACTTGGCGCAGATTTGAGATACGCCGGTCATTACGGCTCTTCGCACGGCAACATCGACATGATCCCGATGGCCGCTTTCGTAGTCAACCACTTTCAGACCGCTGTCCGCAAGTTCCTTTACCGCCGTTTTAATTGCCTGATTGTAGTTAATTGCACCGCTCTGCACCTGCAACGCTGCGCTGTCAAGTGCCCATTGGTACGCTTTGGCAGGTGGGAGCATTGTGCGCCCAGCGTCCACCAAAAAGCCCATTGATTGTGTTATATTGCGCAAGTCCCGCTTTGTCTGCTGGTATATGGCCCAGGTGTCCTCGATGCTTACCAGCGTTTCCGGCTGAGTGATATGCGCAAGGTCAATGACATTGGTGTAATACTGCTGATTGCGTTCCACAACATCATCAAGCAGTTTGTTTAATTTCTGCTCACTTATGCCGGTTGCTTTTTGTATGGCCTTTTTAATCTTTTTAAGGTCAATGCCGTGCGCCCGCAGCGCCTTGATGTCCTGCACCGTTACCTCGTTCAGTTCATCCGCAACTTTCAACCGGGAGCAGATTTCATCCAGCAACACAAGCTCAAGCGCCCGGAACAGTTCTGCCAGCTCCTCTGGGAGCGCATCAAGTAGTTCCGGGGTAAATGGATACCGGCTCATTTTTCACAACCCAAAAAGTCCCAGTGTTTTCTCCAAATCCCATTACTCGACCTCCGTTTCTTCCTCGGTTACCATGTCATGTGCCTTCGGCAGCGCCGCCTTTGCGGTCGCCTCGTCCTCGTTCATCCAGCGCATACGGAACTCCCAATCGTTCATGATGCCAGCGTTAAGAAGCTGCACGTCACGGTTAAAGTCCTGGCCCTTGTCCTCAATGATGGAATCGTCAAAGTCAATGGAGATCTGGACGTCCTCATTGAGGGATGCGCCCATGTACCGATTTCCCATGCGGAGCAAGCTCCGGCACAACTCTGTGATTGCCCGTTCAAGCACAATTTCATGTTTTTTGACCGTGCGGAACAGGGTGCTGTTCTCGCTGATGACCTGCGTGGCAGTTGCGATGCTGCCCTGGTTGAATTTGTAATGGTTCTCACCAAAACCGCACTTGCTGGACAGGATGTTCAACATATCTTGCATGCCGGTGTTAAACTCCGCCGTCCGTAGCGACATATCGACCTGCTGCAAGATGTTGCCGTTGCCGCCTCTGTCCTCCGGAAGTACATAATAAACGGTCTCACGCTTATCAAACACTGGCCGACCATCAATGCTCTGGGTTGCCTCCGGCTGCACCACAATGCGCTTCTTGCCCAACACAAATTCGTTCACATAGCTATCATAGGTGATGTCAACGCTCTTAAGCTGGTCGATGGCGTGGGCAAACGCAGCCACGCCAAGCGGGTTGTTTTCGTCAGAGTTTGCAATGTTCAGCCGGTCAATCACAAACTGCGGCTTGTCGCTGCCGGTATGAATCACCGGAGGAATTGTCTCAAACCCTTTCACGCTGGCCAGCGGTACTTCCTCCGCATCATACAGATGGTTCTCAATGTCATACTCGCCGTTGCGCAGCCGGTGCACCTGGATGTAAGTATATTCTGTTTCATCGACCTTCCGAGTGGATGCGAACGCACACTCGCGGATAACGCCGTTATCCCACGTCAGCGGGTAGATGTTCCAGGCGCTGACGTAGTTGATGCGAATGCGGCCAGAGTCAATGATTTCTGCTGTATCTGGGTTAATTCCCATGCCTTCCATCACCGGCACATACGCGACGGTTCCTACTGCCGCTTTGCGCTCCTGCGATTCGTTAGCCTTGACCTCCCAGTTGTTATCGGCAAAAACAGTATCGATAAATTCCTGTTCCTGTTTGCCTTCAAGCGTGATGTTGACTCGCTCGTTCATTAAGAGGTTGGCCCAGTCCTCGCAGACTTTCTTTCCCATTCCCACCGAATACCGGTGGCACTCCAGCTCTTCAATTCCATTCCACACCGTATAGCTGTGGAAATCTTCAACGTTTCCCTTATACCATGCGGCCCACAGGTCGATCAGAGAATAGAATTTATTGTCGACCGTGTCAAACCCAAGATCCTTTAATGCTCTCCGAATATTCACTATTTCACCGTCCCATCATGTGCCCGGCACGTTCCAGGTCTTTGTAATAAGGCTCAATGCTGTACTCAAAAGCATCCAAACTGTCGATGTCGGACGTGCCGTCATCCAAGCGCTCGTCCTCAAATTTATCAGGATCATAAATCGCGGTTTGCAGTGCATCGATCAGATGCGGGCAGTTGCGCGAAACCTTAAAACGACCCTGTTTCATCAGCAGCACCACAAGCCTGATTCTATCTGTGATTTGCAGTTTCATTGCATTCTTGACCTGCGTTCCGAGGCGCATTTTTTGCGCGGTATGATCTAACCCACGAATTAGCACCGTTTCCGCGCTATCCGCTCTTGTCTGGCTGTACCCATACTTTGACGTTATCAGCTGGCAGAACGTAGCAAAACGCCGGTTTAATGCATTCGGGTCAATCTCTTCGTTTTTGATGTATTCTTCTTCCAACGCCACAACACGGAAATCTTTTGTGATCCCGGTGGCTTGAAATTTCGTTGCGGACTTTGTACCACCGAAGTCAACGCCAATTGAAATGATTGAAAAGCTGGCGCCGTTTTGCTTGGCCCACTCCAAAGGGTCTCCGATCAAATACTTTTCTGTATCGTTGGCAAAGTCCTTATAAACGATGCCCTCTGCCGCTACCCACAGGCCGCGCACATACCGGTCATAAAATATACCGGCATACATATTCTCGTACCGTTCGATGGTGCGCTTGCTCAGGCCGGGGTTGTCCGTCATTTCAAAATGTAGATACAGTGCGTTGCGCTCACGGCTTCGCTTGATCCACTCCTGATAGAACCAGTGATGTGGACTGCCGGGGTTACAGGAGAACCACAACCGCGCACCGTCAACGGAACAACGTGCAAGCGCCTGTTCCACAAACGAGCGCGGCATCAGCACCACTTCGTCCAGCAGCACACCCGCCAGCGTCCGGCCTTGGATCAGCGTATAGCTGGCCTCATCCTTGCCGCCGAACACCTCAAAGTAATTCGTCACGGCTCCGCGCCGCACTTCCATCACCTTGTCGCCGCGCCGCCAGCGGATGATATAACGTTCCTTTGCAAGGCTCATCGCTGTGAACGGCACGATGATATTCTTGGTGCAGCTATCCACCGTGCGGCCACACACACCGAAGCGCTGACCGCTGAAATTCTCCATCGCCCAGCGGACAAACGCCCACATCATGATGGAGGTTTTGCCGGAACGAACGGCGCCGTCGCAGATCAGCGCGTCATACTTGGAATAGGGGAAAGCAAGGATTTTCTGCTGCCTCGGGCTAATCATCGCTCTCCAACCCTTCTGCCATTTCACGCAGGCTCACGCTCAAAGCATCCTCCTGTGCGTTATCAGTCGGCAAACCCAGCTCAACAATATCGCGCTGCCCAAGGTACTGTTTCCCCAGCCAAATAGCCATGCTTGCGTTCTTTGCCGCAAGCTGCCACTGACTCCGACGCAGTGAAATCTTCCCCGCTCCTCGCTTTTGCCTAAATACCTCGGAAAAACTGGCATGATAGGTGCGTTTACACCAACTATCCAATGTTTTATCGGTCACATCAAACCAGCCGCAGATCTCTTCAAGCGTGCATTGCAGGCCGCAGAGGTTTTCGAACTGCTTCTGGTCTATTTCCTTTCTTGGCCTTGCCATACGCGCCCTCCTTTCTCTGCTGGCGTTTAATAAACTTCTCCATGTCCCGCTTTAGGTGCGGGCTGCTTGTTTTTTCGATGATCGCCCGCGCCTCTTCAATCGTCATGCAGAAGTACCGCCTTTTCTCCGGTAAACTTTTCCCATCGATCAATAATGACATCGGCATACTTCGGGTCATACTCCATGCAGAAAGCGTGTCTGCCATTCTGCTCCGCTGCCATGATCGTTGTTCCAGATCCAGCGAACAGGTCGAGAACATTCTCACCCGGCTTACTGGAGCACTGCATCTGGTAATCAAACAGCTTAATCGGCTTCATGGTCGGATGCTCCGCAGACTTGACAGGCTTATCGAAATTCAGCACAGTTGTCTGCCTGCGGTTCTTGAAGAAATAGTGCTTCTTGCCTTCCGTCCATCCGTATAGACAAGGTTCATGCGCTTCCTCTTCAATCTCGCTCTCACCATACAGGCAAGGCTCATGTTTCCACTGGAAATCCTGTCTCCCCATCACAAGGGAGTTCTTCACCCAGATCAGACACTGCCGGACACGCAGCATCGCATCTCTGCACGCGCCTCGGAAGTTATACCCCTCGCTGTCTGCATGCCAGATGTAGAACGGAGCACCGGGCTTCATGACCATCGCCGCATTGGAGAAAGCATCCGTCAGGAACCGTCTAAATGCCGTATCCTCCATATTGTCGTTCTTAATCTTCCCGGCGGTGCCCTGATAGTCCACATTGTACGGAGGGTCTGTGAGCAGCAAATCCATTTGTGCCCCCCCCACGAGCTTCTGTACATCCGCCAAGGACGTACTATCCCCGCACATAAGGCGATGATCTCCAAGCTGGTACACATCGCCAAGTTTACTCTTCGGCTCTGCCGGTAAAACAGGATCGTAGTTGTCCTCTACCACTGACGTGTCGAGTTCATCACGCAGACCCCAATCAAAGTCAAAAGCCGACAGGTCAAGCCCCGGCAGCTCATCAGCCAGCAGGTCAAAGTCCCAATCGCTCTCGTTGCTCTTGTTATCCACCAGACGCAGGGCGTTCACCTGCTCCGGTGTCAGATCGTCCACGCAGACGCAAGGCACTTCTTCCATGCCCAGCTTCTTTGCCGCCATAGCGCGGCAGTGGCCGATTACAATCACGCCGTCGCGATCAATCACAATCGGCTGCACAAAGCCGTACTGCTTGATGCTCTCCGCAACGTTGTTGATTTGCCGCTTATCATGCTTTTTTGCGTTTGCGGCATACGGTACAATATCAGCAAGCCGCCGCTTTGTGATTTCCATGCCATCCTCCTGTTTTGCTACCAGCCCCCGCCCCTTGGCCTGTACATAGCAGACTTTACCCGCCCCGAAGGGCAACAACGCCGCACTCAAGACAGCGGCACTCCTCTTTTGGCACAAGCGGCTGGAGTCGAACCAGCACATACGGGAGTCAAAGTCCCGTGCCTTACCTTTTGGCTACACCAGCATAAAAACAGACACCCGCGAGATATCCCGTGAGTGTCTGCATGCCGGTAACGCTCTTGCGAGGCCGCTTGCGCGGAAGCACCAATTACCGGCTGTGCCTTATAACCTTTGGAGGAAAGAAAGAGGAAAAAAATGAAATTTCGGGTTGTGGGCTGACTGGTTCCACTTTCCGATGATACTATTTTAGCACGTTTTTATGTGCCTAATGGGCCAACTTTTAGGAAACCAGGCCCAAATAATCCGCTACGTGCCACAAAAATGCAGCTTTGCGGCGCTTCATGGTTCTCTCGCTGAATCCGCATCCGTCCATGATTCTAAGCGGGTATCTGTCCCGGTTCTCGCAATTCCGCATGATCACCCATACCAGCTTACGCCGCACGTTCTCGTTGGCAATGTCCCTGCCTACGTTGTCCATGGCGTATTCTACGGCCCGCATCTTCTTCGTCTCCGGCCAGTTCTCTATGGTTGCCAGCCGTTCCGCCTTGCGCTCGGCTATCCTGCTGTTACCGGGGCTATGGGGCATGCCAGACATGGCATAGGCCGACGACTCCAACACTTCTTCCCGGGCCGCATTGTACGCGCGGACCCGGCGGGGATAGCCCCTGACATAGGCGATGCACTCCATTCGGATATCGTAGGGGAGCGAGTATTTGCTGCTCATGTAACACCTCCAGGAGTGTCATAGAAACCATCTGGTTCCGCGTCCTTTGTAATCAACGTGTTTGGCCTGTCTCCCTGATACACTGTTACGTCCCGCCCAAACACATGCACTTTGGCAAACGTATGGCGGAATGGTTTCACGTCGCCATGTGCGTGAATTATTAACACCACGCAAAAGGAGCCAGCCAAGCTCTCTACAAAGTGCTCTTCCACATCCGCAATAGCAAGCCTGGGCCCTTCGCACAAGATTATTGGAACATCTCTGTAAACGTTCATCGTACCTCCTATTCCAGCGCCGTCTCAACGCCGTATTCTTTGAGCATCTGCCGGATATCTGCCCAGGTAACGTACCCTTCCGCCACGCACTGAGCGGCGTGTTTTAGCTCCCCGGCAACCTTTCTCTCGCCGCAAGAGCAGTAATCGTCGAATCCCATGGGAACACCAAGTCTGCAACAAATTATGTATTCATTGTTGTCGGATACCATTCCATTTGCGCAGTTTTTGCACCGGATAACCGGTACAAAGCATTCGGTCAGCGGCTTTAAAAATTTTTCGCAGGCCGGGCACATGGAGTCCTGAATGGAGTTTTGATTTCCATCCACTCTATACACCTTCCCGCACAGCTTACACTTTCGCTCAATTTGATCCCACATTTTACTCCCGCTTTCTCTCGCCGTAGCTGCAAAAATCGTCTGCCTCTTTTGCCGGTTTGAATACACGATCCCAGCGCTCACCATAGGTGAAAGTGTTTTGCGGGTACCCGCAATAATAGCCTGCGGTTCCATCTGCCCGCTCATACCGTTCGGCGTGTTCGCAGTCCTTGCACCGCGTCACGACCACGGCATCCACGGTGGGAGCGTCCTCCACCTTCTTTTTTAGCAAGGCATAGGCTATTTCCAGAGATTTCCCGCTTCCCAGGACAAGCGCTTTATCGGAATTTTCGTCTGCTTTCAAGATTGCGTCACCATCAATCAGCCTCATGGTCAGCACCTCCGTCCATCTTGGCCCCGCAGTTGGGGCAGTAGTGGGTATATTTAGCGATCAGATTATATCCCCGTTTGCACTCTGAGCAGGGGATAATCAAACTCCCATCTTCAATCCACCGTCCATGCACCACCGGTGCAACATCGGCGGCGGGAGCAGACGCAGCAATCTCCATTGCCATAGCACCGTCATATCCGTCCATCCATTTTGCCGCCATAATTCTCTTCATGACGACATCCCGTTCAATGCATTCAGCCATTGTCATCACCATCCCATTCTAACGGTTTGCCGCACATCGGGCATTTTTCAGCCTTCTGCTCTTCGGCCATCAGCCCCAACTTCCGCTTGCAATGCGGGCAGTACGGTATATGCCACCAGCCGCAACTTCTGCCAAGTTTCCATTTCTTGTTGCGGTAAAAAGGCTTCTTCGGTTCATCCATTGTCAGCCCTCCGTGTTTTTTCCACATAGCACCAGCTCTGGGGCGGGCGCTTAATATGACCGCCATGTTCGCATGATGCACACCCAAATTCATCGCACACTTTGTCTATGCAGTTTTCAAACGGGCGCGAAAACTCGCTCAGTTCCTTCGGCGTGTCGTAGATTTTCAGACCGGAGATATGCCAACCGTAGCCCTGGCAATGTCCAAGATAGCCGTGCAACTCATCGTCTGTCATAGCCACACACAGGCCACACTTTTCTTCAGCAGCTTGCTTGTAAACGGATAGTCCCCCGACCTTAAAAAGAAAATCCGTACTATCCTTGTCAATCTTGTAAATCCGGTCACAGATAAACTCGGCAATGACCGTTCCGCCAACCTCCATCTGTACCCATTTCCCATTGATGATATGGGAAACAGTTCCTTTTGTCCGGTAAATGTAGCACTTAAACGGTGTTTCCAACTTCGGGCGCGTCTTGCGCACCTCAATCGTCTTTTCGCCGCGGGCAATCTTTTCACACCACTTCGGGCGGACGCTCAGCATGACAGCCTTACTCATTTCTTCATCGCCTCCAATGCTTTCTCCGCCTCTTCGCGGGTGAGAAACGCTTCCTTGCCAAAGACATGGCGCATATACGCATAAATCACAAATTGTAAACATCTCAGTTAGTGTCATTGTTAGCCCTCCTGTTCCATACTTCTTTAGCCTTTTGGGGCGTATATGTAAGACCTGACGTTGCGCAACACCTAATGCACACGGCATTATACGCCCAACGTCTACCTTGCGTGTCCTCCACTGCGTCCGGGTTGACGTTTATAACCGCTTCACCGCCACAAAATGGGCAATGCCTTAATTCAGTCATCCTTCATCGCCCCCAATGCGTTCTCCGCCTCCTCGCGGGTGAGGAATACGGTCTTGCCGATTTCATCGACCGGTACGCCGAAAATGGATTTATCAACAAACCCGGCTACGATATCCCATTCAATGAATGTACAAAACAATTCCACGCGAATTGCCTTTACTCGGTATTCGCTTATGGTTTTTCGACTTGTAACCTCATACACCGTGTCGCCCACCTTGCACGGCAGCACCACCAGCCGCCCGTCCTTGTCGGCCTCGGCCAGCTCCCGCAGGCGGTCGATGCCGCCACATTCTCCTACGATAGTGCAAAGGTCGCTCCAATCTTTTTGAAGTGCGGTCACTTCATCCGGCCCCAGCCCCGTATCTAAATATTTCTGCAACATCGGGCAGTGTGCAGCCGTTACCGCCGTGCAGAATCCCCCGACAGCAGTGCAGTTCCCGTTATCCTTATGGCGAAAATCGCAGCGAATACAATTCAGCGTTTCCATGTCACTCCACCTCCCATTTCAGTTCGTCATACAGCTCACTGAACCGCTTGTTCCACTTCCTCAGTCCGAAGAAACAGTACACGCCCAACACGATCCACAGCACCGCAGCGCAGTCACGATCTTATCTCTTGTCATGTCATTCCTCCTCGCCAAATGGCAATCATGCTGGGAAACGGTGCCGTTCCAATCGGCTTTCCGTCCAGCTCAAATTTCAGCCTACCACGCAGGAAGCGGATCTCTGCCTTGCCAAGAATATAGTCGTGAAAGCTGGCACGATCTGTCCGGGCGGGGATCAGAAGCACCACCGTTGTCCCCGGTTTCTGTCCTTCGCGGTAACACTTCTCCGTCCACAGCCCGGTTTCCTTGCTCCCGTAGGGCGGGTTACAAAACACCGTTTCGCCCTCCCAATTTTGCCGCAAACCATCATCGCTTTGCGTGAAATACCGCGCACACTTGTGGTTTTCATCACTGGCGGCAACGTCCAGCGTGAAATGAAACTCCGCGTTCAACTCGTCAAACAGCTTTTGCGGCGTTTCCCAGAAATTCTTATCGCTGGAAAACAAAGCGTCGTTTACCATGTCATTCCTCCTCTCGCATCGCCGCCCCATTGCTCCGCCATAGCTTTGGCGATGCCGGGGAAGGTCTTTGCGCGGTTTTTGGCCCTATCCGTGGTAAACATACCTTTATGCTGTTCCCCATGCTTATAACTATAGCTGCCGCTCGGACACCATGTTGCTGTCGGCTCAACAATATTTGTCGGCTTCAACGGCTGTACACCACGCTCCCACAGCAAGGTTTTTTTGCTGAACGGGTGTCCGTATTGATAGGGCTGTATGGCTTGGGTTGGTTCTTGATACTCAAACACTTTACTTGGTGTCGGATTTTCAATTATAACCTTGTCACAGTCGGCTGCCCATATTGCCAAAAACAACGCTTTGCCGCAAAGCCCTTCATAGTAGCGGCGAAGATTTAACCTGCCGCCTTTATACAAGTGCCTTGCCCCGGCATTGCTTGTTTTGGTACACGGAGGGAAGGCGATAATCATATCCCATCGCCCCACATCATGCACCTGTCCGTCCATTGTGGTCACTTGCCCCCCCTCGATGACCTTTAGAGCGTCGCCTAAAATGTGCCACTCGGGATGTCCGCCGGACGGCTCCTGTATGTCGCAGGAATATGCCTCATGCCCCAGCGCACGAAACGCAATACATACCACTTGGCTTTCCTCACACGCACATAAAACTTTCATCTCAATCTCCAAACACAACGCCGCACTCGTCCTTCAGCACGTCCTTGATGTGCTTCCGCTTGATGCGGCCTTCGTTGATCTCCTGTGTGATCTTTTCCAGACACTCGTACAGGTACGCGATACTCAACGTGTCGCGGCTGTCCGGCGTCTCCTCCTGGACGTGCCAGCCGCACTTGTCGATGAGTGCCATCGCCACCATGTCCATGCACTCCTGCGTACCTCTGCGCTTTCCGTCCATAAAAATCCGGTCGTCCCGGCTCAAATGCTGCTTGCCCACGTCACCACAACCTTTCCTGCGCCGTATGCTCCGCGAACCGCTGCTCTTGCAGCCGGAAGTATGCCGGATCGATCTCGCATCCAACAAACTCAAAGCCGAGGTTATAGGCCGCTATCCTGCTGCTTCCACTGCCCAAGTGCGTGTCCAGTATGCGCCAACCTTCTTTCGCATACTTCTGCAGCAGCCATTCATACAGCGCCACCGGTTTCTGCGTTGGATGGATGCGCACCTCATTCAGTGCCTTGTTTCCTTGCTGAACTGTGCCGTCCGTGATACTTTTCCCCTGAAACATTCCGTTCCACATATAACGAAAGATGCGAACGCTATCGTGGAAGTTTGTCGCCGCGATCTCGCAGTCTGAAAAAGAACTGTTGTCGTTGCACTTGTCCCAAACGATGCGCCCCGGTGGGAAAATGACACCAAAGTAATTACACCCCCATACAATATACTTTTTCGCCACGCGCACAAGCTGCGAAAAGTAGTCTGTTCCCGGAATGTCCCACTTCGGTGAAATTAGATAGTCACGGTGTACGCCGATGGGACTGACCTTGTTGCCGTAATACCCTCTGCGTTCCGGGCCGGAGAAGTACGGCGGATCTACAATGGCGAGATCAAATGCCTTGTCCGGCAGCGTCCGCATATACTCCATACAGTCAGCGTTTATCGCAATCTGCTTGCCCATCTCAATACCTCACTCCGATGTAGTCCAGCACCCGCGCATAACCGAGGCCGTCTTTTGTGGGCTTCCACAGCCCGTCCGTGTCGAACGCCCCACCGTCGATGCAGAACTGGTAGTGCTTCGGGTGCGTCAGTTTCATGCGTTCAAATCGGTTTTCGCCCTTTTCGAGGTGCGCCCCGAACGCGCAAAACATACAGCCCGTCCTCTGGCATCCCGTGCAGTGCAGCTTGCAGTCGATCAGCGTCGCGTCGTAGTCGTTCTCGCCGTCGCTGGCCACGATGTCGCCGTACACGCTGGCGTAGGGTATCCCACGCTCCACGATATACCGCAGCACATCCTGCTCCGTCCAGAAACTCATGGGCTTGCCCATCGGTCGCTTGCCCTCGAAGGCGTTGCATCCTGTGCGTTGCATCCTGTGCGTTGCCATTTCAGCATGCGCAGCCGACTTTCTTCCGCCATCAACGCTGTCATGGGGTGGCTCCCTGTTTTGTTCTCGAACTTGTGCATGGGCCCCTTTTTCATCACCTTGCAGCATGAATCCGACACGAGAAACGGCGCATAAACTAAATCCACCCACTTTTCGCAGTTGTACGGGGATTTTTCTCCATTTTTATCGAGGTATTCCCCGCGTAAACGCTGTGCCGATTTCCCATCTGGATTGATTCGAGCATTTCCTACGTATGCGGACACTTCTTTGCTCACGACGCTATACCCGTACTTCGTCACCACCTGCCGAATGTTCATCTTCGGGCGCAGGCGAACAAGGTTTACGTTCACGCGGGGAAACTCCCTCCGCAGCCAGTCGGCGTACTCGTTGACGAACTTCTGTATCTCCGGGTACTCCAGCCCCGTATTCACAAACACCAAGTTCAGCTCCCACGGCGGTGTCCTGAAGCTCGACAGGTACCGCGCCGCCAGATACGCAAGCACCGTGCTGTCCTTTCCGCCGGAGAAACTGACGTAGCACTGTCCGCCCCATGCGGTGTACCATTCGTCCAGCTTTTCGTAGGTCAGTATCTCCTTGTCCTGCACGTCCAGCGCCATGAGTTTTCTTGCCGCATCTTTCGTCAGCGGTTGATTTGGTGGCAACATCACTCGCCGTCCTGAAACCGTTGTCATCCTCACACCTCCCGGATGGAAAACCCATACCGATTGCGGAACAGCTTTGCTTTCATGGCGTACTCCCGCGTCCGCACGCCCTTCACGTCCTCCACCACCGGCAGCCAGTACCGCTGGCCGTAGCTGTCAGGAGCCGCTCTGCGCTCGTACACGAAGTCCGCAACGTAGTCGATACTTTTCACGCGGTCGCCCTCAAATGTCGTGTACGCCTCTTGCAAGCAGTACCGCACCTGCAATTTTAGCCCCCGTATCTCCCCGGCATTTTGCAGCAGCAACAAAGCGTCATAGCGCTCCGCCTCCTTCTTGCTGTCGAAAGTCAGCTTGCCGCGCCGCGTCTTCTGCGCCTTGTACTTTCCGGGCTTGCGCATCTTCTCCATGATCTGCTTCTGCGCCGCAGGCCCCAGCCGCATCAGATCATCACTGTTCATCCAACAACCCTCTTTTCTCCAGTCCGCGCTTGCTCATGGTGTAACGCTTGAACGTCGTCAGTTTCTGGTCTTTCCCGCAGCGCTGGCACACGCCCCGCGCCCAGCCGTGGAACGCTGGCTCGATGATGTATTCCGCCGCCATCTCCTGCAAGCAGGCCACGCACAGCCTGCCGGACGCGATCTTCCATGCGCCGTCGTTCATCGCAACCTCCAGTTCTTTCCGCTGCCCGTCACGCTCATGGTAAAGCCCTTCGCGCGCTCCGCAATGCGGGATCCTATCGCCTCGTCCCAGTCCAATATCTGTCCTATCGTCCGCTCAGAACTGATGATCGTAGCACACTCAGGCTTTATGTACCGTGCGTTGAGTATTTCAAACGCAATGTTCCGGTCAGCCTCCGTCACGTTGCCCTTGAGGAAGTCGTCGATGTAAAGCACGCGGATAGTTTTCAGCTTTCCCACGGCATCGGCGTACAGCTCCGCATCGTTTACTTTTGCCTTGATGGATGGAATGTCCGACCGCCACTGCATATACCGTACTGGCAATCCTGCCTCCATCAGCTTCCCGCAGATCGCCGTGCACAGATGCGTCTTTCCACTGCCGGGGGTCCCACCGGCATAAAACCACTTACCGCGCCAATCCGTGATATACGCCTCGGCCATCTGCTTTGCCTGCTTCTGCCACGGCTCCGCCGTCTGGTACGTCTCCAGCGTACAGCTTTCCAGCAGACCGGACAGTCCGCTACGCGCAATGCGCCGCTGGTTGTCCTTGCGTATCTGGCAAGGGCAGATACGGGTCATAAGCTCCCCGGTTGCGCTGCGTGTGGCCGTATAGCCCCTGTCCTCGCAGTCCGGGCACTCAAAGTGCGACTTCTCCTGGGATATTCCATTTTTTCGCAGGTTCTCCAGCACCGCCGCTATGTCCATCGCCGTGTTCCTCCTTCCATCTCGTCTCCCAATTCCGCACGGCGGCTTTCCAGTCCTTCATGCGGTTCTTGCCTACCATCCACCCCTTCTGCTCGTAGAAGGCGACAAAACGATCTGCGTTGACGTGATAGCCCTGCGCCTGAACATAGGCGGATACATCATCAGCGGATGGTGGCGTGAAGCGCTTCGCGAGCGTATCACTCACACCGTTAGGTGGGAGTGTATTATCTTCGGTTTTGTCTTTGGTTTTGTCTTTGGTTTTGTCTTTGGTTTTGTCTTTGGTTTTGTCTTTGGTTTGGTACGTTTCGTATACGGTCGTATTCGATTGTATACCATCGTATACGGTCGTACCCTCGCGACGTGCATATCGCTTTTCGATGTTGCGCTGGTTCTTCGCGCATCTCTCGTCATACGCCGCTTTCGCCCTATTTATATCGTCCGCAATAAAATCAAATGCGATTGACTCCCGTCCCGTAAGTTCCTCCGTCTCTCCGGTCTCGCCATATTTCAGCAAAGCCCGTACAAGCCGACCTACCTCTTGATCTGAAAGTTTCTCTAATTTCTTGCGATAACTGTAATAAAAGGGGATGTACTCAAGAGCCACTATGCACCGCCTCTCACTCCTTCGGCGATACGCCTACTCCCCATTCTTTTCTTCCTGCCTTTCGTACTCGGCCGTCAGGTGCCGTTCGATGGTGCAATGCTCCCACGCCCCGGCACAGAATTGATTCATATAGCGGGATGCCGCGCCGCCCGTCTCAAAGCTGACGCGGCTACCGCCCTCGCAGCATACCCGCCGTTTCTCGCTGCTGGTAAAGTATGGGCAGGTGTACCGCTTGTGCCAGTAATCCATGCCGCTCTACCTCCTATCAATACGGCATATCGTCGTCCGTGTCGAAGTCCTCGTCCACCTCCACGAACTGTCCGCCCGCGTATTTCTTGGCGCCGCTGTCCGCGTCCTTCTTGGCATCGCCAAAGTAAATGTTGTCCGCCAGCACCTCGGCGTTCCGGCGCTTATTGCCGTCATTGTCCGTCCAGTCCCGCAGTTGCAAGCGGCCCTCCACCACGGCCATGCGCCCCTTGGAGAAATACTTGGACACAAACTCGGCGGTGGTGCGCCATGCAACCACGTCAATAAAATCCGTGTCCTTAGTGCCGTCCGCGTTCTTAAAGTCCCGGTCTACCGCCAGTGTAAAGTTGGTGACGGCTGTACCGTTCTGTGTCCTGCGCAGCTCCGGATCGCGTGTCAACCGGCCCATGATGAAAATCTTGTTCAGCATGTCTTATCTCCTCTCATAAATAGCTTTTCCCAAATTCGCGGCGAAAGTCCGCCTCCGTCCATCTCTGCTCCTCCATCGCCTTGAGCTGCCCGTACCGTCTCAAACGGCGCATCTGGTCGCCGTTCTTGTGTACCGCGCCGCGCCCGTTCCGGTGGCAGCGATTGCCGCACAGGTACACCACAAGGCCGTACTTCTCGCTTTTCTTCCGATTCGCGCCGCCAAAAATGTGGTGACGCTCCAGCGGGTCACCGGTGTCATTCCGGCCGCACAAAAAGCATCTTTTGTCGTTCATACGCTAACCTCTCCCCACCGGCTAACGAGGGCATCCAGCTCTCGCGGTGTCATGGTCTCAATGCCGACATCCCGGCAGTCTTGCACAATGGCGTCTATCAGCCGCGCCATCTGCTCCGTGTCGTATACGGAGCTGCCGTACCATACAGTCACGTTTACGCAGCCCTTGAGCTTGCTGGGGCCGGTATCGGTCATCCAGCCGATACCGTTCCGCTCCCAGCTCCGGCAGAACGCTTCCACCGCCTTTTCCCGCAGGCACAGCACCTCGCTTACACCGCCGATGCTCTGTATCTCCTGCCGGTATACATTCTCTCTCGCAACGCCGTAGTGCGCCGCCAGCTTGTCCAGCAGTACCCATGCGTAGGCATTTGCATCGAGGCTCCGCCCCTTGCCTTTGATGGTGGCGGTGTACTCCTTCCCCGGCTTTATGGTGTCGCACAACTCCATTGCCGCCTCTGGAGACTTCACACGTAGACACAGCCACGCCCCATCGCTGTCCTGCGACCACCGCGCCGCATCAACCGTTATCTGCTGCATGGTTATTCCCCGTCGCGTTGGCTGCCTTCATGCAGCCCCAGCACAGCCGCTTGCCGTACTTCTTCACGGAGTTCTCCGCGATCTCGCTAGTGGGATACACGCGGTCCCCGCGCTTCACCGACTTAATGGGAAGTCCGCAATGCTCGCACAGCATCGGCGCATCTGCCTTGTTATCCGGCTTCTTTTTGCACTTATCCGGCTTGCCATACTTGCTCTTGTCGGCGGCCCAATACACGTCCGCCCCAAATCCAAGCGCCTTACACGCCACGGAGATAGCATCAGTCAGCGCCATCTTAAAACACTCGTCGGAGGTATATGGGCCGTTCTTCTCCTTTGCCACGAACGCACTGCCGCCAGTGCCGGGGATAGCGTCAGACCAGGCGCAGCCTGCCTTTACAAACAGATCAATGTCCAGAAATGCGGCTACTTCGCCATTTGCGCCCTGCTCCAACCTCTTGTCAGTGATAACGTATTTCCAGCCATAGCCGCAGGGCCCAAACTGCTCTGTCAGCGCCTTGATGCGCCACATGGGGTTAATGTCTGTCTTGCCCTTCAAGCGCCCCGCCTCGATGCGGCTTTTGGCGCTGTCCGGCACACTACGAACTGCATTGTAGATCGTCATGTTATCCATCACTTCACCCCCATGTTCAGCTTCTCGCACAGCTCCGCGCCGGTCACAGACACGCCGGACTTGAGAAGCGGCGCGATGTCCGTCTTACTCACCGTGGGCTGGGCAAAGGTGATCTTGCCGTCGTAGCCGTTGTCCATGCACCACTGCACCACAGCGTCCATGTCGGTGATCTCCACCGCCGTGCTTTTGCGATACGTCACGGCACACCGCGCCGTCTGGAACGCCGCGCCGCCCAGCGCCCGTTCTGCATAGGCAAGCAGCTTTTCCCGCTTGCTCTCCATAGCCTTGCGCCGCTCGGCAAGCTCCTTCTCCTCCTCGCGGATAGCCTTTGCCTCCGCCGCCAGATTCTTTGTCCAGCAGAGTACGCCCTCGATCTTGGCGTCCCGCGCCATTTGCAGCGCCTCAAACGCATCAAAATCAAGCACCTCGCCGGTTTCCTGGTCGATCAAGTTCTCCAACTCCTGATCAATGTGGTACAAGCTCATATTCATTCCTTTTCCTCCCATGCGTCCACCGTCCTGATGCAGCCATCGCATCCGACGATTTCCTCGTAAATATTCTTGTATAGTGTGTCGGTTTCCTCGCCGCACACCGGGCAGCGGGGAACCTTGTAGTCCTTCGGCTCCAATGGGCGCTCCGGCTCCCTATACTGCATCGCGCTTTCCCTCCCGTTATTTACTTCCCCGGCCTGTCCAGTTTGTCCAGCAGCCACATAAACAGATAACTCACCGTAGCCGCGCCGATATACGTCAGCGCCCATGCAAACACGCTCATTTCGCACCTCCGCTATCCTTTCCGTTCGGCACGAGGCCGACGAACTCAAGCCCTCTGCCGCGGGCGTAAATCTCGCCCATGATCGTTCCCAGCTTTACAGGGTCAGGGGGCGTGACCCAAATGATTTTGTACTCTGGCTTTTTTCTCATTGCCTTTTCCTTTCTCTCGTGCTACAATAAGCACGGACACAATATCTTGTGGTGAGATTTGTCCCACCCGCCCCGCTCGATGCTGCAACATTGGGCGGGGCATTTTTTTGCGCTCACTTGGTTTCTGCCGCGCACAGCGCATCACATAGCTGCTTACAGGGGCAAGCGGAACAATTGCATTCGCGCGGCGGTTTGTTCTCGCATAGCGCATCCGTGCGGCCGAGAAACTCCTTTTCGATTTCCCTAATACTCATGGGTATCCTCCTGTCAAACGTTAGTTCTTTTCATCGGGCTTCAGCAGCGCGTCCACGGTAACGCCGAAGTAGTCGGCGATGGCTTTCACGGTGTCAATGCGCGGAGCATTGATACTGCCATTCCACTTCCCAATCGCGCCATTTGCGATGCCGCACGCTCTCTCAAGCGCCCAAATGCTGATATTTCGCTCATCGCAAAGGCGCTTGACGTTCTCATAAATCACTCTCGATCCTCCTTTCACACTTATTCGCATTGTCCTTGACAATGCGAATTTTCTATAGCGTAGCATAGAAAATTTTGAGGGAATTGCCCCCACGCTCTTGACAAGAAGATAGAAAATGCGCTATTATAGTTTTGCAGACATAATTCAACATTTTCTAAGGCCCGCATTCGGTGGGGGCTTGGTTTTTGTCACCCTCTGAAAGCTATTATAGTAGAAAATCCGCTACTTGTCAATAGCTAACTCGCTACAAAAGAAATATTTTTTCCTATGAATACACGTAATAAAATCATCGTCCAAAACATAAGAAGCTTTGCGCAAATACGCGGGACCTCGATCAAGCAAATAGAGAAAGACCTTGGCCTTGGGAATGGAATGATTGGTAAGTGGGAAGATTCCAAAAAAAGCCCGCCGTTTGAAACCATTGAAGTAATTGCAAATTACTTGGGGGCGTCTATTCTTGAGCTGGCGGGAATAACGCCGAGCGAGAACGAAAAAGCCCCCGCCACAGAGGGCGAGGGCTTAAGCGCAGCAAAGAAAGCGCTATTGGTAGCTATTGATGATTTGTCCGACGCTCAGTGTGAAAAACTCCTTCCGATTGTATTGAGCGCAAAACAAGTACTATGAGTAATGTTTTTATTCCGACTAATCCGCATGATAAGATATTGACCGATGCAGAGCGGCAAAAGTGGGAAAGCGATCTTGATAACAAGAAAGATGACTTCCCGTATATCGCTTTGACAAAGGCGCAGCTAAAGCTTTTAAAGCAAGCGCGAACCGATGCCGTATTGATAACCGCGCATAATGAAAATGATGCTGATGTACTCTGCGGTCATAGCTTTGCATATTGCCTTGTAAATGGCGAAAAGCGAGGGCTTATTGCTCGCCAAAGAGGGGCTAATTATCTTGCATATGCGCAGAAAGAAAACTCCCAAGCGTGGTCTATAACGGCGAGGGATTGCCTCGTTGCTGCATTAGGTGCTGTTTTCGGGTTTCTGCTGAATTGCTTGTTCTCTGGTTAATTATATTGCCACTGAATGTTCAGCGCTTCTCGGATAGCTTCAGCTTTTTCGGGGGTAATGTCTGTCGGCTCGTAGTCTTTGCAGGGATTGTCTTTCCCGCAGCCAAGAACGTACCAACCACCCCAAGTAGTATAGCGGACCACAACATGCTTGCACCCAGAGCACGCGATGCTTTTGCATTTCGGAAGCGCCGCTTTGTCAATGATGGCAGATCGGCGGTTGTATTCTCGCTCCGCTTCCTGCGCCTCTGCAAGCTGCAATTTAAGTTTGCGGTTTTCTTCCCGCAGATTATTTAATTCTCTTCTTGCAATAAACATTCCAGCCTCCATAAAACATATTCCGCCTGGCTGTCAGTAAGTGATAGCACCTCAGATTTTAGGCGCTCTCTAATAAGAATAGCATGGTTTTCTTCTTCGCACAACATTTTGTGTCCCTCCAAATAATTGATAGTAACGGGGCTATGTGTCGATTATTGCACAAAAGTTCGGGAGAAAATACAAAAATAAAAGGTGGTGTGCCAAATGTCAAAAAGCAAAATCCCCGGCCTGTCCTTTAGCTGGAAACGCGCGCTCGGAATCACGAAGATGAAAAGAAAAATTTCAAAAGCAACTGGGATTCCCACGACCAAAGCGGGGCGGCAAAGAAAACTTGGCAAACTCCTTGGTATGAAGTAAGAGAAAAGCCCCCGCCGTCTCCGCAACAACGGCGGGGGCTCTGTGCAGACAGCACGGAGCGGTTGCCGCTGCATGATTTGACCATACTCCGCTTTGCTTAACTATTTCAACGCCAAAACCTTGCAATAAGACAGCGCTCGACGAGGTTCGGCAAGCCCTCATCTTGTGACTTCGCGGCGTGAAAATCGAAGAAATTAAGGTGGTATAAATGAACATCCAAGAGGTGTGCAAAATCCGCAAAGAAGAATTGAAACTGACCTATCAGGAAATTTCAGACACTTCCGGCGTGCCGCTGTCCACCGTGCAGAACTTCTTTTCAAAGTTTTCCAAAGCCCCGTCTATTTACACCGTCGCGCCTATCTGCAAGGCGATGGGAATATCGATTGATGAAGAGTTTGGAATTTCCGAGCGGTTGACAAGGAACGAGGAGACCTTGCAGGCGCGAAACGACGAGCTGGAGCGCCATGTTGACGCAAAGGCAGACATGATCGAGATTATGCGGCGTGGTGTCCATATCCGCAACGCCGTGATTTTTATTTTATTTGTGGTGGTGGTGTTACTGACCGCGTGGTGCGTGTATGTCGATTTGCATTGCGCAGATTACGGATTTTGGAGGGGGCGGTGATGAGAGCAGCACTGTATATCCGCGTGTCGAGCGACGAACAGGCGCGGCATGGCCTGTCATTGCAAGAGCAAAGAGATGCGCTGACAAGATATGCCCAAGAACACAAAATGACCGTGGCGGGTATCTATGAGGACGCGGGAATATCCGCGCGAAAGCCGTATAAAAAACGTCCGGCGCTCCTGCGGCTGCTGGGCGATTGCAAAGCGGGGAAGGTAGACACGATTCTATTTATTAAGCTTGACCGCTGGTTCCGCAATGTCGCGGGGTATTATGACGTGCAAACGCAGCTCGACCGATACGGCGTAACATGGCAAGCGACGGAAGAGGACTACGAGACGCGCACCGCGTCCGGGCGATTAAAGGTCAATATCATGCTTTCCGTTGCGCAAGATGAGGCCGACCGCACAAGCGAACGAATCAAATTTATCAATGATGGGAAACGGGCAAAAGGGCAGCCGGCAGGCTCAAAAGCACCGTTAGGTTATGCCATCAAGGACAGGCAATACCAGATTGATAACGGCACGGCAGATGCGGCGCGAGATATGTTTGCCGCGTTTATCCGGCTAAAAAGCGTCCTTGCCGTAAAGCGATATATGCTTGATACATGGGGAATTGACCGGGCTTATAACAAGTATGTAAACTATTTCCGGAACCGTCTTTACATCGGGGAGGTGTACGGCATCGAAAATGCCTGTCCCGCGCTGGTGAGCAAACAGGACTTTGACCTTGTAAATGATATTATTCGCCAGCGGTCACAACGCTGTGCGGGAGTTGGCACGGATCGCGTGTATCTGTTTTCCGGGATATTGCGCTGCAAAGAGTGCGGGAAAACGATGCAATCGGAAACCGTAAAAAAAACATATACATACTACCGATGCCGGACGCGGATGTTTGACAACTCCGCTTGCCCGCATACAAAAAGGATCCGAGAAGATGCGCTGGAAGACTACCTACTACACGAGATGGAGGGAATCGCAGAACGGAACAATCGGTACTATAAAAAGGCAGAAAAAAAGCCCACGCACAGCGCGGACTCGATACGAAAGAAAATGAGCAAGCTAAAAACGCTATACCTAAACGATCTGATTGAGCTTGGCGATTATAAAGCGGAATACGCGAGTTTGAAAAGGGCACTGGAAACCGTGGAGGAAAAGCCAGAGACAGACCTTGACGCATTAAAAGATGGGCTGGGCGAATATGATACATACTCGCGGAACGAAAAAAAGGAATTTTGGACGCGCTTCATCAGGCGGATTGATGCAGACAACGATGGCGCGTTTTTTGTAACACCGCGTTAGGCATATTTTACCTTCATGGAATTCACCGTATACCCGAAGTATTTTTGCAGCGTCTCGATGTCCCCCCGGTCCCAGGCCACCTCGATTGCGTGGCGGATGGCCCGCTCCACCCGGGACGGCGTGGTGCAGAAGCGCTTGGCTACCTCGGGATACAGTACCTTTGTCACGGCGTTGATCACATCCATGTCATTCACCGCGATCATGATGGCCTCCCGTAGGTACTGGTATCCCTTGATGTGTGCCGGGACGCCGATCTCGTGAATGATGGCGGTCACCATCCCCTCCAGAGCCGGGGCAAAGGGAGCCTCCTCCTGCTCCGGTGCGGCGGCCTGCCGCATCAGCTCCAACAGGGACTCCTCGTTCACCGGCTTGGGCAGGAAGAAATACACGCCCATTTCCATGGCCTGGGCCACGGTCCGGCGGCTGCAGAAGGAGGACACCACGATGGTCCGGGGCGCGCCCTGGCCCAGCTGGTTCAGCTGCCGCAGCAGCCCGAACCCGTCCAGGCCCGGCAGCACCACGTCCGTCACCAGCAGCTGCGGCCGCAGCCGCCGCACCAGGTCCAGGGCCTGGTCCCCATTTTCCGTGCTGCCTGCCACATGGAACTCGCCGGTGCCCTCCATCCGTTGTCGCAGCATGGTCCGAAACTCCTCATTGGCGTCTGCCAATACCACTGTTACCTTGTTTTCCATTTTGTTCCAACCCTTTTCCACACAATTTACACAGCCAAGGCTGTCGGTTTCACGGCAAACCAACATTTGTCGCTTGACCTGCATATAATTTACCAGGATTGGACAGGTTTTTCAAGGGGTAATTGTCGAATACTCATAATTTCTTTTCGACAAAACCATGTTAATTTGTTGTAAGTGACATATATTGTGGTTCTTAACAGGTCTTTAGCCAGCATCTTGTTATCCGCCGCGAACGAAATTTGCCCGATAGGACTCGTTGATTTCCCGCAGCTCCCGCTTTCCCTCGATATACGGGCGGTACATCTCCTCCACCCGGCCGCCGCCGAGATTTCCGCACCCGCTGCACCCATCGCAGCCGCCGTCGCACAGAGCCCGCCGGACGATCTCCTCCCGCTGGACCCGGGTGGTGTCCTTGATGAGCACCGATTTCATATGCCGCACCTCCCTTCCTGGTCAGTATACCCCCGCCCCGGCGCTATATGCCCAAATTTTTTGTTCCGGACGCCAAATTTCGCCTTGACATTTTGGCTAAAATCCTGTATGATACTCCATGTTGTAAAGCATCATAACTTTACATAGGAGGGACCATCGTGAAGAACCAGACCTATCGCATGACGATGCTGTTCGATTTTTACGGCGAGGTCCTGACCCCGCGGCAGAAGGAATTCTTCGACCTGTACTATAACGAGGACCTGTCCCTGGCCGAGATCGCGGAGAATTACGGCATCTCCCGCCAGGGCGTCCGGGACGTGATCGTCCGGGCCGAGGCCATCATGACCGACCTAGAGGACAAAACCGGCCTCATGAAGCGCTTTATGCTGATGCAGCAGCAGGTGCAGGCCATTCTCGACGCCGCCGAGAAGATCCAGACCGTCAACTACCGGCAGTATGACAACCCGGAGCTGGCCCGTCTGGCCAACGAGATCACGCGCAGCGCCCAGGCGCTGAAGGAGTAACACCTATGGCATTTGAAGGACTTTCCGAAAAATTAAGCGCCACATTCAAACGCCTGCGGGGCAAGGGCCGCCTGACGGAGGCCGATGTCCGGGAGGGCATGCGGGAGGTCCGCCTGGCCCTGCTGGAGGCCGACGTCAGCTATAAGGTGGTCAAGGACTTTGTGGCCCAGGTCACCGAGCGCTGCGTCGGCGCCGACGTGCTGGACAGCCTCACCCCCGCCCAGCAGATCGTGAAGATCGTCAACGAGGAGCTGGTGCAGCTGATGGGCGGCACCAACGCCAAGCTGACCTTCGCCTCCAAGGGCCCCACCGTTGTGATGATGGTGGGCCTTCAGGGCGCCGGTAAAACCACCAACGGTGCCAAGCTGGCGGGCCTGATGCGCCGCCAGTTCGGCAAGCGCCCCCTGCTGGTGGCCTGCGACGTATACCGTCCCGCCGCCATCACCCAGCTGCAGGTGGTGGGCAAGCAGCTGGACATCCCCGTTTTCGAGATGGGACAGGCCAACCCCGTGCGCATCGCCGAGGAGGCCATCAAATACGCCCGGGACCACGGCCACGACATGGTGTTCCTGGACACCGCCGGCCGCCTCCATGTGGACGAGGCCCTGATGAACGAGCTGAAGAACATCAAGGCCAAGGTCCATCCCAACGAAATTCTCCTGGTGGTGGACGCCATGACCGGTCAGGATGCCGTCAACGCCGCCACCGCCTTTGACCAGGCCCTGGGCATCGACGGCGTCATGCTCACCAAGCTGGACGGCGACGCCCGAGGCGGCGCGGCCCTGTCCATTCGGGCCGCCACCGGCAAGCCCATCAAGTTCGTGGGCACCGGCGAAAAGCTGGACATGATCGAGCTGTTCCACCCGGACCGCATGGCCTCCCGTATTCTGGGCATGGGCGACATGCTCACCTTCATCGAAAAGGCCGAGCAGCAGTATGACGAGGAGCAGGCCCGCAAGTTAGAGGAAAAGCTCAAGAAAAACCGTCTGACCCTGACGGACTACATGGAGCAGATGGACCAGCTGCAAAAAATGGGCAACCTGGGCCAGCTGGCCGGGATGCTGCCCGGTGACATGGGCAAGCAGCTGGACGCCGCTAACCTGGACGAAAAGCAGCTGGGCCGCACCCGGGCCATCATCCAGTCCATGACCCCTCTGGAGCGGGAAAATCCCTCCATCCTCAACGCCAGCCGCAAAAAGCGCATTGCCGCCGGCTGCGGCTTGCAGGTGTCGGATGTGAACCGGCTGCTGAAGTCCTTCGAGATGCTCCAGCAGCTCACCAAGTCCATTTCCAAGGGCCGCTTCGGCGGCTTCGGGGGACCCGGCGGCATGCCTACCCTGGGCAAGGCCAAAAAGGGCAAGCTCCAGGGCTTCGGCCGGAAAAAACGTTTGAAATAAGTGCACAGGCATTTATATAATCTGAAATTACATTACAATTTGGAGGAAAAACATCATGGTTAAGATTCGTCTGAGAAGAATGGGCGCCAAGAAGGCTCCTTACTATCGCGTGGTCGTGGCGGATTCCCGCTATCCCCGCGACGGCCGCTTCATCGAGGAGATCGGCACTTATAACCCCTGCGTCTCCCCTGCCGAGATCAAGATCGACGCTGACCGCGCCCGTGAGTGGATCAAGACCGGCGCTCAGCCCACCGACACCGTTCGCGCCCTGCTGAAGAAGGTCGACGTTCTGTAAGGCAGGGGCACCATGAAGGAACTGCTGCTCTACATCGCCAGGAGCCTTGTGGACCACCCGGACCAGGTCACGGTGACGGAGGTGGAAAACGGCGACGAGCTGACGCTGGAGCTGCGCGTGGCCCCCGAGGATATGGGTAAGGTCATCGGCCGCCAGGGCCGCATCGCCAAGGAGATCCGCACGGTCGTGCGCTCCTATGCCCAGCGCACAGGCGTCAAGGCATCCGTGGATATCGTGGACTGATCGTCCGATATCCCTGCAATGGCTGAAAAAAGAGACAGACACTTTCGTGTCTGTCTCTTTTTTACGCATTTTCGTCCAGGTTGCGGAATACCGGCCGCAACAGCAGGGCCGTCACATAGCTGAGGCTGCTGTATCCGATCAGCACCCACACGATGCTCAGGTAGAACCCCACCTCCGGGATAAACACGCTTACGCCCACCGGCACCGCCCATATCAGCCAGATCAGCAGCATCCGGGGCAGGTGCCCCACCGCCACCAGCATGGCGTTTTTCAGGTGGTTGCGCCAGGTGTTTTCATAGCGGGCCATCAGCGGGAAGGCGAAGGTCATCACCATGGCCGCCAGCTGCAAGGCGAACACCGCCAGCAGCTCCCACAAAAATGAGTCGTTCAGCCGGGCCATATACAGGTCGAAGCCGCACAGGGCCGCCACCGCCAGCAAAATCATCCACACCGGCGTGGCTTTTTTCCAGTTTTCGCCCCAGGCCCGGAAGAATTGCCTGGCAACGTGGCCGTCCTCCCCGGCGATGAGCTTTCCCAGCACCTGGTACAGGGCGGCGCAGGAGGCCCCCATGGTCACCACCGGCAGTGAGCACACCAGCCACAGCACATTCAGAACGATCAGGCTCCAAACCCGCTCCATGCCCCGGGCAAAGGCCCCGTTGGGGTCAAAAAACGACTTCAGCAACGCTTATTCCCCCTTCAGCAGGTCCCGGAACCGGTGGGGCGTCTCCTGTCCCGCCAGCACCCGGGAGGCACCGGCGGCCAGGGCCTCCATCTCGAACTCACCGGCCATAACCTCCACCGGCGCGATAAATCCTACCTTTTGGGTCAGGTAATCCGTCACGTACCGGGAGTGGGCAATGCCGCCGGTGAGGATGATGCGGTCAATGCGGCCGTCTGCGGCGGCGGCCAGGGCCCCGATGGACTTGGCCGCGGTATACAGCATGGCGTCGTACACCATCCGGGCCTTCTCGTCCCCGGCGGCGATGCGGCGCTCCACCTCCATGGCGTCGCTGGTGCCCAGGTGGGCCAGCAGGCCGCTTTTGCCCCGCACCAGCTTCATCATCTGCCCCCGGTCATACTTGCCGGAGTAGCACAGCTTCACCAGCTGCTCGGCGGCAATGCCGCCGCTGCGCTCCGGGGCAAACAGCAGCTCGTCGTCCCGGACGTTGTCCACCATTTTCCCGCCGATGAACAGCCGCACCGACGCACCGCCGCCCAGGTGCAGCACGATCAGGCGGCACCGGTCAAAGGGCTTGTGCAGCACCGTCTCCGCGCAGCGGATGGCCATGGCCCGGGTGTTCAGGGCGTGGCCCATCATCCGCCGGGGCAGCTCGGGAATGCCGGTGATCCGGGCCATAGGCGGCATCTCGTCCACCGCCACGGGGTCGTATACATAGGCCGGGATGTGCAGCGGCTCCGCCAGGTCCCGGGCCATGACGCAGCCCAGGTTGGAGGCGTGTGCCCCCTGGGTGATGGCGGAGAGATAGCCGATCATGTCCTGGTCCACGGCGAAGGCCCCGCTGGGGCAGGCCGGCAGCATGCCGCCCCGGGCGCACACCGCGTCCAGCCGGGTCAGGTCGAACCCGGCCAGGGCCTGCTCCACGCACCGGAGGCGGAAGGGGGCCTGGTCCATGATGGCTCCAAAGGGGGCCAGCTCCTCCCCGCTGTGGCGGATGGTTTTCTGCAAAAGGGCCTTCTCCCCCTGAAACACGGCGATTTTGGTGGAGGTAGACCCTGGGTTGACCACAAGGATGCAATATTCCATACCCTTATGCCTCCTTCCGGTCCGGAAAGGTCACCCCATTGCACCGCAGCAGCATCCGGAAGGGGTAGTCCCGGTCCAGATAGTTTCGGCAGTACCATTCGTAGGTGGCCTGGGGCAGGTGCACCAGCTCCGGCGCTTCGCAGCGGAAGGTCTCAAAGGTATGTTGATCTCCGGACAGCAGCGCCGCCAGCAGCTCCAGCCGCCCCTCCTGCCGCAGCCGCTCCAGGCAGGCGTCCATCACCGCGGCGCAGACCCGCTCCTCGTCGTCGGCCCAAAGCTCCTTGTTGCCCAGCCAGAACAGAAATTCCTCCGGGTCCAGGTCCATTTTCGTGGTGATCTGGGACAGCTTGTAAAACCCCGCCCAGTCCCGGTCCCGCAGCACCTGGGTCAGGTACTGCACCAGGCCGTCGTCCAGGGCCACGCAGTCCAGCAGCACCTGGAAGGCGTGCTTTCCGGCGTCCGGATCCGGCTCCTGCGGCTGTTCCGGTTCCTCCGGGGCTGCATCCCCTTCCCCGGCCAGCTGGGTCAGGGACTCCGGGTCGAAGCTGTCGAACACCTCCTGGGGGATCTCCGTGCCGTCCTGGGCGGCGCACATCCGCACCAGGGTGGGGATGTCGCCGGCCTTCTGCATCAGCTCCAGGCTGCGGCGCATGGGGTCCGTCTCCGTCAGGGTCACGCCCTCCGGGGCGGCGCGTTTTCCGTCCATGATCTCGCCGATATATTGCATGCAATAATCCATCAAGGTCATAAAAAAGCTCCTCACTTTGCAGATATCTACTCCAGACTATACCATATCCGGGACGCTTTTGCAAGGCACAGGATCGCCCCGGCTTGTCCCGGCCCTGTCCCGGGATAAATCACCCCTGTCCCGGGACAGAAACTGTCCAAAAAGGGCAGCGCCCTTTTTGGACAAAAGGCTTGCAGTCTGCCGCGCGCATAATTTGTTCGCTGAAAGCGAACAAATTCCACACTTGCAGACTGAGAAGTATTTTTTGCCAGGTACACGCCCCGGCAAAAAATGATTCCATTTTATTTGCCGCCTGCGGGCGGCAAACTCTGCGAGGCTTTTTTGACAAACTGAGCCGCACCTGCGGGTGCGGCTCAGTTTGTAGGGAGTAGCCATTATTTTCGTGTTTTGGGGTGCTGATGATGCAGGTGCAGCACCGCCTCCAGCACGCCGCCGCCTACCGCCAGGGCCTTGTCCGAGGCGGTGGTGCAGTACGCCGGCTTGCACCGGGGGTCCACGTCTCCGGCCTTCATACCCCGGAAAACCGGCGTTCCATCGGCCAGAATGCCCCGCAGTACGCCGTCAATGGTGCATCTCATGGGCTGGCCCGCCACCTCTCCGGCGACGTCTCCGGCCCGGACCACCGCGCCGATTTCCAGCTTCTGGCAGAAAATCCCATCAGCCGGGGCCCGCAGCACCCGCTCCCCGGCATATCCGCCGATGAGGCCGGGAATGTTGGTGTTGGGCAGGGCGCTGCCCCGGTAGATCACCCGGCCCAGGGTGTGGCCCCGCATGGTCTCCACCACGGCATGGCAGTCCTCCCCCGCCGTGAAGCCCGGGCCGATGCCCACGACAATGGGCGCATCGTCCATTTTCGTGCCCAGGTTGCGCTTGGCCAGAATGGCGTCCACCAGGGCGTCCGGCCGCAGGCGGGTGCGGCAGGTACAGTCCGGGTCCGCCAGCACCGGGATCAGCCCCTGGGCCAGCAGGGCCTCCGCCTGGTCCGGGGTCTCCGCCCGGCGGGCGGTGACGTCCTCCACCGTCATCTCCCCCAGGATAATGGCCTGGGAAAAGCACACCGTCCGGCGGATGGCCGTGGGGGCGGGCAGGTCGGTCATGACCACCTGCATCCCGGCCCGGTACAGGCGCAGGGCGATGCCGGTGGCGATGTCCCCGGCGCCGCGAATGAGAATTTTCATAAAAGCTCCTCGATTTCTTGCCGTTTTCCCAAGAATAACACGTTTTTGCGGCTGCGTCAAGGTTGACGGGGACCCCGGAAGCTGGTACAATAGGGGCATGGATGAGAAAATGACGTACAACCTGACGGTCCGGCTGTTCTGCGGAGAGAAGTGCTTCGGACCGGGAATGGCCCAGCTGCTGCGGAAGGTGCAGGAGCTGCACTCGCTGCGGGCGGCGGCCATGTCCATGAACATGGCCTATTCCAAGGCGTGGACCATTACCAAAAAGGCTCAGGAGGCCCTGGGCTTTCCTCTGCTGCACTCCGTCACCGGCGGACGAGGCGGCGGCGGCGCGGAGCTGACGCCGGAGGCCGTGCGGATGATGGCGGCCTATGACGACTATTGCCGGAAGCTGCGGGCCTTTGCGGATGAGCTGTTTCAGGAGGAGTTCGGCTATTTGCAGGAGGAAAACGGGGACCTTTGATTCCTTCCTCCTGTCCTATCTCATCAAAATACATACAAAGAGGGCTGTCTCGTGACGAGACAGCCCTCTTTATGACTGTCAAAAAAGGGCAAAGCCCTTTTTTGGCAAAAGGCTTGCAGTCTGCCGCGCGCATAATTTGTTCGCTGAAAGCGAACAAATTCCACACTTGCAGACTGAGAAGTGTTTTTTGCGACGTACACGCCCAACGGAAGTCCCCTTGGGGGGCGCCGCCGCAAAAAACGGACCAAACTTGCTTTGCCGCCTGCGGGCGGCAAACTCTGCGAGGCTTTCTTTGACAAGCTGAGGGCTGTCTCGTGACGAGACAGCCCTCTTTTGGGGTGAAAAATGCGGCTCAGCCCAGAGTCACCTGGGTGTCGGTGAAGGTCAGAGCGGCCTCGTAGCAGGCGGTCACCGCCCGGACGAAGTGGGCCACGTCCCGGCTGCCCATGGTCTCGAAGCAGGAGTGCATGGCCAGCTGGGCCATGCCGATGTCCACGGTGTTCACCGGCAGCTTGGTGTTGGCGATGTTCCCCAGGGTGGCGCCGCCGGCCTGGTCGGGACGGTTGGCGTAGTGCTGGGTGGGCACCTGGGCCCGGCGGCAGATCTCCTGGAAGGCGGCGGCGGAGACGGCGTCGGTGGCATAGCGGGGGGAGTGCTTCACCACCACGCCGCCGTTGAGCACCGGGGCTTCGTTGGCGTCCGCCAGCTCCGGGTGGTTGGGGTGGCGGGCATGGCCGTTGTCGCAGGACAGCAGGAAGCTGTTGGCCACCAGGCGGCGATAGTCCCCGGAGGTGAGGCCCAGGGCAGTGGTGATGGCCGTCAGCGTCTCCGGCAGGAAGGCGGAGGCCGCGCCCTGCTTGGTCTCGGAGCCAATCTCCTCGTTGTCGAACACACACAGCATCGGGATGGCGGTGGTCTCATGGGCGGTCAGGAAGCCTTGGGTGCAGGCGAACACACAGGCCAGGTCATCCAGCCGGGGGGCGGACAGGAACTCCCCTGCCGGGCCCCAGACGGTGCCGGGCTGGTTGTTATACAGGAACAGGTCCCGGGCCACGATGTCCTCCGGCTGGCACCCGGCGGCGGCGGCGATCTCCCGGTCGAAGCTGCCCTTCTGCTCCCCGCCGGCGTACAGGGCCACCAGGTCCTGGGCAGGGTTATACTTGGTGCCGTTGTTGCCGTCCCGGTTCAGGTGGATGGCCACCCGGGGGATCAGGGCCATGTCCTTCTTCATATCCACCAGGCGCATATCCAGGCCGTTCTCCCGGCGGACCAGCACCCGACCAGCCACGCTCAGGGGGCGGTCCAGCCAGCAGTCGTTGATCATGCCGCCGTAGCGCTCGGCGGACAGGCGGACAAACTCGCCGGCAAGCTCCGCGTGATCCCGCAGGCGGAAGCAGGGAGAGTCGGAGTGGCTGGCGGTCAGCACAAAGCCCGTGGGACGGTCCTGGGGTACACGAAAGGCCATCAGCGAGGATCCGTTCTTGGTGACAAAATACTTCCCGCCGGGGGTCAGGGTCCACTCCCCTGCCGTCAGCTGGGTGTAACCCTCGGACAGCAGACGCTGCCGGAGATTCTCCACCGCGTGGAAGCAGTCGGGGCTTTTCTGAATGTATTGCAGCATGGATGAAATCATGATAATCCTCCCATTTTTCGATAATGCGTATAAAAAGGGGCGTCCTCCGGCTGGAGGACGCCCCTTTTGGGGTCTGATCTTTCCGCAGTCAGCGGAACAGAAGCGTCAGAATCAGGATAAACACTCCGAATCCCACCAGGTAAGCCGCACAGATCAGCAGCGACGCCTTCATGGTTCCGAAGAAGAAGGCATGCCGGTCCTGCTTGCTCAGGGAATTGTCAACCCAGGGGGGAGATTTCTTGGCTTCCTCCCGCTCCTCCGGCTGCTCCTCCCGCTGGTAAGCGCTGCCGGGCAGATTGCCGAACAGCGACGGGCGCTTCACCTGGGACATGTCCGCTATGGTGCGGCCGTCGTCGTCCTCCCAGTGTTTTTCCTTCCTGGCCATTACTTCTGGTCGTACAGGTGGCAGACCACGAAGTGGCCGGGCTCGATCTCGCGCTGCTCAGGCACCTCGGTCTTGCACTGCTCCATGCACTGGGCGCAGCGGGTGTGGAACTTGCAGCCTGCGGGGGGATTGGCGGGGGAAGGAATGGAACCCTCCAGCACAATGCGGTTCATCTTGGCCGTGGGGTCCGGCACGGGGATGGCGGAGAACAGGGCCTTGGTGTAGGGGTGCAGAGGATTCTTGAAGATATCCTCGGTGGCGCCGTATTCCACCAGGTTGCCCAGGTACATGACGCCCACGGTGTCGGAGATGTGCTCCACCACGGACAGGTCGTGGGAGATGAACAGGTAGGTGAACTTGTACTGCTCCTGGAGCTCCTTCAGCAGGTTGATGATCTGGGCCTGGATGGAGACGTCCAGAGCGGAAACGGGCTCATCGCAGACGATGAACTCGGGCTTCAGAGCCAGAGCGCGGGCGATGCAGATACGCTGGCGCTGGCCGCCGGAGAACTCGTGGGGATAGCGGTCCTTGTGGAAGGACTGCAGGCCGCAGTCGTCCATGACCTTGTCGATGTAGTCGTCGAACTCCTCCTTGGAGACCAGTCCGTGCTCACGGACGGCCTCGCCGATGATCTCGCCCACGGGCATACGGGGCTGCAGAGAGGAGAAGGGGTCCTGGAAGATGATCTGCATCTTGGTGCGCATGTCGCGCATCTCCTTGGCGTTGAGGTCATAGACCTCCTGGCCGTTGAACAGCACCTGGCCGCCGGTCTTTTCGCCGGACAGACGGAGGATGGTGCGGCCGGTGGTGGTCTTGCCGCAGCCGGATTCGCCCACCAGACCCATGGTGGTGCCGCGCTTGAGGTTGAAGGTGACGCCGTCCACGGCCTTCACGTAACCCACGGTCTTGTTGAGCATACCACCCTTGATGGGGAAGTATTTCTTCAGGTCCTTGACCTGGAGGATATACTGAGGATCGTACTGGACCTGCTCCTCAGCGGTCTTCTTGACATCAGCCATTCTGAGCGTCCTCCTTTCCGTAGTAACGGTAGCAGCTGACCATATGGGTGGGGGACAGCTGGATCATGTGAGGATACTCACCCTGGCAGCCTTCCACGCACATTTCGCAGCGATCCTTGAAATAGCAGTAGTTGGGCATGTTGATGGGGTTGGGGACCTTGCCGGGGATGGAATACAGCTTATCCACCTTCTTACCGACCATGGGCTTGGAGGCCATCAGGCCGATGGTGTAGGGGTGAGCGGGATTGGCGAAGATCTCCTGGGCGGTGCCCTTTTCCACCACGCGGCCAGCGTACATGACCACCACATAGTCGGCCATCTCGGCGATGACACCCAGGTCGTGGGTGATCAGCATGATGGAGGAGTTGATCTTATCCTTCAGGTTGCGCAGCAGGTCCAGAATCTGGGCCTGGATGGTCACGTCCAGAGCCGTGGTGGGCTCGTCGGCGATGATCAGGCGGGGATTGCAGGACAGGGCCATGGCGATCATGACACGCTGACGCATACCGCCGGACAACTCGTGGGGGTACATCTTATAGACACCCTCGCTGTTGGCGATGCCGGCCATCTCCAGCAGATGGATGGAGCGGGCCTTGATGTCCTCGGGGGTCTTGCCCTCACCGTCGTGCAGGGCAATGACCTCGTCCAGCTGGGCGCCGATGCGGAACACCGGGTTCAGGCTGGTCATGGGCTCCTGGAAAATCATGGACATGTAGTTGCCGCGGAGCTTCTGCATCTGCTCAATGGGGGTCTTGGTGATGTCGTAGGCCTTGCCGTTGCCGAGATTCAGGCGAATCTCGCCCTCCACCACCTGGCCCTGGGGCCGCTGGAGCAGCTGCATGATGGACAGGCTGGTAACGGACTTGCCGCAGCCGGACTCGCCCACCACGCCCACGGTCTTGCCGATGGGCACGTCGAAGGAGACGCCGTCCACGGCGCGGACGGTACCCACGTCAGAGAAGAAGTAGGTGTGCAGGTTCTCGATCTCCAGGGAGTTATTCTGGTCGTGCATCTGGGTGAGGAACTCCTCCTCAGGCACGTTCTTGCGCTTGTGCAGCTTTTCAAACTGGTCCGTGATCTTGCGGTTCTCCCGGGAAATCCGGCGAGACTCCTTGGCGGACAGATAGCCGCTTTCGTTTTTCTTAGCCATATGATCTCCTCCTTCCTCAGCGCTTCATCTTCGGGTCAAAGGCATCCCGCAGACCGTCGCCAACCAGGTTGAATGCCAGAACCGTCAGCAGCAGCAGCACGCCGGCGGGGATCCAGATGAACCAATAGGTGGTCAGAACGTGGGTGTTATTGACGTCGCTGATGATATTGCCCCAGGAAGCGAAGGGGAACTTGACGCCCAGGCCCAGGAAGGACAGGGTAGCCTCCATGATGATGACGCTGCCCAGGCCCATGGTGCAGGTGACGATCAGCTGGGGAATGACATTGGGGATCAGGTGCTTGAAGATCCGGCGGGACACACTGAGGCCGCAGGCCTCGGCGGCGGTCATGTACTCCTGCTCACGCAGGGACAGGATCTGGCCGCGGACCAGACGGGCGATACCGGCCCAGCCCAGGAAGCCCAGGATCAGCATTAAGTAGACCATTCGGATGGTGGGGTCCACACGGGATGCATCCATGGCCGCGCCCAGAATAATGATGATGGGCATGGAGGGGATGCAGTAAAAGATATCGACGATACGCATGATCAGGTTATCCACCCAGCCGCCGAAGTAGCCGGAGATACCGCCGAAGATCACGCCGATGACGGTTTCAATGATGATGACGATGAAGCCGATCAGCAGGGAGACGCGGCCGCCGTACATCAGGCGGGTCAGCATATCCATACCGTACATATCGGTGCCCAGCCAGTGGTCCTTGCTGGGGAAGGAATACTGATCGTACTGACGGCTGGGCTTCTCCTGGAGGATCTTCCAGCTCATGGTGGCGGGATCATACTCCAGATCGTACTCAGCGGTGGCGCTGGTGGGAGTCTCCTCCTGTGTGGGAGCGTTGGGGTCCTCGGTGTTGATGCCGGAGGACGGCTCCTCGGTGTCGGGCTCCTCCTTAGGCTCCTCGGCGACGATCAGGGACTCGTCGGTATAGCTGAAGGCAGCCTTGCCGTTTTCAGCTGTGGCAATGGCGGCATACAGCTTCTCCTTGAAGTCGCGGCTCAGGAACACGTCGGGGGAAATGGCGTTGACGATGATGTTGCTGACATAGGCCACATCGGCGCCGTCCTGGGAGGTGATGCTGCCATCCTCAGCCAGGGTGTAGGCTACGCCGTCGGCGGTGAATTCCTTAGCGCCGGAGGCGGAGGCCAGCAGGGCCTGATAGTTGAACTCGAAGGACAGGGTGCTGTCCTTGGCGGAGGCGTTCACCAGCTCCTTGCCGGCGTAGCCCACCACCTGACCGTTGTATTCCACGGAATAGAAGTCGTCGGAAACCTTGGTCAGGGTGAAGTTGTCGCTCTTGTTGGAGAAGGTGGTCTTCCCCTGCTGGATGGCCAGCATAGCTCTGGCCTGGGCGGTGAGGCCGAACACCTCGTCGTTGTTGCTGGCGTACTGGAACTCGGTGTTTTCCTTGGCCGCGCCGAAGTCACGGCGGATGGTCTTATCGGTGTAGAAGAACTGGTCCTGACCATAGGGGGAGATCAGGCCGCCGATGAAGGAAAACACGAACATGAAAACCAGGATGACCAGACCGGTGACGGCCATGCGGTTGCGGATGAAGCGCTTGGCCACCAGCATACCGGGAGAAAGGACCTTAACACGACGGTCATCGTTCAGAGAATACTGCTCCTGAGCAGGCTCCTGGTCGGCGTGCTTCATTTCCTCGCGGATCTCCTCACGGATCTCCTGCTCGACCTGCTGCTCATTGATCTTATCTTTGCGATCTGCCATTTTACTTCCTCCTCCCTTCTTAAGCGATGCGTACCCGCGGATCCACCACGGCGTACAGAATATCAGAAATCAGGTTACCCAACAGGGTCAGCACGGCCATAAAGACCAGGTAGAACATGGAGAACGGAATGTCGCCGCCCACCATGGACTGGTAGGAAATGTAGCCGATGCCGGGGATGGAGTACAGCGTCTCGGTGATCAGTGCGCCGGAGAACAGGCCGGGCAGAGAACCGCCGATGATGGTGACCAGGGGGATTAGGGTGTTGCGGAACGCATGGTGATAGATGACCTTGCGCTCGGACAGACCCTTGGCCCGGGCCGTGCGGATGAAGTCAGCGTTGAGCACCTCCAGCATGTTGGTGCGGGTGTAACGCATGAGGGAACCGACACTGATAACCACCAGGGTGACGATGGGCAGAACCAGATGATGTCCCATGTCCAGGAGCTTCCCGAAGGCTGAGAGCTGCTCGTGATTGCGGCCGGTGAGACCATACAGGTCGAACCAGCCCAGTTTCACGGAGAAAACCAGCTTCAGCAGAGAAGCAAAGAAGAAGGTGGGCAGCGAAATACCGGCCAGAGCCAGCACCGAAATGACATAGTCCGTCTTGCTGTACTGCTTGGTGGCGGCAATGACGCCCAGGGGGATCGCGATGATGATCTCCAGCACGAAGGCGATAAGGCCCATGAAGAAGGAGATCCACACGCAGCTGTTGAATACTTCCGTGACGGGTTTGGTCCACAGCCAGCTGTCGCCGAAGTTGAAGGTCAGCATCTGCCCCAGCCATTTGAAGAAGCCGGGAACAATGCCCACGTCCAGATTGTACATTCTGGTGAGCTGCTCCATCCACTCCTCAAAGGACTTGGAGTTGGGCTGCATGGACTTCTGACGCGCCATAGCCTCCACGTAGGACGTGGGGAGACAGCGCATCAATGCGTAGATGACGAATGCGACAAGGAACAGGATGACGATTGAGATTAGAATTCTTTTGATGATGTATTTGCGCACTGATAACCCTCCGATCTGATGATACAGTGATGCAGATTGGCGGAACACGTCTGTTCCGCCCCTCCCTATAGACTACCCACTGCACATCAAGCAACACCCCCGGCCCCGCCCGGGTCGCTCCTTGATATGCAGTCGGGGCACCCCCCGGCGGCCGGAGCCGCCGGGGGCGTACCTTGTGACTTAACCTATGTTGTCGTACAGGTCTTGGGTGCGGAACTTTGTCAGTTCAGCTCGATCTTCTCGACCTCGCTCAGCCAGCCATAGAAGGTGGTGATGTCGGGGGTAACAGTGTTCATGTTGACACGCTGGGTGGAGAAGATGATGGCGTTCTGACGCTGATAGACAGGAACCTCAACGGCCCAGTCAACGATGATGTCCAGGCAGGACCTGTACAGAGTCTTACGATAGCTCTGGTCCAGAGAATTGCGGGCATCCAGAATCAGCTGGTTCAGCTCGGCATCGTTGATGTCGTACATGTAGTTGGAGCCGCCGGCAGCCTTGCCGTCCATGCCGGAGAAGTAGATCTGATACATATCAGGATCCGGGGTGGCGCTCCAAGCGGCAGCCCACATGTCAGCCTGGTCGGCCTCGATGGTATCCCACAGCTGCGTGCTGTCGGACAGGTCGGTGACGATCAGGTGCACGCCGATCTTCTCCAGAGCCTTGGAGGCCTCGGTGAGGATCATGAAGGAGGGGTGATCGCCCTTGCCGTCGGCGGGGATCAGGGCCTCGCGCTCGATGGCGTAGTTAGCGGTATCCATACCACCCTCGGGGTTGGAGACGACCTTGCCGTTCTCGACCTTGCAGCCGGCGGCCTCGAAGAAGCCCAGGGCAGCCTGCAGGGCGGCCTCATACTTCTGCTCGTCGGTCATGTCGGAGGTATAGATGTCCTTACCCTGAGCATCCACAGAGAAAGCGACCTTGTAGCCAGGATCAGCAGCCTGAGGAGCAGCCCAAGAGGTGTTGGAGATGGGGTAGTTGATGACGGAAGCGCGCTCGCCATAGTAGGACTCGATGGCGACGGTGCGGTAAGCAGCCAGAACGGTGGCGAAAGCCTTACGATAAGCCTTGGAGGCATCGGAGCCAGGCTCCTTGTTGACGTTCATGGTGTTGGCGCTCATGCCGAGGTAACCATAGCCCAGGTTATCCACGGTATCGGTGGTGATGGCGGGGCCGTTGACATCGTCGTTCTTGTTGGCAGCCTTGATGGCGTCCACGGTGGTGGAGCTGAAGGAAGGATCGGTGATATCCACGGTGCCGGTGACGACGCCGTTCAGCTTATCGTCTTCCTGAGTCTGCAGGAAGTTGACATACTTGGTCTTGGGGGCGCCCAGATAGTAGGAATCGTTAGCCTCGAAGTTAACGGTACCATTCTCGAACTTCATGAACTTGTAGGGGCCAGCACCCAGGGGGGTGGTGGTCTTGGCACGGACGGTGCTCAGATCGCCCTTGTCGAAGCCGAACTGGTTGTTCTCGTAGTTGTACTTGGTCTTGTCGCCATAGTAGTGCATGGGGGCGATGGCCACACCCAGCTGATAGATGGCGGTGGCGTCGACCTGGGTCAGGGAGACGGTCATGCTGTAGTCGCCGGTCTTCTTGATGCCGGAGATGTTGGCAGCGGAGGTGCCGGTCTCGATACCCTTGGTGTACTTGGTCTCGTAGTCGTTCAGAAGGCTGGTGAAGGTAGCGTTGGCCTTCTCGGTGTCGACAGCCTCGGTCAGGGTGTCGTACTTAGCCAGGATGGCGTTGAAGGCATCCGCCTCGGTAGCATCGGCGGGCAGCTCATAGCCCCAGTTCTTCATGCAGGCGGCAACGGAATCGCCCTCGGCGTTAGCGCCCTCGGCAATGCAGTACTGCATGATGTCCTGGACGAACTTCACGCCGGCCTGATCCACGTCAGCCCAGAAGGCAGTCTGATCCGCCTCTTTCCACTTGGAGAAGTCGGTGTTGTCGCGGCCGGCAGCCAGCATCAGGTTGTACAGGGTGTCCATACCGGAACGGTAAGCATCCATGCCCTGGATGGGCAGAGCAAACAGGGTGCTGTTGCCGTCGTAGGTAGGATCGCACAGGACGTACATGGAGAAGATGACGTCGTCGATGGTGATAGGCTCGCCGTCGGAGAACTTCAGGTCCTCGCGCAGCTTGAAGTTGTAGTCCACAGTGCCATCGGTGTTCTCCACGATCTCGCAGTCAGCGGGACCATGGTAGGTGTAGTCGGTGCCATTGTAGGCCTTGGTTTCGCCTTCGATACCCTTCATGATGATGGCGCCCTGGCGATCGCTGTTCAGCAGGCTGATAGCGGTCATGACCCAGACGTCCTGGTCATAAGCGGTCTCGGAGAAGAAGGGGGAGAACTTGCTGTTGAACGGGGAATAACCCACGACCAACGGGGTGTCGTTGTTCTGCTTGCCTTTGTTGCCGCAGCCAACGAACAGGCCCAGGCACATGACAGCGCAAAGTACCAGAGCCAAGATACGGGTAGCTTTCTTCATTGGAATCCTCCTTAAATTTTTTTGAACACGGGCAGAAGCCCGGAGTTCACAAAAGAAATTGGTGGATCACGCCTGAGGCGTATCCAAGTCGCGGGCGGGGAGCTTTTCCCATTTCAGGGTTAGCATATACCGCCACAGGAGCCACGCTCCCCCGGCCACCAGCGCCTTCAGCGCCAGGTAGGCGATCACGGAGGCCACGCGGCCGCCGGAGCCGTTCATGGCCAGGTACAGCACCATGGTCACGAAGCCCAGGCCCGCGAAGATCATGCAGAGCATGGCCCGGTGGGGCAGCGCCTGCACGCTCCTTTTATAAATGTACTCCCGGATGGGTTCCTCCGCCTTCCGCAGCCGGAGCACCGCCCAGATCACGCTGACCGCCGCCGCGGCCTCGCAGATATAGGGGAGGATGACGTACCAGCAGTTCAGCATGGCGGGGGCATCGCTGCAGCCGCCGGCCACCACGGCCAGCATGACGGCAACGCTCAGTCCCAGCAGCTCCCGCTGGACCCGGTCGCGGCTGCGGCCCTGGTCCACATAGGAGTAGTGGGCGCCGGTATATACATAATCACCGGCAAGATTCACATGGAAATCGTTGAGATGGGCACGGCGTCCGCCGCGCTTTTTATTCTTTTCTGCCATGATCTTTCCTTTGGGGACGGCTGGGTGCGTCCACGGCTCGCTGTCCACTACGCACCAGTCTGTTCGCCGATGGCGGACGGTTTTTGTGCATTTTACTTATCGCCGCCCAGGATTAAAATGTTTTCCTAATTGTATCATGAAACAGTAGATTTTTCAACACTAAGATTAAACTTTCTGTGAATATTCCAAAAAAAATGACAATTATCCATTTTCTTTGTATTTTTATTCTCTTGTGCCGGATTTTCTGCTGTTTTTATCCGCTAACTTTCGCCGCAGATTAACGGTTAACGATTATATCTCGCAGATGTTTTCGGTGAACAGTTAGGTCAATTCGATCATGTTGTGGCAGAGCTGATAGTACTTCCCCTTCTGGTCCAGCAGCTCCCGGTGGTCGCCGCGCTCGATGATCCGCCCCTGCTCCAGCACCATGATGGCGTTGGCGTTGCGGACGGTGGAAAGCCGGTGAGCGATGACGAACACGGTGCGCCCGGCCATCAGGCCGTCCAGCCCCTGGCCGATGAGCTTCTCGGTGCGGGTGTCCACGGAGGAGGTGGCCTCGTCCAGGATCAGCACCGGGGCCCGGGACACCGCCGCCCGGGCGATGGCCACCAGCTGGCGCTGGCCCTGGCTGAGGTTGGCGCCGTCGGAATAGAGGACGGTGTCGTACCCCTGGGGCAGGTGGGAGATGAAATAGTGGGCGTTGGCGATCTTGGCGGCCTCCATGCACTCCTCGTCGGTGGCGTCCAGGCGGCCGTAGCGGATGTTCTCCATCACCGTGCCGGTGAACAGGTGGGTGTCCTGCAGCACGATGCCCAGGGAGCGGCGCAGGTCGTCCTTGCGGATGTTGCGCACGTCGATGCCGTCATAGGTGATGGAGCCGGCCTGGATATCGTAAAACCGGTTGATGAGATTGGTAATGGTGGTTTTTCCCGCGCCGGTGGAGCCGACGAAGGCGATCTTCTGGCCGGGCTTGGCGTACAGGGACAGGTCCCGCAGCACCGGCTTTTCCGGCACATAGGCAAAGTCCACATGGTCAAAGCGTACATCGCCCCGCAGGGGCACCAGGGTGCCGTCCGGCATACGCCAGTGGTAGTCGTCGCCCTTCTGCTCCAGGGTCACCTGGCCCTGGTCCTCCTCGGGAGGCAGGTCCAGGATGCCAAAAATCCGCTCGGCACCGGCCAGAGCCATCATCAGAGCGTTGAACTGCTCGGAGATCTGGCTGACGCGGTCGGCAAAGGTGCGGACATACTGCAAAAAACCGATGAGGATGCCGCCGGCCCCCTCCCCTGTCAGCCACAGGACGCCCACCGCGCAGGTGATGGCATAGAAGATGTGGGACAGGTTGTTGAGAATGGGGCCCACCATGGAGGTGACGGTGGTGGCGGTGGTGGAGGCCTTGCACAGGTCCTGGTTGATGACGTCGAACTGCTCCATGACCTCCTTTTCGTGGGTGAACACCTTCACGTCACGCTGGCCGGTGATCATCTCCTCCATATAGCCGCTGACGGCGGCGGTGAGGCGCTGCTGGCTGGCGTAGGTGCGCTTGCTGATTTTGGTGGTGACCCGCACCACCAGCACCACGATAGCCCCCAGCACCACCATGATGGCAAACAGCCGCATGGACAGGGCCAGCATCATGGCAACGGTCCCCACCAGGGAGGTGATGGAGATGGCCAGCTGGGTGATGCTGTGCTGCAAAAGCTCGTTGGTGGCCTCGATGTCGCTGGTGTAGTAGCTCATCAGGGCGCCGGTCTTGTTTTCGTCGAAGAACCGCACCGGCTGGCGCTGCATGGTGTCGAACAGCTCCGTGCGCAGCTGCTTCATGATGATGGCGCTGCACTCCAGCATCAGCCGGTTCAGCAGATAGTTGGTCAGGGCCGACAGCAGGTACAGCCCCGCCAGGCCCAGGATCAGGCTGATGTACTTGGCGTAGGTCTCGTTGGGGGCTGCGCCGCTGGTCTCCAGCAGGTTGGTCAGGGGCTTCATGCAGTAGGCGGCCCCGATGGTGGCGGCCACATAGGCCAGGATGGACAGCATGGCCGCCGTCAGCAGCAGGCGGCAGTGCTTGAAGTAGCACACCAGACGCCACAGGATGGCGAAGGGGTTCTCTACCTTTTTATTATATTTCTGCAGGTCAACTCGCGGCATGATCCACCGCCCCCTCTCTCATCTGGCTCTCGTACACGTCACGGTAAATATGGCTGCGGGACAGCAGCTCCTGATGGGTGCCCATGTCCGCCAGACGCCCCCGGTCCAGCACCACAATGCGGTCGCAGGACATGATGGAGTTGATGCGCTGGGCAATGATGACCTTGGTGGCGCCGGGCAGGGCCGTCCGCAGACAGCGGCGGATGTGCTCGTCGGTGGCCATGTCCACGGCGGAGGTGGAGTCGTCCAGGATCAGGATCCTGGGCTTTTTCAGAATGGCCCGGGCGATCAGCAGCCGCTGCCGCTGGCCGCCGGACAGGTTGGCGGCGTTCTGCTCCAGCACCGTGTCATAGCCGTCGGGGAAGCGGTCGATGTACTCGTCGGCCCGGGCGATGGCGCAGGCGGCCTGCATCTGCTCCCGGGTGGCGTTGGGGTCCGCCCAGCGGAGGTTGTCGGCGATGGTGCCGGAGAACAGGGAGCCGTTCTGCAGCACCATGGACACGCCGCTGCGGAGATTTTCCAGGGTATACTCCCGGACGTCCCGGCCGTCCACCTTCACGGTGCCGGACAGGGCGTCGTAAAACCGGGGGATCAGGCTCACCAGGGTGGACTTGCCCTCGCCGGTGCCGCCGATGACGCCGATGGTCTCGCCGGAGGCGATGTGCAGGGTCACATGGCGCAGGGCCAGCTTGTCGGGGTCCCGGGTATAGCTGAAGCAGACATCCTCGAAGTCGATGCTGCCGCTTTCCACTGCGGCGTCGGAGGGGCCGTCGGCGATGTCGATCTCCTCGTCCAGCACCTCGTTGATGCGGACCAGGGAGGCCTGGGCCCGGGACAAGGACATGACCAGCCAGCTGATCATGGACAGGGAGTTCACGGCCATGCCGGCGTAGTTCACCAGGCTCACCAGCTGGCCGGTCAGCAGGCCGGTGGTCTGGAAGATGATCTGGCGGCCGCCCAGCAGCAGGATCAGCACGCTGCACGTCCACATAATGCCCATGGTGATGGGGCCGGAAAGGTTGAACAGGCGGCCCGCGCCCAGCTGGGCCCGGCGCAGGTCGTCGGTGGTTTTGTCAAAGCGCTTGGACTCGTAGCCCCCCCGGACGAAGGCCTTCACCACGCGGCTGGCCACCAGATTCTCCCGGACGGCCTGGTTCATGCCGTCCATCATCTTCAGCATCCGCTTGAAGCGGGGCTGGCCCACCTTCAGCAGGATCACCATCAGCACCACCAGCAGGGGGATGCAGATCAGCAGCAGGGGTGCAAGACCCGGGGAGACGATGAAGCTCATGACCGTGGCCAGGATCACCATCACCGGGGCCCGGTACAGGGTCACCAGGGACTGACGCATGGTGTCCCGCAGGGTGTTGATATCCGTGGTGGCCCGGGTGATCAGCTGGGGGGTGGAGATGTGGTCGATGTTGGAGAAGGAGAAGCTCTCGATCTTCCCCAGCAGAGTGCTGCGCATATTCCGGGCGAAGCCCTGGGTGGCGATGGCGGAGCAGCGGGCGGCCAGAACGCCCATGGCCATGGACAGGCAGGCCACACCCACCATAATGGCCCCCACCGTCAGCACGAAGCGGTTGCGGTTGGCGATGAGCTCCGGGGAAAACAGCCCCTGGAGCATGAAGGTGCTCTCCCGGTACAGGCCGCCGTCCACGATGGTGGACATCAGCATGGGGATCAGCAGCTCCAGCACCACCTCGGTGATGCCGAATATCAGGGCGGCTGCCGTCCAGCCCTTATAGCGGCCCAGGACAGGGCCCAGGTGCCGGAAAAGCCCCGGTTTTTTCTGTGTCTTGATAAGACGTCACCTCTGTTTCTCTTATGCAGGGAATTGAAAGTTATACGTGGCTATTATACCAGATGCCGCCGGGTTTCACAAGCGGAAAAATTCCGCGGCATTTTATCCGCCAGAATCCACAAAAAGCGCAAAAAAATGCTGCAAGCGCAGCGCTTGCAGCATTTTTTTATTTGGGTGAAACTTACTTCAGCTCGACCTTGCCGCCGACTTCCTCGACCTGCTTCTTCAGAGCCTCGGCGTCCTCCTTGGACAGGCCTTCCTTCATGGTGGTGGGGGCGCCCTCGACGGCAGCCTTGGCCTCGGCCAGACCCAGACCCATGACCTCGCGGACGACCTTGATGACCTTGATCTTCTGAGCGGCGTCGAAACCGGTCAGGACCACGTCGAACTCGGTCTTCTCCTCGGCAGCGGGAGCAGCAGCGCCGGCAGCGGGAGCGGCCATGGCGGCGGCGGACACGCCGAACTCTTCCTCCAGAGCGTGGACCAGCTCGGACAGCTCCAGAACGGTCAGGCCCTTGATTTCCTCGATCATAGCAGTAATCTTCTCGGACATTTTGATAAGCCTCCTAATTGTAAGATATTTGTTTGATTTGGGTGGGGCGGAGAGGCCCCGGGGTGGTGCCGGAATTTACTCGGCGGCGGCTTCCTCGGCGGGAGCGCCGTCCTTCTCGGCGATCTGCTTCAGCACGCAGGCCAGAGCAGAGATGGGGGCCAGCATGGTGCCCAGAACCTGGGCCTGCAGCACGGGCAGAGCGGGGATGGAAGCCAGAGCATTCACGGTCTCCAGGGAGACGACCTTGCCTTCCATGAAGCCGCCCTTGATCTCGAACTTGCCATTGAGCTTCTTTGCATAGTCAGCGATGACGCGGGCAGGGGCGACGGGATCGTCCATGCACACGGCCAGAGACGTGGTGCCGTTGAGCTGATCGTCCAGCTCGTTGAGACCCACGTTGTTGAATGCAAAGCGCAGCAGGGTGTTCTTGATGACAGCGTATTCCACGTTGTTCTCGCGGCAGTCCGCGCGCAGAGCGGTGTCCTCTGCCACGGTGATGCCCTTGTAATCAACGATGACACCGGCGGCTGCATTCTGCAGCTTCTCGGTCAGCGCCGCCACGATGGCCTGCTTTTCAGACAGAACTTTTGCGTTGGGCATTCTTTGATTTCACCTCCGGAAAAATTGTCGGTGCGTTCAAAAAGAAAACCGTCCCTGTATCCAAGGACACAAGGACGGTGTAAAGCAATCGGAAACGATTTGCCATCCTCGGCAGGACTTACGGCTTGCGCCACCTGCTGTCTTTGGAACGCATCTGGTATTATATCAGGGGCGTGACGGTTTGTCAAGCCGAAGATATCAAATGTTTCAGCCGGTTTTTTACAGCTGCTTGTTGGCGTTCATCTTGACGCCGGGGCCCATGGTGGAAGCGGCCACGCAGGACTTGATATACTGGCCCTTGGCGGCGGCGGGCTTGGCCTTGATGATGGCGCCCAGCAGAGCGGTATAGTTCTCATACAGCTTGTCCGCGCCGAAGGAAACCTTGCCGATGGGGCAGTGGATGATGTTGGTCTTGTCCAGACGATACTCCACCTTACCGGCCTTGACTTCCTTCACGGCCTTGGCCACGTCGGGAGTGACGGTGCCGGCCTTGGGGGAGGGCATCAGGCCCTTGGGGCCCAGCAGCTTACCCAGACGGCCCACAACACCCATCATATCGGGGGAAGCGACCACGACATCGAAGCCGAACCAGTTTTCCTTCTGGATCTTCTCGACCATATCCATATCGCCGACGAAGTCGGCGCCGGCCTCGCGGGCAGCGTCGGCCTTGTCGCCCTTGGCGAACACCAGGACGCGGGCGGTCTTGCCGGTGCCGTTGGGCAGGACGATGGCGCCGCGGACCTGCTGGTCAGCGTGGCGGGAGTCGACACCCAGCTTCACATGCAGCTCGACGGTCTCGTCGAACTTGGCGGATGCGGTCTTGCAGACCAGCTCCAGACCCTCCTTGGGATCATACAGGGTCCCGCGGTCGATCTGCTTGGCGCTTTCTTTATACTTCTTACCTCTAAACATCTCTTACACCCTCCTTATTCGCCCACGACGACGCCCATGGAACGGGCGGTGCCGGCGATCATGCTCATGGCTGCTTCCAGGGAAGCGGCGTTCAGATCGCGCATCTTCAGCTCGGCGATCTTCTGGACGGAGGCCTTGGAGATGGTGGCCACCTTGGTCTTGTTGGGCACACCGGAGCCGGACTCGATGTTGCACTCCTTCTTGATCAGCACAGCCGCGGGAGGCGTCTTGGTGATGAAGCTGAAGGAACGATCGGAGTAGACGGTGATGACCACGGGGATGATGAGGCCCATGTCATTCTTGGTGCGCTCGTTGAACTCCTTGGTGAATGCCTGAATGTTGACACCGTGCTGGCCCAGAGCGGGGCCGACAGGGGGTGCGGGGGTCGCTTTGCCTGCAGGAATCTGCAGCTTTACATAACCAACAACTTTCTGTGCCATGGATAGGCACCTCCTTCATAAAAATGTGGTAGCGGCCGGTCGATACCGGAAACCGCTTTTGGCGAGACGGAAACCGTCTCTCCCACTTGCGCCGGAGGGGATGCTCCGGCCTGCCGCGCAGATACTGCTGCGCCTCAGTGCAGAACCTCCACCTGATCGAGCTCCAGCTCGATGGGGGTTTCTCTGCCGAACATGAAGACCGCCACCCGGACCTTGTTCTTCTCGGGGTCGATCTCCTCCACGGTACCGGTGAAGCTGGTAAAGGGGCCGTCCGTGATCTTCACGGTGTCGCCCACGTTGTACAGCACCACGATCTCGTGCTTTTCCACGCCCAGGGCCGCCACCTCGTCCTCCGTCAGGGGGATGGCCTTGTTGGCCTCGCCCACGAAGCCGGTGACGCCTCGGATGTTGCGGATCAGATGCCAGGTGTCATCTGTCAGGATCATCTTGATCAGGACGTAGCCGGGAAATACCTTGCGCTCCACTTCCTTCATGACGCCGGACTCGGTGACCTCGGTGACGGTTTCCATAGGGATCTCCATCTTGAGGACCATATCGGACATGCCGCGGTTGACCACGGATTTCTCGATGGCCGCCTTCACGGCGTTCTCGTAGCCGGAGTAGGTGTGGATCACATACCATTTCGCGTTTTCAGCCATGCCGCACTTCCTCAGCCGGTGAACGCGCCGATGAGGGTCTTGATCAGCAGCACCGCCACGCCGTCGAAGATCCAGATGCAGGCGCCCACTGCCACAGAGCACAGCAGCACCGTTCCGGTGTTCTTGGCGGTGGTCTTGCCGTCAGGCCAGACGACCTTCTTCAGTTCGCTTCTCATCTCGCGGAACCACTTGCCGTGGTCCTTCTTGACCTTTTTTTCCTCTGCCATCGTGCTATCTCCTTCCAATTACTTGGTCTCGGTATGGACCGTATGCTTTCTGCAGAAGGGGCAATACTTGTTCATTTCAAGACGGTCAGGGCTGTTCTTCTTGTTTTTCATCGTGTTGTAGTTTCTCTGCTTGCACTCGTTGCATCTCAAAGTGATCTTCACGCGCATCTAACGGCACCTCCTTATTAGATTGGCGGCCGGCGAAGGCCGCTCTCTGCCTCCCTGCCGGACAGGGCGTCTTTCCCGCGCCGAAGCGAAAAGCGCGCAAAAAGAAAGCCCCATGCTCACAGGTAATGTTGATTTTATCACACGGGCAAGTGTCCGTCAAGGTCTTTCCGGAAGAAAATTTCGGTTTTTTCGGAGAATTTGCTTCCGCAGCCCCTCTATTCGGGCACTCTTTCATAGGACACGGGCTCCCCGTCCCGGAACGTCACCGTGAACCCGGTGCCGGGCTTCACGGAGTAGTCGTACCGCCCGCCGCCGAACCAGGTCATCATCAGCCCCGCCGTGACGCCGCCGTGGACCACGCACACGGCGTCCTCCCCCGACGCCAGCACCTGAGCCATGGCGGCCCGGTTCCGCTCCAGCACCTGGGGGGCGCTTTCGCCGTTGGGGCAGACGTTGTGCTCCACGTCGGTGATCCACGCCTGATAGGCCGCCGTGTCCTTCAGCTCCTGATAGCTTTTCATCTCGAAATCGCCGAAGTTCATCTCCCGCAGCCCCGGCAGCTGCTGATGGGCCACGGGGCCGTAGATGGCCTCCAACGTCTGCTCCGTCCGCAGCAGGCCGCTGGTGTAGTACCGGGCGGCCCGGGGATAGGCCGCCGCGTTTTCGTGCAGCGCCGCCAGGGATTCCGGCAGGGCCGGAATATCCGCCGCCCCGTAGTACAGGTCCCGGCGGCTGCCGTCGGTTTCTCCGTGGCGCAAAAGGGTCAGCTTCATTTCAATTCCTCCGTCAGTCCGCAAAATATCCGGTACACATGACCGGCCTGCTCCGCCAGCTGCCGCAGCAGCCGCCCATGGCGCTCCCGCCACGCACGCTCCCCGGCGTCTATGGGCACCACGCCGCTGCCGATCTCCCGGGAGATCACCACCTCCGCCGCCAGCAGCAGGGGAAGGGCCGTCTCCGGGGCCTCCTGCCGGGTCAGGGCCTCCAGGTGCACATAGCACCGGGCGGGAACGGGGGCGCTTACCGCCAGGTCGCAGATATCTGCCGCCGCCAGGCCGTATTTTTCCGCTGCGAAGGTACACTTTCCCTGGTACGCGCCGCCAATGATCAGATCCATCCTCTCACCTCCACAGAATCGCCGCCCCGCAGCCGCACAGCTCGCCGATGGTCAGGGCAAAGCCGGAGATATCCCCGGACATGCCGTCCAGATTCCGGAAGCCGTACCACACCGCCAGGCCGTACCCCACGGCGGCGGCCAGAGGGCCGAAGCTCCCGTCCAGCCACAGGGGAAGGCCCACGGACAGAGCCAGCAGCACCCACAGCACCGCCCCATAGCCGCCCCGGGCGGGGCCCATGGCGGCATACTGGCTGGTGCCCATGGGCCGCAGCCCCAGCACCGCCAGCCCTGCGCAGGCCCGGGTGGCCGCCGGGATCAGCAGCAGGCCCAGCCAGGATACGTCCTCCGCTGCCAGGAACAGGCTCCACTGGCCTATGGCCAGCAGCACCATGCAGATCACGGCGAAGGCCCCGCAGTGGGAGTCCTTCAGGATTCGCTGCCGGGTGGCCAGGTCCCGCCGGGACAGCACCGCGTCGCACACGTCCATGTAGCCGTCCAGGTGCATGAACCCCGTGACCAGCCACGGCACGGCGGCGCACACCGCCGCCCGCACCGGCCCCGGCGCGCCCCGCAGCAGAAGCCACGCCCCGGCCCATACGCCTCCGGCCAGCAGGCCCACCAGGGGCATGCACACCAGCATTTTCTGCCGGGCGCTTTCGCTCCATATCTTTCTGGGGCAGGGAATGGCCAGGAACATGCCCCAGGCCATGAAAAATCCGCAGATCCAATCACGCATCCGGCAACTCCCCCTTCCATACCCGGACGCAGCCCGCCGCCAGCTCCGCCACCGCGTCAAATTCCGCCGCCAGGGCCCGGCAGATCTCCGCCAGTCCCCGGCGATAATGCTCCGTCCACGGCTCATAGGTCACGCCGTCCCGCCACAGCTCGTCGCATACGCACACGAAGTGCCGGGGATGCCGGCTGACGGTCAGCAGTTCCTCTGCCGTTCGCTCCGGAGCTGCGGCGTCCGGCTGCGGGCCGGAGAACATCTGGCACGCCAGGCACGCCGTTACGCTGTCGAACAGCACCGCGCTTTCCCGGGGCACCAGCGCCAGGCCCTCCGGCAGAGCACGGCCCCGCTCCAGGGTCCCGAAGCCCCAGCCGTCCCGCTCCGCCAGGTGGCGGCGGACGATGGCCCGGTCCTCCGTGTCCCGGGGCTCCAGGGTGGCCCAGTAGATCATGGGCCCGCCATCGGCCAGCTGCCGGGTCAGCCGCTGGCCCAGCATACTCTTTCCACTTTTGCTGCCGCCAAGAAGTAAAATTCTCATGATTTGTCCACCGTGAATGCGTCCCCCTGCCGGATGGGGGCCAGATATCCGTCCTCAATGGCCGCCTCCGGGAAGGTGGCCATATGGTTCAGCACCGCGCAGGCCCCCTGCATCACCCGGAACAGCAGCGGGCAGCCGCTGCCCTCGCCCAGCCGCATCCCCAGCAGCAGGCACGGCTCCAGCCCCAGCTCCCGGGCCGCCAGGCGATACCCGATCTCATAGGAGGCGTGGGACAGAAACAGTACATCCCGGACCCGGGGGCACAGGCGCACGGCGCACAGGGCCGCCACGATGGAGATGTACCCGTCCACCGCCGCCGCCAGCCCCTCATGGGCGCAGCCCAGAAACAGCCCCGTCATGGCGGCAATGTCCAGGCCGCCCACCGCCGTCAGAACGGCCACCGGGTCGCCGGGGTCCGGATGATGCAGGGCCAGGGCCTGCCGCAGCACCCGCTTTTTCGTCTCGAAGCCCCGGTCCGTCAGGCCGCCGCCCCGGCCGGTCACCTCCTCCACGGAGGCCCCGGTCAGCGCCGCCAGCACCGCGGCGGAGGTGGTGGTGTTGCCGATGCCCATTTCCCCCACGCCCACGGCGTCTATGCCCTCGGCCTTGGCCTGCCGGGCCAGGTCCAGCCCCACGGACAGGGCCCGGAGGGCCTCCTGCTCCGTCATGGCGGGCTCTGCGGCAATGTCGCCGGTGGAGAAGCGGACCTTCCGGTCCAGCACCTGGGGGCAGGGCACCGGCGTCCGGATGCCCACGTCCACCACCTGCACGTCGTCGCCGAAGTACGCCGCCAGGGCGGACATGCCGGTTTTGTGCCGGGTCATGTTCACCGCCTGCTGCACCGTCACGGACTGGGGGGCGCAGGATACGCCCTCCGCCACCACGCCGTTGTCCGCCGCCAGCACCGTTACCCGGCACCGCCGGACCTCCGGCCGGGCCGTCCGCAGGACCCCCGCCAGCCGGATGGACATATCCTCCAGCGCCCCCAGACTGCCCGGGGGCTTGGCCAGCTCCGCCTGCCGCCGCCGGGCGGCGTCCATGGACTCCCGGTCTGCCGGGAGAATGGACTCCATATATGCTGTCAATTCTTGCCTTGTCATGTGTTCGCTCCGTATCCGTGTTCCCGCAGCCACGCAAGAGACGGGCCGCAGTCCTGATTTTCCAGTGTAAAGGTGGCCTCCGGGCACAGCTCCAGGATGGTGTCCAGCACCTGCTCCATAGCCAGGGTCCCCTGGCCCAGGGGGTCGTGGAGGTCATCGTGCCCCGCGTTGTTGTGCAGGTGGACGTGCCGAAGCCACGGGGCCATGGGGGCCACCCATTCCAGAGGCGGCGCCCGGCTGACGAAGGTGTTGGCGTGGCCGATGTCCAGGCACAGGCCCAGCCGGGGGTCGTCCACCTGCCGGGCGATATCCGCCAGCAGCCGGGGCTGCGGCTCCATGACGTTTTCCAGGGCGACGGTCATATCCTGCGGCAGCTGCCGCAGGAACTCCCGCCAGAAGAGCACCGACTGCTCCACATACCACTCCGGGAAGTACACCTGGGGCACGAAGCCTCCGTGGATCACCAGCCGCCGCACTCCCAGGTCTTGGGCCAGGTCCGCCGCCTGGCGGTAGCGTTTTTCCGTCACCTGCCGCACCAGCGGGTCGATGGCACAGGGGGCCAGCTCCGCAAAGGGGGCGTGGAACCAGAAGCGGTCAAGCCCCGCCATATCCGAGCGGACGGCGGACAGCACCGCCGGGTCCTCCAGATTGGGGGCATAGCAGAATGCCGCGATCTCCAGCCCCAGCCCGTTTTCCCGGGCCAACTCCGCCGCCCGGCCGTCAATGCCGGACAGATACAGACGGTCCCACAGGGCTTCCCGTCTCATATGCGCATCCCCCTTCCTTATTAAATATGCAACAGCCGTCCCGCCAACCGGCCGGAGGCCCAGGCCCACTGCAGGTTGAAGCCTCCGCAGTCGCCGTCGATATCCAGCACCTCGCCGCAGGCGTAGAACCCCGGCACCAGGCGGCTCTCCATGGTCCGGGGGTCGAACTCCCCGGTGCGCAGGCCCCCGGCGGTGACCTGGGCCTGGTCAAAGCCGCAGGTGCCGGTGATGGGCAGGGTAAACTCCCGCACCTGGCGGCACAGGGCCTCCAGCTGCCGGTCCGTCAGCTCCGCTACCGGCTGGCTGCCGGATATGCCCGCCGCCTTGCACAGCATCCGCCCCAGCCGGGGGTGGACGCCGCCGGTCAGCAGCGCCCCGGCCTCCTGCCGGGACAGGACCTGCCGCTGTCGCTCCAGCCAGGTCAGGGTATCCTCCCGGCTCCACCCGGGCAGAAAATCCAGGTGCAGCGTCAGGCCGTCGCCTCCGGCGGCCACCGCCCGGGACAGGTCAAACACCGCCGGGCCGCTGACGCCGTATTCCGTGAACAGCACCTCTCCCTGACCGGCGGTCAGCGTCTCACCCTCCCGGGTCAGAGTCAGGGCAGCCTGGGCCTTCACGCCCTTGAGCCCCCGGGGGTAGGTGGGGTCGGTGCACACCTGCACCAGGGAGGGGTACAGCACCGTCCGGTGGTGGCCCAGCTGCCGGGCCAGCTGATAGCCGTCCATGCCGCCGCCCAGCTTGGCTCCGGCGGCTCCGCCTGCGGCCAGGATGCACCGCCTGGCCGTGATGACGTCCCCCTCCTCGGTCCGGGCCTGGAACTGCCCGTCCCGGTGCTTCAGCTGGCGGATGACGCAGCCGGTGCGTATCCGGATGTTCTCCTGCTGCTCCAGGGCGAACCGCAGCACATCCAGCACCGATGCCGCCGCATTGCTCAGAGGGTACACCCGGCCGCCGGGCTCCGTGACGGTGACCAGGCCCAGGCGCCGGAAAAAGGCCAGCGTTCCCGCCGCCGAAAGCTCCGGCTCCTCCAGGGCGAACCGGCAGAAATCCGGCTCCTCCCCGTGATATCGGTCCGGCCGGGCGTTTTCGTTGGTGAGGTTGCAGCGGCCGTTGCCGGTGGACAGCAGCTTCCGGCCCACCCGGGCCTGCCGCTCCGCCAGCACCACCTGATGGCCCTGCCGGGCCGCCGTCAGGGCTGCCGCCATGCCCGACGCACCGCCGCCGATGATGAGCACGTTCATCGCTCCGCCTCCAGCCGCTTCCGGGTCAGATACCCCTCCAGCATCAGGGCCGCCGCCACGGCATCCACGGTTTTCTTCCGCTTTTTGGCGTTCTGGCCGTTATTGAACAGGATGTTGTGGGCGTCGATGGTGGTGCGCCGCTCGTCCCAAAGGGTCAGCGGCAGGCCCGTCAGCTCCTTCAGCGTCTCGCCGAAGGCGGCGGCCTTCTCCGCCCGGGGCCCCAGGGTGCCGTCCATGTTCTTGGGATAGCCCAGCACCAGCTCCCCGACCCCGTGCTGGGGGATGAGGGCGGCGATCTCCTGGGCCACCACCTCCGGCCGGCGGCTGTTGATAACGGTGGAAAAGCCCGCCAGCGTCCCGGTGGCGTCGGAAATGGCAATGCCGGTGTGGGCGTCGCCGTAGTCTATGGCCATGATCTTCATGGGAAGTACCTCGCTTTTTTGTCATTCCCTTCTATCATACACGATTTTTCCCCGGCCTGCAACAAAATAAAGACGGTCCAAAAAGGGCTTTGCCCTTTTTGGACCGTCCTGTCAAAAATCTTTTTTGACAAGCTGCGTTTTTATTCCTCCGTCTCGGCGGCGGGCAGGGTCAGCGTCACCTTGAACAGGTCCCCGTCGATGGTCAGGCGGAAGCCGCCGCCCTGCAGGGACATGAGGCTGGTGGCGATGGACAGGCCCAGGCCGCTGCCCTCGGTGGAGCGGGAGCTGTCCCCCCGGACGAAGCGCTCCGTCAGCTCGTCGGCGGAGATGTTCAGGGGATAGCGGGAGATGTTCCGGACCACCATCCGGGCGGTGTCCCCCTCCCTCTCGGTGGTGAGATACACCCTTGTCCCGGGCATGGCGTATTTGCAGATGTTGCTCATCAGGTTGTCCAGCACCCGCCACAGAAGCCGCCCGTCGGCCATGGCCGCGGCTCCCGGCTCACACAGCGACAGCACCGGCTCCAGCACCTGCTTTTCCAGCCTCTGCTGATACTCACCGCACACCTGGCTCAGCAGCACGTTCAGGTCCGTGGGGGCCAGGGACACCGGGATATTCCCGGTGGACGCCTTGGAGGCCTCTACCAGGTCCTCTGTCAGCTTCCGCAGCCGCTGGGACTGCCGGTCCAGCACCTCCAGGTATTCCCTTGCGCTGTCGGAGGGCATCTCCTCCTTTTTCAGCAGGTCCACATAGTTGACGATGGAGGTCAGGGGCGTTTTGATGTCGTGGGACACGTTGGTGATCAGCTGGGTTTTCAGCCGCTCGGACTTCATCTTCTCCTCCACCGCCTGCTGGATGCCCTGCTGCACGGAGTTCAGGTTGGCCGCATGGCGCTTCAGCTCCGGCAGCGCCCCCCGGCTCAGGGTGATGGGATGGGAGAAGTCCCCCTTGGCCAGGTTTTCGCCCCCCTGCTGCAGCTTCCGCAGGGCCAGCACCTGCCACATGGCCGCCCCCAGAATCAGGATATGCAGCGCCAGATACACCGCCAGCTCTGCCTCGTTGAGATCATACGCAAGCATCAGCAGCTCCGCCGCCATAAGGGCGACGAGCACCGCGGCGGTTTTCCAGGTAAGGGGCAGGCTCAGCACCAGCACCCGCAGGTGCCGCCAGGCCCAGACCGCCCCCCGGCTCAGCAGCCGCAGCAGCCGCAGCACCACCAGGTCCGCCAGCACCATGCCGGCCTTGCACCGGGCCGTGAACGCCAGGATGAACAGGTACGCCAGGGCCACGAACACGACCTCCCCCAGGACGGACGAGGGGTAATACGAAGCATTCTCATAGATCAGCCACTCACCGGCCAGGGCCAGCACAAACACGTCCAGGGGGATCCGGTCCAGCCAGGTCAGGTGGACGCCCTCATGGCCCGGCCAATGCCCCGCCGCCGACAGAGAGAACAGCAGCGACCCCACGGCCACCACCGCACACAGGACCGTCACCACCCACAGCCGCACCGGGTGGGGATTCCAGACATCGTAAAAATATACCATTATCAGCTCACTGACGCCGTTTACGGCGGCAACTCCGGCCAGAGGCGTCAGCAGGAAGGCCAGGGCCTTGGCCCATATGGCGCTCAGGAGCTTTTTCACTGTGCCGTCCCCTCCATTTTATACCCCTTTCCCCAGACCACCTTCAGATACCGGGGCTCGGCGGGGTTAATCTCGATCTTCTCCCGGATGTGCCGCACATGGACGGCCACGGGATTGTCCGCCGCCGGGTCCTCGTGCCACACCCGGCGATAGATCTCGTGGGGCGAGAACACCTTTCCCGGATGCTGCATCAGAAGCCGCAGAATGTCGTATTCCAGAGGCGTCAGGTTCACGGTGTCCCCGTCCACGGTGACGGTTTTGGCGTTGTCGTCCAGGCTGACCCCGCCGATGGTCACGGCGGAGGGGGCCGTGTGGCCGCCGCCCAGGGTCATATACCGCCGCAGCTGGGACCGGACCCGGGCCAGCAGCTCCACGGGGTTGAAGGGCTTGGTCACATAGTCGTCGGCCCCCATGTTCAGTCCCAGCACCTTGTCCGTATCCTCGGACTTGGCCGTCAGCAGGATCACCGGCAGGTTGTGGCTCTGCCGCAGGCGGGTCATGGCGGTGATGCCGTCCATCCCCGGCATCATCACGTCCAGCAGGATCAGGTGCACCTCCTCCCGGTCCAGCAGCCGCAGGGCCTGATAGCCGTCGTAGGCCGTCAGCACCCGGTAGCCCTCGGCGGACAGATAGATGTTCAGGGCCGACACGATGTCCTTTTCATCGTCGCAGACCAGGATGGTGTACATGGTGATCGCCTCTCATTTCTCGGATTGCACCGGCGGCAGACTGCCGGTCAGAAGGGCAGCAGCTCCTCCCGGCCCCGGCCCCGCAGGGACGCGGCGCTGACCCGGTGCTCGATGGGCTTCCACTCCCCCTTGCTGAACAGCGCCGCAAAGGAGATGGGAATATAAGTAAACATAAACAGCGGGAAGGTGAAGGTGTACAGGACCTTCTTCACCGCCTTGGTATGGATGCGCTTCCACTCGGTGACGGTGGTGATGGCCCCCAGCACAAACAGGGTCAGATACATATTCAGCAGCATCTGCCCCACGGACCACAGGGCAATGGTCAGGTCCTCCCCGTGGACGGCCCCCAGAACGGCCGCCGTCACGTTGCAGACGATGGCCGTGGCCGACAGGACGAAGGCCGGCATAATGGCCGCCGCCATGTCGTAGCAGGAGAAGCTCCCCCCGGCCGCGCCCCGCAGCAGCTTGGCGCCGTAGCCCCGGAATACCTGCAAATACCCCTTGGACCACCGCAGCCGCTGGTTCCAGGACTGGCGGAAGGTGGTGGGCTGCTCGTCATACAGCACCGCGTCGGGGCAGAAGGCGATCTTCCGGCCCCGGGTCACCTGGTCCACGGAGAACTGGATATCCTCCGTCAGCAGGTGGAAGGGCCAGGGGCCCGTCTCCTCCAGCACCCGGCGGCTGAACAGGAAGCCGGTGCCGGACACGGCGCAGCTGGTGCCCAGCAGGAACCGGGCGTGGTTGAGATATCGGCTCTCCCGCAGGAACCACAGGGCATAACCGGCGCTGATCCAGTTGTCGCCGTAGTTCTTGCTGTTGCGGAAGCTGGTGACGATGTCATGGCCGTCGGAAAACGTCCGGTTCATGGCCTCCACATAGTTGGGAGCCAGAATATTGTCCGCGTCAAACACGAAGTATCCGTCAAATCCCTGGGGATAGTCCTGCTCCAGGTGCTCCAGCAGCTCCTGCAGAGCGTAGCCCTTGCCCACCTGCACCTGGTTGAACCGCTCATACACGTTGGCCCCGGCCACCCGGGCCACCATGGCCGTGTCGTCGGTGCAGTTGTCCGCCAGGACGAAAATGGACAGCAGACCCTGCGAATACGTCTGCCCCCGGAGGCTGGCGATCAGGTCGCCGATGACCCGCTGCTCGTTCCGGGCACAGATCAGAACGGCGTACCGGTTGTCCTTGGCCGGGCCGTGGGGCCGGGCCTTCCGCAGCCAGGGCACCGGGATATACAGGAACTGATAGGTATAGCAGACGAAGAAGATAACCGCTATGACAAAATTGATGGTTTTTAACGTTTCCATAGGCGCTTTCCTTTCTCTGTGCGTACAGCGTCAAGTGTATCAAGATAATTGATACACCAAGTGTACTACATCTCCTCCGTTCTGTCAAGTGCGGAACGGAGGACGGCTGGATATGAGATGCGGCTCATCTATCCCGGTTTATGACGTCCAGTATAAAGAAAAACACTTAAAGAAACAAGGGGGGAACCTTTAAGATTCCTTAAAGATGATATAACAGTTTTGTCACCCGGCCGTCACAGTCCGATTTTTCGGACAGCGACCCTGGTATACTGAGGGCACAGTGAAAGAAATTAAGTCTGTCGAAAAACTCAGAAATCTTCCGTCATCGGAAAGGAAGATCGTTACGAAAGAAACCCATCAGGGGTGTCTTTCGTTTGCAATCACAGGTTTTTCGGAACTTTTAAGTTCTGAAAAACCGCACACAGATTGTCAAAAAAGTCTTTTTTGACAATCTGTGAAATCCCACCGGGAGGTTACGTTATGAACAAGTTTTACGATTATCTGATGCCCGATATGTCCCTGCCCACCATCGGGGCGCTGGTGCGGTATATCCGCCGGTTCACGGCGGCCATGGGCGGCGACATCCCCGTGGAGGGCCGGATGGGGCGCTACGGCTTCTGCGCCGCCGGAGACAGCCAGCAGGTCCGGGTATACTGGGTCCAGGTGGGCCGCCAGCGGATCCCCGTGGACGCGGTGATCTGATACTGATTCTTGATTAAAAATTTAATCAAGAATCCCGTGCGCCGTGCGCACGCACAGCGTGTGAAAACACGCTGTGACGTCCCATACAAAACCTGACGCACCTTCGGTGCTATAAAAAGCTTTTCAAGCTTTTTAACAGGTTTTGGTATGAGGCATAGGACGCGCCGGGCGGCGCATAGGCTGAGTCTGAGGTGGGGACGATGATGTGCCGATTTTCACAGCTGCGCCGCAAGGAGGTCATCAACATCTGCGACGGCAGCCGCCTGGGCTGCGTGGGGGACCTGGAGCTATGCATCCCGGAGGGCACCGTCAAGGCCCTGATCGTCTTTGGCCCCTGCCGGTTCTTCGGCCTGTTCGGCCGGGGGGAGGACTACTACATCCCCTGGGACTGCGTCCAGCGATTCGGGGAGGATATCATCCTCATCGACAAGCCCTTCCAGCGCCGGGAGGGGGAAAAGAAAAAGCGGCGCTGGTAAAAAAAGCGGCTGTGTCCCTCCCGGGCACAGCCGTCTTTTTCAGTCTGTCAAAAGAGCCTCACTGAGTTTGCCGCCCGCAGGCGGCAAGCCTTTTTTGATAAAGCTCACAGCACCTTGGACAAAAAGCTCTGCAGCCGGGGACTCTGGGGGTTGTCGAACAGGGCCTGGGGGCTGTTTTCCTCCATGATGATCCCCTGGTCCATAAACAGCACCCGGCTGGCCACCTCCCGGGCAAAGCCCATCTCGTGGGTGACCACCACCATGGTCATGCCGCTCTGGGCCAGCTCCTTCATCACGTCCAGCACCTCTCCCACCATCTCCGGATCCAGGGCGGAGGTAGGCTCGTCAAACAGCAGCACCTCCGGCTCCATGCACAGGGCCCGGACGATGGCAATGCGCTGCTTCTGGCCGCCGGAAAGGCGGGAGGGGTACTCCCCTGCCCGGTCCGCCAGGTCCACCCGCTCCAGCAGGGCCATGGCCCGGGCCTCCGCCGTCTGCTGGGACTCCTTTTTCAGCAGCATAGGGGCCAGAGTCAGGTTCTTCAGCACCGTCATGTGGGGGAACAGGTTGAACTGCTGAAACACCATGCCCATTTTCATCCGCTGGCGGTTCAGGTCGGCGGCGGGGTCCGTCAGGTCCACGCCGTCCAGAAGGATTTTCCCGCTGTCCGGGGTCTCCAGCCGGTTCAGGCACCGCAGAAAGGTGGATTTTCCGCTGCCGGAGGGGCCGATGATGCACACCACGTCCCCCTTCTCGATGTCGGTGGAGATGCCGTCCAGCACGGTGACGCCGCCGAAGCTTTTGTGCAGGTCCTTAACGCTTATCACTTCTGCGCAGCCTCCTTTCCAGCAGTCCCAGCAGCTGGGTCATGCCGATGACCAGCACCAGGTACACCACGGCCACCAGCATCAGGGGGTTGAAGGAATCATAGGTGTTGTTGCGGATCAGGTTCCCGGCCCGGGTCAGGTCCTGCACCGCCACATAGCCCGCCACGGCGGTCTCCTTCAGCAGGGCGATCATCTCGTTGCCGATGGCCGGCAGGATGTTCTTCATGGCCTGGGGCAGCACAATGTGCCAGGCACTCTGCAGCCGGGACAGGCCCAGGCTGCGCCCGGCCTCCATCTGGCCCGGGTCCACGGCGGCGATGCCGCTGCGCACCAGCTCCGCCACATAGGCCCCGGAGTTGATGCCGAAGGTGACGATGCCCACCACCAGTCCGTCGGAGGATTTCAGGATCAAAAAGTAGAAGATCAGCAGCTGCACCACCACCGGGACGCCCCGGATCACCGTGGTATACACGCTGCACAGCCAGCAAAGGGGCCGCAGCAGGCGGCTGTCCTGGCCGCAGTACTTGATCATGGCCACCAATGACCCGATGACCACGCCGATGACCAAGGCCCCCGCCGTAATAATCAGGGTGTTCTTCAGCCCGTCCACCAGCAGGAGATAGCGCTGCTTCTCCACAAAGGTGGTCTCCAGCTGGGCCAGCCACCGGGCGAAAAACTGGCCGATACTCTGCAAAGCTTCCATCAGCTCAGGGGGGACACATACACGGTGTCATACTCCTGGAAAATCTGCTCCACAGTGCCGTCCTGCAGCAGCTGGCTCAGGGCCTGGTTCACCTGGTCCACCAGGTCGCTGCCCTTGGCAAAGGCCAGGGCGTAAGGCTCGCTGGTCATGGCCTCGTCCAGCACGGTGAGGTTCTGCTCCCCGGCCATCTTCACGGCCACCTCGTTGTCCACCACCCACGCGTCGGCCTTGCCGCTGGTCAGGGCGGCCTGGGCGTCGATGTTGGAGGCAAAGGACAGAATTTCATACCCGTTATCCAGGCAGTAGGTCTCGGCGGTGGTGCCGGTCTGGACGGCGATGGTCTTGCCGATCAGGTCGGCCTTGCTCTGGATGTCGCTGCCGGGGTTCACCACGATCACCTGGTTGGCCAGGAAATAGGGGTCGCTGAAGTCGCAGTTTTTCAGACGGTCGGCGGTGATGCTGATGCCCGCCACACCGACGTCATAGCGCCCGGCCTGGATGCCGGGGATGATGGAGTCGAAGTCCACCTGCTCCCACACCAGCTCCATGCCCAGCTTGTCGGCAATGGCCTGCATCAGCTTGGGCTCGATGCCCACGATGTCGCTGCCGTCCAGGGACTCGAAGGGCGGGAAATCGGGGCTGGTAGCCACCACCAGCTGCTTCTTTTCGCTGCCGGTTTTGGTATCGGTGTCGGTATCGGTATTCTTGCTGCCGCAGGCGGCCATGGTCAGCAGCATGGCGGCGACAAAAAACAGGCTCAGGAATCTGGTAAAATGTTTCATATCAATATCTCCGTTTCTTTCATGTATGTTGTTTGTATAGAGTCAGATTCACATACATGGTCGTCGTCGGAGAATGAAAAAATACGGCATCAAAGCCCACTCCTTATGAATAAAAATTGAAAACCAAACGCGATTACGGATAAAGATACTATCACACGCCCTCGTCCCTGTCAAGCACTTTCTGCATAAAGATTCAAAAAATCACCCCTGACGCATTTTTATGCGTCAGGGGTGCATATTCCGCCTGCGTTATTCCTGGGGATTGGGGATGGTGACGGGGATGCCGTTGACCTCCACGCCGTCGTCGGCGGGGATGAGGATGAACCGCCGCCCGTCGATGATCCGGGCCTCCACCATATAGCTGTATTCCGGCGGCACGGTGATCTTCACCTCCGGGGTGGTGATCTGGAACTTCCCGGCCTCGATGATGTTCCGGGGGTTCAGGGCCGCGTCCTGGCCGTACTGCCTGCGGCAGGCCTCCTGGAAGGCCTCCGCCTTTTCCTCCGGTACACCGCTGCCGGTGAGCACGTCCCCCACCTCCCGGACGGACAGGGTCAGCGGCTCCGGGTCCCGGCTCTCCTTGTGCTCCTGGATGCGGCCCCGCAGCTGCTCATGGACCGCCTGCACCACGTCATAGCTGCAATCCTTCTCTAAGGTCTCCGTCAGGGCGGCGGCGAACAGGTTCTGCTGCTCCTGGGGGGACATGGGGGCCTCCTGGACGCAGAACACCGCGTCGATGACCTCCTGGTGCAGCTGGGCGGTGTCCTTGCTGTAAAACAGGGCGTTATAGATGTTGGCGGCCCGGTCGTCAAAGGCCGGGAACAGGAAGCCCAGGGCCGGGGGCTGGGCGATATGCCCGGTGGAGCTGCCCCGGAACTCCTTGTCCCGGTCGCTGTACTGCAAGGCCAGGGTGGGGTCCTTCACCGGGCAGATGGCACACACGAAATAGCGGAACACCGTCTCCGACGCGTCGGGCACCTCCAGATCGTCCCGGCTGCGATGGGGCACGTCATAGGTATCGGCGGCCAGCAGAATCAGATAGCTGCTCTCGCCCATGTCGATGGCGTCGATGATCCGGCGGTACAGGCTCTCCCGGGCGTTGGCGTCCTGCAGCTCCGTCTGGCGCAGGGTCTGCAGCAGCCGGTGCTCGTCGCTGTCCGCCACCTGGGCGGTGGAAAACACGATGTCGATCAGGTTCCGGCCCAGGGCGCCGGACAGGGTCTTTTTCAGCAGGTTCAGATACATCTCCTGCTCCTCCTGGGACAGCAGGCCCAGGGGCGCGTCTACATAGGAGATGATCTGGCGGCTGCTGCTGACATAGCAGCCGTATACCTTGCTGATGGCGGTGCGGTCCGGCTTGAACCGCCGCCGCAGCTCGTTTAGCTCCTTCTGATTCATCCGTTCTTCCTCCCACAGGCAATTTTCTCCCATCATAGCACGATCTGCCCCGCCGGGCAAGGAAAAATCCGCCCTTGCAAGCCGGGGCGGTATCTGCCATAATAGAGAAAAACGAGACAAAGCAGGTTTTGCGTATGGATACAAACAGCAACCAGGCCCGCCGGGTGGTCATCGGCATCACCGCCCATGTGGACGCGGGCAAAACCACCCTGGCCGAGGCCATGCTCTACCGCACCGGCCGGCTGCGGAAGCTGGGCCGGGTAGACCACGGCAGCGCCGCCATGGACAGCCATCTGCTGGAGCGGGAGCGAGGCATCACCATCTTTTCCAGCCAGGCGGAGCTGCCCATCGGGAATCTGGAGGTGACGCTGCTGGACACCCCGGGCCATGTGGACTTCTCCGCCGAGATGGAGCGCACCCTGTCGGTGCTGGACTATGCCATTCTGGTGATCAGCGGCGCCGACGGCGTCCAGGCCCACACCCGCACCCTGTGGCGGCTGCTGGAGCTGTACCGGCTCCCCACGTTTCTCTTCGTGACGAAAATGGACTTCGGCCGCTGCGGCCGGGAGCAGATGATGGAGCATCTGCGCCATGAGCTGGGGGAGGGGTGCGTGGACTTTACCCCCGCGGACCGGGAGCGGCGCATGGAGCAGCTGGCCACCTGCCGGGATGATGCCCTGGAGGCGTATCTGGACGGCGGGGAGGTCCCCGACGCCCTGGTGCGGCAGCTGGTGGGGCGGCGGCTGGTTTTTCCCTGCTGGTTCGGCTCCGGGCTGAAGCTGGAGGGCATCGACGGATTTCTGGAGGGGCTGGCCCGGTATGTGGAGCCGCCGGTGTATCCGGAGACCTTCTCCGCCCGGGTGTTCAAGATCAGCCACGACCCCCAGGGCAAGCGCCTGACCCATCTGAAGGTCACCGGCGGGACCCTGCGGGTCCGGGACGCCGTGTCCTATGCCGGGCACCAGGAGAAGGCCGCCCAGCTGCGCCTTTACAGCGGCGGCCGGTTCCGGGCGGTGGACCAGGTCCCCGCCGGAGGCGTGTGCGCCGTCCAGGGACTGACGGCCACCTGCGGCGGCCAGGGCCTGGGGGCGGAGGAATCCGGCGTCCGGCCGGTGCTGGAGCCGGTGATGCGCTATCGGGTGGCCCTGCCGCCGGACTGCGACAGCCGCACCCTGCTGCCCCAGCTGCGCCAGTTGGAGGAGGAGGACCCCCAGCTGCGCTTCACCTCCCACGGAGGGGAAATTCATGTGTCCCTGATGGGCCGCATCCAGGCGGAAATTCTCAAAAGCCTGGTGTCGGAGCGCTTCGGCGTGGAGATTGAGCTGGACCGGGGCCGGGTTTTGTATAAGGAGACCATCGACGGCCCCGTGGAGGGCGTGGGCCACTTTGAACCCCTGCGGCACTATGCGGAGGTGCATCTGCTGCTGGAGCCCCTGCCCCAGGGCAGCGGCGTGGTGACGGCCACCCGGTGCAGCGAGGACCAGCTGGACCGGAACTGGCAGCGGCTGATTATGACTCATTTGCAGGAAAAGGCCCACCTGGGGGTCCTCACCGGCTCCGCCATCACGGATGTGAAAATCACCCTGATGTCCGGCCGGGCCCATGTGAAGCACACCGAGGGGGGCGACTTCCGCCAGGCCACCTATCGGGCGGTGCGCCAGGGGCTGATGCAGGCTAAAAGCCGCCTGCTGGAGCCGTATTACGCCTTCCGGCTGGAGGTGCCGCCGGAGCAGCTGGGCCGGGCCATCAACGATGTGCGCCTGCGCAGCGGCAGCTTCGACACCCCGGAGGAGTCCGGGGACCTGACATTGCTGCGGGGCCGGGTGCCGGTGACGGAGTTTGACGACTATGCCCAGGAGGTGGCGTCCTATACCGGGGGCCGGGGCCGCCTGTCCCTGGAACCGGCGGGCTACGGCCCCTGCCATAACCCCGACGCCGTGATCGCGGCGGCGGACTATGACCCGGAGGCCGACCCGGACAACACGCCGGACTCCGTGTTCTGCGCCCACGGCGGCGGCTTCACCGTGAAGTGGGACAAGGTGCCGGAGTATATGCACCTGCCCGGCTGCCTGGAAAAGCCCCGGGACGAGGACGCGCCGGTGCGCCGCCGGTGCATCCGCCTGGACGACGCGGAGCTGGAGGCCATCATGACCCGGGAGTTCGGCCCCGTGCGCCGTCCTCTGTACCGTGCGCCGGAGAAGCGGGAAGCCCCTGCCGATACCGGCCTGCGGGAGATCGGCCAGCGCTGCTATGTGGTGGACGGCTATAACGTGATCTTCGACTGGGAGGAGCTCCACGCCCTGGCGGACCGGGACCTGTCCGCCGCCCGGGAGCGGCTGATGGACACCCTGTGCGGCTGGGCCGCCTTCACCCACACCCGGGTGGTGCTGGTGTTCGACGGGTACAAGGTCCCCGGCAATACCGGGGAGAAGTTCGACTACCGGGGCATCCATGTGGTATACACCCGGGAGCGGGAAACCGGCGATATGTACATTGAGCGGTTTTTGCAGCAGGTAGGGAAAAACGACCACGTCCGGGTGGTGACCTCCGACGGGCTGATCCAGCTGTCGGCGGTGCGCACCGGGGCCATGCGGATGTCCTCGGCGGAGTTTGGCCGCCAGGTGTCCGAGGCCGCCGGCCAGATCGCGGAAATCCTGAAAACCATGCACCAGTCCGGCGGCAGCACCATCGGCCAGCGGATGAACAAAAGCTGAAAAAAGCCTGTGTATTCGGCGTGAATACACAGGCTTTTCAACGGATTTTCGTGTAATTGCTCAATAATTTCTTCTTGGGTTATTCGTCAGCCCCAGCAGATAATCCACGGATACATCATAGAACTCTGACAGGCGGATCAGTATATCCGTGGGGATATCCCGCTCTCCCCGCTCATAGTTACTGTAGACCCGCTGGGAGCAGCGCAGGCGCTCTGCCACCTGCCGCTGCAGCAGGTCCCGATCTTCCCGCAGATCACGCAGACGCTGATATGCCATGCTCACTCACCTCGGATATAGATTAACACAGCGCATTTTGTTCTATTGACAAGTAGCGCAAAATGCGCTACACTGGGATTGGATACATGTATTGACAATACAGGGAGGTTATGGAAAATGTACGAAAGAGTGGGAGAAGAGATCAAACGTCGCGTCCGCTTCTTAGTCATCCGTCGGACTTTGCTGACGGCCGTTCTGGTCATAGCGGCGGTTGCCGCTGTGGGATCCAACAATGAGGATATGGTGGCGCCTGCGATCATTGCGGGCATCATCGTCATCATCTGGGTCTATTCCAGCGCCAGGCTGCAATATCTTCTGCTGTACGGCTACGGTGAACTCATCGACAAGGTATCGGACCTGGAGGCCCGCAGCCAGGGCGGCAAAAAGGGAGGACGGAAGCCCCAGCGGCCCGCAGAGTCCCACACGGAGCCGAATGCGGAGCCGGGGCCGGAACCGGATTGCAGCGACGAGGGCCAGCCCAAGACCAAGCGCCGGCCGGACGGCAGCTGGAAATGCATGTTCTGCGACCACATGAACCCTTCCGGCAAGGATTACTGCCAGAAGTGCGGGGCGGAAGCATTTTTCGATCAGCCGTGACGGAGTTTTTCTCTGCTCCCGGGGCCGGACAGACGGGATTCCGCCTGTTCGGCCCCGTTCGGCGTAAATCCCCCGGAAAATCCCGCCATTTTCCGGGAAAAAACTCTTGCGCTGGGAGTGTTTTTGTGGTAAACTACTGCATAGTAAGGAAGTGTTGACAGAGAGTGGACAGTTTGTCCGCTCTTTTTCTTGGGCAAATTTGCCCCCTTAAAATTTTCGGAAAGACAGGAGGCCGGGCATGAAAAAGGTAACGGAGCTGGTGGCCGAGCTGGCCGCCCCCGCCGTGGCGGAGCAGGGCTGCACCCTGTGGGACGTGGAATACGTCCGGGAGGCCGGTCAGTGGTATCTGCGGCTGTATCTGGACAAGAACGGCGGCGTGGACATTCTGGACTGCGAGGCCGTCAGCCGCAAGGTCAGCGACCTGCTGGACCAGGCGGACCCCATCGAGGGCAGCTACACCTTCGAGGTGTCCTCCGCCGGGGCCGAGCGCCCCCTGAAGCGCCCCTCGGACTTTGAAAGGTTCCTGGGCTCCCCGGTGCTGGTGAAAACCTACAAGCCCAAGGACGGGCGCAAGGAGTTTGCCGGTGTGCTGGCGGGGTACGACAACGGGGCCGTGCTGCTGGATATGGGCGGGGCGGAGCCCCTGCGGTTCGAGAAGCCGGAGCTGGCCCTGGTCCGTCTGCGTGTGGAATTCTGACGATACAGTATAGAATAGGAGAAATACCATGAAATGCGAAGAAATCTTTGCCGCGCTGGAATTGCTGGAAAAGGAACGCGGTATTCCCCAGGACTTCATGATGGGCAAGATCATCCAGGCCCTGACCGCCGCCTATAAGAAGGACCACGAGGGCGTGGAGAACGTCATCGTGGACGTCAACGAGGAGAAGAAGGACCTGCGGATGTACGTGCAGAAGGAGATCGTGGAGGAGGTGGAGAACCCCGGCTCCCAGATCTCTCTGGAGGACGCCCGGGCCATGTCCGCCAAGTATCAGCTGGGCGGCGTGGTGAACATCCCCGTGAAGAACGTGGAGTTCGGCCGCATCGCCGCCGGAAACGGCAAGCAGGTCATCATCCAGGGCCTGCGGGAGGCCGAGCACGGCATGATCTATGACGAGTGGGGCTCCAAGGAGCACGAGATCCTCACCGGCACCGTCCACCGCATCGACCCCCGGGGCACCGTGCATCTGCGCATCGGCTCCGGCAACGAGGCCACCGAGGGCCTTATGGGCTCCAACGAGCAGGTCCCCGGCGAGGAGCTTACCGAGGGGCAGCTGGTAAAGGTCTACCTGGTGGAGGTCCGCCGCACCACCCGGGGTCCCCAGGTGATGGTGTCCCGGACCCATCCGGGCCTGGTGAAGCGCCTGTTTGAGCTGGAGGTGCCCGAGATCTACGACGGCACCGTGGAGATCCGCTCCATCGCCCGGGAGGCCGGCAGCCGCACCAAGATGGCTGTGTGGTCCTCCGACGAGAACGTGGACCCCATTGGCGCCTGCGTGGGTCCCAAGGGCCAGCGGGTGGCCGCCGTGGTCAACGAGCTGCGGGGCGAGAAGATCGACATCATCAAGTATTCCGACGACCCCGCCGAATACATCGCCGCCGCCCTGGCTCCCGCCGACGTGGTGGAGGTGCGCCTGTCCGACGAGGGCAAGCTCTGCCGGGTCATCGTCCCCGACGACCAGCTGAGCCTGGCCATCGGCAAGGAGGGGCAGAACGCCCGCCTGGCCGCCCGTCTCACCGGGTACAAGATCGACATCAAGCCCGCTTCCTATACCGGGGAGTAAGCGATACAGGAAAGGAGGACCATCATGCAGAAGCCGCGGAAGATTCCACAGCGCATGTGCGTGGGCTGCCGGGAAAAGCGGGACAAAAAGGACCTGCTGCGGGTGGTCCGCACGCCGGAGGGCCAGCTGGTGCTGGACGCCACCGGCAAGAAGTCCGGCCGGGGCGCCTATGTGTGCCGGGACGCCCAGTGCCTGAAGAAGGCCCGGAAGTCCCGGGCGCTGGACCGGATGCTGGAGGTCAGCATCCCCGACGAGGTTTATGAGGCGCTGGAGCGCCAGATGGAAACGGAAGCATGACAGAACACATTTTATCCATGATCGGCCTGGCCAAAAAGGCCGGTCAGGTGGAGATCGGCGAGGAGCCGGTGGGCTCCGCCGCCCGGGCCAAGGACGCCCGGGTCATCCTGGTGGCCCAGGACGCCGCCGCCGGGTCTGTGCGCCGGGCCATGTCCTTCGGCCAGACCGGGGCGTGCCTGTGCCTGACGGTGCCCTTTGACAAGGACCAGCTGGGCCGTGCCCTGGGCCGCACCAGCTGCGCCATGGCGGCCATAACGGACATCGGCTTTGCCGAGGCCATCGTCAAAAAGCTGGCGGCGCTGGACCCGGAGCGATACGCCCCGGCGGCCCAGCGGCTGGAGGTAAAGGCCCTTCGCGCGGCCCAGCGCCGGGCGGAGCAGGCCCAGCATGAAAAGAATCTGCGCCGGGGCAAGAAAAAAGCCGCCCCGGTTCAAGCGGCCCCTGCGCCCCAAGCGCCGCAGAAGCCGGAAAAGTCCGCCCGCCGTCCCCGGCGGCCCGGGCAGCGTCCCCAGGGGGAACGGCCCCGTTTCGCGGGCTCCCGCCCGGTGCATAAGGGCAAGGGGTCCCCGAAAAAAAGCAAGTAAGGAATCGAATCACAAAGATGGAGGTGGCTCTATTTGGGTAGCGTAGGTAACAAATACAGAGTGCATGAGGTGGCGAAGGACTTCGGCGTCCCCACCAAGCAGATCACGGAGATTCTGACCAAGTATGCCGAGACGCCCAAAAACCATATGCAGGTTTTGGGAGATCGGGAGCTGTCTCTGATCTTTGAGAGTCTGACCCAGCACAACCAGGTTTCCGGCATCCAGGCGATTTACGCCGATGCCGCCAAGCCTGCCGAGAAGAAGGCGGAGCCCGCCGCCAAGCAGCAGCCCGCCGGCAAGAAGCCCCAGCCGGAAAAGAAACCCCAGCCGGAGAAGAAGCCCGTCAGCCGCGTGCCCCAGACCAAGGTGGTGGACACCCGCAAGGCCACGGCCGTGAACATGGACAAGTACGACGAGAAGCTCCAGGATATGGCCGACGCCCGCACCGGCAACAGCCGCCGGGACCAGCGCCAGACCCAGGGCAAGGAGAAGATCCGCAGCAAGTCGGGCCGCCGCAGCGGCCCCCAGAGCAACAAGAGCAAGCAGGAGGAGGCCGACCGGCTGCGCCGCCTGCGGCTGGAGGTCATCAAAAAGACCCCCGTCACCGTGCAGATCCCCGATGAGATCAGCGTGGGCGAGCTGGCCAGCCGCATGAAGAAAACCGGCGCAGAGGTGGTCAAGTGCCTGATGAAGAACGGCGTCATGGCCTCCCTGAGCCAGATCATCGACTTCGACACCGCCGCCATCATCGCCGAGGAGATGGGCTGCAAGGTGGAGAAGGAAGTAGTGGTCACCATCGAGGAAAAGCTCATCGACGACCACAAGGACGAGGACAAGGACCTGGTGCCCCGTGCCCCCGTGGTGGTGGTCATGGGCCACGTGGACCACGGCAAGACCAGCCTGCTGGACTATATCCGCAACGCCCATGTGGCCAGCGGCGAGGCCGGCGGCATCACCCAGCATATCGGCGCCTATCAGGTGCAGATCAACGGCAAGCCCATCACCTTCCTGGACACCCCCGGCCACGAGGCCTTCACCTCCATGCGCGCCCGGGGCGCCATGGTCACGGATATCGCCATTCTGGTGGTGGCCGCCGAGGACGGCATCATGCCCCAGACCGTGGAGTCCATCAACCACGCCAAGGCCGCCGGTATCCCCATCATCGTGGCCATCAACAAGATGGATAAGCCCGAGGCCAACCCCGAGCGCATCAAGCAGCAGCTCACCGAATACGGCCTGGTGTGCGAGGAGTGGGGCGGCGACACCATTGTCTGCCCCATCTCCGCCAAGACCGGCATGGGCGTGGACAACCTGCTGGAGATGCTGACCCTCACCGCCGAGGTGGGCGAGCTGAAGGCCAACCCCAACCGCGCCGCCCAGGGCACCGTTATCGAGGCCCGGCTGGACAAGGGCCGGGGTCCCGTGGCTACCCTGCTGGTGCAGAACGGCACCCTGAAGCAGGGCGACATCATCATCGCCGGTACCGCCGTGGGCCGCGTCCGGGCCATGGTGGGCGACAAGGGCCAGAAGCTGACCTCCGCCGGTCCCTCCGTGCCTGTGGAGATCACCGGCCTGTCTGAGACTCCCTCCGCCGGCGCCACCTTCAACGCCGTGGCCGATGAAAAGCTGGCCCGTGAGCTGGTGGAGCAGCGCAAGGAGGAGGCCCGCGCCAAGGCCAACGCCCCTGTTACCAAGGTCTCTCTGGAGGATCTGTTCAGCCAGATCCAGGCCGGTGAGATGAAGAATCTGAACATCATCGTCAAGGCCGACGTCCAGGGCTCTGTGGAGGCCGTGAAGGCGTCTCTGGAGAAGCTCAGCAACGACGAGGTCCGGGTCCGGGTCATCCACGGCGGCGTGGGCGCCATCAACGAGTCTGACGTGATGCTGGCCTCCACGTCTCAGGCCATCATCGTGGGCTTCAACGTCCGCCCCGACAACGCCGCCCGGGATTCCGCCGCCCGCGCCCATGTGGACATGCGGATGTACCGCGTGATCTATGACGCCATCAACGAAATTGAGTCCGCCATGAAGGGCATGCTGGCCCCCAAGTTCCGGGAGGCTCTGCTGGGCCATGCGGAGGTCCGCCAGACCTACAAGGTCTCCGGCGTGGGCACCGTGGCCGGCTGCTACGTGCAGGACGGCAAGCTCCAGCGGAAGGACTGCCAGGTCCGCCTGGTCCGGGACGGCATCGTCATCCACGAGGGCGTTCTGGCCTCCCTGCAGCGGTTCAAGGACTCCGTCAAGGAGGTGGCCGCAGGCTACGAGTGCGGCCTGTCCATCGAGAAGTTCAACGATATCAAGGAAGGCGACATTATCGAAGCCTTCACCATGGAGGAAATCCCCCAGTAACGGCATATGCCGCCCCGGAACGCAAACCGGTCCGGTCGCCTTCCTGCGCAGCGCCGCTGCGCCCGCACGCAAGTGCGTCCAAGTGTTTTGCGAAGCAAAACCTTGCTTTGGCGGAATTCACTTCCGCCAAAGAGGGTCATATCCGGGGTCCCCATGAAACCCCGTTTCATGGGGCAGGCGACATTATCGAAGCCTTCACCATGGAGGAAATCCCCCAGTAAACACACAACCCAGAGGGCGGGCGCTTCGCCCGCCCTCTTTTCATCTCATCGAAAACGAAAGGAGACCGACTATGGCATCCAACCGCATTCCCCGCATCAATGACGCCATCCAGAAGGAGCTTTCCGCCCTGCTGCGCACCGTCAAGGACCCCCGGGTGTCCGAGGGTATGCTGACCATCACCCATGTGGACACCACCAGCGACCTGCGCTATGCCCGGGTCTATGTCAGCGCCCTGAACTGCCCGGATGAGAAGGGCCTGCTCAAGGGCCTCAAGTCCGCTGCCGGTTACCTGCGCCGCGAGCTGGGCAGCCGCATCGACCTGCGCTACACGCCGGAGCTTCAGTTTTTTATCGACGATTCCATCGCCTATGGCGCACACATTCTGGATATGCTGAACCATGTGAAGCCCGCCGATCCCCGGAACGCAGACATCGTTCTGCCCGAGGACCGGGAGGATTGAGGAGGGCTGTGCTATGACCACCGCTGAAGCCGCCCGGCTGCTGCTGGGCTGGGACGAGCTGCTGCTGCTGACCCATGTCCGCCCCGACGGCGACACCGTGGGCTCCGCCGCCGCCCTGTGCCAGGCCCTGCGGGACCGGGGCAAGACGGCGTATCTGCTGCCCAATCCGGAGCTGACCGCCACCTACGCCCCCTACGCCGCCCCCTACGCCGCACCGAAGGGCTTCGTCCCCCGCCATGTGGTGTCCGTGGACATTGCGGCCCTGTCCCTGCTGCCGGAAAACGCCCGGCCCTATCAGGACCGCATCGACCTGGCCATCGACCATCACCCCTCCCAGGAGTTTTTCGCCCGGGAGACCTGTCTGGAGGCCGGATCCGCCGCCTGCGGTGAGATCGTGTACAACATCGTCACCCTGATGACGCCGCTGACGCCGGAGATCGCCCTGCCGCTGTATGTGGCCGTCTCCACGGATACCGGCTGCTTCGTCTATTCCAACACCACCGCCCGCACCCACCGCATCGCCGCCGCCCTGATGGACTGCGGCATCGACGTGGCGCCGGTGAACAAGGCCCTGTTCCGCACCAAGAGCCGCACCCGTCTGGCTATGGAGGCCTGGATGGCGGAGTGGGCGGAGTATTATGACCACGACCGGGTGGTCGTCATGCAGATCCCTCTGTCCCTGTGCCTGGATTACAAGGCCACGGAGGCGGATGTGGAGGAGCTGTCCAGTCTGGCTGCCCTGGTGGAGGGCACCGACTGCGGCGTGACCCTGCGGGAGCTGAAGGATGGCCGGGTGAAAATTTCCCTGCGAACCGGCCCCCGGGTCAATGCCACGGAGGTCTGTGCCCTTCTGGGCGGCGGCGGCCATGCGGCTGCTGCCGGTGCCACGCTGCACGGCACCCTCGGCGAGGTGAAGCAGGCCGTGCTCCAGGCCATCGACATGGTGGCGGGGGAGGATTGACAAAAGGAGCGACCCATGGCAAACGGAATCATCATCATCGACAAGCCCGCCGGGTGGACGAAACTGTCAAAAAAGGGCAAGGCCCTTTTTTGACAAAATTTGCAGTCTGCTACGCGCATAATTTGTTCGCCGATGGCGAACAAATTCCACACTTGCAGCCTGAGAAGTATTTTCGGCCAGGTACACGCCCCGGCCGAAAATGATTGCATTTTATTTGCCTCCTGCGGCAAGGTTTTGCTGCGCAAAACGCTTGTACGCGCCATCAGGCACGTTTGGCGCAGACTTTTCACAAGGAGCGACCCATGGCAAACGGAATCATCATCATCGACAAGCCCGCCGGGTGGACGTCCATGGACGTCTGCGCCAAGCTGCGGGGGATTTTGAAAACCAAAAAGGTGGGCCACGCCGGGACTCTGGACCCCATGGCCACCGGCGTGCTGCCGGTGTTTGTGGGACAGGCCACCCGGGCCGTGTCCTTCGCCGAGGACGGCCAGAAGGAGTACGTCGCCGGGCTGCGGCTGGGCCGCACCACCGACACCCAGGACACCTCCGGCGAGACCCTGGACACCCATCCGGTGCTCACCGGCCGGGAGGACCTGGAGCACCTGCTGCCCCGGTTCACCGGCTCCATTGAACAGGTGCCCCCCATGTACTCCGCCATCAAGATCGGCGGACAGAAGCTCTATCAGATCGCCCGCCGGGGCGGAGAGGTGGAGCGCCCGGCCCGGCCCGTTACCATCCATGAGCTGGAGCTGCTGGACCAGAGCGGCCCGGCGGACTACACTCTGCGCATCCGGTGCTCCAAGGGCACCTATGTCCGCACCCTGTGCCACGACATCGGCCAGGCCCTGGGCTGCGGCGGCTGCATGAGCAGTCTGCGCCGCACCATGGCCGCCGGATTCACCCTGGACGACGCCGTGACCCTGGACCGGGTGCAGCAGGAGGGCGAGGCCCTGCTGGCCCCGCTGGACTCACTGTTCCGCCAGCACCCGGCCTACCGGATCCGGCATCCCCGGGTGGACGCCCTGTGCCGCAACGGGAACCCCTTCACCGTCCGCCAGGAGCTGCCGGAGGGCGTGTACCGGGTATATGGTCAGAGCGGCGAATTTCTCTGCCTCAGCCGCCTGGAGGGCGGCGTAATGACCTCCCTTAAAAACTTTTTCGGAGCGTGAATACCTTGAATCGAACTGTTATCGCCCTGGGCTTTTTCGACGGCGTTCACCGGGGCCACGGGGCCCTGCTGGAAATGACCGTCCGCCGGGCCCGGGAGCTGGATGCCGTCCCCGCCGCCTTCACCTTCGACCGGCCGCCCAAGGAGGTGGTCACCGGCCGCCCGGTGGGCCTGATCAACACCCCCGACGACCGCCGGGACCTGATGCAGCGGCTTTACGGCATCCGCCAGGTGATCATCGCCCCCTTTGACCGGGCCATGATGACCATGCCCTGGCAGGATTTCATCGACGATCTGCTGATCGGTACCTATGGCGCGGTGCACCTGGTGGCGGGCCACGACTATCACTTCGGCCACCGGAACCAGGGGGACCCGGACAAACTCCTGTCCCGCTGCCGGGAGCGGGGCATCGGCTGCGACATCATCCCCCAGGTGACCCGGGACGGCATCACCGTCAGCTCCACCTATATCCGCACCCTTATCGAAAGCGGACAGATGGAGCGGGCCGCCGATTTCCTGGGCCACCGCCACTGCCTGACCCGCACCGTCACCCACGGCTACCGCTTCGGCCGCACCATCGGCATCCCCACCGTGAACCTGACGCCGCCGGACCACGTTCTGCTGCCGGAGCGGGGCGTGTATGTGACCCGGGTGTTCCTGCCGGACGGCACCAGCGTCCCCGGCGTCACCAACATCGGCACCCGCCCCACCGTCAGCGACGGCGACGCCGTGTCGGTGGAGACCTTCCTGCTGGATTTCGACGGCGACCTCTACGACAAAACCATCCGGGTGGAGTTCTGCCGCCGCCTGCGCCCGGAGCGCAGATTCGCCTCCCCCCAGGAGCTGAAGGCCGAAATTCAGCACAATATCCAACAAACCCAGGACTATTTTATGGAAAACCCCGAATAACCCCCCGCCGCCTGCCTCTGCAGGCGGCGTTTTTTGTTCACAATTTGTTTACAGAAAAGGTCAAAGAAAGTCAAAATTCCCTATTGACATTTTGAGACCCGGTGGTATACTATAGCCAAAGGTCAAAGAAAGGCAAAGTCAGACAGACCGAATCGAAACAGAAAGGAAGTGAAGGGCTTGGGTACATCGGATATGATCGCCCGGTTCATCCAGGCGGAGCTGGAGGAGGCCAACGGGGTTTTGGAGCTGCAGCGCAGCGACCTGGCCCAACGCTTTGGCTGCGTCCCCAGCCAGATCAATTATGTGATGTCCACCCGTTTTTCTCCGGAGCACGGCTACATTGTGGAGTCGCGCCGGGGCGGCGGGGGCTACATCCGCATCACCCGGGTGCAGGTAGACCGCCACACGCTCTTGATGCACGTCATCAACTCCGTGGGCGATACGCTGGACCTGGCCAGCGCCCGGGCCATTCTTTCAAACCTGGTCCAATCCCAGGCGGTAGAGCGGAACGTGGCGCAGACCCTTCTGTGGGCCGTGTCCGACAATTCCCTCCGCTCCGTTCCCAAGGACCGGCGGGACGATCTCCGGGCCAGTATTTTCAAGCAGGTGCTGATTCACCTGGTTTGAGTTTTCAATAAGGAGGCAATCATTATGAAATGTCAGAACTGCGGAAAGAACGAAGCAACGTTTTACTATAAGAGCAACATCAACGGCCGGGTCATGGAGAGCCATCTGTGCCCCCAGTGCGCCCGTCAGCTGGGCCTGGTGCAGGATATGCGCCGCCCCATGATGAGCAGCTTCTGGGACGATGACGATTTCTTCACCCGTCCCTTCCGGATGCTGGAGCCCCTGCTGGGCGGCTTCGGCAGCCGCCTGCTGACGGAGTTCCCGGAACCCGTGGACGTGACCCAGCAGGCCCGCCGCGCGGCGGAGGAGCCCCGGGAGGACAACCTGGTCCAGGGCGACGAGCGGGAGAAGCTCAGCCGCCAGCGCCAGCGCAACGCCCTGGAGACCCAGCTGCGCCACGCCGTGGAAACCGAGAACTTCGAGGAAGCCGCTAAGCTCCGGGACCAGCTGCGGTCCCTGCCCCAGGCGTAAGCGTTACGCCGATCAACCGAAAGGAAGTGTAAACTATGATGGAAAATAAATTCACCCCCCGTGCGGAGGAATCCCTGCGGCTGGCCCAGGAGGCCGCCGAGGAAATGGGCCACGGCTATGTGGGCAGCGAGCACCTGCTGCTGGGCCTGATGCGTGAGGAGGAGGGCATTGCCCACCGCGTCCTGGAGGAAGCGGGCCTCACCGATGATATGATCTGCGATGTGCTCCATCGCAGCGTGGGCACCGGCCTTTCCGGCGCGGCTCCCTCCCAGGGGCTGACCCCCCGGGCCAAGAGCGCCGTGGAACTGGCCGTGTCCGAAGCGTCCCGCACCGGTGCGGGCTATATCGGCACCGAGCATCTGCTGATGGGCCTGCTGCGTGAGGGCAACAACATGGCCATCCGGGTGCTGCGCACCGTGGGCATCGACCCCAAGAAGCTGTACAGCGCCGTGGTGAAGAAGATCAACGAAGCGCCCCGGGCCGCAGCCGCCGCAGGCGGCAATTCCGCCGCTCCCTCCCGGGAGGACGGCAAGAAGGGCGGCGCCCTGGCGGAGTTCACCCGCGATTTGACCGAGGCCGCCCGCAGCGGGAAGCTGGACCCTGTCATCGGCCGGGAAAAGGAGATCGCCCGGGTCATCCAGATTCTGTCCCGCCGCACCAAGAACAACCCCGTGCTGATCGGTGAGCCTGGCGTGGGCAAAACCGCCATCGCCGAGGGCCTGGCCCAGCGCATCGTGGCCGCCGACGTGCCCGAGGACCTGCTGGACAAGCGGGTCCTGTCCCTGGACCTGTCCGGTATGGTGGCCGGTACCAAGTACCGGGGCGAGTTTGAGGAGCGCATCAAGAACACCATCAACGAGGTGAAGAAGGCCGGCAACGTCATCCTGTTCATCGACGAGCTGCACACCATCGTGGGCGCAGGCTCCGCCGAGGGCGCGGTGGACGCCGCCAACATCCTCAAGCCTGCTCTGTCCCGGGGCGAGATCCGGGTCATCGGCGCCACCACCCTCAACGAGTACCGCAAGTACATTGAGAAGGACGCCGCCCTGGAGCGCCGGTTCCAGCCCATCACCGTGGGCGAGCCCTCTCCCGAGGCCACGCTGGAGATCCTGAAGGGCTTGCGGGACAAGTATGAGGCCCACCATCACCTGACCATCACCGACGGGGCCCTGGAGGCCGCCGTGCGGCTGTCCCGCCGGTATATCAACGACCGTTTCCTGCCGGACAAGGCCATCGACCTGATGGACGAGGCCGCCAGCCAGGTGCGTATGGCCGCCGAGTCCGCCTCCCCCGATCTGAAGGATCTGGAGGAGAAGATCGCCGCCCTGCACCGGGAGAAGGAGGAGGCCGTCACCGCCCAGGACTTCGAGAAGGCCGCCCAGCTGCGGGATATCGAGAAGGACTATCAGGAGCAGGTGGAAATTGAGCGTGACAAGTGGCACAAGCAGATGTCCGCCAACCGCGGCACCGTCACCGAGGACGACATCGCCAAGGTGGTGGCCGGCTGGACCGGCATTCCCGTCACCCGCCTGACGGAGGACGAAAGCCAGCGGCTGCTGCAGCTGGAGAAGGTCCTGCATGAGCGGGTGGTGGGCCAGGACGAGGCCGTGGCCGCCGTGGCCAAGGCCATCCGCCGCAGCCGTGTGGGTCTGAAGGATCCCAAGCGGCCCATCGGCTCCTTCCTGTTCCTGGGCCCCACCGGCGTCGGCAAGACCGAGCTGTGCAAGACCCTGGCCGAGGCCATGTTCGGCGATGAGAACGCCATGATCCGCATCGACATGTCCGAGTACATGGAGAAGCACACGGTGTCTCGTCTGGTGGGTTCGCCTCCCGGATACGTGGGTCACGAGGAGGGCGGCCAGCTGACGGAAAAGGTGCGCCGTAAGCCCTATTCCGTGGTGCTGTTCGACGAGATCGAGAAGGCCCACCCCGATGTGTGGAACATCCTGCTGCAAATTCTGGAGGATGGCATCGTCACCGACTCCCAGGGCCGCCGGGTGGACTTCAAGAACACCATCATCGTCATGACCTCCAACGTGGGGGCCAAGAATATTACCGCCGCCGACACGCCTCTGGGCTTTGACGGCAGCGGTGAGGCGGCCAAGCGCACCGAGGAGGAGCGGTTTGCACGCATCAAGGACGCCGTTATGGCGGAGCTGCGCCAGACCTTCCGTCCGGAGTTCCTGAACCGTATCGACGAGATCATCGTGTTCCACCAGCTGACGGAGGAGAACATCCGCAGCATCGCCCGCCGAATGCTGGATACCATCGGCAGCCGCATGGCCGCCCAGGGCATCACCCTCCAGGCGGACGACGACGCCGTGGCCGCTCTGGCCAAGGACGGCTTCGATGCCCGCTACGGCGCCCGTCCCCTGCGCCGCACCCTACAGAACGAGGTGGAGGACGTGGTGGCCGAACAGATGCTGGATGGTCAGCTGAAGTCCGGCGACACCGCCCACGTCCGTCTGAAGGACGACAAGGTGGTCATCGAAAAGTAAAATAATCCCCCAACCGGCGGCACCTCAAGCCGCCGGTCGGGGGATTTTACGTTCTGTCTTACGCCTTCACCAGCTCCACCAGCACCTGCACCATCTTTTCCATAGACGGCACGGGAATGAACTCATGGACGCCGTGGAAGTTTGCGCCGCCGGTGCACAGGTTGGGGCAGGGAATGTCCCGCTCCCAGGAGAGCCGCGCCCCGTCGGTGCCGCCCCGGATGGGAACGATCACCGGCTCCACGCCCACGGCCTCCATGGCGGCCTTGGCGTTTTCGATCAGCTCCATATGGGGCCGGATTTTCTCCTTCATGTTGTAATAGCTGTCCTTCATCTCCAGCCGGAAGGTGCCCTGGCCCCACCGTGCGTTGAGATAGTCCACCAGCCGCTCCACAAAGGCCTTCCGGGCGTTGAATTTCTCCAGGTCGTGGTCCCGGATGATGGCGTGCAGCACCACCTGGCTCTCGTTTCCGGCCAGGTCCGTCACATGGTAGAAGCCCTCATAGCCCTCCGTGTGGGCGGGAGCCTCCGCCGCAGGCAGCAGGGAGATGAACTGGTTGGCCAGCAGGATGGCATTTTTCATCTTGTTCTTGGCGGAGCCGGGATGGATGTTCACGCCCTCCACCGTCAGGGTCACGGCGGCGGCATTGAAGTTCTCATACTCGATCTCCCCCAGCTCGCCGCCGTCCACGGTGTAGGCCACCCTGGCGGGGAACTTTTCCGGATCAAAGTGATCGGCGCCCTTGCCCACCTCCTCGTCGGGGGTGAAGCACACGGCGATGGCCCGGTGCGGAACCTCCGGATGGGCCAGCAGATATTCGCAGGCGGTGACGATCTCCGCCACGCCGGCCTTGTCGTCGGCTCCCAGCAGGGTGGTGCCGTCGGTGACGATCAGCTCCTGGCCGATGTACCGCTCCAGGAAGGGGAAGTCCTTCACTTTCAGGCATCCGGCCTTTTTCAGGGGCAGGTCCCCGCCCTGATAGGTGACGATCTCCGGATGGATGTCCGCCCCGCTGACGGCGGGGGAGGTGTCCATGTGGGCGATGAGGCCCAGGGCCGGAGCCTGGCACCCGGGGGTGGCGGGCAGCAGGGCATACACATAGCCGTTGTCGTCCATGTGGGCCCCCTCCAGGCCCAGCTCCGCCAGCTCCTGGGCCAGATACCGGCCCAGAACCTTCTGGTGGTCGGTGGTGGGGACGGTGTCCGACGTCTCGCTGGAGGTGGTGTCGAAGGACACATATTTCAGAAAACGCTGGGTAACTTCCATGATGGTTTCCCTCCGTAAATTGGATTTGCCCCCAGTATAACACACCCGCCGCCCCGCCGTCAATCCGGGGGACAGCTGTCCCGGGACAAAGAGGGACGTCCCGGGCAGGGCCGGTTTTGTCCCGGGCGGAAGCGGGACAAAACGAAACAAGCAGATCCGTGCAAAGCGCCCCCGGAGGAGCATCCTCCGGGGCGCTTTTTTTCAATAAAATATGTCGTCCAGCTCCATGGTGGCGTAGGCGTTCAGGTCCAGCCCCGCCCGGCGGCCCGCCAGATACTCATAGTATCCCTGGGCCCCGATCATGGCGCCGTTGTCGCCGCACAGCCGCAGGGGCGGCAGATACAGCCGGTACCCGGCCTTTTCACAGGCCCTCTCCAGGTCTCCCCGGATGATGGTGTTGGCGGCCACCCCTCCGGCGGCCACGATGCACCGGCGGCCCCGGAGACGGGCGGCCTCCATGGCCCGGGGCACCAGCTCGTCGGACACCGCCTGGTTGAAGTCGTGGGCCAGGGCGGCGGCGTCCAGAGGCTCCCCCTTCTGCTGGGCGTTGTGGGCCAGGTTCACCACGGCGGTTTTCAGGCCCGAGAAGCTCATATCCAGGGGCGCACCCTCCACATGGGCCCGGGGCAGGACGTATTTCCCGCCGGGGGACCGGGCGGCCAGCTGGTCCATGGGCTTCCCGCCGGGGTACGGCAGGCCCAGCACCCGGGCGGCCTTGTCGAAGCACTCCCCTGCCGCGTCGTCCCGGGTGGCACCCAGGACCTCCATGTCCGTGTAGCCCTTCACGTCCACGATCAGGGTGTTGCCGCCGGACATGGCCAGGGCCAGAAACGGCGGCTCCAGCTCCGGAAAGGCCAGATAGTTGGCGGCGATGTGGCCCCGGACGTGGTGCACCGGGATCAGGGGCACCCCCAGGGCATAGGCGGCGGACTTGGCGAAGCTGACCCCCACCAGCACCGCGCCGATAAGGCCCGGGGCATAGGTCACGGCCACGGCGTCAATGTCCCGCCGGGTCAGGCCCGCCTCCCGCAGCGCCTGATCCGTCAGGCCGGCAATAGCCTCCACGTGCTTGCGGGAGGCGATCTCCGGCACCACGCCGCCATACAGGGCGTGCATATCCGCCTGGGACAGGATGGCGTCCGACAGCACCGTCCGCCCGTCCCGCACCACCGCCACGGCGGTCTCGTCGCAGGAGGATTCAAAGGCTAAAATGTTCACTGGTCATCCTCCTCAAAGGTCCGGGTCAGGATCAGGGCGTCCTCCTTGGGCAGGTCATAGTAGTTCCGGCGGCGTCCGGCCTCCCGGAAGCCGAACCGGGTATACAGGGCAATGGCGGCGGCGTTGCTGGGCCGCACCTCTAAGGTCAAAAACGCCAGATGGTTGGCCCGGGCAAAGCGCAGGAACACGTCCAGGAGCTTTCCCGCCGCGCCCCGGCGGCGATACGGGGGAAACACCGCCACATTGGTGATATACCCCTCGTCGGCGGCCACCAGCAGCCCGGCATAGCCGATCACCTGGCCGGTGGCGGCGTCCTCCGCCACCAGAAAGGCGGCGCATTGGTTGTCCAGCTCCTCGGCCAGCATCTTCCGGGACCAGGGCCGGGAGAAGCAGGTGCGCTCCAGCTGCTCCAGGGCGTCCAGATGGTCCGCCGTCATGGGTACGATTCTGATGTTGTTCATAATTCCCTCGGTGTATTGCGATTTTTACTCCACGGTGACGCTTTTGGCCAGGTTCCGGGGCTTGTCGATGTCGCAGCCCCGCTCCAGGGCGATGTAGTACGCCAGCAGCTGCAGGGGAGCCACCCCCAGCTGGGGCAGCAGCATAGGCTCCACCTCCGGCACCGTCAGCACCCGGGGCGTCCGGGCGGCCATGGCGTCCCGGTGGGTCTCGGTGGTCAGGGCCAGGACGTTGGCGCCCCGGGCCTGGACCTCCACCACGTTGCTCATGGCCTTGTCAAACAGAGGCCCGTAGGTGCTCAGGGCGATGACCGGCGTTCCCTCCTCGATCAGGGAGATGGTGCCGTGCTTCAGCTCGCCGGAGGCGTAGGCCTCGGAGTGGATATAGCTGATCTCCTTGAGCTTCAGGCTGCCCTCCATGCTCAGGGCATAGTCCAGGTTCCGGCCGATGAAGAACACGTCGTCCCGCCCGGCGAAATCCCTGGCGATCTGCTGGATCTGATCCGCCTGGGCCAGCACCTGCTCCAGCTTCTCCGGCAGGGCCAGGATATCCCGGACCATGGCGGTGTAGGTCTCATAATCCACGGTGCCCATGACCTCGCCGAAATACAGCCCCAGCAGGTTCAGCACCGCCATCTGGGTGCTGTAGGCCTTGGTGGTGGCCACGGCGATCTCCGGCCCGGCCCAGGTATACAGCACGTCGTCGGACTCCCGGGCGATGGAGGAGCCCACCACGTTGACGATGGACAGAATGCGGGCGCCCCGCTTTTTGGCCTCCCGCAGGGCGGCCATGGTGTCCAGGGTCTCGCCGGACTGGCTGATGACGATGACCAGGTCCCCCTCCCCCACGATGGGGTCGGCATACCGGAACTCGGAGGCCAGGCACACCTCCACGCTGCGCCGCAGCATCCGCTCCAGGTTATATTTGCCCACCATGCCCACATGATAGGACGAGCCGCAGGCCACGATGTAGATGCGGCCCATGGCCCGGATCTGCTCCGGGGTCATGGTCAGGTCCTGCAGCACCACGCGGCCCCCCTGAATCCGGGCGGCGGTGGCCTTGCGGATGGCGGCGGGCTGCTCCATGATCTCCTTGAGCATGAAGTGGGCATAGCCGCCCTTTTCGGCGGCGTCCACCTCCCAATCCACATGGTGGTGCTTCTTCTCCACCGGCCGCAGCTGGCGGTCGTATACCCGGATGCCGCTGCGGGACAGAATGGCCAGCTCCCCGTCGTCCATATAGGCGATGTCCCGGGTGTGGCGGATCAGGGCCGTCACGTCGGAGGCGATGAAGTTCTCCCCGTCGCCGAAACCCAGCAGCAGGGGTGCATCCTTCCGGGCGGCCACCAGCCGGTCGGGATAGTCGGCGCAGATAATGCCCAGGGCATAGGCCCCGTCCACCGCGTGGAGCAGCCGGTTCATGGCCTCAAAAAAGTCGCCGCAGTCGCTGTAGTAATAATCCAGCAGCTGGGCCACCACCTCCGTGTCCGTCTCGGACTGGAACACATAGCCCTTCTGCTGCAGCTCCTCCTTCAGGGTGATGAAGTTTTCGATGATGCCGTTGTGGACCACGGCGAACTTGCCGCTCTGGCTCATATGGGGATGGGCGTTGACGTCGTTGGGCTCGCCGTGGGTGGCCCAGCGGGTGTGTCCGATGCCCAGGGTGCCGGGCAGGTCCCCGCCGTCATGGGTCAGCTCCCGCAGAGCCGCCACCCGGCCCTTTTTCTTGCACAGGCGCAGCACGCCATCGCCGCACACGGCGATACCGGCGGAGTCATAGCCCCGGTATTCCAGCCGCTCCAGCCCGTCCAGCAGAATGGGGGCGGCCTCCTGACGGCCAACATATCCTACGATTCCACACATATTGATGATTCCTCCTGGTTTTTGGTAATGGGGAGGACAAATACGCAGATAATTTGCCTCGATTTCCGGTCGCAGCGTCTCTGTTTTGCGGTCACCCGCATATTTGCCCGCTGCGTGCGCGCCCGGACGGCGCGGGAGAGCTCCCGCCGAAGGTTCGATCCTCTCTCCTCCTCGTTATCCTGCCGGGAAACGGCAGGCACATGGCGCTTGGTATGGGATTTTCCCGGGGGCCTCCTTTCTCCGGTTCTGCGTCATATATATCAAACGGCCTGGGGCCGGTTGAATCCGTATAACTTTCTCTCATCGGCGCATACTGGCCATAGAAGGGGGAATGCTCATGGCCACTGCTTTTTTCCGCACCATCATCCTGTATCTGCTGCTGATCGCGGGGCTGCGCCTGACCGGCAAGCGCCAGATCGGCGAGCTGGAGCCCATTGAGCTGGTGCTGACCATGCTGCTGTCGGACCTGGCGTCGGTGCCCATGCAGGACTTCGACTCGCCGCTGATCAACGGCGTGGTGCCCATTCTGACCCTGCTGGCCCTGACCACGCTTTTAAGCTATATCAGCTTCCGCAGCGGGCGGTTCCGGTCCCTGATCTGCGGGGAACCGGCCATCGTCGTCCGGTACGGAAAGCTCCAGCAGCGGGCCATGCGCCACAACCGCATGACGGTGGACGAGCTTCTGGAGGAGCTGCGGGGCCAGGGGGTCACCGACCTGAAGGACGTGCAGTACGCCGTCCTGGAGACCAGCGGCCAGGTGTCGGTGCTGCTGCGGCCCCAGGCCCAGCCGGTAACGCCCCGTCAGCTGTCCCTGAACGTCACCGAGCAGCTTCTTCCGGTGCTGCTGATCAACGACGGGCGGCTGCTGCGGGACAATATGAAGAAAATGGACGTGGATGACGCGTGGCTGCGGCAGCAGCTGAAGCGGGAGCACTTGACGGACCCGTCTCAGGTGTTTCTCCTGTCCCTGGACCAGGGGGGCAACGTGATCTGCCAGGCCAAGGAGGACGTATGAAGCGGTTTCTGATCGTGCCCTCACTGGTGCTGGCGGTGCTGCTGGCCCTGTGCATTCTCAACGCGGCGGCTCTGAACCGCCGGACCAACCGGTGGATGGACCAGGCGGACCGGATCGCCCAGCTGGCGGCCCAGCAGCGCTGGGACATGGCCCGGGAGGCCATGGACGACCTGTCCGCCGACTGGGAGTCGGCCCAGGACTTCCTCCATGTGGTCATCCACCACGAGACCCTGGACGCGGCCCAGGTGACGCTGACCCGCTGCCGGACCCTGTGCCGTCTGCGGCAGGGGGACGACCTGCTGCCGGAGCTGGCCCAGCTGCGCCAGCAGCTGCAGCAGCTGGACGAACTGGAGCGCCTGAGCCTGCGGAACATTCTATAATTATTTCAACTTGTCAAAAAAGTCATTTTGACAAGTTGCGTGCGGTCTTTCAGAACTTAGAAAGTTCTGAAAAACCTGTGATTGCAAACGAAAGACACCCCTGATGGGTTTCTTTCGTAACTATCTTCCTTTCCGATGGCGGAAGATTTCCGGGTTTTTTGACAGCCTCAATTATTTTTCACTCAGGAGCTTGTTCAGCTCGCTCATGAAGGTGTTGATATCCTTGAACTGGCGATACACCGAGGCGAACCGGACATAGGCCACCTCGTCGGCCTTTTTCAGCTTCTCCATGACCTTTTCGCCGATGACCACGGTGCTGACCTCCCGCTCCAGGGAGTTCTGCAGCTCCTGCTCGATCTCGCTGGCCATGCGCTCCATGTCCGCCGCGGACACCGGGCGCTTTTCGCAGGAGCGCTGGATGCCCCGCAGCACCTTGCTGCGGTCGAAGCTCTGGCGGCTGCCGTCCTTCTTGATCACCACCATGGGCAGATATTCCACGGTCTCATAGGTGGTGAAGCGCTTCTCGCAGGACAGGCACTCCCTCCGGCGGCGGATGCTGGCCCCCTCGTCGGCGGGACGGGAATCCACCACCTTGCTCTCGCGATAGCCGCAATAGGGACATCTCATGGGCATATTCCTCCTCTATGGCGATAATTTACAGCCTATTATAGCACATGGCGGCGGAATATGCAAATTTCAATTTTCCTCCGGCGGCACAGGATACCCGTCCTCAAAGCGATATTCCGCCCAGAGGCCTCCGTCCATGGCCCGGATCCGGGCCAGGCAGAACAGCTCCGTCAGGGGAAACGGCCCCTCCCGGTCATAGGGCGCGGCCAGCCGCACCCGCCGCCCCTCCCGGCGGCACAGACTCCCCGGCGGCAGGGGCAGGGGGCAGTCCTCCGGCCCGGCGGGCCGCCACGGGGAGTCCCTCGCGGCGCAGGACTCCGCCCCGGCCCACCGGATGGCCCCCAGCGGCCCGGTGATCCGCCGGGAAAACCGGCGGCGCAGACGCCCGCCCTCCAGCAGTCCCAGGGCCAGCCGCTGTCCCTCCCCCTGGACCCAGGCCCGCCACAGGCCCGGCTCCGGGGGGTGGCAGATCACCTCGAACAGGTGGTCCTCCCCCGCCGCCGTCACCGTCATGGTCCCGGCGGCCCGGTCCCCGATATACACAGGATACGTCATGCAGCGCGCCTCCCCATCAAAGCATCCCCGGCAGGGGCTGTGCCAGTGTATGCACAGTCTCCGCCGGGGATGCCCCGTCCCGCCTTACCCGGCAGAGGGCAGGCTGTCCACCACCCGGTCCCACCCCAGGTTATCGGTATCATAGCAGTATGTCTCTCCGTCGGGATAGGTATAAGCCACGAACACGCCGAAGGTCTCCTCAGGGGTATAGCCGCCCCGGATCGGCACCTCCCACAGCCGCAGAAGACTGCCGTCGCCGAAGTCCAGGGTCACACCCTCTCCCTCCGGCAGCTCCTGCTGGCGCTTTCCCATTCCGGCCTGCCGGAGCTTTTCGCTGATACCGGCCCCGGCCAGCTGAGGATAGTGGACGCGGCTGCCGGCCCGCTCCAGCCACACGCCGTCATGTTCCCGGGCATACAGCACGCTGCCGTTCAGAGCGTCCATATACCGGCGGTATGCCGCGCTCTGCCGGGACGCCCACACAAGCGGCGTGGCCGTTAGCGCCAGCAGCACCGCCGCCAGGGTGATCCACAGCCCCAGCTTCAGGCGGCTGCGGTCCTTTTTGGACTGCGGCGCCTCCCGAAATGCTTCATACATGGTCATACCTCCTTTGTTTATGTTCTGTAAACCTTATGATACCATGCCCAGGCGGCCCCGTCAAGGCAAAAAAGCTCCCCCAGGAGAGACAAATGCCTCTCCCGGGGGAGCTCCTGCCTGGGGAAGGTTATGTACCCTCCGCCGGGCCGCTATACCAATCTGCTGCGGGGCAGGCCGAAGCTCACCGCAATGGCGTCGTCCACCCGCTCCATCACCGCGCCGTCCACCCGGCCCATCCGCTCCCGCAGGCGGCGTTTGTCCAGGGTGCGGATCTGCTCCAGCAGGATCACGGAATCCTTGGGCAGACCGCAGCACTGGGCCGCCACCTCGATGTGGGTGGGCAGCTTGGCCTTGCCCATCTGGGAGGTGATGGCCGCCGCGATGACGGTGGGGCTGTGGCGGTTGCCGGTGTCGTTCTGCACGATCAGCACCGGGCGCACGCCCCCCTGCTCGCTGCCTACCACCGGGCTCAGGTCGGCATAATAAATTTCGCCGCGCTTGACATTCGTATCCACAAACGTTCACACTCCGCCGGAAGAAGTACCCGGAAAAAACGGGTCACTTTCATTCTCCCACGCAGCCCGGGGATTTATACCCGGTTTTCCCGCCCCGCTTCATTCTATGGGGCGGCAGGCGGCGGCGTGCGTCAGAACCGCAGCAGCAGCTCCCGCTCCGTCACCTGTCCGTTCTGTAAATACACCCGGGGCACCCGCTTGCTGACGGCGCAGGTCAGCTCATAGGGAATGGTCCCCGCCTGGGCGGCCATGACCTCCACCGGGTTGCGGGGCCCGAAGATCTCCACCTCGTCCCCCACGTCCACCCCGGGCAGGTCCGTCAGGTCGATCATGGACATATCCATGCAGATGCGGCCCCGCTGGGGCGCGGGCCCCTTGGCGGTCATCAGGCTGCACCGGTCGGACAGGCACCGGAAGAACCCGTCGGCATAGCCGTAGGGCACCACGCCCATGCGGGTGCGCCGCTGGGTGGTGAACAGCCGCCCATAGCTGACGGAGGTGCCCGGCTCATAGGTCTTGGTGGTGCTGATGGTGGTTTTCAGGGTCATCACCGGCCGCAGGTCCAGCCCCTGGGCAAACTCGCCATAGCCGTACAGCAGCAGGCCCGGCCGCACCATGTCCAGGTGCATCTCCGGATAGCAGGCGGTGGCCCCGGTGTTGGCGCAGTGGCGCAGGGGGAACCGCACCCCCCGCTTTTCCTCCACCGCCCGGATCACCCGGCAGAACAGGTCAAACTGCCGCCGGGTATAGGCCTGGCTCTCCTGGTCCTGCTCGTCGGCCACGGCGAAGTGGGTGAAGATGCCCTCCGCCTCCAGCCCCGGCAGGCCGCAGGCCTCACAGATGCCCGCCACGCCGCCGTCAAAGTGACTGCCGTCGCAGAGGTAGCCCAGCCGGGACATGCCGGTGTCCACCTTGATGTGGATTTTCAGGGTCCCGCCCAGGGCCGCGGCCTCCCGGCTGTATTCCAGGGCCTTGGCCTTGCAGGTCACGGCCTGGGTAATGTGGTGCTCTATCAGCCGCCCCACCTGCTCCTTGGGGGTGTGGCCCAGGATCAGCACCGGCATGGTCACGCCGTTGGCCCGCAGCTCCATGGCCTCGTCGATGCTGGACACCGCCAGATAGTCGGCCCCCAGCTCCTGGAGGGTCCGGGCCACCTGCACGGCCCCGTGGCCGTAGGCATCGGCCTTCACCACGCCCAGGAAGCGGACCTTCGGCCCGATGTGCTGCCGCAGGCGGCCATAGTTGTGGGCCAGAGCGTCCAGGTCGATCTCCGCCCAGGTTCTCTTTAATGTGGATTCCATGATGATAGCCTCTCTTTATTCTGAAGTAAAGGACAGCAGCCGGGCCGTCAGCACCACGCGGCTGTCCTGAGAAAACTCGGCATACAGCGGGGCCCCGTCCCCGCCCAGCCAAACGGTGCACAGCACCTTGCCGCCGGGGGCGGTGGTGTCCAGGGCCAGGCGCAGGCAGTCAAGCCCCTCCAGGGTCTCCTGCCCCGCGTCCACCAGATACCCCTCCTCCATGGCCCGCAGCAGCCACGGCAGACAGTTGGCCGGGGCCAGATCCCGCAGGCTTCCGGCGGACAAAGCCGCCCCGTCATAGGACACCGTCAGATCCTCTCCGCTGACGGAGGCCGTCAGCCCCGCCAGGTCCTCAGGGCCTGTAACGGTGGTCCCGGCGCCGGTGGGGGTCCAGTCGCAGGACACGGTGAACGTGCGGTTCTCCGTCTCCAGATGGCAGGTGATCTCCGCCTCCATATGGGCGGCCTGCATCTCCCGGTACCGCTGGCGCAGACTCTCCGCCTGCGACGCGGTCTTTTTTCCGCAGCCGGCCAGCAGCAGCGCCGCCGCCAGCAACCATACCAAGCATTTTTTCACGGTAAACCCTCCCTTTCCGGAAGGCTTTCCGCTATCCCAACATCTATCTGTCTGTCACGCTGCCCGCCTCGGACCGTTATGCGCCTCGCAGAGTTCGCGGCTCGCAGGCCGCGAATCAAGTCCGATCCATTTTTCGCGGCGGCGTGTACGTCGCGAAAAATACTTTGCGCGGAGAGAGTGTGTCCAAATGAGCAAAAGGCTCATTTGGACGCGCGGGTCGGAGCGGGAACCTAATTTATCCAAAAGAGCAAAGCTCTTTTGGATAAGTCTCACTCCGTGACCTCCCGCAGAGCCGCCGGGATCCGGTCCAGCAGGTCCGATGGGGTCATGCCCCACAGGCCCACCTCCCGGGCGGCCAGGTCCCCGGCCCGTCCGTGAAGCCACACCGCGGCGCAGCAGGCGTCCATAGGCGGCAGGCCCAGGCCCAGCAGACTCACCAGCATCCCCGCCAGCACGTCGCCGCTGCCGCCCTTGGCCATGCCGCAGTTCCCGGTGGGATTGCGCATACACCGCCCGTCCGGGGCGGCCGCGATGGTCCCCGGCCCCTTCAGCACCAGGTATACCCCGTGCTCCCGGGCGAAGTCCGCCGCCGCCCGCTCCCGGCCCGGGGAAAGATCGCCTCCGGCCCGGACAAACTCCCCCTCATGGGGGGTCAGCACGGTGATCCGGTCCCGCCGCCGGGACAATGCATCCATATGCCCGGAAAGGGCGTTTATGCCGTCTGCGTCCAGCACCAGGGGCCGGGGCAGGTCCAGCAGCCGCCGCACCAGCCCGTCGCACCCGGGGCTGCGCCCCAGGCCGCAGCCCACCAGCACCGCATCGCAGCTCCCGGCCCGCTGCCGGATGGCCTCCTCTGCCAGGGGGGACAGCTTCCCCTCCTCAGACGGCAGGGGGAAGGGCATCACCTCGTCGCATTTCATTGCCGCCACCGGCCACACCGGCTCCGGCACCCCCAGGTATACCAGCCCCGACCCGGTGCGCACCGCCGCCCGGCCGGCGAAAACCGCCGCGCCGGAAAAGCCCACGCTGCCGCAGACGCACAGCACCTTGCCGAAGGTGCCCTTGTGGCCCATGGGGTCCCGCCGGGGCAGAAGCCGCCGCACATAGGCCGCCGTGATCTCCTCCATCCCGTCACCTCCCGGATTTTTCCCTTAGTATAGCACGGTTTTCCCCCGGTGGCGAGATTTTTTTGTCCGCCGCCCTGACAATTCCGCCGGTTGACAATTCCCCGGAAAAGGGGTATATATGGAGTAACGAATCAATTGCCATCAAGGAGGTCCCTTTCATGCTCGATTCCACCCGCCAGTTCATCCAGGCCATGGACGCCAAGAACATCAAGCACTCCGACATTGAGGTCACCGACTCCGGCATGGAGAAGGTCACCGTGATATACACCGGAGACAGCATCCCTTCCATCCGCATGATTTTTTTCTTCAACAAGGACTGCGAGGACGTGGCCATCCGCGTGTTCGACATCGTGAAGCTCCCCGAAAACAAGATCGACGGCTTCTTCAAGGTGGTCAACGAGGCCAACCGCCGCTTCCGCTTCTTCAAGTTCGTGCTGGACACCAACGACAACACCGTTCAGGCGGAGATGGACGCCGCCTTCCGCACCCACGACGTGGGCGAGATCTGCCTGGAGCTGATGGGCCGCTGCGTGGACATCTGCGACAAGGCCTATCCCGACTTCATGAAGGCCCTGTGGGCCTGAAAGCTCCCACTGTAATAACAAAAGCCGCCCGGCCAGGGCGGCTTTTGTTATTACGCTCAGATTTCCAGATAATTCTTCACCAGCACCTGGAGCAGCTCGTCCCGATCCACCTTGCAGATCAGGGTCCGTGCGCCGTTGTGGTTGGTGATATAGGTGGGGTCCTCGGACAGGATATAGCCCACGATCTGGTTGATGGGGTCATACCCCTTTTCCTTCAGCGCCTCATACACGGAGGTAAGGATAAAGTGGATTTGCTCGTCCTTATCCTGGGCGGCGTCAAACTTTCTGGTGAAATCATCCATGCGGGCTTTCTCCCCTTTCTATTGATTCACCATCAGTATACGCTATTTTTCCGGCGCTGTAAAGAGGGAAAAACGGATTTTACCGGGTGCGCAGCTCCGCCCCCAGGCGCTTGGTGAGCTTCTTGATGACGCCGGAGGCGCACTCCTCGATCTCCGTGGAGGTCAGGGTCTTTTCCAGAGAGCCGATGGTCAGCCGGATAGTGACAGACTTCTTCCCGGCGGGCACCTGCTTGCCGTGGTACTCGTCCACAAAGTCTGCCCCATGGAGCAGGCCGCCCTCCCGGATGCCCTGGGCGATGACGTCGTACATCTGGCTCCACTTCACCTGGCTGTCGAACAGCAGGGAGATGTCGTAGTCGGTCATGGGATACTCCGGCAGGTGGGTGAACCGGTTGGTGCGGGAGCGGAAGGGCCTCAAGGCGTCCACGTCCAGCTCAAACAGCATCACCGCCAGATTCTTGATGCCGCAGGCCATGGCGGGCTTCCGGGCAAGCAATGCCAGGTTGCCCACCTGCTCCTCACCCAGATAGATGTTCAGCCACACCACCTGGTCGGCCCACACCGGGCGCTTCTCCTGGCGGAAGGTGAAGCCCTCCATATGGGTGTAGCGGGGCATCTGCTCCACGGCACCCTTGGCCCGGCGGAACAGGGCCGTCACATCCTTGGCCGGGGCCACGAAGGCGCCGGCGATGTTCTTGCGCTGGGAGGGCAGCAGCTCCCGGGGATCATAGGGGGCGGAATAGTCCGCGTCCTTGAACACCTGGGCCGTTTCAAACAGGGAGAACTCCGTGAAGTAGCGCTCGTTCTTCGCCACGGCCTTGCACAGGTTGGGCAGCAGAGAGGAGCGGATCAGCCGCTCGGTGGGAGACGGCGGGGTGGACAGGGCCAGGATCCCGGCGGTGTCCTGCAGAATGGCGTTGACGTACTGCTCGTCCATCCAGGGATAGGTGAAGATCTCCTGCATGCCGCAGCGGATGGCCAGATACTCCTTGATCCGGCGCTCCAGGTCCTTGTCCAGCTGGTTGATGGCCCCGTCAAAGGAGGTGGTGATGGGGGCGGCCTGGAAGTTCTCATAGCCCACCATCCGGGCTACCTCCTCCATGATGTCGGCCTTGATGGATACATCGCCGGTGGAGCGCCAGGTGGGCACGGTGACGTGCATGTTGTCGCCGCTGAAGTCCAGCCGGAAGCCCAGCAGGCCCAGCTTGTGGGCGATCTCGTCGTTGGTCAGGTGCTTGCCCAGGCGGCGGTCCAGCCAGGTCAGGGACACATCGATCTCCGCCTGGCGCAGCTTTTCGGGATACTGGTCGGAGAAGCTGGTGACGCGCACGTCGGGATACAGCTCCCGGAACAGGCTCATGGCCAGGGACAGGGCCTGGTCGCAGCGCTCCGGGTCGATGCCCTTTTCATACCGGGAGGAGGCCTCGGTGCGGTTGTCGTACCGCAGGGCTGTGCGGCGGACGCCGGCGGCCTGGAAGTTGGCGATCTCCAGAATCACCTTGTTGGTGGTGGGCAGGACGGAGTCCTTGGCGCCGCCCATAACGCCTGCAAGGCCCACCACCCCCGCCTCGTCGGCGATGACCAGATCGTCGGCGGACAGGGACAGGGCCTTGCCGTTGAGCAGCTCCAGCTGCTCGCCGTCCTTGGCCCGGCGGACGATGATGTGCCCGGCGATGTTGTCGGAGTCGAAGGCGTGGGTGGGCTGGCCGGTGGCCAGCATCACATAGTTGGTGATATCCACCAGGGCGTTGATGGGCCGCATACCCACCCGCCAGATGCGGCTCTGCATCCGGAAGGGGGCGGGCTTCACGGACAGACCCTCTACCGCCGCGCCGATATAGCGGGGGCAGCGCTCCGTGTCCTCCACGGTGACGGTGAGGCCGTCGGACCCGGCGCCGCAGGTGAAGGGGGGCAGGGGCTTGAGAGGCAGGTCATACAGAGCCGCCAGCTCCCGGGCGATGCCGTAATGGCCCCACAGGTCGGGCCGGTTGGTCATGGATTTATTGTCAATCTCCAGGATGATGTCGTTCAGGTCCAGGGCGTCGGCAATAGGGGTCCCCGCCGCAGCGTCGAAATCGCTGAGGTCCAGAATGTGGGCCTCCTCCGTGGTGGGGAACAGATCCCCCAGGCCGATCTCCGCCGCGCCGCAGATCATGCCGTAGCTTTTGACGCCCCGGAGCTTGGCCTCCTTGATCTCCACCGGCTCGCCCTCGCCGTGCCAGCGGCACATGGCCCCGGGGGCCGCCACGGCCACCTTCATGCCCGGGCGGACGTTGGTGCCGCCGCAGACGATATCCCGGATGTCACCGCCGCCGATGTCCGTGCGGCAGATCTGCAGCTTGTCGGCGTTGGGATGGGGGCACACCTCCGTGATCTGCCCCACCAGCATATGGTCAAACTGCCGGGCCAGGTCCTCGGCCCCTTCCACCTCCACGGTGGACATGGTCAGGTCATAGGCCAGCCGCGTCAGGTCCATGTCCTGGGGCAGGTCCACGTAATCCTTGATCCAATTCAGTGATACTTTCATGTGTTTCCCCTCCTTTTAACGGAACTGTTCCAAAAAGCGCAGGTCGGCGCTGTGGAACATACGCACGTCATCCACGCCGTAGCGCATCATCACCAGCCGGTCCAGGCCGATGTTCACATAGAACCCGGTGTATTCGTCCGGATCCAGGCCCGCCGAGCGCAGGACATTGGGATGGGGCGTGCCGCCGGGCATGATCTCGATCCAGCCCACGTGCTTGCACACGCTGCACCCCTTGCCGCCGCAGACCAGGCAGCCCATGTCGATCTCGAACCCCGGCTCCACAAAGGGGAAGAAGCCCGCCCGCATCCGCACCGGGACGTCCCGGCCGAATACCTTGGACAGGATGCTCTTGATCATCACCTTGCCGGAGGCAAAGGTGAAGTCCTTGTCCACGATCAGGGCCTCATACTGGAAGAAGGCGCGCTCGTGGCGGGCGTCGGTGGTCTCGTTGCGGTACACCCGGCCGGGGTACACGAAGCGGTAGGGGGGCTTGTGGGTCTGCATATAGCGGACGGAGCCGCCGGTCAGGTGGGGCCGCAGGCACAGCTTGTCCCAGCACTGGCCCTTGTCATGGCCCTCCAGCCAATAGGTGTCCATGCTCTCCCGGGCAGGGTGGTTGGGGGGGAAGTTCAGGTTGTCGAAGCCGTACAGCTCGCTGGTGATGTCGGACTCCTCGAAGATCTCGAAGCCCATGGACCGGAACGCGTCGTTCAGGTCGTAGCACATCTGGGTGATGGGGTGCAGGCCGCCGGACAGGGGGGCCGTGCCGGGGACGGTGATGTCGAAGTCCGGGTCCACCTCGGAGGCCTTCAGCTTCAGCTCCTCCCGCTTGGATTCCAGCAGCTCCGTCAGCTGGGTCTTGGCCTGGTTCACGGCCTTGCCCATCTCCGGCCGCAGGCTCACGTCCAGCCGGGGCAGCTCCTTCAGAAGGCCCGTCAGGGCGCCCTGCTTGCCCAGCAGCAGACCCTTGACCTCCTGCAGCTCGCTTTCGCTGCGGGCGGCGCGGATCTTCTCCTGCCCCTCCTGCAGCAGCTGTGTCAGTTTCTCTTTCATATGGCTCCTCCTTGATGGAATCAGTTTTTTGGGACGAAAAAAGCCCTTCCTCCCAATCACTTGGGACGAAAGGCATACGGCTTCCGTGGTACCACCCAGCTTCGCGGCACAGAACCGCGCACTCGTTTTCCCGATAACGGGGGATGACCCGTCCGCGCATTTCCTCGCGGCAGCTCCCGGGCGAACACCGCAGCGCCTGACGGACCGGCTTGCAGCCGGTGACCGGTCCTCTCTTGGAAAGGCGATGATTGCGGAACTTCCCGTTCAAAGCATTTTAAGCACCCCCATTTATACCATATTCCGCCGGAACTTGCAAGGGAAAATTGCAAAATACCCAAAATTGCTCCGGCCCCGGCACGGAAAAAAGAGGCTGGCGCAGGCCAGCCTCTTTTGGTTATGCCGTTATGGGAGACGGGGCTCAGCCCACGTACTTCATGCCGGAATTCTCGGTGGCGGTGATGTCCTTGACCAGGTTGGCGGACCACTCAGAGTACGCCTTGTTCATCATGGCATTGCGGACCTGGACCATCCAATAGGGATCGTCGGTGCCCACGAAGTACATGACGTGGTAGCCGATGTAATTGCCGTCGTTTTCCACGATGCCGGTATCGCCCGCCTTGCGGCTCTCGTCGAAGCACCAGTCGTTGAACCCTGTGACCATCTTGTTCTTGTAAACCTGCTTATACAGGCCGCCGTTGGTATTGGAGCCGGTGTCGTCAGACAGCTCATTGGCCAGCTTGGCAAAGCTGTCCTCGGTGGCGTCGCCGTCCTTCCAGGCCTGGAGGGCGTTCTCGGCCTCCTGCTTCTTGCCGGCCTTCAGCTCCTCCAGCTTGGCCTGGTAATCGTCGGCCTTGCTGTCCAGACCGGTGGTGTCCACCTTGAACAGAATGTGACGCACGTCCACGGTGTTGTAATCGTTGCGGGTCCGGCTGTGGAACACCAGCAGATAGATGGAGGTGCCGTTTTCCACGATCTCGGTATCGCCCTCCTGGCGGCTCTCGTCAAACACCCACTTGGTGGCGGCATCGCCGCTGTAGGTGCCGGCTTCGGGGTGGGAATAGGTGCCGATGGGCTCATAGTCCTTGGCCACCTTGACCAGAAGCTCGCCGCCCTTGACCTGCTCCAGGGCCGCGTTGGCGGAGTCCTTGGCCTTCTGCAGGGCAGCGGCGCTCTCCTCCTCGGTGGGCTGGACGGTGTTGCCGTCGGCGTCCTTGGTGGAGGCGGCTGCGCCGTTGAAGGTGATCATCTCATAGTTGGCCACGTCGAAGGAGTTCTTGTTCTCCTCATAGTACTTCTGGAGCTCCTCATCGGTATACGTCAGGCTGTCGATATAGTCCTGCTGATAGTGGGAGGCGATGATGGTATCCTTCAGGATGCCCTGGAAGATCTTCTTGGTCATGTTGCTGCCGTAGAGCTGCTTGAGGTACTCGCCCTCGCTCTTACCGGCGGACTTGGCATAGGAGGCCAGGGTCTCCATGGTGGAGTCCAGCTCCTTCTGCATGTCGTCGTTCCAGGTGATGCCCTTCTCGGCAGCGCCCTTCTTGAGCATGGTGATCTGGATCAGGCTCTTCTTGGCGGCCTCCTTGAAATAGGCGTCCCAGGTCATGTCGTCGGACACGCCCAGCAGGGTCTTGGCCATGTCGCTGAGGCTCTGCTGGGTCAGGGGGGTGGAGGTGCTCAGGCCGTAATAGGAGGCGTACTGGTTCTGGGCAATGGAGTTATAGGCCACATGATAGAAATAGCTGACCTCGGCGGCGGAATAGGTCTCGCCCTCCACGGTGACGGCGGCGGAGCCCCGCTGGATCACGTTGGAATTCCACACCAGCAGCGCAGCGGCCACCAGCACGAACACAATGGCAATACCGCCATAGAGCCAGTTGCTCCGGCGCTGCTTGGCCCGCTCCTGCGCCTCACGGGCGGCCTTGGGGTCCACTGCGCCGCTGGCGTTGAATTCCTGGCGGGCTTTCTTTTCTCTGGATGCACTCATAGTTGTTTCAGTCCTCTCGAAAATAGGTACGCAGTACCCTTTGTAATGTGCTATTGGTTGATTATACAGGAAAACCCGGCGCTTCGCAAGAGGAAATCGGGATTTCCCGGGAATTTGGGCGATTTTACTCCGCCTGATACACGATCCGGCCGTCGATGACGGTCATATACGCCTGGCCGCCGATGGTGGTGAGGGGATCGGCGGTCCACAGGACGAAATCGGCGTCCTTGCCGGGCTCCAGGCTGCCCACCCGGCTGTCGATGCCCAGGCTGCGGGCGGGGTTGATGGTGATGGCCCGCCAGGCCTCGTCCATAGGCAGGCCCGCGTCGGCGGCCAGGCCCGCGCACATGGGCAGCTTCTCCAGGGGGATCACCGGTGCGTCGGTGATGATGCTGACGGTAAGCCCGGCCTTGTACAGGGTGCCGGGGGTGGTGAAGCTCTTGTGGCGCAGTTCGGCCTTGCTCTTGCTGCCCAGGGTGGGCCCCACGAACACCGGCAGTCCCTCCTTGGCCAGCTCGTCAGCGATCAGCTCGCCGTCGGTGCAGTGGTCCAGGGTGGCCTTCACCCCGAATTCCTTGGCAATCCGCACGGCGGTGAGGATGTCGTCGGCCCGGTGGGCGTGGCACTTCAGGGGGATCTCGCCGTTGACCACCGGCAGCATGGCCTCCAGCTTCATGTCGAAGGGGGGATTCTTTCCGGTCAGCTTATCGTCCCGGTAGCGCTGGGTCTTGAACAGCAGCTCCCGCAGCAGCGCCGCCACGGCCATGCGGGTCATGGGGCTTTTCTTCAGGCCCTGGCCATAGCAGCCCTTGGGATTCTCGCCGAAGGCGCACTTCATGGCGGCAGGCTCCTTCAGCAGCATATTGTCCACCCGCTTGCCTGCCAGCTTCAGCACCGTGAAGGTGCCGCCCACCACGTTGGCGCTGCCGGGGCCGGTGCAGGCGGTGGTCACGCCGCCCCGGATGGCGTTGGGGAAGGCCTCGTCCTGGGGGTTGATGGAGTCGATGGCCCGCAGCTGGGGAGTCAGGGGGTCCACGATCTCGTTATAGTCCATGCCCTCCCAGCGCATGCACTGGTTGTCCAGGCCGATGTGGCAGTGGGCCTCCACGCAGCCGGGAGTCAGCAGGCGGCCGCCGGCGTCGATGACGGTGCAGCCCTCCGGGGCGTCGATGTGGGCCGCCACGGCGGTGATGCGGCCATCTTCGGCCAGCAGGCAGCCGTTGGGGATATCCGGCCCGGTGATGGGCTTTATATAAGCGTTCTGGATCAGCAGCATAGCGATACCTCTCTTTGTTGTAAATTGAGGACATTATAGCACAGGCTGTTCCGTTTCACAAGGGTTGCGTTTTTCCCGGGGCTGCTTTATAATGTGTAGCCGGAGGAGGCGAGGACATGCGGTACACTACCCTTTGCTATATCGAAAACCCCGCCGGGGAGTATCTGATGCTCCACCGGGTGAAAAAGGAGAACGACTGCAACCGCGACAAGTGGATCGGCATCGGCGGCAAGTTCGAGGACGGCGAGAGTCCCGAGGAGTGCGTCCTGCGGGAGATCCGCGAGGAGACGGGACTGACCGTCACCGGGTACCGCTATCGCGGCATCGTCACCTTTGTGTCCGACCGGTGGGAGACGGAATACATGCACCTGTTCACCGCTGATGCGTGGACCGGCAGCGTCCGGGACGACTGCGACGAGGGGGTGCTGGAGTGGATCCACAAGGACCGGCTGGCGGCCCTGCCCCAGTGGGCCGGGGACAGGATCTTTCTGGACCTGCTGCGGCAGGGGGCGCCGTTTTTCTCCCTGAAGCTGCGGTATCGGGGGGAGACGCTGGTCTATGCCTGCCTGAACGGAAAGGAGCTGACGCTGTGACGATTCTGGTCAGCGCGTGCCTGCTGGGGATCCCCTGCCGGTACGACGGGCAGAGCAAGGCCCATCCCCTGGCCCGGGCCTTATGTGAAAAGCACCATGTGGTCCCCGTGTGCGGGGAGATCTTCGGGGGACTGCCCACGCCCCGGCCTCCGGCGGAGATTCAGGGGTACCGGGTGGTCACCCGGGACGGCCGGGACGTGACGGAGGCCTATCGCCGGGGCGCGGAGGCTGCGGCGCAGCTGGCCCGGCTCACCGGGGCCCAGGCCGCCGTGCTCAAGGAGCGCAGCCCCTCCTGCGGCTCCGGGGCCGTCTACGACGGCACCTTTTCCGGCGTTCTGACGGAGGGCTGGGGCGTTGCCGCCGGGCTTCTGCGGGAGCAGGGCATCCGGGTGCTGGGCGAGTCCCGGCTGGAGGAGCTTCTGCGGCAGGACGTCCGTTAAAATCACAACAGAATACGACAAAAAACTGTGGGATTCGGAGAAAATCACAATTGCCATTGACAGACGGGACGAAAGTTGGTAAAGTAGGACCGTAAGGGGTCGGAAACGTTACCGGTAATGTTGCCGCCCCTTTGGAATGGCAGAAGAAGGGAGACGAAACGCGCTTTATGACCATCAAGGATATTGCGCGGCAGTGCGGCGTAAGCGTCAGCACGGTGTCGCGGGTGCTCAACGACCGGCCGGACGTCAGTCCGGAAAACCGGCGCAAGGTGCTCTCCGCCATTCAACGATCCAATTACATTCCCAACAACACCGCCAGGGACCTGGTGAAAACCAAGTCCGATGCCATCGGCCTGGTGGTGCGGGGCGTGTCCAACCCGTTTTACACGGATATCATCCGGGTCATTGAGGAGCAGGTCACTGCCCGGGGCTATACCCTGGTGATGCAGCAGATCGGCACCTGCGACGACGAGGTGAAGCGGGGCGCCATGATGGAGCGGGAAAAGCGGCTGCGGGGCCTGATTCTGTTGGGCGGCCGGTCCGACTATACCCCCCAGGAGCTGGCGCCGCTGAACATCCCCTATGTCTGCTGCTCGTATGACAACCAGTACGGCACCCTGCCGCCGGACTCCTATGCCTCGGTGTCCATTGCCGACGAGGAGGAGGCCTGCCGGGCGGTGACGGAGCTGTACCGCTGCGGCCACCGGCGCATTGCGGCGCTGGTATCCTGCGCGGAGGACCGCTCCATCAGCCAGCTGCGGTATCAGGGCTATGTCCGGTCCCTGGCGGATCACGGCCTGCCGCTGGAGCAGGAGCTGGTCATCGAGGCCGGGTCCTTCGACATCCGGCAGGCGTATCTGGCGGTGCGGCGGCGGCTGATGGAGGGGGCGCGGTTCACGGCCCTGTTCGCCATCTCCGACAACATGGCCATCGGGGCCATGCGGGCCCTGCGGGAGGCCGGGCAGCAGATCCCCCGGGACTGCTCCGTCATCGCCATCGACGGGCTGACGATGTCCGAGTACATCAACCCCACCCTGACCACCCTGTGCCAGCCTATGGAGCACATGGGACGGCGCAGCGTGGAGATCCTGCTGGACATGGTGGAGCACCGGGGCGGACCCATCCGGGAGACTGCCCACACCACCCTGCGGACCGGGGAATCCGTCCGCGACATTTCTTAGTTTTTCCGGCGGAAACCGCCTGAAAAATATATAATGAAGGAGAATTGATCATGAAGAAAACTCTTGCATTGATCCTGGCCGCTGTCATGGCTCTGTCCCTGGTAGCCTGCGCCAAGACCCCCGCAAACGGCGGCACGGAGACCAAGGGCTCCGTGTATTACCTGAACTTTAAGCCCGAGGCCGATCAGGCCTGGCAGGCGCTGGCCAAGACCTACACCGAGCAGACCGGCGTGGAGGTCAAGGTCGTCACCGCCGCCTCCGGCCAGTATGACACCATGCTGACCTCCGAGCTGGACAAGTCCGCTCCTCCCACCATGTTCCAGGTGGGCAACCAGGGCGCCGTCAACTCCTATGGCGATTTCTGCTATCCTCTGGATAACACCGACGTCATGAAGGAAATGACCACCCAGGACTTCAACCTGAAGAATGCCAACGGCGAGACCGTGTCCATCGGCTACTGCTATGAGGCCTTTGGCATCATCGTCAACAAGGCTCTGCTGAAGCAGGCCGGCTATGAGATCTCCGATATCACCAACTTTGAGACCCTGAAGAAGGTCGCCGACGACATCCACAGCCGCGCTGCCGAGCTGGGCTTTGACGCCTTCAGCTCCGCCGGCCTGGAGGGCTCCTCCAGCTGGCGCTTCTCCGGTCACCTGGCCAACATGCCCCTGTTCTATGAGTTCCGGGATGACAAGGTCACCTCTCAGCCCGCCGCCATCAAGGGCACCTATCTGGACAACTTCAAGAACGTCTGGGATCTGTACACCACTGACTCCGCCACCACCGGCGCTGCTCTGACCACCGCCACCGGCGACGCCTCCGAGGCCGAATTCGGCCAGGGCAAGGCTGTGTTCTATCAGAACGGTTCCTGGGAGTTTGCCAACCTCACCGGCGAGGAGAAGGGCTTTAAGATGAACCCCGAGGATCTGGCCATGATCCCCATCTACTGCGGCGTTGAGGGCGAGGAGCAGTCCGGTCTGTGCTGCGGCACCGAGAACTGCTGGGCTGTCAACAAGAACGCCAAGGAAGAGGACATCCAGGCCACTCTGGACTTCATGAAGTGGGTCGTCACCTCCGACGAGGGCACCAGCATGCTGGCTGAGCAGTTTGGCCCCTGCCCCTTCAAGAACGCCAAGACCCCCGCGAACGTGTTCTTTGCCGATGCCAACGCCTATACCGCTGCCGGCAAGTACATTGTGACCTGGGCCTTCAACTGGACTCCCGCCGTGGATGACTGGCGTGCGGGCGTGGTGGACGCTCTGACCCAGTACACCGTCAACGGCGGCAGCTGGGACAACGTCAAGACCGCCTTCGTGGACGGCTGGGCCACCCAGTATGCCAAGGAGAACGGCTGAGCTATAAGCGCTCCGTTGTAACGCAATAGGACCGGGGGCGGGCTTATCGCCCGCCCCCGATTTTCTCACCTGCGGCGCACAGAGCTGTTGGCCGGTATGGACCGGGCAAGAGCTCCGGGCGCCGCCCGGAAAAAACATAGATAGGAGAGAGGCGTCATGAAACTTCCGAAACACCGCCGGGACGAGGCCGCGCTGAATTCCCGGCTGATCCGCCGCCCCATCAAGCGCATGGTGTGGCTGTTTTTGCTGCCCACCTTCGGGGCCTTCTGCATCGGCTTCCTGTACCCCTTCTTCAAGGGGCTGTTTCTGTCCTTCTGCAACTTCCGCATTACCAGCCAGTGGACATGGACGGGGCTGGAAAACTACCGGAAGGCCTTCCAGGACCCCGGCTATATGCACGCGTTCTGGTACACGGCGCTGTTTGCCCTGGTGAGCCTGATCGCTATCAATCTGTTTGCCTTTGCCATTGCCTATGCACTGACCCAGAAGTTCAAGGGCACCAACGTGTTCCGCACGGTGTTCTTCCTGCCCAACCTCATCGGCGGCATCGTGCTGGGCTATATCTGGTCCATGATCTTCGACGGCATCCTCATCAAGTACAACACCTCCGTGGTCCTGGAGACGAAATACGGCTTCTGGGGTCTGGTGATCCTGGTGTGCTGGCAGCAGATCGGCTATATGATGATCATCTATATTGCCGGACTCCAGGCCGTGCCCGAGGATATGCTGGAGGCGGCCCGCATCGACGGCGCCAACCGCTGGCAGACCCTGTGGCGGGTCACCATCCCCAACGTGATGCCCTCTATCACCATCTGCATGTTCCTGAGCCTGACCAACGGCTTCAAGCTGTTTGACCAGAACCTGGCCTTGACCGCCGGGCGTCCCTTCCAGCAGCTGGGCAACGGAGAGACCATCAAAACAACGGAAATGCTGGCCCTGAACATCGTCAACGCCTTCGGCACCAGCGGCGGCGGCAACCGCGGCGCGGGTCAGGCCAAGGCCGTGATCTTCTTCATCGTGGTGGCGGCCATCAGCATCATCCAGCTTCAGGCCAGCCGCCGCAAGGAGGTGCAGCAATGATCAAAACCGAAGCTCTGCGCCGCAGAGAGCGCCGTCAGGCGCTGCTGACGGTGGTGTTCACCATCATCTCCGTGATCTATCTGATGCCGGTGCTCCTGGTGCTCATCAACTCCCTGAAGGCCAACGCCTTTGTCAACACCGAGACCTTCAAGCTGCCCACGGCGGAATCCTTTGTGGGGCTGAAGAACTATGTCAAGGGCATGACCTTCGGCAACTTCGCCTTCTATAAGGTGGTATTCTACAGCTTCTTCATCACCATTACCTCCACGGCGCTGATCCTGCTGTGCACGTCCATGGCGGCGTGGTACATCTCCCGGGTGGGGAGCCTGGTCAGCAAGATCGTGTACTACCTGTGCGTATTCTCCATGGTGGTGCCCTTCCAGATGGTCATGTACACCCTGGCCCGGACGGCGGACCAGGCGCATCTGAACACCCCCTGGACCATCCCCGTGATATACCTGGGCTTCGGCGCGGGCCTTGCCGTGTTTATGTTCACTGGCTTTGTCAAGAGTCTGCCGCTGGAGATCGAGGAGGCCGCCGCCATCGACGGCTGCGGCCCGGTGGGCACCTTCTTCCGGGTGGTGCTGCCCATGCTGAAGCCCACCATGATCTCCGTGGGCGTGCTGGAGATCATGTGGGTATGGAACGATTATCTGCTGCCCAGCCTGGTGCTGGACATCAACCAGTACCGCACCATCCCCATCCACATTCAGTACCTCAAGGGCAGCTACGGCACCGTGGACATGGGCGCCACCATGGCCCTGATCATGCTGAGCATCCTGCCGGTGATCATCTTCTATCTGTGCTGCCAGAAGCACATCATCAAGGGCGTGGCCGCCGGAGCCGTGAAGGGCTAAAAAACAAAGCATTTTTCTGATAAGTGAGTTGACTGACATATGAATCGTTGCAGCGGCATTTTGATGCCGGTATTTTCCCTGCCGTCTCCCTACGGCATCGGGACTCTGGGCAAGGCCGCCTATGACTTTGCCGATTTTCTCCACGCCGCCGGGCAGCACTGCTGGCAGATGCTGCCTCTGGGCCCCACCAGCTACGGCGACTCCCCCTATCAGAGCTTTTCCACCTATGCGGGCAATCCCTATTTCATCGACCTGGATATGCTGATAGAGGACGGGCTGCTGGAAAAGAGCGAGGTGCAGGAGCAGAACTGGGGCACCGAACCCCGGTATGTGGACTACGGAAAGATCTACGAAAGCCGCTTCGCCGTGCTGCAGAAGGCCAAGGACCGGGGCTGGGAGCGGGACCAGGCGGAGGTGGCCGCCTTTCAGGCGGAGAACTGCCGCTGGCTGCCGGACTATGCCCTGTACATGGCCTGCAAGCGCCATTTCGGCATGCACTCCTGGACCGAATGGGACGATGCGGACATCCGCCTGCGAAGGTCCCCGGAGGTGCTGGAGCAGTACCGCACCCTGCTGCGGGAGGATGTGGAGCTGTTTACCTATTTGCAGTTCCTGTTCTTCCGCCAGTGGAACAGGCTGCGGGACTATCTGCACAGCCTGGACATCCAGGTCATCGGCGACCTGCCCATCTATGTGGCCATGGACTCCGCCGACGTGTGGGCGGAGCCGGAGTGCTTCCAGCTGGACGACCAGTGCGTTCCCACGGAGGTATCCGGCGTGCCGCCGGACTACTTCAGCGCCGACGGTCAGCTGTGGGGCAATCCCCTGTACGCCTGGGACCGGATGCAGGCCGACGGCTTCGGCTGGTGGATCCGCCGGGTGGACGGCGCGTCCAAGCTGTATGACGTGATCCGTATCGACCATTTCCGGGGCTTCGATGCCTATTGGGCCGTGCCCTTCGGCGAGACCACCGCCAAGAACGGACACTGGGTCAAGGGCCCGGGCATGAGCCTGGTGGGCGTGCTGACGAGCTGGTTCCCCCAGCTGCGGTTCATCGCCGAGGATCTGGGCTATCCCACCCCAGGCGTCCAGCAGCTTTTGCAGGATTCCGGTCTGCCGGGCATGAAGGTGCTGGAATTTGCCTTCGATTCCCGGGATACCAGCAGCTATCTGCCCCACTCCTACACGGAGAACTGCGTGTGCTATACCGGCACCCACGACAACAGCCCCCTGGCCCTGTGGAAGGACGAGGCCGCGCCGGAGGACATCGACTGTGCCCGGGAGTACCTGGGGCTTAACGATCGGGAGGGCTTCAACTGGGGCATCATCCGGGGCGGCATGAGCTCCGTGGCCCGGCTGTTTGTGGCCCAGATGCAGGATTATCTGGAGCTGGGGCTGCACCACCGCACCAACATCCCCGGCACCCAGAGCGGCAACTGGCAGTGGCGTCTGCTGCCCGATGAGGCCACGCCGGCCCTGGCCCGGCGCATCCGCCGCGTCACGGAGCTGTACGGCCGCTGAACCCAACCGATCCCGTTTCATTGCGAACTTCTCTTAAAACGTATGAACCCCGGCGCGGTGCGCCGGGGTTCATACGTTTTAGACTGTCCAAAAAGGGCAAAGCCCTTTTTGGACAAAAGGCTT